>ERZ724510.113-NODE-113-length-43070-cov-12.743973_pt1 | contig 43070 bp, 38 predicted proteins | sample MGYA00376043_ERZ724510 | MGnify/ENA primary metagenome ERZ724510 (study PRJEB28724, sample SAMN07190888) | wastewater metagenome | isolation source: influent of sewage treatment plant in Hong Hong | place: USA: Christiansburg, Virginia | collected 2016-03-01 ... | reverse complement strand
TGTCGGATCGCCTGCTGGCCGACAAGGAGAAGGGCTATGTCGCCGACTTCGACGACTATGTTCTGGATCTGAAGCAGTTCCATGACGAGGTCATACTGGCGGACAAACCCGCCAAGCTGTTCCTGCTGGCCCACTCCATGGGCGGCGCCATCTCGGCCCGCTATTTGGAGCACTGGCCAGATGATGTCGAGGCGGCCGTGCTCTCCTCCCCCATGATGGGCATCAACCTCGGCGGCCTGCCCAAGTGGCTGGCCCAGGGGCTGGCGGCCACCATGGATACGGTCGGCAGCTGGTGGGGTGAACCCCCCTATGGCCCGGGCCAGACCGGCTATGTCTCCCATGAATTTGCCGACAACGGCCTGAGCCACAGCAAGCCCCGCTACCAGGCATTCCGCCAGCTCTATGAGCAGCATCCGCAGATCAAGCTGGGTGGGGTGACGGCCCACTGGATCCGCGAGGGCATCAAGGCCGGGGATGCCGCCATCGCGGAGGCAGACAGGATCAAGACGCCACTGCTGCTGATCCAGGCCGGGGAAGATGGCATTGTCGATAACCAGGCCCAGGACAGCTTCTGTGACCGGCTCCAATGTGAAGGGGGCAAGCCGCTGCGGATCGAGGGGGCATGGCACGAGCTGTTCATCGAGGCCGATGCCCAGCGCCTGCCAGCCCTGACCGCGACCCTGGACTTCTTCGCCCGCTTCTAGTGGCCAGTTGCATGACTTGCCAGGGGCGTGGCCAGCGTCCTGCGTCCAGTATGGCGTCACTTGCCATCCAGGCGCAGTCTGCACCGGCACGGCATCAGACCCCAGGACTGGTTATTTTTTGGATCCCTAAATAAATGGGGTCACACCGGACGCTGGGGTACACTGCCCCGGCGTTCCACTGATGCCGAGGTAATGATGTTCAAGGTAGTTGTGTCCGATCTCGATGGTACCCTGCTCAACGGGCAGCACCAGATCTCCCCCCGCACCCGGGATACCCTGCACCGTCTGGTGGATCAGGGGATCAAGTTCGTGGTGGCCACCGGCCGTCACCATGTGGATGTACGCAGCATCCGCGATGCGCTGGGGCTGGATATCTACCTCATCACCTCCAACGGCGCCGTGGTGCACGACAAGCAGGACTCTCTCGTCTTCAACCAGGCACTGCCGAGCACGGTGGCGGCCGAGCTGATCGCGCTGGAGCGTGACCCCTCCATCCACATCAACGTCTACTACGGCGACGAGTGGCTGGTGGAAGAGGAGATGCCCTGGCTGCTGCAGTTCCATCACGACTCTGGCTTCAGCTATCGCCTGACCGATCTCGCCAGCCACCCGCTGGACAAGATCAACAAGGTCTTCTACATCGGCGAACACGAGAAACTGCTGCAGATAGAGGCAGAGCTAAACCAGCGTTATGGTGATCGGATCAACGTCACCTTCTCCCTGCCGGATTGCCTCGAAGTGATGCACGCCGGGGTACACAAGGGCAATGCCGTGCGCGCCGTGCTGGAGCAGCATGGGCTTGAGATGTCCCAGGCGGTCGCCTTCGGGGATGGCATGAATGACTTCGAGATGCTGAGCATGGTGGGCCGCGGTGTGGTGATGGGCAACGCCCATGATCGCCTCAAGCTTGCCTTGCCGAACCATGATCAAACCCTGAGCTCGGACGAGGATGGCGTCGCCGTTTATCTGGAGCGACTATTCGCCCCTGTTGTCGCCTGATCTCCTCGCCATGAGTGCAAAAGGGTGGTCTATAGACCACCCTTCTTACATTCTTGGTATCCTCACCATATCGAGCTGGGGGGCATCAGACGCTCCAGCAGGCTGCCGGTCGGCGTCCAGGTGAAGCTCTGATTGGCGCCACCGTAGCACTCGGCCAGCCGCAACGGCACGGCGGATCTGTGGCGACGACCGGCCACATCCAGGCACAGTGACACCTGTCGGTTGAACAGACGATCCCCCTGCCACTGCCATTGGTGGCTGTCATTCTCGCACCCTCCCACGACGAGGCCGTCTGTGCCCGTGGCGATCAGGCAGCCCTGCGCCAGCAGCAAGGCTCCCGCATCCCAGATAAACAGCTGGTTGGGCTCCTGATCGCAAGGCTGGGTGAGCAGGCGGCCCTGCTCGTTCAGGGCCACGCAGAAGCCACCGTCGGTCACCAGGGTGGCCGGGGGAATCGATGTTGAGCTGGAGGCGGCCTCCAGCAGCAGGTTCTCTGGTCTCGGCGGCAAGGCACAACCGCCGAGCAGCAGTGCCATCAGGGCAAGCAGTCGGATATGAAAGGGCATGAGGTGCGTAGGCCTGTGTCTGAGTGGGTCGTTGAGTGTCCACTGTTCTCGTGGCTCCCGGCCAAGCATAACGAACCCATGGCGAACAGGCGCCTGCAGAAATGTAAGCAGAGGTGACAAAGGTATAGATACGCAGAAAAGCAAAAACCCCGCCGAAGCGGGGTTTTCATAATGTGGTCGGTGATAAAGGATTCGAACCTTTGACCCTCTGGTCCCAAACCAGATGCGCTACCGGGCTGCGCTAATCACCGATGGGTATTTCCAAAATACAAAGATGACCATCTGGTCATCCTCGTCATACAGCAAGTATGGTGCGAAGAGAGGGACTCGAACCCTCACACCCGGGGGGCACTAACACCTGAAGCTAGCGCGTCTACCAATTCCGCCACCTTCGCATACCTGACAAGCTGTAAAATGGGGTGGCTGATGGGGCTCGAACCCACGACAACCGGAATCACAATCCGGGACTCTACCAACTGAGCTACAGCCACCACAGCTGTTTTGTTCCACAACAACGCCCGCTTAACCGGCGCACGTTGATGGTGCGCCCGACAGGATTCGAACCTGTGACCTCTGCCTCCGGAGGGCAGCGCTCTATCCAGCTGAGCTACGGGCGCTACGCTGTCGAACGGGGCGCATTATTGATGATGGCGCCCACCTTGTCTACTCTTTTTTTGTCACAAGGAATCAAGCGATTGTTTTTCAATCTTTTTGTGCAGTTTTATACCTATTCTTCACGCTTTCGAGCCAAATCATCTTCACGTGACCCGCTTGTGCATACTCATCTTGCAGTAAACTGACTGGCATCCCTTGACTTGTCCTCTCCTCCACCTAGAATGAATGAACGTTCATTCAGTCACCGAAATCTGATCACCATGGATAAGAAAGAACGCATCTTCGAGGCGGCTCACGAGATCCTCGGCGAGCAGGGCTTCTACGGCCTCTCCATCGCCATGGTTGCCAAGAAAGCCAAGGTCGCGGCCGGGACCATCTATCGCTACTTCAGCGACAAGGATGATCTTGTCCGCCAACTCTACCTGCACACCATTCTCAAGTGTCATCCCCAGATCATGGAGGGGGTGCAAATAGAGGAGGTGTCATATCGTCAGTATCGACGTCTCTGGCTCAATATCGACGCCATCTTCACCAACTATCCCAACGCACTCAAGTGCAAATTACAGTACGAAAGTTCTCCATTGGGGGCTGAATTGGAGCGGGATCCGGTCATAATGGCGACGTGGGCGCCACTTGAGCGCTTCTTCGAGCAGGGACGCCAGCAGGGATTGTTCATTGATCTCCCCGTCCTGGTGCTACAGGCATTGAGTCTGGATTGCGTGGCCAACCTGGCACAGCAACGCCGGGTTCACGATTTTGTATTGACGCAAGAACAGCTGGAGACGGTCATCCGAGCCAGCTGGAATGCCATTTTAAACCTTAATCATTCCATCACAGGAGCCTGTTCATGAAAAAGTGGATGGCCATCATGTTGCTGATAGCACTCGCCCTGTTCGGCAGTGTCATCGGCTTCAATATGTTCAAACAGAAGAAGATTGCAGAGTTCATGGCCAATCGACCCGAGCCAGAGTTCCCGGTGACCGCCATGGTGACCAAGGCGCAAGACTGGGTCCCCACCATAGAAGCGATCGGCTTCATCGAGCCGAACCAGGGGGTCACCCTCTCCAGTGAGCTGGCAGGCACCATCGACAAGATCAGCTTCGAATCCGGGGCACAGGTCAAGGCGGATCAACTGCTGCTGAGCCTGGATTCCAGCGTGGAAAAAGCCAACCTGAACTCCTCCCAGGCCAGGCTGCCTGCGGCTCGAGCCAAGTTCCAACGCTATCAGAACCTGTACCAGAAAAACTCCATCTCCCGCGATCAACTGGATGATGCCGAAGCGAGCTACCGCTCTCTGGAAGCGGACATCGAGAGCCTGAAGGGCACCATTAACCGCCGCGAAGTCCGCGCCCCCTTCGGTGGCGTCGTGGGTCTGCGCAACGTCTTCCTCGGCCAGTATCTGGAACCCGGTACCGAGATCGTGCGGTTGGAAGACACCAGCGTGATGCGCCTGCGCTTCACCGTGCCCCAGACCGACATATCCAAGATTTCCCTCGGCCAGACCATCAAGATCAACGTGGATGCCTATCCCCAGACCCAGTTTGACGGTCAGATCACCGCCATCGAGCCAGCGGTCAACTACCAGAGCGGCCTGATCCAGGTACAGGCCAACATCCCGAACAACGGCGGCCAACTGCGCTCCGGCATGTTCGCCCGTGCCAGCATCATTCTGCCCACGGTGAAAGACCAGATAGTGATCCCGCAGTCTGCCATCTCCTTCACCCTGTATGGCGAGAACGTCTATGTCATCCATGAGGCAGACGGCGTGAAACGCGCCAAGCAGGTGGTAGTCAAGGCGGGCGAGCGTCGCGGCAATGATGTCCATGTGTTGTCCGGCATCAAGGCTGGCGATCAAATCGTGCTGTCGGGCCAGGTTCGCCTGAGCAACGATACCAAGGTGCACGTGGTCGACAACGATGCCCTTGCCGTTCCGGCACAAACCCCGATGCTGTAAGCGCGGAGATCTGCGATGCGATTTACTGACATATTCATAAAACGGCCGGTGCTGGCGATCTCGCTCAGCTTCCTGATAGCCCTGCTGGGCTTCCAGGCCATCTTCAAGATGCAGGTGCGGGAATATCCCGAGGTGATCAACACCGTCATCACGGTCAACACCAGCTACTATGGCGCCAGCTCGGATCTGATCCAGGGCTTCATCACCCAGCCGCTGGAGCAGGCGGTCGCGCAAGCCGACAACATCGACTTCATGACCTCCTCCAGCCAGCTGGGCAGCTCCACGGTGACGGCCTACATGAAGCTGAACACCGACCCCAACGCCGCGCTGTCCGACATCCTGGCCAAGGTCAACTCGGTACGATCCCAGTTGCCCAAAGAGGCGGAAGACCCTTCGGTCACCTCCTCCACCGGTTCCACCACGGCGGTGCTCTACATGGGCTTCACCAGCCCTGAGCTGAACTCCAGCCAGATCACCGACTATCTGGAGCGGGTCATCAAGCCCCAGCTGTTTACCGTAGGCGGGGTGTCCAAGGTGGACCTCTACGGCGGGGTCGAGTTTGCCCTGCGGGTGTGGCTGGATCCGGCCAAGATGGCCGCCTTCGATCTGACCGCCAGCGACGTGATGACGGTGCTCAACAGCAACAACTATCAGTCCGCCACCGGTCAGGCCACCGGCTATTTCACCCTGTTCAACGGCAATGCCGAGACCCAGGTCAGCAATACCGATGAACTCAAGCGCCTGGTCGTAGCGACCCGGGATGGCAAGGTGATCCGCCTCTCCGACATCGCCAAAGTGTCGCTGGAGAAGAGCCACGACATCTATCGCGCCAGCGCCAACGGCCGTGAGGCCGTGGTGCTTGCCATCAATGCCGCGCCGACCGCCAACCCCATCAACATCGCCCACGATGTGCTGGAGCTGCTGCCTAGCCTGAAGAGCAACATGCCGAGCACCATGCAGGTCAACATCCTGTATGACTCCACCATCGCCATCAACGAGTCCATCCACGAGGTCATCAAGACCATACTGGAGGCGGCCGCCATCGTACTGGTGGTGATCACCCTGTTCCTCGGCTCCTTCCGGGCCGTCATCATCCCTATCATCACCATACCGCTGAGCCTCATCGGCGTGGTGATGATGATGGACATGTTCGGTTTCTCCATCAACCTGATGACCCTGCTGGCCATGGTGCTCGCCATCGGCCTGGTGGTGGATGACGCCATCGTGGTGCTGGAGAACGTCGACCGCCACATCAAGGAGGGGGAAGAGCCGTTCCGGGCCGCCATCATAGGTACTCGTGAAATCGCCGTGCCGGTCATCGCCATGACGGTGACCCTGGCTGCGGTGTACGCGCCCATCGCCCTGATGGGGGGCATCACCGGCTCCCTGTTCAAGGAGTTCGCGCTGACCCTGGCGGGGGCGGTGTTCGTCTCCGGCATCATCGCCCTGACCCTGTCACCCATGATGTGCGCCAAGATGCTCAGGGCCAACGAGACCCCGAGCAAGTTCGAGAGCACGGTACATCACCTGCTGGATCGGATGACGGCCCGCTACGACAGCATGCTGCATGCCGTGATGCAGAAGCGCATCGTGGTCATCCTGTTCGCCGTCATCGTGTTCGGCAGCCTGCCGCTGCTGTTCAAGTTCATCCCGAGCGAGCTGGCCCCGTCCGAGGACAAGGGGGTCATGGCCGTGCTGGGGACGGCACCGTCCAATGCCAACCTGGACTACATCGAAAACACCATGGCGGACGTGAACAAGGTCTTGGATGACCAGCCCGAGATCGCCTACTCCCAGGTCTTCTCCGGGGTGTTTAACGCCAACCAGGCCTTCGGCATCGCCTCCATGGTGCCCTGGAGCCAGCGCGAGGCGAGCCAGAAAGAGGTGCTTGATCGGGTAGCCGGCCTGGTGAAGGACATCCCCGGGATGGCCATCACCACCTTCCAGTTCCCCGAACTGCCGGGGGCCTCCAGCGGCCTGCCCATCCAGTTCGTCATCACCACCCCGAACAGCTTCGAGAGCCTGTTCCTGATCGCGGGTGAGATGCTGGCGGCCACCCAGGCCAACGGCCAGTTCGTCTATTCGGATCTCGATCTGAACTACGACTCGGCCACCATGAAGATCAGCATCGACAAGGACAAGGCGGGTGCCTACGGCATCACCATGCAGGACATCGGGACCACCATGGGCACCATGATGGCAGACGGCTACGTCAACCGGATCGATCTGGATGGCCGCTCCTACGAGGTGATCCCGCAGGTGGAACGCAAGTACCGCCTCAACCCCGAGTCCATCAAGGGTTATTACGTGCGCGCCGCCGACGGCAAGTCGATCCCGCTGGGCAGTCTGATCAAGATTGAAGTGGTTGGCGAGCCCCGCGCCCTGCCCCACTTCAACCAGCTGAACTCCGCCACCATAGGCGCCGTACCGGCACCGGGTGTGGCCATGGGGGATGCGATCAACTGGTTCAAGGCCACCGCCGAAGAGAAGCTGCCGCAAGGCTATCGCTACGACTTCATGGGGGAAGCCCGCCAGTTCGTGACCGAAGGCAACGCCCTGTACGCCACCTTCGCACTGGCACTGGCCATCATCTTCCTGGTGCTGGCCATCCAGTTCGAGTCGGTACGTGATCCTCTGGTCATCATGGTGTCGGTGCCGCTGGCCATCAGCGGGGCGCTGATTGCCCTGGCATGGGGCATGGCCACCATGAACATTTACTCCCAGGTGGGTCTCATCACGCTCGTTGGTCTGATCACCAAGCACGGTATTCTGATCTGCGAGGTGGCGAAGGAGGAGCAGCTGCTGCACGGCATGAACCGGATGCAGGCCGTGATGCAGGCCGCCAAGGTGCGTCTGCGTCCCATCCTGATGACCACGGCGGCCATGATCGCCGGTCTGATCCCGCTGCTCTATGCGGCAGGTGCGGGCGCGGCCCAGCGCTTCAGCATCGGCATCGTGATCGTGGCGGGTCTGGCCATCGGCACCCTGTTCACCCTGTTCGTGCTGCCGGTGATCTACACCTTCCTGGCCTCCGAACACAAACCGCTGCCGGAATTCGACGAGTCCATTCCGGCCAAGGCAAAGGGAAGTCATTGATCCTCAGCCGACACCAACAAGGCCCCGAAAGGGGCCTTGTTTTTATCCATTTCATGACCCACGACATGAGTCCATGAAGCAGTTAAACTAAGCCGTTCGCAATCCAGACCGCAAGGATGCCATGTCAGGAATCTTCTCCAAGGCCTTCGGCCTTAACGGACTCTCTTATCGTCTGCTTTCCTACATTCTGATCTGCAGTACCGTGCTGGCGCTGGTCATCACGGTGCTGCAGCTCGCCTGGGACTACAACAAGGACGTGACCGTCATCGAGGCCAGCATCGACCAGATCGAGGCCTCCTTCCTGCAACCCATCTCCGCCAGTCTGTGGAACCTGGATGAGGAGCAGGTCAAGGTGCAGATCGAAGGCATCATGAACCTGCCCAATATGCAGTTCGTCATGGTCAAGGAGATGCTGGGCAACTCGGAAGTGCCGCTGCTGACCCAGGGTGTGGAGCAGGCGCAATACGACATCTCCCGCGAATTCAGCCTCACCTATCAGGGGGAAGTGGTCGGCAAGCTGTTCGTCGCCGCTACCCTGGAGCAGGTCTACAAGCGACTGATCGAGAAGTCGGTGCTGATCCTGGTCAGCCAGACCATCAAGACCCTGGTCGTCTCGCTCTGCATCCTGGTCATCATCTATTACCTGGTGATCCGTCATATCAACCGCATCGTCAGCTACGCCCAGAAATTGAGCCTGGATCGGCTGGCGGTGGAACTGACGCTGGAGGGGCGCCCCCTGCCCCGCAAGCATCCGGACGAGTTCGATGCGCTGGCCGCCACCCTCAACCAGATGCGTACCCGCCTGAACGACGAGTTCACGGCCCGCCATCAGGCGGCGGATCAACTCCAGCAGGAGCGGGACTTCTCCGCCACCCTGATCAACTCGGCCAACATGGTCATCTGCTGCATGGAACCGGATCTCAACATCGCCAGCATCAACCCGGCCGCCATCCTGCTCACCGGTTACCATCATGAGGAGTTGCTTCAGCACAACTGGCTGGATCTCTTCGTCAGCCAGGAGCAGAGGGCCGAGCTGGCAGCCATCCTGTCGGACCAGGGCTCTCTCGATGACAGGGAAATCATCATGCATGACCAGCAGGGCCACGAGCTCGTCCTGCAGTGGACCTTCGCCCCCTTCTACGAGGGACCCAATCTCAAGTATCTGATTGGTTTCGGTTATGACATCACCCGTCTGAAGAAGGTGGAGCGGGAGATCACCCTGTTCAACGAACAGCTGGAAGGCAAGGTGGTGGAGCGTACTCGCAGCCTGAGCGATGCCAACGACCAGCTGGGCAAGGCCTATGACGATTTGAAACAGGCGCAGCAGACCCTGGTGGAGTCGGAGAAGATGGCCTCTCTCGGTTCCCTGGTGGCCGGCGTGGCCCACGAGATCAACACTCCCATCGGCATTAGCGTGACCGCCTCCTCCTATCTGCAGGAGCAGGTGGCCGACTTCAAGCAGCACCTCGAAGCCAAGCAGTTGTCACGCTCCTATCTCAACGAGTTCACCCAGAATCTCGACGAGTCGATGCAATTGCTGCAGGGCAACCTGAGGCGAGCCTCCGAGCTCATCGCCAGCTTCAAGCAGGTGGCGGTGGATCAGTCGTCCGAGGCGCGCTACAACTTCAGCCTCGCCGACAATCTGCATCAGGTGGTGGTCTCCCTCGGCTACAAGCTGAAGAAGGCCCAGTGCGAAGTCGACATTCAATGCGATCCCAAGCTGGCCATCTACTCCTTCCCCGGCAGCTTCACCCAGATCTATTCCAATCTGATCCTCAACTCCATCCATCACGGTTTCGACGGCTGGGACAGGCCCAAGAAGATCACCATCAGGGTGGAGCAGCAGGGTGACGAGCTGGTCATCGATTACAGTGACAACGGCCGCGGCATCCCCCCAGAAATACTGCCGCGCATCTTCGATCCCTTCGTCACTTCCAAGCGGGGCCAGGGGGGGAGCGGGCTCGGCACCCACATCATCTACAACCTGGTGGTGCAGTTGCTCCGTGGCCGCATCCATTGCGCCAGCGAACCGGGCCAGGGAGCCCAGTTCCATATTCGCCTGCCCATCCAGCAGAACTGAGCGTCGGCTCTTGTGAGCCGGCCACTTTGTCCCCATCATGCTGTGATTGCATTCTTAACGAGCGGAGAACCTCGCAATGGCACAGCATTTTGACTATATCGCCATCGGCGGCGGCAGCGGCGGCATCGCCTCGGCCAACCGGGCTGCCATGTATGGCAAGAAAGTCGCCCTGATTGAAGCCAAAGAGCTGGGGGGTACCTGTGTCAACGTCGGCTGCGTGCCGAAGAAGGCCATGTGGTATGCCGGCCAGATCGCCGATGCCCTGAGGTATGGATCCGACTACGGCTTCGATACCACCCTCAATCACTTCAGCTGGGCCAGGCTGGTCGAGTCCCGTCAGGCCTACATCGGCCGCATCCACAAGTCCTATGAGAACGTGCTGGGCAAGAACCAGATCACCGTCATCAAGGGTTTCGCCCGTTTCGTCAGCAGCAACACCATCGAGGTTGATAGCGAGCAGTACAGCGCCGATCACATACTGATCGCCACCGGCGGCCGCCCCGAGGTTCCGACCATACCGGGTGCTGAATTCGGCATCGACTCCGACGGCTTCTTCGAGCTGCAAGCCCAACCCAAGCGGGTCGCCGTGGTCGGCGCTGGCTATATCGCCGTGGAGATCGCCGGCGTGATGCAGGCGCTCGGCTCCGAGACCCACCTGGTGGTGCGCAAGCACGCGCCGCTGCGCAACTTCGACCCCATGATCCACGAGACCCTGGTGGAAATCATGGCGCAGGAAGGGCCCAAGCTGCACACCCACGCCATTCCCAAAGCCGTGCTCAAGAACGCCGATGAGAGCCTGACCCTGCAACTGGAAGATGGTCGCCACCTCACCGTTGACTGCCTGATCTGGGCCATCGGCCGCGTACCGGCTACCGACAACCTCAATCTGGCCGCCACCGGCATCACCCTGGACGAGCAGGGCTTCATCCCGACCGACAAGTTCCAGAACACCGCCGTCGCCAACCTCTATGCAGTGGGTGACAACACAGGGCGCATCCAGCTCACCCCGGTGGCCGTCGCGGCCGGTCGTCGCCTCTCGGAGCGGCTGTTCAACAACAAGCCCAACGAGCACCTCAACTACGATCTGGTACCGACCGTGGTGTTCAGCCACCCGCCCATCGGCACCATAGGGCTGACCGAGCCGGAAGCCATCGCCGAATATGGCGAGAGCCAGGTGAAGGTCTACCGCAGCCAGTTCACCGCCATGTATTCGGCCCTGACCCAGCATCGCCAACCCACCCGGATGAAGCTGGTCTGTGTCGGACCGGAGGAGAAGGTGGTCGGCCTGCACGGCATCGGCTTCGCCATGGACGAGATACTGCAAGGTTTCGGCGTCGCCATGAAGATGGGCGCCACCAAGGCGGACTTCGACAACTGCGTCGCTATCCATCCGACCAGTGCGGAAGAGTTTGTCACCATGCGATAGGCACGTTTGAAGCTGGTATGTCACTATCTGGCCAGCTTCAACAACTGCGTTCCCACTCCTCATCCCACCAGCGCGGAAGAGTTTGTGACAATGCGATAAGTACGTTTGAAGTTGGCCTGTCGCTATCAGACCCGCTTCAACAACTGCGTTCCCACGCCTCATCCCACCAGCGCAGAAGAGTTTGTGACCATGCGATAAGCACGTCGAAGCCGGCCTGATCACCATCAGGCCGGCTTCGACAACTGAGTTCCGCTTTCCTTCCCTCCTCCCGACTGCATGAAAGAGTGGGCCACCACACCTGTAGCAACGTTATTACCACACGGCGAGGTTCGACCACGGTCTGCGCATCAGTACCGCCATCACTCTGCGGTTCTTACGCAGTGGCTGTCAGGTTGGATGGCATGACGAGTGTATCTCCTCGCATTGCATTCAAGTCCAATCTGGCACACTGAGGTGTTCAGACTTGCGGCTGATATCGTTCGGCCGCATGGGCTTGGCGAAGATCCGACATAAGCCCTTGACGTGCCTCATCCAGAGCGGTCCAGCGTTCGGCGACATGAAGCGGCGGAATCGTCACCAACTCGCGGCGATCGAACCCGACCAGTGCGGCATCCACCAGCTCGCCCACTTCCATCACCTCGGGGAGAGTGTTGACATCCACACCAGCATGCGCCCAGATTTCGGTGCGGGTTGCTGCCGGCAGCACGGCTTGCACGTAGACCCCTTGGGGTGACAGTTCATGAGCCAACCCCTGCGACAAAAACAGCACATAGGCTTTGGTCGCACCGTAGAGAGAAATACCGAACTCGGGCGAAAAACCCACCACCGAACCAATGTTGACGATGCTCCCCGTGCCGGATTGCGCAAGGCGTGGTGCGATCGCTGCGGCGAGCCGCGTCAATGCAGTTATGTTCAGTGCGATCTGGGATTCGATGGCCTCGGGAGATTGCTCCAGAAAATGCCCGGATTGCAGCATGCCTGCATTATTAATGAGGATGCCGATACGTGCGTCATGCCGCAGGCGAGTTTCCAGTGCCGGCAGCTCTGCCGAATTGGTCAGGTCAGCCTGCAGCACCTCAACGGCAATCTGGTGTTGCTCACGCAGGCGCATGGCCAGCGCATCCAGGCGCGACTTGTTGCGTGCAACAAGAACAAGATCGTGGCCACAGCGAGCAAAACGTTCGGCATAGGTGGCACCGATACCGCTGGAGGCGCCGGTGATAAAGACGGTCGGAAGTGTGGTCATGTTATTTCCTTGATATGGATGGTGTGGGTTAACGAGCCAATGCGGCCGTGATCACTGCTTGATGCTGACAACGACCTTGCCCCTGGCGTGGCCCTTGGCGAGGTACTCCAGCGCTTCTTTGGCCTGGTCAAACGGGAATACCTTGTCGATGACCGGCTTGATGCGTTGAGCATCGAGCAGCTCGCCGATTTCGGTGAGTTGGTCGCCATCGGGACGCACAAACAGGAACGAGTAGGTGACGTTCCGCTTTTTCGCCCGCGACCTGATTTTTCGGCTCATCAGTCCGAACAGGAGGCGGAGCAATACGTTCAGCCCCCGGGCACGAGCGAAGGCAGCATCCAGCGGGCCGGTGAGGGAGATAATCTTGCTGCCCGGTTTGAGGATATCGATGGCTTTTTCGATCGCATCTCCCCTGACTGTCCCCAGCACGGCGTTGTAGCCGTGCAGTTGGTGCTCGAATGCCTGTTGCTTGTAATCGACCACCTCATCGGCCCCCAGCTCGCGCACCAATTCGATGTTGCCGCTACTGACGGTGGTGCCCACCTTGGCCCCCAGCAGCTTGGCAAGCTGGATAGCAAAGGTGCCGATGCCACCGGATCCGGCAGGGATAAACACCTTTTGGCCAGCCTGCAGATTGGCGCGCTCCTTCAGCGCTTGCCATGAGGTGAGCCCGACCATCGGGATCGAGGCGGCTTGCACGAAATCCAGATTGGCTGGTTTCAACGCCGCAGCGCGCTCAGGCACCACCGCAAATTCAGCCAGCGATCCGGTTCCGAGATCGAAAATACTGGCGAAGACGGCATCGCCCGGTTTGAAACGGGTCACCTGACTGCCAATCTCGGTCACGACACCGGCCAGATCGCTGCCCAATGTGGCGGGAAGCTGAAAATGGAGCACCGGTTTGAACATGCCGGTCGGAATCATGTTGTCGATCGGGTTCAGGCCGGCGGCATAAACCTGAACCAGCATTTCGTCCGCCTTCAGTGCGGGACGCGGGATATCCGTGATCCCAATCTCCGGCGACTTGCCGTAGCGTTTGAATGTGAGTGCTTTCATGGTTCGGTCATTCATCCTTGGCTGTGCATCGAGGTCAGGTCTGCGTCATCCGCGAGGAAGGCCAGCACCTCGGGCACAAAGGCCCGATAGTGCTGAAAAATGCCACCGTGCCCCGAGTCGGGGTAAATCGTCAGTCGGGCATTCGGCAGCCGGCGAGCCATGTCCGCTGACAGTCGGCTATCGACCATCAGGTCATGGTCACCATTGGCCACGAACACCGGTTGCGTGATGACCGAGAGATCATCCGGCGCACTCAATCCCGCACTCCGGATCGCCTTGAGCTGGGCATATCTGGCCTGCAGGGAGATGGGCTGGTCACGGTCAGTCGTGCGCGCTTTCAGGCGAGAGAAATACTCTTTTGCCGCACGCTTGCCATCCGGGGTGCGGGGAAAAAACAGGAAGTGCCGTGGATCCTTCAGCGTCAATGCCGCTTTGAGGTAGGCGGTGGCGGCAATCTTGTTGATCTCGTCGATACCGCCACCACCCCGCGGCCCGGTTCCGGCAAGCACAATCCGGCGCCTGCAAAGCCACCATTTGCGCCACACCACCACCTAACGAAAACCCGAGCAGATCGACCTGCGACAATCCCATGGCGCGAATAAAGGCGATGGCATCACGTCCCATCTCCTCAATGGTATGTGGCACCGATCCCCCCGAAGCGCCGACTCCGCGATTATCGAAAGCGATAACCCGGCGCTTCGCCGCGATGCCGTCGATAACACCGGGATCCCAGTCATCGAGTACCGCCATCAGATGGTGCAAAAAGATCACCGGTACACTGGTGTCGGGGCCAAGCGCCCGATAGGCAAAAGATGTTCCGTTCACATCAAGGGTACGGGTCGGCACATCTTTCCAATCCATATGCCCTGTCTGACGTACTGTGGTCACCGGGCGGTGACCGGCAGATCTCCCGGTTATCGAGGCGATCCCCATCTTCTTTGTAACCATGTCCGAGATCTCCGTGTTGGGTGGATTGTTTGTGGTTGCAGTGTTACTATCAAATTGATATCAACTTACTATCAATTCACAACCAAGTCACTATCAAAACAGTATGAACATAAAAAAAAGTTACGATACCCCATGCCCAATCGCGCGCAGCATGGCGATTGCTGGTGATGCATGGAGCATATTGATCCTGCGCGATGCCCATGCTGGTCTCACTCGCTTTGACCAATTCCGGAAAAGTCTGGGGATAGCACCCACGATGTTGACCCGCAGACTGGCGACGTTGACCGAAGAGGGTTTGCTGGAAAAAAGGCTTTATTCTGAACATCCACCCCGTGAGGAGTATCTGCTGACCGCTGCCGGTCGCGATTTTCTACCGATACTCTTCATGATTGGTGAGTGGGGTCGCCAATATCGGGGCGACGACAACATGATCCGTTTCTTCGATATGGAGGCCGGCACAGAAATCAAGGCCATCGTGGTCGATGAAGTGACCGGGGCAAAGATTGGGACCCGCCCGCTGCGCGTGGTGATGCCTGATGAAAGCTGACAGGTGATTTGGCAATCGCATCGTCTTTCACCCAAACCCGGCCCAGGCCGGGTTTTTTGATCTCCTCCCCGCTCAATTCCCTCTGAAAGCGGCCTTCTTTACGCCGATTTTACGCTCCCCCAATGCCCCTTTATGGCGCCTTTACGCCGGTTTTACATACCCTTTCAGCGTCAATGACACCAACGGAGTCGATATGGATTTGCATCGACTCTCGACGCTAATTATCTCAACGGAGTCGTTATGAATTGGCTATATCTGCTGCTGGTCCTCGCCCTGATGGGTTACCTGATGCGCGCACTCACGCGTAGTCACGAGTGAGGAACTAGAACATGTGGCAAGAAATAATCTATCCAGTGGCCTTCGTGCTGCTGGTCCTGCTGCCGGCACCCCTGCTCGGCAGCTATATGTATCGCGTGTTCGAGGGCAAGAGTCGCTGGCTCGCGCCGGTCGAGCGCGCCACCCTGGCCTGCTGTGGCACGGACGGACGGGAGCAGGACTGGAAGTCCTACGCCCTCAGCCTGCTGGCCTTCAACGGTGCCGGTTTCGGTCTGCTGTTCCTGATCCTGATGGCCCAGGGCCTGCTGCCCCTCAACCCGCAACAACTGCCGGGCCTGAGCTGGCAACTCGCCTTCAACACCGCCGTCAGCTTCATGACCAACACCAACTGGCAAGCCTATTCCGGTGAGGCCAGCCTCTCCTACTTCAGCCAGATGGTGGGGCTCACCACCCAGAACTTCGTCTCCGCCGCCACAGGTGCCACAGTCGCCGTCGCGCTGTTCCGCGGTCTCTCCCGCCAGCAGACCATACACCTTGGCAACTTCTGGCAGGATCTGGTGCGCTTCTGCCTCTACGTGCTGCTGCCCATGGCGTTGATCATGGCGCTGCTGCTGGTCTGGCAAGGGGTTCCCCAGAGTCTGTCGGCCTATCTGCCGTTCCATGCCCTGGAAGGCCAGGAGCAGCTGTTGCCGCTCGGCCCTGCCGCCTCGCAGATCGCCATCAAGCAGCTCGGCTCCAACGGTGGCGGCTTCTTCGGCGTCAACTCGGCCCACCCGTTCGAGAACCCGACCGCCCTCTCCAACTGGCTGGAGATGGTCACCCTGCTGACCATTCCCGCCGCCCTGGTCTGTACCCTGGGCCGTTACGTGAAGGATTCCGGCCACGGCCGCGCCATCCTCTCCGCCATGACACTGCTGTTCGTGCTGGGGCTCGGCCTCTCCGTCTATCAGGAGTTGCAACCGGATCCGGCGCTCGCCCAGCTCACCACCCAGGCAGGCAACTGGGAAGGCAAGGAGAGCCGCTTCGGCCCCGTGCTCTCCAGCATCTGGGAAGTGGCGACCACCTCGGCCTCCAACGGCTCGGTCAACGCCATGCACGACAGCTTCACCCCGCTGGGTGGCATGGTCGGCATGATCAACATGCTGCTCGGTGAAGTCATCTTCGGCGGTGTGGGTGCCGGTATCTACGGCATGATGCTGTTCGTGCTGCTGACCGTGTTCCTGTGCGGCCTGATGGTCGGGCGCACGCCGACCTATCTCGGCAAGCGCCTCGGGATCACCGAGATGAAATGGGTGGTCGCCAGCATGCTGGTGATGCCGGTCGGGGTTCTGGTGATCGGCGGGGTAACGCTGCTGATGCCGGATGCCGCCACCATCATGGGTCACGACGGTCCCCACGGCCTGTCACGCCTCATCTATGCCTACGCCTCGGCCGCCGGCAACAACGGCTCGGCCTTCGGGGGCTTCGCCGCCGCGGACAACTGGCAGTGCGTCGCCATAGGTCTGGCCATGCTGCTCGGTCGCTTCGGCTACATCATTCCGGTGCTGGCCATCGCCGGTCAGCTCTCGCGCGCCTCGCAACAGGATGCCGGCGAGGGTGACTTCCCCATCCGCGGCCCGCTGTTCATCACCTTGCTGATCATCACTGTGCTGCTGATAGGCGGTCTCTCCTTCCTGCCGGTACTGGCGCTGGGCCCCGTCGCCGAGCATCTCCTGATACTGGGAGCGCTCTGATGACCCTGTCCATGTCAGTCACCTTACCGATGCCAATGGTCGAACATCTGATGCTGGGAGCATTCAAATGAGCAAGTCCATCTCCATCCCTGCCCGCACCGAAAAGGTGAAGGGCAAGGGCAAGAAACAGACCTCACAAGTCGTGCAGGCCATGATCGAAGCCTTCTATCGCTTCAACCCCAAGGCGCTGTTTGGCAGCCCCATACTGTTCACCCTCTGGCTGGCCGCAGTGATGGCGACCGTGGAGTCCCTGCTGGGTCAGCCCCTGTCGGGAGTCACCCCCAGCCTGGCCTGGCAGCTGACTGCCTGGTTGTGGCTGACCCTGTGGTTTGCCAACTTCGCCGAGACCCTGGCAGAAGGCCGCGGCAAGGCGCGGGCCGACAGCCTGAAGGCGGGCATGAGCCAGCTTCAGGCACGCAAGGTGCGGGATCCGAAAGATGGCCAGGGCGAGTGGATCCCGGCCACCAGCCTGCAAAAAGGGGATCTGGTGCTGGTGCGCAGCGGCGAGATGATCCCGGCCGACGGTGAAGTCATTGCCGGTATCGCCTCCGTCAACGAGGCCGCCATCACGGGGGAATCCGCCCCCGTCATCCGCGAGTCCGGCACCGACCGCAGCGGCGTGACCGGCAACACCACTGTGGTCTCCGACGAGATCTGGGTCCGCGTGACCAACAATCCCGGGGAGAGCACGCTCGACAGGATGATAGCGCTGGTCGAGGGGGCCAAGCGCCAGAAGACGCCCAACGAGATGGCGCTCGATGCCCTGCTGGTGGGTCTGACCCTGATCTTCCTGCTGGTGGTCGCCACCCTGCCCTGGTTCCTCGACTACAACGGCACCCAGGTACCGCGCCTCTACCTGCTTGCCCTCTTCATCACCCTGATCCCGACCACCATAGGGGGCCTGCTCTCCGCCATCGGCATCGCCGGCATGGACCGGCTGGTGAAGCTGAACGTGATCGCCAAGTCAGGTCGTGCCGTGGAGGCCGCCGGTGACGTGCGCACCCTGCTGCTGGACAAGACAGGCACCATCACCTTCGGCAACCGCATGGCCGACGAGCTGATCCCGGCCCCCGGGGTCGATCCCTCCCTGCTGGCCCAGGCCGCCATGCTGGCCTCCCTCGGCGACAACACACCCGAGGGCAAGTCCATCCTGACCCTGGCCGGCAAGAGCATGGCCAAGCCGAGCCAGCTCGAGAGCGACAAGGTGATCCCCTTCAGCGCCGAGACCCGCCTGAGCGGTCTGGATCGCAACGGTCATCAATATCGCAAGGGGGCCGTGGATGCTGTGCTCAACTACCTCTCCCTCGATCGCAAGGGAGTGCCCGAGCTCATTCTGAAGGCGGTCGACAACATAGCCCGTCAGGGCGGCACCCCGCTGCTGGTCTGTACCCACGAGCAGTTGCTGGGGGTGGTGTACCTCAAGGACATCATCAAGCCAGGCATCAAGGCCCGCTTCCAGATCCTGCGCCACATGGGGATCCGCACCGTGATGATCACCGGGGACAACCCGCTGACCGCCGCCGCCATTGCCGCCGAAGCCGGGGTGGATGACTTCATCGCCGAGGCGACCCCGGAGAAGAAGCTGGCCTATATCCGCCAGGAGCAGGCCGATGGCCGCATGGTCGCCATGTGCGGTGACGGTGCCAGCGACGCACCGGCACTGGCCCAGGCGGACGTGGGTCTTGCCATGAACGAAGGCACCCAGGCCGCCAAGGAGGCGGGCAACCTGGTGGATCTGGACTCCAACCCCACCAAGCTGCTGGACGTGGTGCTGGTAGGCAAGCAGCTGCTGGTCACCCGGGGCGCCCTGACCACCTTCTCCATCGCCAACGACGTGGCCAAGTATTTCGCCATACTGCCGGCCCTCTTCATCGCCGCCTACCCGCAGCTGGGGGCGCTGAACCTGATGCAACTCGGCAGTCCAGAGAGCGCCATACTGTCGGCCATCATCTTCAACGCCCTGATCATAGTGGCGCTGGTGCCGCTGGCGCTGCGGGGGGTCAACGTGAAGGGCTCCGCCGCCAGCCTGCTGCGCCGCAACCTGCTGATCTATGGGCTCGGTGGCCTGATAGTGCCCTTCATCGGCATCAAGTTGATCGATCTGGTCATCACAGGCCTGGGTCTGGTGTGATGAAAACGCCGCACTATGGTATCCACAGCCAGATCGTGCCCCCATACATGGGCATCAAGCTGACCGATCTGGTCATCACAGGCCTGGGGCTGGTGTGATGAAAACACCTCACGATGGTATCCACGGCCAGATCGTGCCCCCATCCATGGGCATCAAGCTGATCGACCTGGTCATCACAGGCCTGGGTCTGGTGTAACCACATAACGGGTGCAAGCCTGGCCTGCACCCCATCAATCTGTTTGGAGCGAGAGAATCATGATAGCAATCAGAACCCTGCTGACCCTGACCCTGCTGCTGGGTGTCGGCTACCCCCTGGCCGTCACCGGGCTGGCCCAGCTGTTTTTCCCCTGGCAGGCCAACGGCAGCCAGCTGACCGATGCCAAGCAGCAACTGGTCGGCAGCGCCCTGCTGGCGCAGAAGTTCGAACGGGCGGAGTACTTCCACTCCCGCCCCTCCGCCAGCGACTTCACCACCATAGGCAGCGGCGCCAGCAACCTGGGGGTGAGTTCCCCCCTGCGCAGCGAATTTGCCAAGGCCCAGGGTAACTACCAATCCCCCGCCATGCTGACCCGCTCAGGTTCGGGCCTGGATCCCCATCTGCCCCTGGATGCCGTGCTGGCTCAGGTGGATCGCGTCGCCAAGCAACGCGGGCTGGATCCCGCTTCCCTGACGGAGCAGGTCAAGTCGTCGACACAAGCTGGTATCCTTGGCCCCCAGGTGGTCAACATCCTCCAGTTGAATCTGTTGCTCGATCAGCACAAAGACGCATGATGGCGCGCCAGGCTGACCCGAGTTGGAGGGCGACCCAGATTTTCGAACCGAGCCGGTGGTTGCTCCATAAGGATGATGATGCGTGATGTGGTAAAGGCGATTGCCCTGCTGGCAAGCCTGGAGCAGGAGCACGGGAATGCGTGATGAGGTAAAGGCGGGTGCCTTGCTGGCAAGCCTGGAGCAGGAGCACGGGAATGCGTGATGAGGTTCGGGCCGACGCCTTGCTGGCAAGCCTGGAAGAGGAACACAAGGGCAAGCTGAAGGTCTTCCTCGGCGCCGCCCCCGGCGTAGGCAAGACCTACGCCATGTTGCAGGCGGTACGGGAACAGGCCAAGGAAGGGGTCGACATTCTCATCGGCGTGGTCGAGACCCACGGGCGCCAGGAGACCCTGGCGCTGCTCGACAAGCTCGCCATCCAGCCACGCAAGCTCCATCACCACCGCCAGCAACGGCTGGAAGAGATGGATCTGGATGGCTTGCTCGAACGCAAGCCCGCCATCGTAGTGGTGGATGAGCTGGCCCACACCAATGCCCCGGGCAGCCGCCACGAGAAACGCTGGCAGGATGTGGAGGAGCTGCTCGGCGCCGGCATAGACGTCTACTCCACCCTCAACGTACAGCACCTGGAGAGCCTCAACGATCTGGTGTGGCAACTGACCGGGGTCAGGGTCAAGGAGACCTTGCCCGATCAGGTGCTGCTGGAGGCGGACAGCATAGTCCTCATAGACCTGCCCCCCAAGGAGCTGCTCGGCCGGCTCAAGGAGGGCAAGGTCTATGTGCCCCATCAGGCCAAGGCCGCCTTGCAATCCTTCTTCTCTCTCAACAACCTGACCGCCCTGCGCGAGCTGGCGATGCAGACTGCCGCCAGCCACGTGGAGGGAGACCTGCAACTGCAGTGGCAGGCGGCGGGCAAGACCACGCTACCGCTGCGGGGCAAGTTGATGGTCTGCCTCGGGGATCAGCACGGCGCCGCCCTGGTACGTTACGGCCACCGCTTCGCCCAGCGCCGCCAGCTGCCCTGGCTGGTGGTGCACATCGACAGCAAGGGGCAGCGTTCCCCTGAGCTGGAGCAGGCGCTGGCGCTGGCCTCCCAGCTGGGTGCCAGGGTGCTGACGCTCTCCAGCCCGGCGGTCGCCGATGCCCTGCTGGAGACAGCCGAACAGCAGCAGGTCTCACAACTGTTGCTTGGCAAGCCCCACAGCCCACCCTGGCGCCGCTCCCTGGTGCAACACCTGCTGAAACAGGCGCAGGGATTCGAGATCACACTGGTGGACACCGGGAAGCGCAAACCCAGCCTGAAGCTGCACCCTGCAGGCCCCAGGGAGATCCGCCAAAGCCTGCTGGCCCTGCTGATCATGGGAACGACCTCGGCCATCGCCTGGGGCTTCTCTCACTGGCTACCCTCCGCCTCCCTGCCACTGCTGTTCGTGCTGGGGGTGCTCGCCACGGCCCTGTCCACCAGCCTGGTGCCCGCCATCCTGGCGGCCGTGCTGGGGTTCGTCGGCCACAACCTGCTGTTCACCGCCCCCTACTTCTCCCTGAGCGTCGCCAACCACAGCGACCTGCTCAATCTGTTCGTGCTGCTCATCGTCGGCATGACGGCCGGGCGGCTCGCCTCCCGCCAGCGCCAGCAACTGGTGGGCTTGCGCGAGACCCAGCAGCTTGGCAACGCCCTGCTCTCTCTCAGTCAGGGATTGGCCACCGCCAGCAGCCCGGTGGAGGTGCTCAGGCAGGGTACCCAGGCCATCTCCCTGGCCCTGGGACAGCCCGTGTTCGCCCTGGATGAGGAGTACCAATACAGGGCCGGAGACGAGGTGCGGGGACCTGGCCAGACCGACAAGGCCGCCATCGACTGGTGCCTGGCCCAGAAGCAGAGCGCGGGGGCTCACACCGCCACCCTCAATGCGGCAGAGGCCCAGTATCACCACCTCACCGATGATCTGGTGCTGGGGATCCGGCTGGCCAGCCCGCTCGCCTCCTCCGCCGAGCACCAGTTGCAGGCGCTGCTCACCGACATCCGTGCCGCCCTCGCGCGGATCGATCTCAACGAGCGGTTGGCCGACAGCCAGTTGCAGGCGGAGACGGATCGGATGCGCGCCGCCCTGCTCTCCTCGGTCTCCCACGATCTGAAGACACCGCTCGCCACCATCATGGGGGCCGGCAGCACACTGCTGGAATACGGTGACCGGATCAGTGCCGAGGATCGCAACGAGCTGCTCCACTCGGTGCAGGAGGAGGCGCGCCGCCTGCACAGCTATGTGCAGAACCTGCTGGACATGACCCGCATCGGCTCCCCGGACTTCCAGCTGAAGCGGGAGTGGGTCGACCTCGCCGACCTGGTGGAGAGTGCCCGCAAGCGGCTGGACTCCTCCTGGCGCCAGCACAGGCTGCTGATCCACTTCGATCAGCAGATCCCCCAGCTCTATGTGCACGGTGCCCTGATCGAGCAGGTGCTGGTCAACATCCTCGACAACGCCTCCCGCTACTCGCCAGCCGGCACCCCCATAGAGTTCAAGGTGATGCTGGCGGACCCGGACCTCATCATCGACATCATCGACATCGGGGTTGGCATCGCGGAGTCGGATCGGGACAAGATCTTCAATCTGTTCTACACCCAGCCGGTGGGGGATTGCGGCAGTCGCGGCACCGGACTTGGACTCGCCATTTCCCGCGCCATGATAGAGGCCCACGGTGGTCGCATCTGGGCATTTGCCGGCCCCAACGGCAACGGTACCTGCATGCGCATCTCCCTGCCGCTCTCCCTCAACGCACCTGAGGTATGATGTGCATATTCTGGGTGCAGGGTGATATCGCCCCACTTTTCAACACTCGCCTTCGGAGGCTAGATGGCTCATATCCTGGTCATAGATGATGAAGCGGCCATTCGCCGCTTTCTGCGGATCAGCCTGGTCGCCGAAGGGCACCAGGTGAGCGAGGCGGTGGGTGTCAACGAAGGGCTGGCGCAGTATCGCCATCTCAACCCCGATCTGGTGATCCTGGATCTCGGCCTGCCGGACGGGGATGGCATCCAGATCTTGCATGCCATCCGCGAGCACCAGCCCAACCCAGTGCTGGTACTGTCGGCTCGGGATTCGGAACAGGAGAAGGTACGGCTGCTGGATGCGGGGGCCAACGACTACATGAGCAAGCCGTTCGGCATTGGAGAGATGATGGCCCGCATCCGCGCCTTGCTGCGCCAGCGAGCCGGGGTCAGCAGCGGCGAATGCCGCCACTTCCCGCAATGTGGTCTGAGCCTGGATACCGGCAGTCACAAGGTGACCATGAAGGATGAAGAGATTTCCCTGTCTCGCAAGGAGTTCGCCCTGCTGCAGGCCCTGGTGTGTCACCCCGGCAAGCTGGTGATGCAGACCCAGCTGCTCAACGACATCTGGAGGCCAAGCCACAAGGAAGATACCCACTATCTGCGCATCGTCATTGCCAGCCTGCGCAAGAAGCTGGGGGATAACCCCCAGCAACCCAGTCTGATCGAAACCGAACCCGGCATCGGCTACCGTTTTATCGATAGCTGATGTTTCACGTGGAACGCCGTCCGCTGCACAGTACGGCCACCAGACCACAGCCAACGATCAGCAGACCCAGATCCTGCAAGCCGGCCGCCAACGCCAACCCCAGGCTGAGCAGCAGGTAGTAGGCCAGTCCGAACAGGGCACCGGCGCTGCCTGCCACCTCCCGATAAGCCAGCAAGGCCTGACTCAATACGTTGGGGATAGCGATACCGTAGGCCACCACAACGCCCATCATGGGCAGCAGGAACCAGAGCGAACTCTGACTCGCCCACACTGCAGCACCCGCTCCCAGTGCCAGCGATGCGGCCAACTGGATGAGTGAGGCCGGTTGCCACCCTTTACCCAGCAGGCGCTTGTTCAGCAGGCTGCCGAGCAGGGTCGCCAACGCCAGTACGGTACCGGAATAACCAAACTCGCTGGCACTCCACCCCTGCTCTGCGAACAGAAAGGGCGCCAGGCTGTAGTAACCGAACAGCATGGTATTGAACAGGGCGACCAGCAGGGCGCTGCGCCAGAGTCCACCATCCCGAGCCATCCGGCACGCCAGTGGCCACAGGGCAATACTGGTCGTGGTTTCTGGACGAGTTTCCGGCAACCGCCAGCTGGCGATCAACCCTAGCACCAGGGCCAGCACCATCAGGTCGCTGAAGACCCCTAGATAGCCAAACTGCTCGGCCAGCAGACCACCACTCACCAGCCCCAGCACAGGGCTGATGGACAGGGCCGCCCCCATCACAGAGAAGACCTTGGCCAAATCACTGCCCTGGTAGCTGTCACGCAGCATGGTCTGGGTCACGACCGATCCCACGGCGGCCCCAAAGGCCGAGATGATCCTGGCCAGCAGCAGAGTTTCAAATTCGGTCACCAGCAACGCCAGCAAGGTACCGAGTCCGTAGGTCAACAGACCGGCCAGCATGGCCGGGCGCCGCCCTATCAAATCACAGAGCCGACCCCAGCAGACGACACCCACGGCAAACGCCAGAAAATAGACCGACAGGGTCTGGGACGCCTGCCCGTCGCTCACCCTGAACTGGGTAGCGATCTGGGTCAGCGCCGGGCTGTAGATGGTCTCCACTATCTGGGGGAACATCATCAATCCCACCACCAGCCAGAGCGGTGGCAACTTGTTGTTCATGACAAACCTCCTTCACAAGAGGTCGTCATTCTAGAGAGATGCCGATTGTCTGATTACAATAAGCAGGACTATATACATCAAGAATCGGACACATGGCCTTTATTCTTCCCGATCACCCTTTCGACCCCGACCGCCTGAATGGCGGCGTGATCGGCATTGCCTCCGCGCTGGGTTGGCATGATTCCGGCCAACATGTGCATCAATGCCACCAGCTGCTGTTTGCCCAGGCCGGGTGCATGACGATAGAGCTGGGCAACCAGGTCTATCTGTTGCCACCCAGCCGGGCAGCCTGGCTGCCGGCTGGTGTGCCCCATCAGGTTTTGATGCGCGGTGTGGTGGCCTATCGCTCCCTTTACTTCACGCCACAGCCAGAGCTGCCAGCCAGCGTGCAGGTGGTGGCAGTCAATCCACTGCTGCGGGAAATCATTGAACGAATGGCGCTCTGGCCATGGAATAAGCCTGAAGCGGAACAGCGCCTAACATTGGCGCTGTTCATGGAGGAGCTGGCGCAAGCACCGCAGGAAACCTGGCAACTGCCACTACCAACGGATGCGCGACTGGGGGCTTGGCTACAGGAGATAAAGCGGGGCAACACCCTGCCCGAGCGGCTCAACCGGCTGGCCGAGCGGGTGGGTGCCAGTGACAAGACCATAGGCCGCATCTTCATGAAGGAGACCGGCATGAACTATCAGGCCTGGCGCCAGCAGTGGCGATTGTTGCGCGCCATGGAGCTGCTGGCCGAGGCCGTGCCCATCAGCCGGATTGCCACTGCGCTGGAGTTTTCCAGCGACAGCGCCTTCATCAGCTTCTTCAAGCAACACACGGGGCAAACTCCCCTGCGTTACCTCAACTCTCGGGGTGAGTCGCATCAGCCGAGCTAGCTTCTACCACCAGGGTATCCAGTGCCAGTGGCTTCAAGTTGCTGAGGGCATCCAGCACCACAGCCCGGGATGCCTGCTGCTGCTGGGCCAGCATCTCCTGCCCCAGTTTGGCGGTATCCAGCTCAGGTCTGAGGTTTTCAATTGCCATGACATTCAGGCTCAGGGTGCTCATTATCAGGGTGGCGATCAGGGTCTTCATCTGGTTTGCTCCGGTATGATTGAGATGACCAGAGAGTTATTCCAATAGTCGTGCCAACTATGTAAGCAGTTGATTTTGTTTAAATAAAATAAAAACAGATTCCATTTGAGGCATCCACTTCCATCTTATTGGTTATTTTAAAACCCATAAGTGGTTATTTTTACCACATCCATTTTCCGAAGCCCGTTCCACGTGGAACGTCCCATGATTTTGATCGACACCCGCTTTTAAACTGAGCTATGGTGCTAGCTCCCCCGTAACTGACTCTGGATCTGTCACCGAATGGAATTCTCCTTGTTCGGCGAGAAGTTCACTCGCCACGCCGGCATTACCCAACTCATGGATGACCTCAATCAGGGGCTGCTCAATCCGGACGCCATCATGCTGGGAGGCGGCAATCCGGCCCCCATCCCCGCCATGCTGGAACGCTTTCAGACCGAGGCCAAGCAGCTGCTCGACAATGGCGAGCTGATCAAGGCCATGGCCAACTACGATGGCCCGCAAGGCAAGGACAGGTTCACCAAGGCGCTGGCCACCCTGCTCAAGAGAGAGCTGGGCTGGGACATCTCGGCCCGCAACATAGCCCTGACCAACGGCAGCCAGAATGCCTTCTTCTATCTGTTCAACCTGCTGGCCGGCGAGTTCGCCGATGGCCGCAAGAAGAAGGTGCTCTTCCCCCTGGCCCCCGAATACATCGGCTATGCGGACTCGGCCCTGGCGGAGGATCACTTCGTCGCCTACAAGCCCACCATAGAGAAGCTGGCCGACGGCCAGTTCAAATACCATGTGGATTTCGAGAGCCTGGAGGTGGGCGATGACATCGGAGTGATCTGTGTCTCCCGTCCGACCAACCCCACAGGCAACGTGCTGACCGATGAAGAGATAGAGCATCTGGATCAGATCGCCCGCGACAAGGGGATCCCGCTGCTGCTCGACAACGCCTATGGCGTGCCCTTCCCCGGCATCATCTTCAGCGAGGCCAAGCCGTTCTGGAATGCCAACACCATACTCTGCATGAGCCTCTCCAAGCTGGGCCTGCCGGGCACCCGCTGCGGCATCGTCATCGCCGACGAGAAGATCATCCAGGCCATCACCAACCTGAGCGGCATCATCAACCTGGCACCGGGCAGCCTGGGGCCAGCCATCACCATCCCCATGATAGAGAGCGGCGAGATCATCGCCCTGAGCGAACAGGTGGTGAAACCCTTCTACAAGCAGAAGGCCGACTTCGCGGTCCAGTTGCTGCGAGAAGCCATTCCCGATCCGCGCTTCCACATCCACAAGCCGGAAGGCGCCCTCTTCCTCTGGCTCTGGTTCGAAGGCCTGCCGATCCACTGCCAGGCGCTCTACGAGCGGCTGAAGGCGAAGAACCTGCTGATAGTGCCGGGTCACTACTTCTTCCCCGGCATCGACGACCCCGAGTGGCGCCACAGTCAGGAGTGTATCCGCCTCAACTACTCCCAGAGCGAGGAGCTGGTGCGGCGTGGCATCGCCATACTGGCGGACGAAATCAACGCCATTTACCGCGGCAGCTGACTCGCCTGCAGATAAAAGAAAGGCCTGCGATCGCAGGCCTTTCTCGTCTCTGGCTCCCCGGTTTAACTCGGCAGCGCCAGCTGATCGGGTTTGCCGATGGGGATGGCGCGGGGCTTGAGTGCCTCCGGCAATTCGCGGGCGAGATCTATGGTCAGCAGACCATGCTCCAGCCTTGCCCCCTGAACCTCCACGTGCTGGCTCAGCTTGAAGGCGAGCTCGAAGTCACGCTCGGCAATCCCCTGATGGAGGAACTGACGCTCGCCAGCCGCAGCGGCCTTGCGCCCCTTCACCTTGAGGGTGCCGTTTTCGGTCTCCAGCTCCAGCTCGTCGCGCTCGAAGCCAGCCACGGCGACCGTGATGCGGTAGCCGTCATGCTCCCGCTTCTCGATGTTGTAAGGTGGATAGGCCGCCGCCTTCTGGTCGAACAGGCCTTCCAGCTCGCGGGCCATCCGCTCGAAACCGACGGCATTGGAAGAGAGGTGAGAAAAATCGAGGTTACGCATAATCCTATCCTTCTAATAAGCAACAGGTTTGACTCTCCACAGGCCCGTCATCGGCACCCGGGAAATGTGAAAATCGCAGTGAGTTCAGGCTGTCAGCCGTTGATCTCTATCTTGCGGGGCTTCATCGCCTCGGGCACTTCACGGGCCAGATCGATGTGCAGCAGGCCATTCTTGAGATCGGCCCCTTTCACCCGCACATAGTCGGCCAGCTGGAAGCGACGCTCGAAGCCACGCTCGGCGATGCCCTGATAGAGATAGTGGCGCTCGGTGTCAGCCTGCTTGTTGCCTTTCACCGTCAGCAGATTTTCCTGGAAGCTCAGCTCCAGCTCTTCCTGGGTAAAGCCCGCCACCGCCATGCTGATGCGGTAGTCGTTGTCACCCAGCTGCTCGATGTTGTAGGGGGGATAACCGGCATTGCCATTGCTGGCTGCAGATTCGATGAGATTGGCCAGACGATCGAAACCAATGGCAGAACGATAGAGCGGAGTAAAGTCGATAGAACGCATAGTATTACCCTCTTGTGAGCGATAACGGATTGTTTGCCCTCCTGATGGACGGGCGCCTGGTCGAAACCTCTGTCGAGCGTTCCGGCCTTGTTACCTATATAGGGGCTCACTTTTTCCTTTCAAGGGATTTTTTTAAGATTTTTTACTTATGAGGCGCTCCATCCAGTTGGCCCGATAGTGATGATAATCGACCCGTGGGCCACTGATGGCAACGCGCTCCGCCCCCCATAATGGGTTGCATATACACCAGCCAATATGGAACCATCCCATGAAGATTACCCAGGTTCGCAACGCCACCCTGCTGCTCGACTATGCCGGCACCCGCTTTCTGATCGACCCCATGCTCTCGGCCAAGGGTGCCTTCCCCGGTTTTGAGGGCACCGCCAACAGCCAGCTGCGCAATCCACTGGTCGAGCTGCCGCTGCCGATCGATGAGCTTGTCGATGTGGATGCCGTTATTGTCACCCACGATCATCCTGACCACTGGGATGATGCCGCCAGAACGTTGGTCCCCAAGCATCTGCCGCTCTTTGTACAACATCAGAAAGATGCCGATGCCATTCGTGCCAGTGGCTTTGAGGATGTCCGCCTGCTGAGCGAGCAGGCCGAATTTGCCGGTATACACCTGCAGCAGACCGATGGCCAGCACGGCAGCGATCAACTGATGGCGGTACTGGGTGAGCGCATGGGTGAAGTGTGTGGCGTGGTCTTCTCCCACCCAGATGAGCCGAGTCTCTATCTGGCCGGTGATACAGTCTGGAATGCTCAGGTGAAACAGGCCCTGCAACTGCACCAGCCCGAGGTGATCATCCTCAACTGCGGCGATGCCCAGGTACCGGGGCTCGGTTCCATCATCATGGGCAAGGAGGATGTCGCCGCCGTATATCAGGCTGCACCACAGGCCACCCTGATCGCCAGCCACATGGAGGCGGTCAACCACGCCGTGCTGTCACGCCAGGAGCTGCGCACCTATCTGACAGATCGAGGCATGACGGATCGGGTACGAGTGCCGGAGGATGGCGAGGCTCTCTCACTGTAACTGACAGGGCCATGCGAATATCGAGCATGGCCCTTAGGCTTTCGGCTGCAAACACTTATGATGATTGCTCTGCGCAGAGAGGATGCCAACGCCATGCCTTCCCCCATCGTTGCCGTGTTGACCTTCGATCACTTCAGCCCTTTTCACTGCGCAGTCCCCTGCCTCATTTTCGGCGATATCCTGCCGGGTCAGCCGCTGTTCGAGCTCAGGCTCTGCTGTGGTGACGCCAGCATCCACTCCCATTCGACACAAGGTTTCACCATTCAGGCACCCTATGGGCTGGAGGGGCTGACCGAGGCGGACATCATCGTCATCCCCTTCTGGCACGATCCGGCAGTTCGGCCGCCCGTGGCGCTGCTCGATGCCCTGATCGCCGCCAGAGCCAGAGGCGCCCGGCTGGTCGGACTCTGTCTCGGCACCTATGTACTGGCCTATGCCGGCCTGCTGGAGGGACGCAGGGCCTCGACCCATTGGGAGTACGAGCAAGACTTCATGAGCCGCTTTCCCGCCGTGCAACTCGATACCAATGCTCTCTATGTGGATGACGAGGGGTTGGTCACCTCGGCAGGCACCGCGGCCGGATTGGACTGCTGCCTCTATCTGGTGCGGCAGTACTACGGCTCGGCCATCGCCAACAAGGTGGCGCGGCGGCTGGTGATCCCGCCCTACCGGGAAGGAGGTCAGGCCCAGTTTATCGAGCAGCCGGTTCCCGCTTCCACCCGCGATACCAGGATGAACCAGTTGCTCGATCATCTGCGCGCTCATCTGGCCGAACCCCATACCCTGGATACTCTGGCGGCCAATACCCTGATGAGCCGGCGCACCTTTACCCGCCGCTTTCATCAGGCCACTGGTCTTTCGGTAGGTGAATGGCTGCTGGCGGAGCGGCTCAGGCGCAGTCAGGAGTTGCTGGAGGTGAGCGGTCATTCCATTGAGCGTATCGCGGAACTGATTGGCTTCAAGAGCGCCACCTCCCTGCGCAATCACTTCCGGGCACGTTTCGCCGTCTCTCCCAGCGAGTGGCGCCGGGCATTTGGCGGCAACAAGCCATGATGATGCACTTTGTACCCTTTCAACCCGCTATGGCAGGATAACCAAAAATCCCGAGGAGACATCCCATGTCCCGTTCCGAACGCCTGCTGGCCCTGCTCCAGCTACTACGCGGCCACCGCTACGCCATCACAGGCACAGAGCTGGCCAGCCGGCTTGGCATCAGTCTGCGCACCCTCTATCGGGACATCGCTACCCTGCAGGCGCAAGGCGCCCATATCGAGGGAGAACCGGGTATCGGTTATGTGCTGCGCCCCGGCTTCATGCTGCCGCCGCTGATGTTCAGCGAAGAGGAGCTGGATGCACTGGTGCTGGGGTCGCGCTGGGTGGTCGCCCACGGCGACAGCGCCTTGAGTGCATCGGCCAGCAGTGCGCTGGCCAAGATAGAGGCCGTGTTGCCCGCCGACTATCGCCAGCAACTGCAGAGCAATGCCCTGCTGATCGGCACCTCTCGCGGCGACAGCCCCGTTGACGAGGCTCCACTGCGCAGCGCCATCCGCCAGCAGCGCAAGGTAACCCTGAGCTATCGGGATCTCAAGGAGGAGAGTTCGGAGCGCACCGTATGGCCCTTTGCCCTCGGCTACTTCGAACAGGTGCGGGTACTGGTCGCCTGGTGCGAACTGCGCCAGGGCTTTCGTCACTTTCGGGTAGATCGCATCACCTGGATGAAACAGGAAGAGAGCCGCTATCCCAAAAACAGAGAGAGCTTGCTGAAAGCATGGCGCGCCACCCAGCAGATCCCGCAACCCAAATTCATTGCTGACAGAAACTGACAGCAGGTGACGCCATGCTGACGGGGTCGGCGCAGATGCGCCCCCCCGAAACAAGGAGCGTCACCATGTTGTTAGTCCCGCCATTCACCATTCTCTATGTCACCAATCCGGCGCGCAGCGCCCGCTTCTATCACGTGCTATTCGGCCGCCCGCCGGTAGAGGAGTCCCCCACCTTTGCCATGTTCGTGTTCGAATCGGGAGCAAAACTGGCGCTTTGGTCCAGCGCCACCGTCGAACCCGCAGCTACCCAGAGTGCAGGGGCCATGGAGCTGGCCTTCCCGCTGCCCGACGAAACCAGTGTCGATACGGGCTTGGCCGAATGGCAGGCTCACGGCCTGACCATCATCCAGAAGCCGACCCGGATGGAGTTTGGCTATACCGGTATGGCGCTTGATCCCGATGGCCATCGCCTGCGCCTCTACTGCCTGGCACCGGGACTGGGCTGAGTCGGAATTATCAGCACCAAGGTGGTTTCATGTTTCACGTGGAACGTGCTATTTCCCTCTCCCTGAAAACAAAAAAGCCGCTCACAAGGAGCGGCTTTTTACTGTCTGACCGAGTCGATTAGACGTCGAGGTTGGCGACCCGCAGGGCGTTGGTCTCGATAAAGTCACGACGGGGTTCGACCGCATCGCCCATCAGGGTGGAGAAGAGCTGGTCAGCACCGACGGCGTCGTCTATGGTGACGCGCAGCATGCGACGGGCTTCCGGATCCATGGTGGTTTCCCACAGCTGATCCGGGTTCATCTCGCCCAGCCCTTTATAGCGCTGGATGTAGATGCCACGCTTGCCTTCGCCCATCAGCCAGTCGACGGCTTCCACGAAGTTGGCCACCGGCTTCACCTTCTCGCCACGCTTGATGAAACCGCCATCCTCGATCAGGTTGGCGATCTCCTTGCCCAGGGAGACCAGCTGACGGTATTCACCGGATTGCAGGAAGTCGTAGCTGAGCGGGTATTCGCGGTCGACACCGTGCTGACGTACCACGGCGTGGGGCACGAACAGACTGCGCTCTTCGTCACGACGAACCTGGATCTGGTACTGGATGCCGTGGTTGCTCTCGTTGAGCACGGCTTCCATCCCCTGGCACCAGGCCAGCAGATCGCTCTCGCTGGCCAGCAGGGTTTCGTTCAACTCAGGCTGATAGATCAGCTGGGTCAGCACGGCATCCGGGGCGCGGCGGGACATGCGGGTGATCAGGTGAGAGACGGCACGGTGCTGGTTGACCAGACGCTCCAGCGCCTCGCCACCGATAGCCGGGGCAGACTCGTTGACGTGCAGGGTAGCACCGTCCAACGCCATGGAGGTCTGGTACTGCAGCAGCGCATCTTCGTCTTTCAGATACTGCTCCTGCTTGCCCTTCTTGACCTTGTAGAACGGCGGCTGGGCTATGTAGATGTAGCCACGCTCGATGATTTCCGGCATCTGACGGTAGAAGAAGGTCAGCAGCAGGGTACGGATGTGCGCACCATCAACGTCCGCATCCGTCATGATGATGATGTTGTGGTAGCGCAGCTTGTCCGGGTTGTACTCGTCGCGACCGATACCGCAGCCCAGTGCCGTGATCAGGGTGCCTACCTCTTGCGAGGAGATCATCTTGTCGAAACGGGCCTTCTCTACGTTCAGGATCTTGCCCTTGAGCGGCAGGATAGCCTGGTTCTTGCGGTTGCGACCCTGCTTGGCGGAGCCGCCAGCAGAGTCCCCTTCCACTATGTAGAGTTCGGAGAGGGCCGGATCTTTCTCCTGGCAGTCAGCCAGCTTGCCGGGCAGACCGGCGATGTCCAGCGCACCCTTGCGGCGAGTCAGTTCGCGGGCCTTGCGGGCCGCTTCACGGGCACGGGCCGCATCGATGATCTTGTTGACCACGATCTTGGCGTCGCCCGGGTTTTCCAACAGGAAGTCCGCCAACTTCTCGCCCATTGCCTGTTCAACGGCGGTCTTCACTTCGGAAGAGACCAGTTTGTCCTTGGTCTGGGAGGAGAACTTGGGATCAGGTACCTTGACGGAGATGACCGCAATCAGGCCTTCACGGACGTCGTCGCCACTGGCGGCAGACTTGGCCTTCTTGCTGTAGTCCTCTTTGTCCATGTAGGAGTTCAGAGTACGGGTCAGCGCGGTACGGAAGCCCACCAGGTGGGTACCCCCATCCCGCTGCGGGATGTTGTTGGTGAAGCAGTAGACCCCTTCCTGATAGGCGTCGTTCCACTGCATCGCCACTTCGACGCCGATGCCATCCTGCTCTGTGGTGAAGTGAAACACCTTGGGATGGATCGGGGTCTTGTTCTGGTTCAGGTATTCGACGAAGGCCTTGATGCCGCCCTCGTAGCAGAAGTGAGCCTCGCGGCCATCCCGCTCGTCCAGCAGGCGGATGGAGACACCGGAGTTCAGGAAAGAGAGCTCACGCAGACGCTTGGCCAGGATCTCGTAGTGATACAGGGTATCGGTAAAGATGGTCGGGCTCGGCCAGAAGCGCACTTCGGTACCTGTGCCCGTGCTGTCGCCAATCTGCTTGAGCGGTGCCTGCGGCTCACCCAGGTGATAGGTCTGCTCGTAGACATGGCCGTTGCGACGTATGGTCAGCAGCAGCTTGTCAGAGAGGGCATTCACCACTGAGACACCCACGCCGTGCAGGCCGCCGGATACCTTGTAGGAGTTGTCATCGAATTTGCCGCCGGCGTGCAGCACCGTCATGATGACTTCGGCGGCGGAGCGGCCCTCCTCCTCGTGCATGTCGACCGGGATGCCCCGGCCATTGTCACGCACGGAGACGGAACCGTCGGAATGGATCTTGACCTGAATATCGGAGCAGTAGCCAGCCAGAGCCTCGTCAATGGAGTTATCGACGACCTCGAACACCATGTGGTGCAGGCCCGAGCCATCATCCGTATCGCCGATATACATCCCCGGGCGCTTGCGGACCGCATCCAGGCCCTTCAGCACCTTGATATTCGAGGAGTCGTAAGTATTTTCACTCATAGCTTACTCTCTGCCTTCTCTAACGTTTCGGAGATCTTGCCTTGTTCCACGTGGAACAGCTTGCAGTCACTCGCATCCATCATGTCTGCGAGCTGACCGGTATCGATGGCGGTGATAAACACCTGGGACGCGCACTGCTTCAGCCTTGCGGCCAGCAGGCGACGTTTGTCGACATCCAGTTCAGAGGCAAAATCGTCAATTAAAAAAATACAGCCACGGCTGCTATGTTGATTCAAATAGAGCCCTTGAGCCAGTCGCATGGCACAGACCAGCAACTTCAACTGACCCCTGGACAAAATATCCTGAGCGGGTACCCCGTTCGCCTTGAGCCGCACATCCGCCTTCTGCGGACCGACCCCAGTGTACCCCAGCGAACGATCCCGCTCGAACCCCGCCTCCAGCAAGTCGCCGAGGGGAGTCTCTCTCTCCCAGCCCCGATAGAAACCGAGGCTGATGTCGAATTCCGGCAGAAAATCCGCCGTCATCTCCTTGATCAGGGGGGTAATGGCCTGACAATAACTGGCGCGAAACTCCGCCAGTTCACCCCCGAGCCGCACCAGCTCCTGATCCCAGAACGCCAGCTGGCGATACTGGCTGCTCTGGCGCAGCAGCGCATTGCGCTGTTTCAGCAGACGCCGCACCCGTCCCCACAGGGAGAAGAAGGTCGGCTCCTGATGGAAGACGCCCCAGTCCAGCCAGGCCCGGCGAGCCTGGGGCCCGCCGGTCAGCAGGTTGAAGCCATCGGGGTGGATCAACTGCACCGGCAACAGCTCTGCCAGATCGGCCAATCGCTGGGCCTGGGCCCCGGCGATCTTGAGCTGGGTCTCGCCCCCCTTGTCCTTGGCAAGCCCGATGGGCACCTGACGCCCTTCCAGCTCACACTGGGCAAACAGGGTAAACGCCCTCTCCCCCTGGCGGATGACCCGCCCGGTCAGGTGAGTACGAAAAGAACGACCGAGACCAAGGTAGTGAATGGCTTCCAGCACGCTGGTCTTGCCGCTGCCATTGCACCCGACCAGGATATTGAGGCCGGGGGACAGCGCGAGACTGGCGTGCTGGATGTTGCGAAAGTCGCTGAGCTGGAGTTTGACCAGGGACACGACTAGATCCGCATCGGCATCACCACATACTGGGCATCTTGGCTGTCAAAATCCTCAATAATGGCACTGCTGATGGAATCACTCAGGCTGATCCGGATTTGGTCACATTTTAACGTATTCAGCACGTCCAGCACATAGGAGACGTTGAAGCCAATCTCCATCTCGCCAGCGGCATATTGTACGTCAAGCAGCTCCTCGGCTTCTTCCTGTTCCGGGTTGTTGGCGGTGATGCGCAGCAGGTTTTCCTGCAGATTGAGACGCACCCCACGGAATTTCTCGTTGGAAAGGATAGCGGCGCGGGCGAAGGCCTGGCGCAGATCCTCACGACCGGCGATCAGGGCCTTGTCGCTCCCCCGGGGAATGACACGACGCCAGTCAGGGAAGCGGCCATCCACCAGCTTGGAGGTGAAGATGAAGCCATCCAGGGCGGCACGCAGATTGCTGCGACCGACCTGCAAGCGCACCGGCTTGTCTTCCGCCTCCAGGAGGCGCACCAGCTCCAGCACACCCTTGCGGGGCAGGATGACCTGATGATCGGGCAGCGATTCCCCGACCACTTCACGGCGGCAGGTGGCCAGGCGGTGACCGTCGGTGGCGACGGTGCGCAGGCCATGGCCCTCGCTCTCGAACAGCATGCCGTTCAGGTAGTAACGCACATCCTGGCTGGCCATGGAGAACTGGGTCGCATCGATCAGCTTCTTCAGCTCCAGCTGGCTGATGTCGAACTCGAGCACGGATTCCCAGTCCTCGATGTTCGGGTACTCGGTCGCCGGCAGGGTCGAGAGATTGAAGCGGGAGCGGCCGGAACGGATTATCAACCGCTCGCCTTCGGTGTTGAGACGGATATCCGCCCCTTCCGGCAGGCCACGGCAGATATCCAGCAACTTGCGGGCCGGCACTGTGGTACGCCCATCCTGGCTGTCGCTGCTGAGATAGACCTGGCCTATCATCTCCACCTCGAGATCTGTCCCGGTCAGCGACAGCAGGCCATTGCTGACATCGAGCAGGACGTTGCCGAGGATGGGCAGGGTCGGCCGGCCACCCAGGGCACCGGACACCAGTTGCAGAGGACGTAACAGGGCCTCACGGCTAATTTCGAGCTGCATCTGTGCTCTCCGTTGTGATTAGGAGGAAAATTTTCGGATCAGGTTGGAATATTCGAGCCCCATCTGTCCACTCCGTTCCGTTATCAGGACGAAAGGGTACGGATCAGGTTGGAATAGTCTTCCTTGATGTCGTGACTCTCCTCCTTCAGCTGCTCGATCTTGCGGCAGGCATGAAGAACGGTCGTGTGGTCACGGCCACCAAAGGCATCCCCTATCTCCGGCAAACTGTGGTTGGTCAGCTCCTTGGCCAGGGCCATCGCCAGCTGACGCGGGCGGGCAACGGAACGGGAACGACGCTTGGACAGCAGATCCGCCAGCTTGATCTTGTAGTACTCCGCCACCGTCTTCTGGATGTTGTCTATGGTGACCAGCTTCTCCTGCAAAGCCAGCAGGTCGCGCAGCGCCTCGCGCACGAAGTCGATGTTGATGGCACGGCCGGTGAAGTTGGCGTTGGCGATCACCCGGTTGAGGGCGCCTTCCAGTTCACGGACGTTGGAGCGCAGACGCTTGGCGATGAAGAAGGCCACTTCGTCCGGCAGATGGATCTGGTTCTCGTCCGCCTTGCGCATCAGGATGGCGACGCGGGTCTCCAGCTCGGGCGGTTCGATCGCCACCGTCAGGCCCCAGCCGAAGCGGGACTTGAGGCGATCTTCGACACCGTTGATCTCCTTCGGGTAACGATCCGAAGTCAGGATGATCTGCTGGTTGCCTTCGAGCAGGGCGTTGAAGGTATGGAAGAACTCCTCCTGGGAGCGCTCCTTGTTGGCGAAGAACTGGATGTCATCGATGAGCAGGGCATCGACGCTACGGTAATAACGCTTGAACTCTTCAATGGCGTTATTCTGCAGCGCCTTCACCATGTCCTGCACGAACCGTTCGGAGTGCATGTAGATGACTTTGGCGTCTTTCTTGCGTTCCTTGATGGCATTGCCAACGGCGTGCAGCAGGTGGGTCTTGCCCAGGCCGGTGCCGCCATAGAGGAACAGCGGGTTGTAAGCGCCACCCGGATTGTCGGCCACCTGACGGGCCGCCGCACGGGCCAACTGGTTGGACTTACCTTCGACGAAATTCTCGAAGGTATAGTTCACGTTGGTGTTGCTCTTGTGGTTCGGCTCGGGCTTGGTTTCAGCCTTGCTTTCCCAGCTCTTGTGAGAGTTATTCACAGGATCGACACCGCGCGCCGGCGCTCTTGCGACCGCGACGGGATGGGGACGATTACCGATGTCAAAACGCAGGGTGGGAGCATCGGCTCCGCACAGCTCGTTGATGATGCCATTGACCCGGAGCAGGTACTTGTCGCGTACCCAGTCCAGAACGAAGCGATTCGGTGCATACAGGGTCAGAGTATTGTCACTCAACTCCGCTTGAAGCGGCCGGATCCACATGCTGAATTCTGCCGAGGGCAACTCATCTTGCAGCCGGTTAAGGCACTGCTGCCATAGCGAAGCAGTCACTCTAGACTCCCGTCAATTGATTAAGTAAAGACCGGCTATTCTACGTTTTTAGTGGCTGGATCTCCAGTTGCCGCCGCACGGATCCAGCAAATAAGATCCTTGACTTTCAAGGATCCAACGCCCCAGGATCTGATTTCATCCCCAAAGTTACCCACAGCCACCGACCGGTGATGTGGACAGAATGAGAGCCTGCTGCTGCGGTTATTTTATATAACCAAATATCATTTATTCTTTATATTTTATTCCAATAACATCAGCGCCAACCCGTGATTACAACTAAAAATACAGAACTACAGAGAGAGGAATCCCCATGAAAACCACCATCAAGCTGATTTCCGGCGCCGCCATTCTGCTGGCCAGCCTGTCCGGCCAGGCCATCGCCCAGGAAACCATCAAGGTCGGCATGTCCGGCAAGTATTTCCCGTTCACCTTCGTCAAGCAGGACAAGCTGCAGGGCTTCGAGGTGGACATGTGGAACCAGATCGGTGAGCGCACCGGTTACAAGGTCGAGTTCGTCACCGCCAGCTTCTCAGGCCTGTTCGGCATGCTGGAAACCGGTCGCGTCGATACCATCTCCAACCAGATCACCATCACCGACGAGCGCAAGGCCAAGTACGCCTTCTCCCAGCCCTACGTCTATGACGGCGCCCAGATAGTGGTGCGCAAGGGCAACAGCACCATCCACGGTCTCAAGGATCTGGAAGGCAAGACAGTCGCGGTGAACCTGGGCTCCAACTTCGAAGAGCTGCTGCGCAAGAACGACCCCAACAAGAAGATCGACATCCGTACCTATGACTCCAGCTTCGAGCAGGACGTCGCCTTGGGTCGCATCGATGCCTTCGTGATGGACCGCGTCTCCACCGCCCAACTGATCAAGGAATCCAAGCTGCCGCTGCAGCAGGCAGGCGCACCGTTCGAGACCATCGAAAACGCCCTGCCCTTCCTGAAGACCCCGGAAAAACAGGCCGTGCTGAAGAAGGTCGACGAAGCGCTGACCGCCATGCGCAAAGACGGTTCCCTGACCAAGATCTCGGAAAAATGGTTCGCAGCGGACATCACCAGCAAATAAATGATGGAATTTGATCTCGAGTACACGCTAGGGCTGTTTCCCATCCTGCTCAAATACCTGGGCACCACGATGGAAATGGCCCTGTGGGGATTCGTATTGGCACTCGTACTGTCGTTGATCCTGGCGATAGTACGAGTGTTTCGCGTTCCCGCAATTCACTGGCTGGCGATGCTGTATATCTCGTTCTTCCGGGGGACCCCCCTGCTCGTCCAGCTGTTCCTGCTCTACTACGGGCTGCCGCAACTGTTTCCGATCTTCGTGGGGATGGATGCCTTTACCGCCGCCATCATAGGTCTGACCCTGCACTTCGCCGCCTACATGGCCGAGTCGATCCGGGCCGCCATTCTCGGCATCCACAAGAGCCAGATGGAATCCGCCCTCAGCATCGGCATGAGCCGGCTGCAGGCGATGCAGCGGATCATACTGCCGCAAGCTGCCCGCATCGCGACACCATCGTTGATGAACTACTTCATCGACATGATCAAGAGCACCTCACTGGCGTTTACCCTGGGAGTGGCGGAGATAATGGGCAAGGCGCAGATGGAAGCGGCCTCCTCCTTCAAGTTCTTCGAGAGCTTCATGGCGGTGGCCCTGGTCTACTGGGTGGTGGTCATCTTCTTCACCCGCTTGCAGCACCTGCTGGAAGTACGCCTCAATCGTGCTTACTAAGAGGATGCCAGCGATGATGAACAAGCCATTACCCACTTGCGGCACAGGCTGGAAGTACCTCTCAACGGCCGCGCCTGTTAAAGGAGACCTGTCATGATCAAGTTAACGGGTCTTTCCAAGGCCTATGACGGCAATCAGGTATTGAACGGCATCGATCTGGAGGTGAAGAAGGGTGACATTGTCGTCATCATCGGTCCCTCTGGCACCGGCAAGTCAACCCTGCTGCGCTGTCTCAACCTGCTGGAGACCCCGGATGCAGGCACCCTTGCCATCGATGATCTGCAGCTGGATCTGGCCCATGCCAGCGAGCAGCAGGCCATTGAGCTGCGCAAGCGCGCCTCCTTCGTGTTCCAGAACTATGCCCTGTTTGCCAACAAGACGGCGCTGGACAACATAGCCGAGGGGCTGATCACCGTTTGGAAACAGCCGAAGGCGGAGGCCCGTGCCACCGCCCTTGGCATCCTCAAGGACATCGGCCTCGCCGACAAGCAGGACGCCTACCCGGCCTCCCTCTCCGGCGGCCAGCAGCAGCGGGTCGGCATAGGCCGCGCCATGGCGGCTCACTCCAAGGTCATCTTGTTCGATGAGCCCACCTCGGCCCTGGATCCCGAATGGGTCGACGAGGTGCTGGGGCTGATGAAGGAGCTTGCCCGCCAGCATCAAACCATGGTGGTAGTGACCCACGAGATCGAGTTTGCCCGTGATGTCGCAGACCGGGTGATCTTCATGGAGGGGGGCCGGATCGTCGAACAGGGCCCGCCGGATCAGATATTGGTCGATCCGCAGGATCCCCGCACCCGGGAGTTCCTGCGAAAAGTGCTGAAATAGCTCTCTCTTTGGCGGCCTGGCCGCCTTTTTTCTTGGTGGATCCTTGTTTAACCCGGGGTTGCCAGTATAATTCGGGGCCCTTGATCCTCTGGATCCTGCCAGCTTCTCCTGCTTATTGTTGAGCCAGAAGAAGATGAGAGGGAACGGCGGATTGACGAGAAGCCGAACTCTGTTTAGAATTCGGCCTCTTTTGCTAGTCGTCACACGCTATAGCTGGCGCGTCGGCTAAGTGTGACAATCAAAACTGTACAGAAATACGGAATCGAATCATGAAACGTACTTTTCAACCGTCCAACCTGAAGCGCAAGCGCTCTCACGGTTTCCGCGCTCGCATGGCTACCGCCAACGGCCGCAAAGTTCTGGCCGCTCGTCGTGCCAAGGGTCGTGCCCGCCTGGTAGTCTAATGCCTACCCAGCACACCTTCTCTCGGGAGTTACGTCTGTTAACTCCCGAACACTTCAAACGCGTTTTCGCCGAGCCTGTCCGGGCCGCTTCTCCGCAAATTACGCTTCTTGCTTGCCCCAATTCCCTCGAACACCCCCGTCTTGGCCTAGCTGTGCCCAAAAAAGCACTCAAGCGTGCCGTCTGGCGTAACCGTGTCAAACGAGTGGTACGGGAGAGCTTCCGTCTCAATCAAGCCAATCTGCCCGCTATCGACATCGTCGTCATAGCCAAGGGTGGCGTGAAGGAGATGGACAACGAAGAGCTGTTCAAGTTACTGGAAAAGCTATGGCGCACTCTGTCACGCCGTTGCAATGGGTAGCTATCAAACTGATACGCCTGTATCAGCTAATCATTAGTCCCCTGCTCGGGCCGCGCTGCCGTTTCACCCCGACTTGTTCCCAATTTGCGATAGAAGCAATCCGACTTCACGGTTTCATAAAAGGCGTTTGGTTAGCCAGCAAACGTCTATTAAAATGCCATCCCTTATCCGAGGGTGGTTATGACCCGGTTCCGCAACCAAAGCGAAGAAACTGAAGACTATGGAATCACAACGCAATTTACTCCTGATCGGTTTGCTGTTCGTGAGCTTCTTGCTCTGGCAACAGTGGGAGTCCGACAAGGCTCCGAAGCCGGCCCCGACTACCGTGGCCCAAACCGAACATTTCGTACCTGAAGCCGGTCAGACCGGTGATATTCCTCAGGTTTCCGAGCAAGCCAACGCCACCACCGCACGCAAGCTGGTCACCGTCTCCTCCGACGTGCTCAAGCTGACCCTGGATACCCAGGGCGGTGACATCGTCTCTGCCGAACTGCTGGCCCACAAGCTGGAAGAAGGCAAGGAACAGCCATTCACCCTGCTGACAAGCCAGCCTGCGCACCTCTATGTTGCCCAGAGTGGTCTGGTGGGTCGCGATGGCCCGGACAGCCAGCCCCAGGGTCGTCCCACCTATGAAGCCGCCCAGACCAGCTACCAGCTGGCCGACGGTCAGGATCAAGTCGTCGTACCGATGACCTGGACCGACAGCAAGGGCGTGGTCTTCACCAAGGAGTTCGTGCTCAAGCGCGGTGACTACGCCATCGGCGTCGATTACAAGATCGACAACAAGTCTGCCGAGCCGGTTCAGGTGCAGTTCTATGGTCAGCTGAAGCAGACCGTGACCACGCCGAAGGACCAGGAAGGTCATGCCATGGTGGCCAGCGCCTACCGTGGTGGTGCCTTCTCCAGCGAAGATACCCGCTACAAGAAGTACACCTTTGACGAGATGAAGGATGCCGACCTGAACAAGACCACCAAGGGTGGTTGGGTCGCCATGCTGCAACACTACTTCGTCTCTGCCTGGGCACCGAATGCCGAGGACACCAACAGCTTCTACAGCCGCGTGATCCCGGGTAAAGACCAGGCCATCATAGGCTACAAGGCGCCGCTGGTTGATGTGGCTGCCGGTCAGCAGGCCGAAGTAAGCGGCAAGCTGTGGGTCGGTCCCAAGTTGCAGGATCAGATGGCCAAGGTGGCAAACCACCTGGACCTGACCGTCGACTACGGCTGGCTCTGGTTCATCGCCCAACCGCTGCACTGGCTGCTGACCGTGTTCCACGGTTTCGTCCAGAACTGGGGTGTAGCCATCATCATGCTGACCCTGCTGGTTCGCGGCATCATGTTCCCGCTGACCAAGGCCCAGTACACCTCCATGGCCAAGATGCGCATGCTCCAGCCCAAGCTGGCGGCGCTCAAGGAACGCTTCGGTGACGATCGCCAGAAGATGTCCCAGGGCATGATGGAGCTGTACAAGAAGGAGAAGGTCAACCCGCTGGGTGGCTGTCTGCCGATCCTGGTGCAGATGCCCATCTTCATCGCCCTGTACTGGGCACTGATGGAGTCTGTCGAGCTGCGTCACGCGCCGTTCGCCCTGTGGATCACCGACCTGTCGGTGAAGGACCCCTTCTTCGTGCTGCCAATCCTCATGGGTGCCTCCATGTGGTATCTGCAGAAGATGAGCCCGACCACCATCACCGACCCGATGCAGCAGAAGGTGATGCAGTTCATGCCGATCATCTTCACCTTCATGTTCCTCTGGTTCCCGGCAGGTCTGACCCTGTACTGGCTGGTGAGCAACGTCATCTCCATCA
>ERZ724510.107-NODE-107-length-44557-cov-8.674329_pt1 | contig 44557 bp, 41 predicted proteins | sample MGYA00376043_ERZ724510 | MGnify/ENA primary metagenome ERZ724510 (study PRJEB28724, sample SAMN07190888) | wastewater metagenome | isolation source: influent of sewage treatment plant in Hong Hong | place: USA: Christiansburg, Virginia | collected 2016-03-01 ... | reverse complement strand
CCATCTGAGCAGCACCAGTAATCATGTTCTTAACATAATCCGCATGTCCTGGACAGTCAACGTGAGCATAGTGACGAGCCTCTGTTGAGTACTCGATATGAGCAGTATTGATAGTAATACCACGTGCCTTTTCCTCTGGAGCAGAGTCAATCTTGTCGAAGTCAGTGATATCACCACCGAACTTCATACCGAGAACCTTAGAGATAGCCGCTGTTGTTGTAGTCTTACCATGATCAACGTGACCAATAGTACCTACATTCATATGTGGCTTGGATCGATCGAATGCCATATAATGCAAATTATTGAAAAATAAAACACTAAGATTTTATGAAAAATCTTGAAAAATCAAATTTTTGTGCTATCGAGCGAGAGTCTTGCGAGTCTTCTTCTCGATGCGAGCAATAGTTCGTCCGAGTTTTCGGCGAGCATGTGTCGTGAGTCGTGCCATACACAAGATGTTAGGAAATCTTAGAAAGAGGAATGCTGTACTTCTTGAGCTTTGCCTTGACAAAGACAAGAGCATTGCGGATCCAAAGAGTTTCTCCTTCTCGCACGATGCGATTTTGGAGGTTCTTGAAGTGCTTAATTGCATTCTCAACTTTTTTTCCGGATCGAGGGCCTTTTACGTTGACGCTGTAATTGTTACGGCGAGGACGTTTATTATTCAATCACATAGAAAGAGATATTAAGTTCGACTCTCAGGAAAGTAGCCAGAGAATATAAAAAATGGTGGAGACTAAGGGAATCGAACCCTTGACCTCCTGCGTGCAAAACAGGCGCTCTAGCCAACTGAGCTAAGTCCCCACAAACGTGGATTCTCCGAAGAGACTATGTACTAAATGACATAAATCGCTAATGGCGGTGCTGACGAGGCTCGAACTCGCGACCTCCGCCGTGACAGGGCGGCGCTCTAACCAACTGAGCTACAGCACCAAAAGCGAGAGGGAGTATAGAGACAATCTTGAAAATTGCAAGAGAATTTTTGAGAAAATATACGAAAGAATTATTCCCTCTTTTTTTCCTTCGAAGAGGGAATATAAGATTTATATACAATGCTCCACTTAGATAAGAAAAACACACTCTGACGGAGTGTGTTTTTCTTATCTTCATGTATAAATCTACTGTATCGATTTCACCTCTACCTCAAGCGTGAGAGATTTGCCTGCGAGGGGATGTGGTCGTGGATAGGAGATGGTGACATATTCTCCTTGTATCTTCTCGATACGCATCTCTCATCCATTCCATGAAGCCATTGCTCCTGTTTTGAATTTATGAGGAGGGAATGGTGCAAGGCTGTCTGATTCCTCGCCTTTGACGAGTTGAGATCGACGTGCTATCTGCTCAGTTCGTTCACTTCCATAGAGATACTCAGGACTGAGGGGTAGAGACTTCTTATCGCCGATAATCATACCAAGTACTGCGTTCTCCAGACCAGGGAATGGCTCGTGACTTCCCATCTTGAGAGTAAAGTTGTCTTGTGACTCGAGAATATTCCCTGATTGAGTGAGTCGATAGTCTACAACGACTGTATCGTTCATAGTGATGATATGTGCTGGTGGTTGTTCAGGTGTCATATTATCTTTATTTTGATATCATGGCATACTACAAGAAGAGAGTGTACACGAGATAAAGAGGATGGGGGGGAGAGTTAAAATGAGAGATGATTTCATAGAAAATAGAGAATGGGGAGAAGAATAGATATTATTAACTACGGGACTACAGAATAGCTTGAAAGAGACGATTTATCGAATACTCGATCATCTGGATTCGAATCATAAATATCCTTCACATATCCAAAAGATGGTCCGTAGACAGTTCCATTGGAACTGTCCTGATCCCAGAACGCATATTCCTCAATGGTCGTAACAGTGTTTGGTATTGTGACGGAAGTGAGTTTATTCTGATAAAATGCGTTATGTTCAATTTTCGTAACACTATTTGGTATGGTGACGGAAGTGAGGTTATTTCTCTGAAATGCCTGATATCCAATAACGTTTACTCAATTTGGTATATTGATTTTATGGATACCAGCCGATGAAAATGCAGATGCTTCAATGTTCGTTACAGTGTTTGGTAGATGAACTTCAGTAAGATTAGTGTTATAAAATGCTAACCATCTAATAGTCTTAACACCATCGGGAATAATAACATTTGTGCGTTCTGCTCCACCATAACTTACAAGATCAGTTTTATCTTCAAAACCCTGCTCTCTTTGATATATAAATGCTTGATTTGACGGAAGTTGATTATTGTTGAATGCTCGTGTCCCTATGCGTACATCTTGTGATAGTATCGTAACGGAAGTGAGTTGGTTATTCTCAAAGGCACCATAGCCAATATCTAAAACCGTGTTTGGTATTATTACTGAAGTAAGTTGTTTATTACTAAATGCATCTCATTCAATACGCTCAACAGTGTTACCCATAATCGTACTTGGAATAACAACATTTTTTGGACATGTGGAACTATACGCTGTAATTGTTCCAGTTGGTGCATTGAATGTAAAACAATTTTCAGGAGTAGCAGTACTAGTTGTACTCGTACTTGCAGCATTCACTGTTATATTCACCGACTGACTACTACTCACCGATCCATTGTAACAAGTCACCGTATAGTTTCCGCTGACGGTTGGTGTGAATGTACGACTGCCACTTCATGAGAGACCTGTAGCTGCCCAGGTACTGGTATCACTTGAAGGACCGGTGGTGGTACAGCTCGTTGCAGGAGTTGCATTCCATGAGATTGTTACGGGTGATCCTGCATTAACCGTACTTGGTGATGGGGTTGGCATCAATATTGTTGGTGTTGTTGGTGCAGTCACTGTGATATTCACTGTCTGTTCAACAGATGTCCCTGCGGTATTTGAACACGTGAGTTTATATGACTTGTTACTCGTGAGAGCAGGAGTCGTAAAGGATTGATTTACCTGATTTCCTATCAGGTCTCCTGACCAATCTCATGATTTTGTACAAGTTGATACATTGGTAGTGTTCCAGTTGAGAGTTGCGGGATTGTTGGACACAATGGAAGTATTCGTTGCCGAAAAGGTCAGTGTCGGAGAGCCAGCTACCGAAATATTGACCGACTGAGATCCAGTTCATCAAGCAGCATTGGCACATGTGAGCGTATAGTTCGTAGTGACCGTAGGTGATACCATACCTGTTCCGCTTGTACTCGTATCTGTAGAAACTCGCCATGATTTGATACAACTTGCCATATTCGTCGCTGACCAAGTGAGTGTAGGAGACTGTCCACTTGTAATAGATGTGCTACTCGTAGTAAGTGAGAGTGTTGATGTGTTGATCGTCACAGCTCCAGTTGCATGATTGGAAGGATTCGTACCCACACAATCAATACTATACGTCTTAGTACTCGTGAGTGCAGGAGTTGTGAAGGATTGATTTACCTGATTTCCTGGCAGATTTCCTGACCAATCTCATCATTTTGTACAATTTGATACATTGGTCGTATTCCAGTTGAGAGTTGCAGCACTACCACTCATCACTACAGCAGGAGCCGTAAAGGTCAGTGTTGGTGTTGTAGAAGCCACAGATCCACCAAGCAATGTTGTCAGATCAGGAATCGATATACATCTTGGAGTACCGTCCGTTTTAAATCCTGTAATAAGACCGCTCCCGCTACAACTTTTTCCTGTACCGGTTGCTGGATCTCCAAAGGCATTGTGAAAATAGGTCATTATTGTTCCACCTGTTGCCTCTCCCGCAGGAGCATTTGGCCAAACTATTGCACCAACGCTAGCAATAGCAAAAGTCAGCCCACTCACGAGGAGTGCGCCTATTCCAGCAATAACAAGCAACCGAGGTCGAAGTGAACTTGTCTTCCTTCTTAGAAGGAATGTCTGAATAGATCTCTGTACCAACCTTCGGTACCAAGGATCTCTCTGAAAGAATTTCATAATTCAAAATATAATAATATCCCACATATAATAGAATATTATTATATTAAATGCAATTAATTGAACTTATTTTCTCTTGTCAAAATTCAATAAATATTCAGAAAATGAATGTTCTGATCGGATAGATAGATAATTAGTTTAAATCAATCCTCTCAAACAACTGCACCGAGATATCTCCATGGATATCATCGATTGCTATCAGATCAACGCTCAACTGAGACTCAATAATATGATAGCGACTCATATAGAGCATAGCACTCTTCCAGAGTGATCGTTTCTTGGTACGTGTCAAGGACTCTGCTGCGGAGCCATATCATGTACCTCGCTTGGAACGCACCTCCACGAGATGAATAATGCCGGAACTATCTTGTGCGACAATATCGATCTCTTCACTCGAGAGATGGAGATTCGTGGCAAGTATTATCCAACCTTTTTTTTGGAGGTATTCTACGGCGAGGAGTTCATATCGCTCACCACTCGTTCGACGATTGGTCGCATTATTCACTTTTTCCATAGCCGAGTTCTGTTGCAATATATTCACACCATTCTTTTGCTGATTTAATACCGTCTGGAATACCCCAATCAAGATTCATAATCCGCTCATAGACGTAGGTAATGATCGCCTTATCTCGTTCTATTTCACTCGATTGTGGAAAGAGTATGTAGGAAATCAAAGGTGCTCAATTATGACTATGGAGTGCATCGAGAGCAAATGATTTGATCGGATAAGATGCAAATCGTGATGAGAGTGAGAGAATGACGCTATAGAATCGAAGCTGGAGTTCGTATGAGAGTGACATCTTCGACAGCTTCGAACTCTTGTAATCATGCACAACGAGCGTGCCGTCATTCGAGAGATCGATGCGATCAAGCTTTCCCTTGAGAGCAATATCACCGAGAAAGACTTTCTCTTGTCCACTTCCAAGACCAAATCCATATTCGACAAAACTTTGATCACGATTGGTCGCCTGTATCTTCTCAAATACCATGGGAAAATGCATTGTGAGCTCATTCTTGTAATATATTCGCCTTGGTTCGAGCAAATCGCTCTTATCGAGTAATTCAAATGCTGAGGCAAAAAATCTCTTCTCATCATATATTTTTCGAGCTTCATACTCTTGAACAAATGCTTCCAGTCCAGCATGGAAAGCATTCCCATAGATTTGTGCTTCGCTCTGCGCTCATGGGAGTTTGAGAATGTGGCGTGATATAAATTCCGCTGGACCGTCTTCAGCAATATGAAAAAATGCTGAGAAGAGTGTTGCATTCATAGAGAGATTTGCGATCCGAGAACGCAAAAATTCTTTCTCATCGCTGCTTATATCGACCAAGAGTGAATCTGGTGATTTACGAAGAAGTGGGAGATAGAGTGCACGGCGAGCTATATCATAAGATGGAAGTGTGTCGAATTTGATATTCGCCAAAGAAGTAATCTGGTTCTTTGATCGCTCATCGAGACCTTGTCAAAGCGAGAGGATCGTAAGCTCATTTTCCGCGCGAGTAAATGCTGTATAGACAAGTCTTCGTTCATCATCAATATCTTGTGGTTCTCTCGGTGGGAGTATGTACTTTGGCAAGAGACTTGACTGGCTCCGATCGCGATACTCATCTGCTGTCGTGTCGATCATAAAGACCTTCTTGTATTCTTGTCATTTTGCCTTATGAATCGTGGACAATGTCACACTCTCTTGTCCACCAAGAAAGAGTTTGGAACTCTTTGCAGCCCATCAATATTTCTTCCCGAGGATCAAATAGTCAGCAACTGCGGAGAGGGAATATACATTCTCCTGTCGAACAAAGTTCTTCAGATCCTTGAGAAAGACATCAATATTTGAGAGTCGATCTGCTGCAAGCGCTGGCGAAGATGACATAATATCAAGGATCATGCGCTGGTAGAATGGAGAAATACGCTCTTGCTTGTGAGCTCATCAAAACAACACTATCTGCCCATCTACCGTGATACTATCTTGTTCCAGGGGAAAGAGAATCGGTGCAGCCCCTGTCACCATATCGAGTATATCATCGAGACGAACCGACTGATGGAGCGAAGCTATGTCGAGTAAAAATTGAGCAAATTCTGCTGATGGTGTGCCGAGAGAACGATCAGTAACCTTGAGAAGGAATTCGGTCGGCACTAAAAAATGAATTGATTTGTCGGAGAGGATTTCCCATATTTGTCGACGATCCAATCACCAAAGATTGCTCACAAGAACATTGATACACGCAGACCTCGTGATATCTTGACTGATATATCATGCAAGACCTGCGATAACAGTGAGGATATCGACCAAGAGAAGAACACTATCATTCTTCGATATGTATTCATCTGCCGTTGTTTGTACGGGGATATTTGCATAGGTAAGAATGCCAAGATACTGCTGGAGTGATCGATTCTTGCGTGAGAGAATGGCAATATCGCAGTATTGTCCACCATTCTTGATATATTCTTGGATGGACTCTACGACAAAGATAGCTTGATCGATCGGATTCTCTGCAAGAATATATTCGACACGTCATCCCTCCTCACTCTCTATACCCGATCGATGCGATAGAAATGATTTAGAAATATCTTGAAAAAGCTTCTCAATCGGAGAGATAAGATCGCTCATGAGTGATCGAGAATGCTCTATGATTGGTGCGAGACTACGGTAATTATACTCAAGTACAATTACCTGAGTATCACTGTATTTCTGAGCAAATCGCTCAAAATTCACACTACTTGCACCCTGGAATTTGTAGATCGCCTGATCATCATCACCAACGACGAGAATATTTGGAGAATCTATATCTTCCAGGAATGATGTCGCGAGAGAAAGTTGGATATCATTGGTGTCTTGAAATTCATCAATCAGAATCCATTCATATCGCTCAGCAAGCTCTTGTCTGAGGAGAGGAGATGTGAGGATTTCCCTATGTGCCTGTAAGAGAAGATCGTCAAAATCATGATACCCTCGCTCGTTCATCATATCACTATAGTGACGATAGAGTGCGAGGAATTCCTGTGTTTTTCGTAATTCCTTATCCCAGAGAAACATATCACTCTTCCCATCAAAAAGATATTTTTTAATAAAGTCTGAGAGAGGACTGATAGTGAGCTTATCATTCTCCGTCATTGCTTCGATAGTACCTTTGACGATCTTCATCCAAGCAGTTGCAAACGATTCATGTCCCTCAACCAATTTTGATGCATCTCAAAGTATTGTCTGAAGGTCACGAACATATGACTCAAAGAGATGAAATCGTGCATCTTTATCTGATTGTGATCGTACGCCATATTGATCTAACGATCGAACAAAATCATGACTCACATCTCGAACCATATCAATCCCAGAAGACATATCTTCGATAATTGCTTCAAGGGTTTCTGAAGAAATATTTGATTTCTTCAGGTCACCGAAGGTCGACTTGAGCTTGCGAATCGAATTGAGGCGATCATCACCAGGAGGATTGAGTATTCCATACAGAGGACTCGTCGATGAGAGACCCGAGAGGAGATCATCAAGGAGTGCCACTACACGGAGATCACCTACAATTTGAGCATCAACGAGTGATTCACTATCAAGATCATTCTCAATCAATACACCTCGAATGCGCGCCAAAAGCTCAGCTCAAAAGCTATGGAATGTATGAATCTCAACTCGGTAAGCGAGAGCTCCGATCATCTTCATGAGACGCTTTCGCATGGTCTCTGCGGCAGAATGGGTGAATGTCAGACATAAGATCGATTCTGGTCGACTGTCAGCAATTCTGAGGATATTTGCAATGCGCAGGGAAAGGAGTTGAGTTTTACCAGATCATGGTCAGGCAATAACCATAACAGGACCATAGATAGTATCTACTGCTTGTTTCTGAGCATCATTGAGGCGATCATATTCTTGTTGAAAAAGTTCTTGGTTCATATTTTTTGTGTATTTTACTTTTAATTTTTAAAAAATATACTTTCTCTGTTCTTTTCTCTTTTTCACATATGTATCCAGATACTACTATTCTCAACAGTATAGGAATCTTCCCTTTTTTTCTGTCGCTTGTTTTCTTTTTTTTCTATGCCTACTGTCAATATGTACTTTCAAAGAAGTTTGGGGTTACTTATTCTTGGATGGCGTTTGTACCGATTCTGAATCTCGTGAATCTTATTAAGATATCGGGTGGGAACTGGAAAGAAATTTTTATTCTCTTCGTACCTTTTGTTAATATATATTGGATAGTTCGCTATTTTTGGTTTTGAATCGCTCAAAGAACAGATCGTGATTTAATGTGAATGCTTTGACTTATCATTCTCCCATTCATTTTTTTCCCAATAGTAGCTCTAAGTTACAAAAAACCAGTAGATGGTACCTGAATTCTGCAAAATGGGAATGAAGATACATTCAGTCGTGATCTGAGGTTTTTCATTTATATGGGGTATATGTGGTTTGTAATAGCAGTAGTTCTAAGTCTAATATTCATTCAGACATCTAAATGATTATCGTTGAGAACGCTCGATCTTTATCAATCAAATTCACCTGTGCATAACAGTTGAAATCAAGATGCAAAACGAATAGATGATATAACTTATTTAGGAATTCTGGTAACTTCCTATTATATGATTGAATCCAAGTATCCAGAAACCCCAGCTTCAGAGTGTATATCTGACATAGAAGCCTTAAAAGAATCTATTGCAAATAGGGTATTACCAAATAATTCAGAAGATAGGAATATTTGAAAATGTGCATCTGGCTATGCGTATAAAACCTTTCAAAAACAAAACGGTGAAATGGGTTTTGTAATAGCAACTCGTATACAAGATCGTACGATAGCAAATTTTAATGGCTCACTCTGGAATAATCTTACTCATAGTGATCTAAAATGAGCACGTGTAAGATCCGTACAATCAACCAACCCTAATGACTTTTACTTCATTACTTGAAACTATTATTAATGAGAGATAAATACTCTGAAATTTACCTTGAAACTACATCAAAAACAAAAACATTTTTTTGTAAAACTCAAGTAAACGACTAAAAAACATATCCAGTGGATATGTTTTTTAGAACTGTTCGAATTTTACACATTCCTTCGGCACTCCCAATTCTTCGAGTCTTGTACGAGCATCCTTCACCATAGCAGGACTTCCGCAGAGATAGAACTCTTCAATACCAGCAATATTCGTTGATGTAATCCAAGTGGTCACATGTCCAATATTCATCGAAGATGATTCACTCTTGGGGCGCGATAGATAGAAGCAAGATGAAAATTCAGGAGAGAGAGCGGAAAGATGAGCGATTTGATCCAGGTAGAACTGATCTTGTTCACTTCGTACACCATAGACAAATATCTGCTTCGATCGGTCGCCACGCTCAACACTCGATCGTGCCTGAAAATATACGGGTGCAAAACCAGTCCCGGTACCGATATAGGCACGTGTCTTATCGCCTTCACTGAGGGTAAAATGTCCAATAGGTCAGATGACAGGGACACAAGACCCTAAGGGAAGATCACATATCTCTTTGCTTCCACCTTGTCCATCTTCGAGCCTCTTGATGATACAGGTATATTCACCATTCTCATAGCTGGCAAGAGAATATGAGCGTCGTAATTTGGTCTCTGGCAGCACAAACATGATGTATTGACCAGCCTTCGGAGCATCCCACACTGGACCAGAGAATATAAGTTCAAACACATCATGAGTGAGTTGTGTTTTGCGAATGAGACAAAAATCAGTTGTCTGAAGTGCCATAGAATCAATAAAAAGAAAACAGTGTAGCAAGCTACACTGTTTTTTCAACTTTATTTCAGATTATTCTGCACTCATTTTCTCGCATGCATAACAATATCATGCATTTTCTTTGGATCCTTACTTAGAATCAAGGCAATCCAGAGCTTGAGTGTATCTACAAAAGAGGACGATGATTTTTCTGGAAGTTGCATCATGGAAAATTATACGAATTGAAAAAGGCGACTGTGGTTATAGCATAATCTTTCTTTTCAATTTTGTCAAAATTTCAGGTATCTCTGAAAATTATACATCATAATTTCGGCGAGGCGGTCGGCGACCAGCAGACCCACCACTTTCCCCTCCACGAGAATCTCGATCAGAGAATTGTGATCGTCCACCTTGTGGGCGAGGTCCATTATTGAATCTTGGGCGCTCTGCATATCCACCATTGTCATCATTTCGTGGCGCAAATTGTCCACCACCTTGATACCCACCACTTGATTGAGAGCGATCAGAACGACCTTGGTATCCGCCATTTCCTGATTGAGGACGACCTTGGTATCCACCACGATCACCTCCAAATCCTGAACCCTCATCACGATGAGCGTTATAATGTCGAGGATTGAATTGACGAGAGTTACCATATCGACCACGACCACGACCAAAGCCATTTCCAGCTCCACGAGACTGTGGAAGAGCAAGTGTTCGAGTCACTTCAGCACCAGTACGATCTACCTGACGAATAGTGATCTTGTTACGCTTCTCGATCATGACGAGAGAACGCTCTTCTTCACGTGCAACGAACATCACTGCTTGACCACTTGCATTCGCACGACCAGTACGACCAATACGATGGATATACGCCTCTGGATCTTCCGGAACGTGATAGTTTACAACGAGATCAATAGCATTCATATTGAGTCCACGAGCTGCAACATCCGTCGTTACAAATATTCGAACATGACCATCTTTGAAGCTCTGAAGTGCTCGCATACGATCACGCTGCATCATATCTCCATGAAGGAACCCTACACTATATCCATCACGATCAAGATATCGAGCAATCTCTTCTGCCTCACGTTTCATGCGAGTAAAGATAATCGTCTTATCTTCCTTGTGCTCAGTCAAGAATGACTTGAGGTAATCATACTTTTCAAAGTGTGGAACTTCGACAAAGCTATGATCGATCTTTGCAACAGTAATACCTTCAGTTGCCTTAATATGCTCGTAACCACTATCAAGATATTTTGAAAGAAGATTCTGAATCTCTGGAGTAATCGTTGCTGAGAATGTATAGACACCCTGAAGATCACCGAGAGATTGCCATATGCGGTCAATATCATCGACAAAACCCATATCAAGCATACGATCTACCTCGTCGAGAACCATATAGTTCACCTGATCAAGATAGATATAACCACGATCGATAAGATCTATGAGACGACCTGGAGTTGCGATAACGATTTGAGGTCCTTTTTGAAGCTCTTCACGTTGACGGCGAATTGGAGATCCACCATAGACAGCTATAGATTTCATTCGAAGACCTTCTGAGAGTTTGAAGACTTCTTCACGAATTTGGTATGCAAGCTCACGAGTTGGAGCAAGAATAACTGCTTGTACTGCGCGCTTGTTCGGATCGATCTTCTGAAGAAGAGGAATAACGAACGCGGCAGTCTTACCAGTACCTGTTTGAGATTGACCAACAATGTGCTTATTCTCAAATGAAGCACGAATTACTTCTTCCTGAATTTTTGTTGGGGAAGTATATGCATTTTTCTCGAGCGCTGCGAGAATTTCAGGACGAAGGGGGAAGTCACTAAATGTGGACATGAAAAAAAGAAAACAATAAATTCATCGCTTTTCGAAATGGACAATGATCCAATTGGGAAAAATCCTCAGTCAAAAAACAGGACATATCGTCCAGGAGCTCTAGTACTACTCGAGAGAACTCAGTAATAAGAATGTTCAAAAGTAGGAGTATTGCAACGGGGGCTTTCGAAAAAAGCGAGAGGTCATTGTATTGATTTTTGAGATTTGTCAAGAATACGAACTGTGATGCACTTGCTTTTTTATGCAAGATATTTTTTGAGTATAAATTCTTTCTGACTTGGTATGGTGGTGAGTTCAGACTCAAGTCGTGAGATCTCATCTTCGATCTTCTCGATCTCTGTCACAATACGTTGTTGTTCAGAGAGTGGAGGAAGTGGGATTTTGATATTTCAGATAATTCCAAGAGAAAGTTCTATCTGACCACTTTGTCCTGTTGCCATTGCTTCAATATTTTTGAATCCAATTTTAGTAAGACTCTGTAGTACAAAATCTGGCAATGTTTTACTTCTATCTACTCTCAAAATAGTCACATGAGTATCAACTACAAAATCTCCCTCAAGATCAAATAAAGTCACTCTTCATGCAGTGCCAACTCCAGTAGAATTAATAAGAATATCTCATCTTTGAAGTTTTCTCTCATCAAGTATAGATCATTGTTCTATGAAGTGTCTTTCTCTAAAATCAAATTCTTTGAGTCACCGAGCTTGTCCTGACTTGATAATCTGGATCCTCGAATCTCCATATTTGGCAGATTTTCCACGCTTCAGAAGTACAGCTATATTCTCTAGTTTTTCATCTTTTCCGTTCACACTCCGCATAAGTTCAGCTATATCTCATCTTTGCTTTTCGATTCTTTTCTTCATCTCCATTTCTCTCTTCTCCACTTCCTCCATCTCCCTCACAATCTGTTCTTGTATATCTAGAGGAGGGAGTGGAATATCTAATTTTTCATAAAATTCAATAGGTACTCGTCGATGCCCACTTGTACCCGTCATGTTTGTTTCGGCAATTTTTCTAATTTTTTCTTGATTCAGAAGTGAAAATAAATATTCAGGGAGAATCTTAGTTTTTTGGCATCAGAACACATGAAATTCAGAACTTCAAAATCATATACCATTCATAAGATGTTTAGCTATAGCACATTTTCCATTCTCCATGCAAGGAGTTATTTTAGCTAAAATAATATCATCTTCTCTAAAGTAAGTAAATCATCGTTTTTTCAAATCTTTAATTTTTCTATTTTCACTAAATATAATATATCACTCATTACTTACAGAAGACATCTCTATAAAACTTGCCTCTCTATCTTCTGAAATTTCAGAGATTTCCTTTTTCGATGGATTGATTTCACACACAGAGGCAAGTTTTACAATCTCCCACTTACTTTCCATTTTTATCTTTTTTTTTACGGAAAGTGAGATATTTTTCTCGAACTCGGCTCGATCCCATGTGATCATATCAACAAGATTTGCACGAGAAACATATTTCAAAAGATTATCACTAATAATACGATTATAATTGTTAGCGAAAGCATCGAGAATGTAAGTATTAACTCGTTCTGGGTGAGCTACTTCTTCGGGATGAAAAAGAAGTGTGCACTCATCAATGAGTTTACCACGACGAATTGAATGTATTCCTTCATCTCACTTACGATTTGAAAACTCATATCAGAGAAAGTTTTTTTCATCTTGCTTATCCCCGCTCTTCACAAGAACTATCTCTTGTCCATATGCAAGGAGGAAATGCAGTATTTTATCTTTTTCAAGTTCCTTCACTTGATGGAGCCAATCTTTTTTATCTTTTGATTTGAGTTTCTTTTCATATTCACGGGTGATCTCGTGCAATGTTATCTTGTCGGATGATACTCCAGTAATGAACAATATATAATCATCGAAGCTGATATTTCACCAGACATGCGAGATATACTTGGAGATCGCATTTTCAATAACAATATTTCTTGAGAAATTTATCTTGATATTTATGTCTCGATGATTCACAAAGAAATTCAGAATACTGGATTCGATACTTGCAAAGTCTGCATTACTTCTTCGCCTGAGAAAGAGGATCACGGTATTGGTACCTGTCGCCATGAATGTCCCACTTCCGAGCTCAGCAATAGCCACGAACTCAAAATACTTGAGAAGGATCTCGCGAGTACGGGTATAGATGCCGCTATTGGAGAGGATACTCGACGGGAGGACGATCGCAGCGATACCTCACTCGTTGAGGAGTTGTTTAGTTCGCTCAATAAAGAGACTCTCTATTTGTGAACTCTGATCGGTGAGATACTTGTAAAGTTCAAAATCCTTGTCTGCATTTTTATTCTTCAGATTTCCCTTGCATGCAGAGACGGAGTACGGAGGATTCGCGAGTACAAAATCAAACTGTCCATTGTCCTGTGTTCCAGGGATTTTTTTCTGGAGTTTCCCTAGATAATTACCATCTGTGAAACTATCTAGTCCATCGCCGTGGATGATGTTTGCGATACCATCGCCGTGGAGATAGCAACCAACCTTAGTCGTCTTCACGAGACGATAATCGAGCTCAACGCCATAAATATAGTCATGTGCCCAAGCAAATGGATCATCATGTTGCCATGGCTTCACTTTACGAGAAGCACTCGGAGGAAATTTTGAGAGATCGAGTCTAGAGAGGATGTTTTGAAGCTCTTCCATTGACTCTGTGAGGAAGTGTCCACTTCCTGCTGCATAATCAATGATATTCGGGAGGAGCTCATCAGTGGCTCCACTAGCAAGCTTTTGCCTCATAATCATCTCGAGTGGTACACTCTTCGAGATAAAACGAGCGATCGGAACGGGAGTAAAAAACTGTCCCGCTTCTTGTTTGAGTCCTGTTGTAAGAAGCAACTCAAAGAAATCACCAAGAAATGGTTGTTTTTTTGCATAACGAAAACGATAACTCTGGAGGAGTTCGACGACTTCTTTGAGCACCTTTGCATTGTCATAAAAAGTCTCCTCATCAAATACTTCTTTGATAGCAAATTCATTGTTTTTCTGTAGTCGTATGCGAGTAAACTCTGCGAGAAGATTTCTTTTTGTATCTTCATTCGTGATAAATACTCAGAATTTTTTATGAAAGTCATCATCAGAGATATCCGTGATTTCTTTGTTGAGAAAATCCTCCATTCATTTCTTGTAGAGATCTGAGAGTCTCTTTTGAAAAGAGACTGCATCATCCTCTCATTCTTTCCACTGGAAATCTAGCTCATCATCTGGATTTTTATCCTCATCTTTAATCTTACAAAGAAAGAGAGTAAATATCTTGTTAAATGCATTTGGTTTATCAGAGACTGCATTGTGACGAAGTATCTCAAGAAAACGATTAAAGATAAAAGAACTATCCTCCTGTCGGATATCTACAAGGTCACTCAATGTCAGAGCCTTGCTTTCGAAGTGATATGCTCGAGCCCACGACTCAAATATACCATTTTGCTTGGAAAACTTGTTCCAACGATTATAAAGGTCTTCTGTATTGCTCGCCATCTGACGATAATCCTCTTCTACTTTGATGATTTCATTTCGATAAATAACTTTTCAGTTCTCTAACTGTGATGCGTAAAGTACAAGAAACTCAGCATCTCGATCTTGTTGGAGATATGAGAGGAGTTGACCTCATTTTTTCTGAGTATTTTGCCACTCTTTGTCGAATTCTTTGCCCCAAGTTTTACACTCGATCATGAGATATGCTTTTCATTCTTTTTTCACAAAAATATCCAACCAACCACCAGCTGCACCATGTCCAACGGTAAATTTTTTCTCAAGGAAAATATCCTCAGGTTTATATCACTTGGAGAGGAGTCTATCAACACACTCAAGCACCACCCAATTCTCATCCTGAGAAAAGTTGGCAGTTGTCGCACGTCATCAACCTATCTTATCACCATACTCTATTTTTTCATTTTTATAGTCCACGGAGATTTCATATCCACCACAAAGAGGATATTTTTTAGAGTAGATATCTTGCGTGTTTTCTTTTGGGGAAAATCCGAGAGCAAGAAGAAGATTTTTCATATATATATTTATCTCCAGTATAAGAATATTTTCCTTTTGGCAATTGTTTTACAGATCAAACAGTCTTGAGAATATTCAATTCACACAAATAAAAAATCCCTTCTTTTTGAAGGAACTTTTTATGCCTGAACAACTGATATGTAGAGGTCTTTGTAAGTACGTCCGTCGAAACGAACACGCTTCTTTTCAGTAAACTTTACCATACCATCGCGAGTCGCGAAGAGTGTAAAGTCAGAACCCTGACTAACACCTTCTGCAGGCCAGAACTTATTGCCTTTTTGACGAACAATAATATTACCAGCAATAGCAGGTTGATCACCGAAGATTTTTACACCAAGTCGTTTGGCGTTACTATCACGACCATTTGTGGTCGATCATTGAGCTTTTTTGTGAGCCATAGTAGTTGACGAGAGAGATAAAAACTATCGTTTTGCAAAACGAGCAAATGCCTTGTTCGCCTCAGCCATCTTGTAGACTTCGAGCTTTTTCTTTACAGCATTTCCAGTTTCCTGAGAAGCTTCGATAAGCTCTTGTGCAAGGAATGCAGAGAAGTTATTTCCACTTTTTCCACGTGCAGAAGCGAGGATCCATCGACTTGCAAGAGCAAATTGACGACCCGATCGTACTTCCTGTGGTACTTGGTAGATAGATCCACCAACACGCTTTGGGCGAACTTCGATCTTTGGCATAACATTATCAAATGCCTTTTCGAAGACATCTTCTGGATTGTCGAAGCCTTTTGTCTTGATGGTCTCAAAAGCTGATGAAACGATCTTGAGAGCAAGAGTTTTCTTGCCACACTTCATGACATAATTAACAAACTTCATCAGTTTCTCATTATGTACATTTACAGTGATTGTACCTTTTGTACTCATAATTTCAGAATTTTATACTATTTTTTAGCAGCTTTTGGACGCTTGTTACCGTAGAGTGAGCGACCTTGACGGCGCTTATCAACTCCTTGGCAATCAAGAACACCACGAACGATATGATATCGTACACCTGGTAGATCTTTTACACGACCTCCACGAATAAGAACAACGGAATGTTCTTGAAGATTGTGTCCTTCACCACCGATATAAGAGATCACTTCTTGACCATTGGTAAGACGTACCTTTGCGACTTTTCGAAGAGCCGAGTTTGGCTTTTTTGGAGTCGTTGTATATACCTTCGTACAAACACCTCGTTTCTGAGGAGCCACTTGATCACGAAGATCTCGTGCAATAGAGTTTTTGATATATTGAAGCGCCGGAGACTTACTCTTGCGAGATTTGTCAGTGCGGGGCTTACGAATCAATTGATTAATAGTAGGCATGCAAAGTAGGGTAAAATACTAACGCTTTGACCAAGAAGGGCCCTTGCGTGCTTTGTGGAGACCAGGCTTTTTGCGCTCTACCTTTCTCGCATCACGACTCAGAAGGTCTGCACCCTTGAGTTGTGGACGAAGAGCAGGATCAAGGAGAATAACTGCGCGAGCAAGACCGAGTGCAATTGCATCAGCTTGAGCAGAAATTCCTGAACCATTCACCTGAACTTCAAAGTGAGTGCTATCAAGCAAAGATGCAATTTTCAATGGACTAAGAAGTCGAGCGAAAAGGTCTGAGCGAGAAATATACTCGTTGAATGGACGTCCATTGATAAGTGATGAGCCCTTATCAGCAAAGAGACGAACTTGAGCAGTTGCCGTCTTACGACGACCAATTGCATAAAAATATTTCTTTTCCATAACGAATGACAGGCTTAGAGAGTGATAGTTTGAGGCTTTTGAGCATCGTATGGATGAGTTCCCCCAATCTCAAGTCGAAGACGTTTAAGAACGTCCTGACGCTGTCGATTCTTTGGAATCATACCAGAAATTGCATGTTCAAGAACGAAGAGAGGCTTTTTTACAAGCATTCTCTCAAGACTCACTTCTTTGAGTCCACCCATGAATTGAGAATGGCTTCGGTATAATTTCTGTTGCATCTTCGATCCAGAAACACGAATCTTTGCTGCATTCAGAATAATAACGTGAGCGCCATTGTCGTTGTGTGGAGTATAATCCACACGATTGCGACCAGTAAGCAATCGAGCAACCTGAGTTGCAAGTCGACCAAGAGTTTTACCTTCGGCATCGATGAGAAACCAAGGGCGATCTTGGGAAGCAATTTGAGGTGCTACAAGTGTTTTTTGCATAGGAAATTATGATACGAATTCAATTTTAACAAGTTTTGCGCGATCACCATCACGATACTTGATCGGAGTGATACGAGTAAAGCCAGAAGATCGACCGATCATTGCCGGAGCAACCGTTCCAAAAAGCTCTTCAGAAGATTCCTGAGTATAAACAACCTGCATAACAGTACGAATGGCATTCATTTTATTGTCGCCCTGTGCTGCATGAATAAGCTTATCGACCATTGGGATAATGGCACGAGCTCGCTTTTCAGTTGTAATGAGCGATTTGTGAGTAAAGATCGAAGTCACCAAATTGCGAAGCATAGAATCGCGATGGGACTGATCTTTATTTTTAAATTTAAGAAACTTGCGTTTTTGATGGCGCATAATATGGAGTGTTAATCATCTCAAAAGAGTTTGAGGCCGCGTTCAGCAAGTGCATCACGAACCTCTGTCATAGCTTTTCGGCCAAATCACTTAATACTTCCGAGCTTTGCTTCTGTACATTTTGTGAGTCCCTCAATTGAGAGAATTTCACCATTGACGAGTGCATTGAGTGTTCGTGGAGAAAGTCCAAGAATCTCGATCGGAGTATACGCTTCACGTTCAGCATCATGCACTCGTTGTGCACTCTCGTGTTCGAGAATTGCCTTTGGATCTGCAAGAAAGCCTGGTTCCACTTCACGTGCATTCTCATTGAAGAGTGCGACGTATGATTGGAGCATATTTGCTGCAAACTTTACGGCATCATCAGGAGAGAGTGAACCTGTTGTCTTCACCACCATGTCAAGACTATCAAGATTGATTACTTCACCAGAACGAACACTATGAATATCATAGGTAACCGATATAACTGGAGAGAAGTTTGCATCAATGAGAATCACCGATGGGTCTTCTTCTCGAGCTTTGAGTGAATCAACACTCATATAGCCTGTGCCTTTTTCTACCCGAATAGAGAGTGAGAATTCAGCATTTTTTGAAGCAAATCCTGGATCAATTTCAGTAATGTAGAGATCTGGATTCTTGATTTCTACACCGGAAGGTGTCTTGATGTCTGCTGCTGTTACCTTACCTGCCTCTTTCTTATTGAGTTGAAGCCAGATAATTTCGCTATCATGCATCTCAATGATGAGTGATTTGAGATTGAGGACAATATCGAGTACTGAATCTTTGATTCCAGGGAGAGTCATATACTCATGAGTCGCTCAAACTACCTTAACGCCCGTTACACGAGAACCCGGGATAGATGAGAGCATTACACGTCGCAAAGAATTTGCGAGTGTTACACCAAATCAAGCAGGGAGAGGTGCCAACACAAATCGAGCTTCATTGACAGAGGCTTTCGACTGTGTCAATTTTGGAACACCGATTTTATTATGGATAATATGCATACCGGTGAAAAAGAATTTAGTATTATTTTGAGTAGAACTCTATGATACTCTTAATATCAATAGATTGATCAAAATCGCTTCTTTCTGGAAGAGCAAGAACCTTGATAGTAAGATTCTTTGCATCAATCTCAAGCCATTTTACAGGAGATGCAACTGCTTGTGAATTTTTGTTCGCGAATTCTTCGAACTCTTGAACGAGTGATTTGTAGAGAGGAGAATCTTTCATCTTATCTCGAAGAGCGATAACATCGCCAACTGAGATGAGAAATGAAGGAATATCAACTTTCTGTCCATTTACTTGAAAGTGTCCGTGGTTTACAAACTGTCTTGATTGCATAATCGTTCGAGCGAAGCTTGAGCGAAATACTACATTATCGAGACGTCTCTCAAGAAGAGAGAGCATATTGTCACCCGTAACACCAGCCATACGTATAGCTTTTTTGTAGTACATGGCGAATTGTTTCTCAGACAAGCCGAACATTCGTTTTGCTGCCTGCTTTTTTCGGAGTTGTTTTCCAAAAAGAGAGAGTTTACCAAACTTGCTTCCAAGTGGTTTTCTATGTGATTCAGAGAGATTATATTTCTCACTTCCGAAGAGATTAATTCCTTCTCGACGGCACAATTTCATTTTAGGTCAGATGTAGCGCATGGTTTAGAACGATGAAAATTACAATTTGCGAACCTTCTTTTTGCGACAACCATTGTGCGGAACTGGTGTAATATCAAAGATAGCAGAGATATCTACACTAGCACTCGCAATACCACGGATTGCTTGCTCACGACCGGCACCAATACCTTTTACGTATACGATTGCTTTTTCGAGAGAGTGAAGAGTTTTTGCCTTGTTAAGTGCATTTTCAGCAGTAACTTGTGCAGCATACGGAGTTGCTTCACGTGCACCGCGGAAACCAGAGCTTCCACCTGTCGCCCATGATAGGACATTACCGTCCTTATCTGCAACCACCACATGGGTATTATTGAGCGTCGCCGTAATATAAACGACCCCTTCCGTCACAACGTGACGGGTTTTTTTTGAACGCTTGAGAACTTTAGCCATAAATTAAAAAGGGATAATCAAGAATTATTTCTTCTTACCTGCGATCGCCACTGCCTTACCCTTACGAGTACGTGCGTTCGTCTTGGTTCGTTGTCCACGAACTGGAAGACGCTTCTTATGGCGCTGACCGCGATAACAATTAATTTCTTGGAGACGTTTGATATTCCCCGCTACTTCTCGGCGAAGGTCACCTTCGATCATATAATTCTTGAGCTCTTCACGGACCAAATCAAGTTCTGATTCAGTGAGGAGTTCAATTTTTTTCGTAGGTTCAATACCGAGTTTTGTGAGGAGAGCGATCGCAGTTGGGCGACCTACACCATATATATAGGTGAGAGCAATCTCGGAATGTTTTCCATTCGGCAGATTAACTCATGAAATTCGTGCCATTGAGTGTATGAACGAGAGGAAATAAAAAGAAAAATGTTATCCTTGGCGCTGTTTGTGCTTTGGATTTTCGCAGATAACGCGAACGATTCCCTTTCGGAGAATAATTGCACACTTATCGCACATTTTTTTGACGGAAGGTCGTACTTTCATAAAGAGAGAAAAAGAAATTCTTATTTTTTACGAAATTTTATTCGTCATTTGGAGAGATCATATGGAGAAAGCTCCACAAGAACTGAATCCCCCGGAATGAGAGAAATGAGATTCTTGCGCATCTTACCAGCCATATAACACTCAATAACGATACCTCCATCTCAGAAGTCTGTAATCTGGGTCTTGAATTTTCCACCGGGGAGTGTTTCGAGAACAACGCCGGTTACTTCGACAACTCAGTCTTTACTCATAGAGAAATGGGGATAGGTAGTTTCTAAAAAATGCCACGGTATTGTATGAAAAGACTCCATTATTGCAAATCTATTTTCATTTTGTGTTGACAGGTGTGATAAATTTCATCTTGAGAACTTTTTTCTGGGTGAATTTTAGTGCTATCTTGAATTGAGTTCAGTACCTTTAATTCCCTATCGTCGGTGCTCATTACCATGATGAATAAAACAGTAAAATGACGAGTACAAATCCCCTCTGATTCCTCCTTCTCAGGGGAATTATGGTAGAATACTGTTCCTCCAACGGCTACCACCCCTCAAAATGGGGAAGAATACAGAGGTATTCATTTGTCATTCCCGTGAAAACGGAAATTCTGTAATGAATAGTAGTAGATCCCCGCCTCCGCGAGGATGACATAAAATTTTGTATCATTCCCATGTAGATAAAAATCTACTTTTTCAGATTACTCTCAATTTGTATGATTATTTTATAAAAGAGCTCATCATTTTTGACTGAGCTCTTTTTCACGTTTTAATCCTTTTTTATATTTTGAAGTTCTTTTGAATATTATCGTGAAATTCAGGAAAAATCTGATTCCATCTATGACTATTATTGAACAATTGTTCCACCCCACTCAAGTACATGGAATCATGTACGATTGAATCTTTCAATCTTTTGAGGTGGTATTTCTTGAAATGTATCAAGTGGCTTTGCTACCATAAAAACACGGAAAATATTGTCGGGAGTTGGAGTAATCGTAAGCCTGGCTCGATCGGTGTAATCCTTACCTGCGAAAGTTATCTGCACATATGGATAATCCTGAAGCTTTGGATACCAGAACATAATAAAATCACTGTATTCTTTTGGGTTGAGATTCATCGATCGAAGTGTGGCGTAGAGAAATTCTCGTACCTCTGATCATTTCATGACAAATCCATGAGACATATCGTATGGAACGGTCGAAAAACCCTTTCCCTCCCAGAAGAGTCCATACGTCTCTTGTCCCGTTCATTTATCTTGTATGATACTCTCAGGAGAAGCCTCAACCGACCAACCTTTCTTGAGAGAAGAATATTCTGGGAAAGTCGCTGTAAATTCACCATCATAGTCTAGCCTCACATCAACATGAGTTGGTTTTGTTGGATAGAGGAGAATGAGTGGTTTCAAAATCATATTTTCAGCATTTCGCTCGTATGTTTTTCCCGAATCTCACTGATCTTCAAAGTCCGCATAATCCTGCATAGATTTCTCTTGTTGGTACAATTCTTCAGATCTCTTAAGTCGCTCTTTATCTCTACATTCAAAGCTAAAAATACCATTCTCTTCTCATGGAGTATAATGATAACCTAATATGCAATTATATTGCTGTTCGTAATAATTTAATCCAGCAAAAATAATTCAGCCAAGAATCGTAACTCAAAGTATTGATACAAGAATTTTTTGATATATTTTCATATAAAATAATTATAAACAAGAAAAACCACTTTCTCAAAAGTGATTTATTTTTTTCTACTTCGAACGATCGCTTCGAATGCCTGATAGACAGATGGATGATCTTCTGAAAGATCCATAATCGCTGTATCTACAAGAATTCGTACCGTTGCCCCCTCAATACCTGATCGCACACTCGCATTGCGAATCTTGTCAGCATCTCTATCAAAGAATGCCATCTCCCCACACACACTGCCTCACTCGATGATTGCCTCAAGCGCTACTCCTCATTGAGGAGTATTTTTATACACTTCGAGCTTCCCATCCATTACAATATAGAGAGCATTTGCCTCATCACCCTGCCGAAAGAGTGTCTCATGCGGCGTGAGAATCTGTTCTTCGCTAAAGAGTGCAAGGGTTGCAATATCATCAGATCAGAGATCACAGAAGAGCGGATGTGTTTCGAGAGTATAACTCATAGAAATTATTTTTTGATAACAAGCTTATATGCTTCAAACGTATCTCCTACCTCTGGCTTCACATCTCACTTGTACGATATACCACAGTCTTCTCCTGCTTCAATTTCATGAACATCGAGAGGACCACTTTTGAGATTCACAATTTCACCTGATCCAACTTTCTTTCCCTCACGGATAATACGAAGTCGGGCTCTATTTTCAAGTTTACCATCTTTGATACCGAGACCAATAATTTGTTTGTCTTTTGCTGAGTAGAAGATTGCCTTGATCACTGCTGATCCAAGCTCCACCTCTTCGTATTTTGGATCAACCATACCCGTCACAATTCCCTCAATACGTTCAAGAATATGATAGATAACCTTCTTGTCGATAAATTCAATTTTTGACTGAGCAAGGGTTGTTCGTGCATTTGGAAGAACTCCTACATTATACGATACAAGGAGAGCTGCTGAAGTACCCGCCATGAGTACATCACTATCTGTTACGTCACCAACACCTGCATGAATAATCGTCACGCTTGTCTCACCTGTAGAAAGTTTCTGAAGTGCTGCCTTGAGTGCTTCGAGTGAACCGTTCGAATCACATTTGAGAACGATCTTGAGTTGTTTGAGATTACCACCCTTTATACGGTTCATAAGAAGATCGAGGGACGCACCATCAAATGCATGAATAGAACGACGCCCCTTTGCAAGAGTGAACTCACGTGATCGTGTATTTGCCAGCTCTGCAGAATCGACTGCCTGAAGGATATCACCACCACCGATTACATCGGAGAGACCAGATATCTGTACTGGAACTGATGGCCCTGCTTCGTCAACATTTTTCCCACGAAAATCCTTCATCGCACGAATACGACCAGATACACCAGCAACATGAAAGAAATCACCTTTTTTGAGAGTACCAGTATTCACCAGTACCGTTGCGAGAGGACCAACCTTTGGATCCAAATGAGATTCCACCACAGTTGCTACAGCACGGCGAGTTGCATCAGCCTTCAGCTCCATGATCTCAGTCGAGAGGAGAATCATCTCAAGAAGTTGATCAATACCAAATCAAGTATGAGCAGAAACTGGTACCATAACGGTTGTTCCTCCCCATTCTTCTGGATGAAGCCCTTGTTCTGCAAGCTGACCTTTGACAAAATCAGGATTTGCACCTTCTTTATCCATCTTATTGATAGCAACAATGATAGGTACTTCAGCTGCTTTTGCATGATTGATAGACTCTATAGTTTGTGGCTTTACACCTTCATCTGCAGCAACAACAATAACGGCAAGATCCGTGAGTTTTGCTCCACGAGCACGCATAATCGTAAATGCCTCATGACCTGGCGTATCGAGGAATGTAATCTTCGCTCCATTGTGTGATGCCTGGTAGGCACCAATTTTCTGAGTGATACCTCCTGCTTCCCCCGATGCTACATTTGCCTTGCGCATATAATCGAGGATCGATGTCTTTCCATGATCAACGTGACCCATAATAGAGACAATCGGTGCACGAGGTGTGAGCTTGTCTGGATCCTCTTCACCAATCAATGTTGTGAGATTTCCATCAAGAAGATCCGTCACAGATACTTCATTGGATGCTTCTTTGAGAATCTTGACTCAGAGTGCCTCACCGATAAGAAAACATGTATCGAAATCTATCTGACTATTGAGTGTTACGAGCATACCATTCTTCATGAGTTCTTGGATCACTCGTGCGAGTGGAACCCCTACTTTATCAGAGAATTCTTTGACGGACAATCCCTCTGGAATAGATACTTCTTGTCCTGTTCGATCAACGAGAGTTTGAGTAATATCCTCAATCGACTTTTCACGTTTCTGCTGTCCCTTCATCTGCTTCGATCGACGAAATTTACTCGTGTCGACTACGTCACCAACTACCTTAATAGTCTTCTTTACACCAGTCTCTTCTGGCTTCTTCGCTCCATGTTTTGATTTCTTTGTTCGGTGTGGGGCATCCTTGTGTGCTGCAGAATACGAGTCAAGCTGAGTATTGAATACAGGCTTTCTTGCAGATGAATCACCTCATTGTGTGCTACCACCTGGTGTACTAGGCCGAGGACCATTATTACGATTGTCACCGGGACGTGAAAATGATGGCCGATTGCCTTGACCTTGACCCTGAGGACGTTGTCCAGATGGGTATCCACCCTGAGATGGACGACTCCCCTGAGGACGTGATCCATTTTGTGGGCGAGGACCTTGAGGACGTGGATTTGCAGAACTAGCTGCATCCCCTGCCGCCTTTTCAAAAGAAATAGTTGGGGATGATGATCGGCGTGGATTTTGACGGTTCTTATTGTCAAAATAGTCATTGAGTGATGGACGTGGATTTTCTCAAGATGTGGGTGTATTGTCAGGGTTTCTCTGAGGTCGCTCACCTCCATTTGAACCACGTGAATCATCACTGCGTGCACTGGTTGATTTACGTTTTTGAGACTGAACAAAACGAGATGTATCTCGTGGAAGTCCTGAACCACTTCGCACGCTCATGTTTGGACGTGGTGGAACTACCTGAACCTCCTCAAATGATACAATGTTTTGCCCTGCTTTTGGAGCCTTCATTTTATTCTTTTGAGCAAGAATTTCATCAAGCGTTAAGCTTTTTGGAGTATCAGGTTTTTGATGCTCTGATAAAGATGGTTTTGGTGTTTCCTTCTTGTGTATTTCACTCTGAGGAACAACTATTTTTTCCTCTCGAACATTCGTTGGAGAAGGAGTTCCATCCTCTGGTCTTCGTGTTTTAATTTTGAGGATTTTTGGTTTTGGTGCTGCTTCCTCCGAAGAAGAAGAACTCTTCATCTGAGCATAGTAATCGTCTCGTGGTTCTGTTGGCTTGGTCATAAAAGAAAGAAAAAGAGCCCTATTGAGCTCGCAAATCTGGATCGAGAGGCGAGTCCTCAGAAGGTATACTTCTTAAGTAATGTGAGAATTATAGGAAGCAAGCTGACCTTGTCAAAAGAAAACAAAAAAGACCCTTGCTAAAGGGGTCTTTTTTTACACGCTTTGATTATTGAGCGATCGATACACTTCACGAATGATTGCTTTTTCACGAAGCTTGCGCTTTGATGGTTGGCGTATTGCGTGCTTCTCAGCTCGAAGTTTTTGAGTCGTTCGAGTTTGGAAGAAAAGTTTTTTGTATCGAAGAATGACCTTGTCATTCGTTTCACCCTCTTTGCGGAGTGTATAAGCTATCATACTCCTATCTCCCAGAGTATTAAAAAAATATTAGCGAAGGGATTGTATAGAAAATGGAGTTATTGTCAAAGGACTATATCTTCTTTCCGAAAACACATACTTCATCCCCAACTTGTTTTGGTTCATAGGTAAATACAATCACTCCATCATATGGAGCAAAGATAGGTACCCCGTCATCATAAGCAACAACATCACATTGAGATACTTGTTCAAAATCAAGCCATTTCTTCACAAATTGAAGATTTGTACTTTTTGCTTTGATGATCGTATCGAGATGATATTTTGTTTGATTGGTATTTATAGCTGGCTTTCACTCAATCGCTCCAGTCGCGCGAAGAAAATTCAAGACCGAATCACGAGCGATCTCAGTACCTCGAGGATCATAGATAGATCCGCTCTCGATACAAAGTCCTACCTTCCCTATGGAATTCATATATCCATCGCTCCCTCCAGGGTGAAGTGCATCTAACCCACTCACTACCGTATTAACTGGAAAATATTGATCCATGTTTGCATGTTCTGATATGAGAAATGGTATGGAATTCTCCGTGTTGAGTGTATTATGGATATCAAGCAATACATCGCTTTCTCGAAGAAAAGGAAGAAGCTCTTGTGCACGGATATCTTCATAAGCAGAACCTTGTGGGATATTATGAAAAGATCGGTTCATATTTTTCTCCGTTTGTCGGATGTTTTGTTCGATTGCTCGTGGGTTGGCACAAGAAATAATGTATACCTTTCATCGCATGACTTGGAGATTATTCTTTAGATCTTGGAGTAAAGTAACTCAAGATAATTCATTTCCATGCACTCATGCCATAATAGTAATAATCTTTCCTGGCATATCCCCCTGTAAACACCAAATATTTGGGGAAATCTCATTTTTTTTCATAGACATATTTAGTAGGTCTTGGCTAAAATTACACGATCCAAAGTATCGTTATACTCAAAAACCGGAGCATATCACATTTTTAAAAACCATTTATAAGGTAGATCCGTTGTTCTCGTTGTACGAACAAGAATATCTTTTATTCCATCTCATAAAATAGAAGCTACCTGCCGACGGTACAAATTTCATGCAATATCGCTTCAGCGATCCGATGAACTAATACCAATTTCTGCAAAATAGTAAAAATCATTCAAATCAAAGCTCGGAGATATTTTTTGAACATTTTCTGTCAAAAGCTTTTGTTGATCCAGTGTGAGTTTTAACTTTTCTTCGTTGATTGAATCAATATCTGATTTCCATCACCACATAAAACCTTTTGGTGATAGGGAATCTCGATCTCATTCAGAAGCAACAACCGATCTTGGGTCTCTCTCACGTATAAGTGTCGCTATTGTTTCGCGATATCATTCTTTCTTTTGCAATAGGCGGAGACTCTCGCTAAGTTCCTTTGGTGAGTAAAAAACCTGAAGAGGATTTGCTTCTTGGCAACACTCGCATAAACGAAATGGGTAGGAAAGTGGATAAGATTGTCCGGTTGAGGGGCAGATATATCCTTCATTCCATGGTGCTTCACCAAAGACATTACGGTATAGTTGAACTTTATCATCAAGTGATATTAACTCTGTATAAGAAATAGAGCCTTTATATGGGGTACTCATAACAAAAAAGTGAAAAAATAATCCCTCTTATCGAGGGGTTATTGTCTACTCTATAAGAATACAATCTCCAAAAACCCCACACTAAGATGCAAGTGGGTGATGATGGAAACGTGGGTACGATGAAATTGGAAACATACGTGAGAAAAAGAAAAAATATCCATGCGATTTCTTGCAAGGATATCAGAATTTCTATTGTGTGTATTTCTCTTTTGAGATTATTATAACCCACAACAAACACTTCATACTCTGCAAGAAGCAAGAAATATATGATGATGTGAAGTGAGGATAATTAATTTCATGGCTGAATGGATACATACTAAGCTGATAGTACCAAAAATAAGATTCCTGTCAAAAATATCCTTCTGATGTGACTCTGGAAAACTATAATTTGACTACTCAATCTTCTCTTGTTAATATTTATTCTTGTGACTAATGATCTCTTTATTTTCCGTATATACCAGTTTAAAGCTCTTATTCTAAGACCTGGAAACATTTCTAATATCAACCGGTCATATTAGTGCTATATTTTTTCCAATCTTCCATTGAGAAAAATTTGTTTTCTACAAAGTCATATACCGCTTCTTTATTTCATCTTTTGATATATGCAACCACTCTATCATTTTTAGCTCATAGACTATTACCTAATACGAACTTTGCATCTGAAGTTTTGAATGGAAGAATTTCTCATGTGCTTACATCTATGATACTCTCCCCATCAAATGAAATAATCAAAGCAGTATGTTCACTAGCTAATACATGTGATTTTCATGGAATCCATTTATTACCATGCAAATCAATTTTTTTATAGTTGGAAAAAAGGGAGTATGTATATATATTTCCATTCGATATAACTATACTATGATCAATGCGATTATTTTGACGATATGGAAATGATACTTCTCAGCTGCTACCTTCTAACCTTAGAAACCTTGCATCATTATCCATATATTGCACATATGTTGCATTTTTATCTACAAAAAAACGATTATCATCCGGTACGGCACGAAAAGAATTTACATCTATAGTTGCATATATTGTTCATGTTCTCTTTCATACAACATGTCAATAATCATCAACCTTGAAGAGTTTTCAAATAATCTTGTTTGCTTCAACTACTCACAAAAGCTTATCAAGCTTATCTTCTGTATTCTCAGATGTTTTGGGAGTCTTTTCTGGTCTCTTCAGTGTTCTATCAGAAACCTTAGGATTCTCTTTATTCACTGATAAAGTATTATTATATTCTCATGGCATAAAAAAGTTTTAATATACCATTACTAAATCACAAATTCTTGGTTTAGTCAAATCTTTTCACTAAAATCCACTCTGCAGCTCCAACATTTTTGCATAATACCCATTTTGGCTTACCAGCGTTGTGTGATTTCCACTCTCAACTACCCTACTACCTTCGATAACAAATATCTCATCAGCATGTTTGACCGTCTGAAGTCTATGGGCAATGATGATAACCGTTTTGTTGTGAAACAATGTACGTAGTGCATAAGAAATCTTCTCCTCACTGAAACTATCAAGTGCTGAAGTAGGTTCATCGAGAATGATGATCTCAGGATTTTTGAGAAATATCTTTGCTATTGCGAGGCGCTGCTTCTGACCGCCAGAGAGTCGTATTCAACGCTCCCCGATCTCTGTATCGAGACCATCATGCATATCCGAAATAAAATCACATCATGCAAGTCTAAGAGCTTCACCGAGAGAGTGATCTGTCGCATCCTGGGAGCTAGCAAGAAGATTATCACGAATCGTCCCATCAAAAATATTCGGCTCCTGTGGAAGATATCCAATACTTTTGTAAAAAGATTGAAGTGATACTTTTGAAATATCTTGATGATCTACAAGAATAGAGCCTTTATTCGGATGTAAATATCCGAGAATAAGCTTCGTGATCGTTGATTTACCTCCACCACTTGGACCTACAAATGCAGTAGTCTTTCGAGGAGTTATTGATAATGAGAGATCTTCGAGTACCAGATTATCTCATGAATGATAGGAGAAATCAACTCATTGGAAATCGATGGAACCGCCTTTTGGTTCAAACAGATCTCAAGATATAAGATTTTTCATCTTAGGTGTTGTGCGAAAGAAATCCCACAAGCCGACTATTTCCGCAAGCTCTTTTGTAAAATTCTTGTAGAATGATATACATTCAACGAGTGTCTTCTCAAAATAAGCAAAGGCGACTGAGAGAGAAACAACCGCCGATAAACTCAACTCACCGGAAAAGTACTCTCGGGCAGCTATTGTAACGAGTACAAGATGGAGTATAAAAATACTCGTTTCCGTACCACGAAAGAGGAGCGTCATCCACACATTTTGTCGTACATTCTTTGCGATCATTTCTCGATTCTCGTTTTCAATATGAACTATCTGTTTTTCACGAAGAGATTCAGAGAGCATCTCATTTTTTGACATAATCACTCGTGTCACTGTCGAAGATACATTTTTCTTGTTCTCATATTTCGATCTACGGATAGCTGCTTGTTGCTGGTCCGCAATGTACATGTAAACACCAAGAAGTCCGAAAACTAGCACAGATAATCCGACATATATCCAACTTACCTGTGCTATAAAGTAAAATGCTACACCTGATACAAGAATAAATTTTACTCCATAAGAACAAAGCTCTGTTAGAGCTGATGCATGAGCCTTCACTCCATTCTGGATCATATAGAGGAGCTTACCTGTACCTAATGCCTCAATACACTGAGGATCGAGATGAACGAAAGTTGTAATATATTGACGATAGAGGATAGATTGAATCGTCTCAAAAAATCGTACCCATCCAAAACGATACATGAGAATAATAAGAATATTCACCCCGAAGAAAAATCCAATATACTGAAAAACAATTCCATAAAATGCATCTACATCACCAGACTGTAAAATACGCGTCATACTTCCCACAAAAAATACACTAATCGTCGGCAGGAGCGCCCAAAGAAAAAATTCAAATGCGACCGTGGCAGTATACAGTTTAGCTTGGAGTGTAGGAGCAAGGAATATACGAGCGTAGTGAAGGAATTTCATAAGATAGCAGCGGGTTATCAGGGAGTGTTTATTCTATGTAAAAATAAACACTCCCCAAATATTTATGACGGCAGTAATTTGACACATTTATAAAAATGTGATACCATTATAAACAATTAAGACATATTTTATGAATGAACCAAACTTTTTTCAGTGATCTGTAAACAGCACATCATCAGACAAAATAATTAAGGGTAATGACAGGCAAGGGCGGACACTGATCTCATACAAATGAGTGGATGCTATTTGTATTGATATGATCAATAATCCTTGAAATTCCTATGAGATTGGGAAATTTCAACCACAAGATATTATTGATTATATCAAGAACGATGATGAGTATAGACTCCCCACAACCGATGAACTTAGCAGGCTTTTTTCATTCAAAAATGAACCAGAATTTCAAGAATATTTTCCAGAAATTGCTAATATTGAAACAGAATATTATTTTGTTTCATGAACCCTTAAGTCACTCCTTTCAATAAATTCAAATACACCTGATGTCGTCACTATAGTTGGTAATGATGGATTTTCTGGCTATATTCGTCTTGATTGAGAGACATTCAGTAAAAATTGAGATTATATATTAGAAAACAGAAATGGATGAGCTAGGTGAAAAGTAAAATTTATTCTCATAAAAAAATAACCATCATATGATGGTTATTTTTTTATTGTAATTCTTTCTCTACTTCACCTGCAATCTTGATTGATGGAGTGAGTGTCTTTGCACCCGGAGTCCATTTTGCTGGACATGCCACACCTGGATGAGCTGCCATGAACTGAAGTGCTTCGATCTTACGGAGAAGTTCAACGCTGTTACGACCAAGCGGACCAGATGTTACCTCGATACCGCGACATACGCCTTCTGGATCAATAATGAATGTTCCACGGCCAGCAATACCAGTCTCCTCATCGAGGATATTATAGAGTGCGGCGATCTCAGTCGTATGATCAGCGAGCATGAGATAAGGGAAATTTTTCATAAGGCCCTCGTGCTTTACCCATGCACGATGAGAAAATACTGTATCAGTAGATGCAGCGAGTACCTTCACTCCAAGAGCATCAAACTCTGCTTTTGCTCCGGCCATATCCTTAAGTTCGGTAGGGCAAACGAATGTAAAGTCAGCTGGGTAGTAGAACAGAACTGCCCAAGAACCACGAAGGTCTGAAAGTGCTACCTTGGTCGTATCATCCTTGATAGGATCATACGCTGGGAGATCAAACTCTGGAGCACTACAATCGATTTTTGCTATTTGGAATGAATATTCGCAAGAAGAGTCGCAAGACATATGTGAAAAGAAAAGAAATATTATTTATGGAATGCTCGTATCATCCAGAGACGTTTATCGAGCATATTTTTGTAACCAATATACATATCTTGAGTAACTGCATCCTCTTCATCGAGTGATATAAACTCATTGAGTTCATCAGAGACAAGCTGGTATGCTACTTCAAGAAGTGCGAGAAGCTTTTTGGAATCAGACTCTGTATCGATCTCTGTCAAAATCGAAGTCTGAACATGCTGTGCAAGTGAGGAAATTGGTTTTCCACCAAGTGCTCGAACACGTTCTGCTATATCATCGATAGGACTCTGAAGCTCGTTATAGAGCATCTCGAAGAAGAGATGAAATTCATAGAATGAAGATCATTCAATATTCCAATGTGCAGAATGTGCCATCTGACCAAGCACTACAATATCCGACAAAAGTTGATTCAGATGATCGATCGTCTGTGGAGATGATTTCATATATCTTTGTATTAAGAAATACACAAACAATGTAGTGTAAAAATCTGTCCTGTCAAAATAATTTGAGAATTATTCTCATTTTTCTATAATAACCTTACAACTCTTCCTCAAATATGGCAAAACGCATACCCTACAGAGACTATATTATACAAGAAACCACCTGCGCTCATAAGAGTGCGCGAGATATAATACTATCACTACGACAAAAATTTCCCCATGTAGGAATAGCTACTATCTATCGACACCTTGAGCAACTTACTCTCGATGGCACGCTCCATAAGATCTATGAACATGAATGAATAGCATACTATGAGCACGTGGAAATGCCTCATATGCACCTTATCAATATTGATACTTGATCCATTCAGGATCTCCCTATTCAATCTGAGCTATGTATAGCCGGATATGCTATTCAAAACATCACTATTACCGTAAGAAAACAATCCATACATCCAATCATCCCATCCCTCTAAACGCCGTCTTTTCTTTTTTGCTTATTTCGTATACTAGGGAGCATAAATTACCTATGAGTACTAAAAATATTATTGATATCAAAGATGTCTGTGTAGAGATCAATGGTGATGAGCTCCTTCATTCCATCAATCTCCATCTCAAGCCACATTCTGCCTTTGGATTTCTCGGACCAAATGGTGCCGGAAAGACAACAACTATGAAAACTATCCTTGGTCTCCTCACTCCATCAAGTGGCTCCATATCAGTACTGGGTGGTACCACGCGAGATAAATCAGTGCGATCTCGTATTGGTTTTATGCCGGAAAATACCTACCTCTACAAATATCTTACTGCGGAAGAATTTCTTCATTTTAACGGTTCTTTTTTTCAAATAGAAAAGGGCGAACTAGCAAACCGTATCACGAGTCTTCTTGAGAAAGTTGGACTTACGCACGCTCGCAAGAAGCGTCTCTCTACTTTTTCGAAAGGGATGTTACAACGTGTTGGCCTTGCTCAAGCACTCATCAATAATCCAGAACTTGTTTTCCTCGATGAGCCTATGAGTGGTCTCGATCCGATTGGTCGAAAAATGGTGAAAGATCTCATTATCGAACTCAAATCTCAATGAGTCACAGTATTCTTCAATACCCATATTCTCTCGGATGTGGAAAGTATTTGTGATGAATTTGCTATTATTCACCAATGATCAATCATTGCTCATGATCATGTGAAAAATATTAACATACCACTCGAAGAATACTTTATGCAAAAGATTACACTCGATGAAAAATACGAAGTGCGATAATATATCGCACTTTTTTTACATAAAAATGATGATTTATTCGCAATTCTAGAAAAAATATGGTAGTCTTAACTCATAAATTATCTGATAGAAATTATGAGAAAAAGAATCAAACATAACATTCGTATTGCGGTTGATATTGATGAGACCATTATATCTTCATTTTCTAGTGTTCTCAATATTCTTGCGAATAAATCACCACACAATGTAACTTACGATGATCTCATAGATCATGAGTGGTATAAGATTGAAAATATCCCTTGGACACAAACAGACACCGACAAAGCATGGGATGATGCTCATCGTAATTTTGAAGCATTCAATCAATCAACACCCCTCATTGAAGGAGCAAAAGAATGACTCATGAAACTCAAATCAGCAGGATACACTATTGTTGCTATTACTGGAAGAAGTGGATCATGAAGAAAGGCAACTAAAGATCTTGTCGAGAAATATTTTCCTGGAATTTTTTCATGGATACACTTTGGTGAATACCATAGTATCCGAGCACGCAGCAAATGAGAAATTGCACACGAGCATAGAATTGATTTCGCTATTGACGATAACCTCACATTTGCTGAATCACTTGCAGAAGCTGGTATTCCAACATATCTTCTTCCTCGTCCATGGAATAAATATCAAACTCTCGAAAATACTAATATTATTCGTATGAACACATGGGCAGAAATCGTTGATGATATCATTGCGAAAGTGAACTCTCAAGAGGATAAAACAAATTGAAATATTATACCTACGTCTATCCCCAATAATCAAACACTTATGAACCTAACAACTGACACTTCACTCGTAGCACAAGTCAACGAGGAACATAGCCTCATGGTGCAAGAGCCTCATGAAATTATGACTATTCAACACAACCTCCCAACACTACTACCAGAACATCGAGAGCTTATGGACATAGATCACAACACAGCCCTTGAGAATATTTCTGAGCATACTGATCTTATGACACAATCAGCGCCAAATAGTTTAGTAGCATCATCACAAGATACATCATTGGTAGCGCAGACGGTATAGTACAATTTTCCTATTTGGAAACTCAAAAGAAGTCCTTATAATAGACTTCTTTTGTTTAGCATGTTCTCTTTTGCTATTGATTTTGATGGAGTGCTTGCTGATGCAAATACCTCTACAATTAATGCTCTTCATCCTGAATCTTCTCTCAAACAGGAAGATATAACCTCATTTCATTTGAGGAACTATAAGGATCAACATCCCAAATGTGTGAAAAAAGTCTTATTTCAATGAATATATGAAAATACTCGTAGCGCTCTCATGATGAGTTGATTCTAGTGTTGTTGCAGCACTCTTACAAGAACAATGACATGAGGTACATGCTGGATTTATGATCAACTACCTTACAGACAGCCCAAACTGTACGACAAAGATAGATTTAGAGGTAGCGAAATCAGTTGCATCACACCTCTCTATTCCAATCTACACATTTGACTATATTGAAGAATACAATGACCGTATTATTTCACTCATATATGATGGCTATCTCAAGGGTCATACACCAAATCCTGATATCTGGTGCAATAACCTTGTAAAATTTGATCTCTTTGCATCTGAGGCACGCCAAGCTTGATATGATGCAATTGCAACAGGACACTATGCACAAATCCAATTTTGCGAAGCAATACCTCAACTCTATCGTGGAAAAGATCATTCAAAAGATCAATCCTATTTTCTCTCAAGACTAGATCAAGAACAACTCTCATTTGCACTCTTTCCTATTGGACATATTCCAAAATCAGAGGTTCGTGAGCTCGCCAAGAAGTTTCAACTCCCCAATGCTCTACGTCCTGATAGTCAGGGGCTTTGTTTCATAGGGAAAGTCTCGATGCAAGATTTTCTTGCCGAGAGACTACCATCAACATCTGGATACATTATCGATACAAACGGTAGAAAAATTGGCGAACATCAAGGACTCTGGCGATATACCCTCGGTCAGCGAAAATGAATTGAAGTTTGAGGTGGTCCTGCACTCTATGTTATTAAAAAAGATCAGAAAAATAACATACTTATTGTGTGACCAAAAGATGATCCTATGAGGGATCAATATCGATTTTTCGTTGGAAACTGGAATATTCTTTGCAACGGAGACGAATGGAAATATTTTCAAAATCATCCAACACAACTACAAGCAGAAATACGATACCATCAAACCCCGCAAAACATACAAAAAATCATCCCAAAGGAAGGATGAATTGTAGAAATTGAATTCAAGGAAGCTCAAGTTGGAGGTGTAGCTGGACAAGCACTCGTAATCTACAGTGGTGAGAGAGTTCTTGCAAGTGGCATTATTGAGTCGGTGGAGTAAGTCACAATTGTCTACGAAAGAAGAGAAAGAAGAAAATAATAGCAGAGAGAAGGAACGAGGTAAGTATTCATATAGTAAAACCTACAAGTGAAAACTCTTGCGATGGCGAGAGTGCATTGAGTATATGCGACTGCGTATTAGAGGTGCGTGTAATCATATCCCAAACGATAACAAGTACATAAAATCAACGTGTCACAAGAGCATAGAAAAATCCAAAGAATAAAGCAGTGAGAAATGGTTGTGCATACTGAAATTCTTTCTTTCGCTTGAGAAAAAGAACAAGAAGTCCAGATAAAATAAGTGATTCAAAGAGAAAATACCAAAGTGAAATATATTTTTGAATATCGAGCTGGAGCCTCAGAAAGATAGCAAGTCCAACATAGATAATACCAATGAAGAGAGCAAGGTATGCAGAGAGTTTGAAAGAAGGCCCAATGGTGGTATCAAATCGCATACAGTTATATAAGAAGAAAGTTCGAAACAAGAAACATTGTAAGTAAGCCAGAACCGACAATGAGCGCACAGACACTCATGAGTCCAATCTTAAACGGACGGGATGCAAAGGATGCTGCAAGAAAAATCTTGGTAATCGTATTTGCTACAACTGCAAGAAATATAGATGTTCCAGCAATTATGATCTCAACGTGTCCATTTTTTGCGAGGGATGTCATTGATACAGTGATCGCATCAACATCAGTAAAGCCAGCAACAAATGAGACAATGTAGTTGGCATAGTTTGCAAATTGTTCTGGAAGATTCTTTGAGAAATGCTGCACGATCGCCACTACTCATTGAATAATAACAAGCAAAGTTGCAAATTTCAGAGCAGGGAGAATTTGGAATGGGCTTTTCTCCGAAGTATCAGGATTTTCTTTATTTTTCTCTGGAGAGATTTTTGGCGTCTTTTTCACGTTCTTTCGAGCAATATCAAAAAATACAACACAACTCAGTATAGCAATAGCAATCGATGTCAGCATTGGATAGATAAGATATCCTGTGAGAAGTGGGGTATAGAAAAGCGCAACAACAATCACGACCCGAATAAACATAACAGCATTTGCAAGAAGTGTCGCTGTGAGGTAAGGGTATGGGTTATGTGGATCATCGCGACTTGCTTGTGCCATCGCAGATGTTACGGCTGTCGATGATATGAGTCCACCTATAATTCCAGAGAGTTGAATCCCTCCAGTATTTCCCACAATTTTTTTGAGGAGATAACCAATATACCCAATACCAGTCATGATTACAACAAATTTCCATACACTATGAGGATTGAAAAATGCCTCAGTAAAACTCGTGGCACCATATTCTTGATCAGGGAGGAGCGGGAGAACAACAAAGAGAATGACTGCAAATTTCAATCCATCAAGAAATTCATAGTGATCAATACGATCAAAGAGAGAACTGATATGTTTTTTAGTAGCGAGGATCATCGTCAATACAATCGCTATCACCGTTGCAATGGCTTGATATTTACCGCTATTAATGACCGCGAGCACACCAAGAAAATAAGTAAGAAAAAGTGATATCGTTGTCGTGATTCCTGGTTGCCTTCGGATAAATACAGCATATCACTCAACAATGGCGATCATAATAACAAGAGCGAAGAAACCGATCGCGATAGCGAGAAATCCACCAGCTACATCGATCGAAGAAAAGAATCCCATAAGTCACCCAAAGAGTGCAATAAGAGCAAAGCTTCTTGTGCCAGCAAAAGCACGCCCCCCAAACTGATCATCTTCCTCTTCTTGTTTATCACCTCTCATACGATATGAAACTTCTCGCTCACATCAGACGAGTGCTCAGAGTGCAAGTGCAATGAAAAATGGAAAAAGCTCTGCGGAAGTAATGTTAAAATCAATCATAACAATCAATAAATATTTTCCCAAGCATACCATGAATGCGTAATAAAATCCAATATTATGAAAGAAAAAGCCTTGCTTAATAGCAAGACTCATTTGTAGTTAAAAGAATTTGATCCAAGTGGTAACTATTTTGTATCTCTTTTCAATAAAGTTTTCCTTAAAATCAGTATACCCCTGTTGATCTTTTGCGAGAGGGTTATCTCGAAGATGATCAAAATTAAGATATTTGATTCCTTTCTCTTGGCAATGTGTGAACCATCGATCCATGAGTCATGTTCCGACTTGGAGCGGTTTTCATTCTTCACGAGTGAATGCAACCATATGAACACTCGAATTTATATCTTTCTTGATACCATAGTCATAGACAGCAAGTCCAGCAACTGGCTTATCACCATGGTAAGCCACCCATGCTTGAGTATCGTTCGGGTTCGATTTTCGCATTGCTCGAAAATACTCAATAAATACCTCTTTTCACCAATATTTGATATATGTACCCTTGAACGCATCACAGAATTCATCTGTCGTTGCATTCACAATTTTCGCTTCCCCTGCTGCCTCATATTTCTTATAACGTGCCAAGGCTCGTTTGACTCGTGTTTTCCAGAGCGAATGATATTCACGCTCCTCTTTGATTTCTGTGAATCCTGATGTTGTGTTATGTGTCGGTGGAAGCCAGAATGATCGCCAACCATCAATTTTTTCAAGATACTGCGACCATGGAATCCAGATAACAATACCATGTCATAGGATACCACTCGCTCGAATTTGCTCAATCGTAATAGGTGTATCAATCTTTTCTGACTTGATAATCCACAAGCCGAGAATTTTCTTTGCCCAAGCAAACTGACCATATTTCCCCACTTGAATAACTCGAACATTCTTCGAACAACCATGAAGGTATGAGAGATAATCAGAAGAAATAGTACGGTAATAAAAATAATCTGGAGGGAGCTCGCAGCGAGTAATATCTTGCATAAAAATTGAATAGATCAAGATATTACTAGAAAAATAGAAAAAATGCGAATAATACTTATTGACTGTAAAGTATTTTGAATTGATATACTATTTGACAATATGTATATTTAATATAATATACATATAAGCTTGTGCGTATATTATCTTTCAATTCAGTGTCACCTGCACCAAAGGAGCTCATCGTCATGATCGTGAATGATAAGAAGAAGTTGCACCTCAGCATACGTATCAAAAATGGGGAGGTTGAGGTGCGAGGGACACTTGAGGGCTGGCTTGACTGTCATTTCTTTGAGGGACCAGCTAGACACAGGAACTTTTGGAAGCCTAAAAAAAAGTCCACAGGGGTCTCCAGTTTTGGTTCACAAAAAAGTGATTGGGTTCCTATAGCACGCATGATACCACGCATTCGTGACTTCTGTTTGCGGAAGCGTAGTGCAACTGTGGGAGATATTATATGTCTCCCGTGCAAGGACAAAGACACTGAAAAAATGATTACTGCTTTCATGAAACTTTTCGCGCTAAGAAGTAAGGCTCAATAGCGTGAAAGGAGTCGCCACAAATATAAAAACGCTCCATCGGAGCGTTTTATTTCCATTTTAGAGTATAGATTCGCTTATCACGCTCAAATGGGATAATCTCAGAGGTAATTCATCCGGAGCTATATACTGTCGAGATTCCGTATCACTCAAGTGTTTCTGGGAATGGCTGATCAAAGAGAAAATTACCAACACTATAGTAAATCTTCACTCACTTGTATTCCCCAACATCTTGGACAACATGAGGGTGATGTCAGATGATGAGATTCGCACCATGATCGATGAGGAGTTTTGCAAGACTCTCCTGTCGATGGGTATGTCGTCCCTTCGCATATTCCTCTCACCAATGAATATTCACCGTTATGAGATAGCCATCTTTTTTAAGTTTTTCAAACTCTTGTTCTACCTTAGAGGTATCAATCTTCATATCAACATCATTGAGCGATACGAAAGCAAGCTTGAGCCCATGTATTTCTTTTTTGATAATCGAGAGATCGCCAGATCGATTCATACCGGCTGACTCCATGCCATACTCTGAGAATATTTTTCCAGATTTTTCTGCAAGAGCACTCCCACAATCATAAAAATGATTGTTTGCTGTTTGCACCATATTTACTCCTATCTTTTGAAAAAGCACAAGATGACTTGGATCCGTAGCTAGGACGATTGATTTTGAGGTTTTTGGACAATCAGATTCCTTTGCAAGGGAACTTTCAAAATTTACCGACACAATATCATAGCCTGAAAGTGGTCGATGATAATATTTTTCAAAAGGAAACTCAGAACTCTTTCACATTTGTGCAAATGGATCAAGCCACTGTTGAAGATAATTTTTTTCACGGGCAAGATAGTATTCATATCATCTTGCAAAATGTGTATCACCAAAATAGATTGCAGTCACTTTATTTTGATTTTGACCTTCAGAAATATTTCAAAAGTGTCCAAATATATGTGAAGTATTATCGAATGGTTTTTGTGATATGCCGAGACTCGCAACACTTGTTCTCTGATCCTTGATAAAATATGGCTTCCCAGCAAGCTTTGCAACATTGTCGACAATCAGTAGACAATTTCGACAATCAACTTCGACATTCTCAAAATTTCAAGATTTGAATGATTCAATGCTCGTTATATCATGTGCTTGAGCAAATCTCTCATCCACATGATGAGAAAAATCCACCGATCCAATCAGAAGAATCTTCTCACCTTGTTGACTATAATTACGAAGCTCCGAAAATAATTGATTTGAGAGATCTTTGCTTTTTTGAAATCAAGATAATTCTCTCTGAACAATCAAAGGTGAGATAAGGGCATCTGGATTATATTTGTGAATATATGGTATATGAACTCCTACACCATGTTCATTGATAGACTCATCTTGAAGAGATGAGAATAATGGTATACGAACAGATGTATTATTGGGGGTAAATTTCAGAGGGATAACATCTTGGCATGTTCACTCAAAACAAATACTCCCACTCCGAGAAACTCAGAGAATAAATTGTCCACGAAGATTTGCAAAATGGTCAGGTGAAAGAATAACAATCCTATCATACGAACCATTTATATCAAAGTAGTGTTTATACCAGTCATCCAATGCGCTGCTCGTGATGGAATGATGGGGAAGAATAGCTACATCTATTTTACCTCATTCCCTATTAAAGCTCCTTTCACTTGAGTTTTGTTCGTTCAAATTTAGAAAAAAAGAGCCTCATAGCAAAACTATGAGACATCATAGAATGATTCAAAGAATTATTTGAATTCGTCTTTCTCTCATATTTCTAATGAGTAATGATATTACCATTTTGACGTAACAATGTTCCACCCCACTCAAAGATATCCTCACGGGAGCGTTTTAATGGGTGCACATATTTCTCATAACCATAGTTTGATCATTCATAATAAGATCGCACCTTGACTCATCAAGGTAATTCCTGAGCCTCAAGGAGTACACGATTTATTTGATTTACTGGCTTTTCAAAAGAAAGCGGAATAATACTATCAATGGCTTGATTATATCGAAAAGCTATTGTATAGAGCTTTTCGGCTTCAAATTCATTCTTCCAATATTCAATAAATTCCTGTTTCTCCCGATCACGAAAACCTATATCTTTCAAAGATTTTTCGAAAAATCTTTCTATATCGCTACCGCGAACGACGATTCCATCATTCAACCATGTATATTGTGGTACTTTTATACTGTAGTAGAGATATGGGTAGATATTTTGGTTTACTTGCACCTTTCCATCAAGCAATGCATCATACTGCCAACTCGTGCCATGAGTAAAATCTGGAATCAACTTGGTAAACTGAGATCCAAAAGGTGGATGAAGCGTAACGGTCTGATTTTTCTCAAAAGAATAGTCATAAATAGCCGGCTTGCAGAGCTCCGCGTAATTACCTATCTCATATCACGGGAGGAGTCGAATTGCAGCGAATCAAGCATCTATATTCTCAAGCTCAAAAATTGGATCATCACCTGGTTTCCATTCTTTAATATCCAGTTTTTGTTGATCTTCATAGCTCATATCTGCTCAGCTGGATGTGATTTTTCTCATATAGCCTCATCTTATCGAATCTGAAAGAAGTTGATTATTGAATACCGCATCTTGTACTATTCCATCCTGAAGACTACCGCTCGAATAGTCAGCCACTCGAATGAAACGAAAAATATTATCAAAATTAAGTGCATAGACCTTTGCTGGACTATTGAGCATGCCGCGCTCATCGAGATCTTCTTGGACAATATATGATGGTAATGACTTTATAGGGGGAGTAAGTTCTATGAGTGAAGAGAGAATATTTTCTGATGTAGCTTCTCATGTAAATGATCAAACCCCCCACATAGCAAGCATTCTCGTATACTCAAAAGAATTCCATGGGAGAGGTCTCATTCGCATCTTTCCGAGGATAATATCCTGATCAATGGTATTTGTTGGATTTTGAATAATTTGTGATAAAGAACCAGCCCCACATCACATAAATCGCTCATATTCCTTCTTTTGTGAGTACTTATAGTCAATTCATCCAAAATCATTATTTCGGAAAGAAGACGTATCCGATGCAAGGTCAAAGAGAATATCCATTTCAGATCCATCTTTCTCTGCTTGAATTGTTTTGTCTAATTTCTTCGATGAAGACAACTCATCCACACAAATACGACCGAGACATATGTATGATTGTGAAGATGAGGATTTTATATTATAAACGGTAAAATAAGCAGATATATCATCAACAAGCTCTTCTCCAGAAGATGTTTTGGTGGTTATTCTTCCTATTTGAGATCAAGCATATGATCGAGGAAAAACAACATCCCGAAAGGAAAAGGGGAGTACATAGCTTCCATCTTTTTGCAGTTCTCCTTTCTTACATGGAGTCTTGATATCTGAAAAACAAAACTCTATGTTTTTCGCTCCTATATCTTTCGGAATAATACGATATATGTAGCCTGTAGCGGTAATGCTTGCAAGCTTATACTGGCCTATTGATCCGGTAAAATCGGAGAGATTCTCTATCTGAGATACATACTCACTCCCTGAGAGATTCTCCAAAATACGATCATCAAAAAAGGAAGGCTTATCAGAAGCAAGACTTCAAGAATTATTCAATCATGAACTGGTACTACCAGAGGAAATAATACTACCAGTTAAAAATCATGGAGTATTAGTATGTACAGATTCCTTATTTTGAAGACTGCATGCACTCAGTAGGAGGCTGAAAGTAACGACCAAGAAAGAAAGGTTTTTCATAGAAGAGAAATAATTTGCTCACAGTGTATAGGATAGATTCTTTTTTCAAAAATATTCACAAAAAATCCTTATTTATAAACTATAAATAAGGATGAGAGTTCTTATGGTGGATCATACTGGATTCGAACCAGTGACCCCTTGCATGTCGAGCAAGTGCTCTAACCGGGCTGAGCTAATGATCCATAGAGTAGAATGGTGCCCGAGACAGGGATCGAACCTGTGACCTTGAGCTTAGAAGGCTCCTGCTCTATCCAACTGAGCTACTCGGGCAGGGAAGTATATATGCAATGACTTGTCTCTGTATAACTCGCTGTATCTGTTCAAGGACGGTTGGTATTATATGGAAAATTGGAGGAAAGCGAGGGGAATTTTGACAGAATAGACAAAATCATATAGTATAAGTTCGTCCAGTTACTATGACTGGGAAATTGTACCAAGGATGTCTACCATCTTTTAAAAACTCAATTTTCCCCGTTCAGGTAGACTGGATGGGGTGTGGGGAAAGGTTCATGAGAAACATTTGTAAGAAGTCGCTCATTGCTCTTCTGAGTCTCATTGCGTTCATAATTTGGTTTAAAATTGGATTTGTTCCTGGGATTTTATTAGGAATGATGACATGTATTGGAATAGGATATTTCGATAAATCTAAGGTTGTTGGAGGAATAGTACTAATGGGCACTCTTTGGTTAGGAATCAGTACTTTAGCAACTGTTCTGGATCCAAAAGTCATACAATTTGAAGAGGAATTCGATCAATCTATCAGCTGTTCCGATACTTATGATGATGATGGGGATACTTATGGACGTGCATGTAACAGAGACTATGATGGCTCTATAGAAACCAAGCTCGAATCATATCTAAAAACACAGCATGTGTTTTCAATAGGTGGATGGCATGGTGATTACTCCTATGTTGGTAATCAGCTGCCATATGAAGGAGTGGCAACGTCTCGGATTTATCTCTACTATTTTGAATTCTAACCACCTCCTCTTTCAATACCTACCTCAAATAGAAGTAGGTATTGTTTTTCTCATAAAACAATACCTACCCAAACAAAAACCCCTCTCTTCCATTCCTAGAAGAGAGGGGTTCCTTTTTCATTATCTATTATGGTGGGTGATATTGGATTCGAACCAATGACCCCCTGCTTGTAAGGCAGATGCTCTCACCAACTGAGCTAATCACCCATAATTGTATACTCATCTGTAGCTTGAGTATGTCGTAACTTGGTGTATTGTATCGAGAGAACTTATACTGTATCTTTTCTTTTGTTCTCATGTACCCAAGAAATAAAAATATGAAGCGTCTCTATCGACTGTTGTCGGGAGTGCTTCATCTTGTTACTATTTCTTTGTTTCGTATCTCTTATTTTCCATACTTATCCATATGTTTGGATGTTGTATTTCTTGTTTTGCTTTCATTCGAGTATGTTCATTATCCTCAAAAATAGCATCTTGGCGTCTACCGACTCTCCC
>ERZ724510.104-NODE-104-length-45163-cov-7.656979_pt1 | contig 45163 bp, 30 predicted proteins | sample MGYA00376043_ERZ724510 | MGnify/ENA primary metagenome ERZ724510 (study PRJEB28724, sample SAMN07190888) | wastewater metagenome | isolation source: influent of sewage treatment plant in Hong Hong | place: USA: Christiansburg, Virginia | collected 2016-03-01 ... | reverse complement strand
AATGAGGTAATCATCTATGATTTCTTTAAACAATATCCATTGGATGAGTATCAAGGTATTATAGATACAAAAGCTTTAAAAGCATTTGTGGTATATGATGCAAAAGGTCATCTCTGTAGAACTCGTATGAATGAGGAATCATCACAAGTGATACAAAAATATATTGAAGATCATGAATTCTGATCTTTTGATATATTTCCCTTCCACATGCCCCAGTAATGGGGCTTTTTCTTTTGTTGTGTGCATAATTGGGATTCTTCGATATAATCTCAAAAATTTTTCTCCATGTCTTTTACTCATCTCCACACCCATTCACACTATTCTTTTCTTCAATGACTTGGAAATCCTGAAAAGCTTGCAAAGACAGCCAAATCTCTCGGGATGAGTGCTCTCGCGATGACGGATTCTGGTAATTTGCACGGGGCATTTGAGTTCTATAAAGCATGCAGGAAACAAGAAATCAAGCCAATTATCGGAGTGGAATGTAGCGTATCACGATTAGGGCGAACGTCGAAGGAAAAAACGAACGATCTCTACCAGATCGTACTCCTTGCGACGAGCATCGAGTGATATCATAATCTCATTCAGATCGTGACAGCTTCACAACTTGAGTGATATTATATTGATCGTCCGAGGGTCGATCTTGATCTCCTCAGACAATTTCACACTGATATTATCGCACTGTCCGGCAATCATCTCTGAGAAATCGCACAACATATTACAACAGGTCGAAGTGAAGATTTTATTCTTGAGCGAATTCGTGAATATCAAGAAATATTTGGTCGTGAAAACTACTATCTGGAAGTCATGAGCCAGGAAGATATTGCCTATCAAGGTCATATCAATGATGAACTTATTCGTATTGCGGCAAAATATTCGATCCCGATCATTGCGACGCACAATGTCTATTATTCAAAACTGGAACTAGCGGAGCCTCAAGATTATCTGCAGGCTATCGCATCTGGTCGATCGATTGATGATCCTGATCGCCCATCAAAATTGGATGGTAATCATGCGTTGCTCTCTGAAGATGAAATGAAATCCATCTGGATACAGCATCCAGAACTTCTTGAGCGAACTCAGGAGATTGTTGATCGTATCGATATCAATATTCCTTATGGGCTTACCCTTATTCCGCAGTTTCCTCTCTCAGATGATCAGAAGACGGAGTATGAGAAGTTTCGTATTACCTGTACTGCTGAGGAAGTTGTGCTCGATAGTGAAGAGTGGTTACTGCGATCGGTCTGTATATCTGGTATGCTGGAACGTTATGAGTTTTCTCTTACTCCAGAGGAGATCGATATTTGCATACGCAAGAAGCTTACACTGCCACCTGAAAAGAAGCTCAAAGATATACCGGTAGAAGAGCTTATCCAGATTGCGCATGATGGATTTCTTCCTCGCAAGCGTGAGATTTTTGATTGATTGTGAGAGCGCGAACAGAAAATATTTGAACGCCTTGAGTACGAGTTAACGGTTGTGAATCTCATGGGGTTTAATGGGTATTTTAACATTGTTTCTGATTATATTCAGTGGGCAAAAGATCATGATATTCCTGTAGGGCCAGGTCGTGGATCAGCTGCTGGTGCTGTGCTTGCTTATGTGTCGAAGATTACCGATGTTGAGCCAATTCGATATGGTCTTCTCTTTGAGCGATTTCTCAATCCTGCTCGTGTATCTATGCCGGATATTGACGTGGATTTTGCTGATGATGAGCGTGAGCGGGTGCTCGACTATGTGAGTAAAAAATATGGAGCAGATCACGTGGCTCAGGTATGTACCTTCGGTACGATGGCTGCAAAGGCGGCGTTCAAGGATGTCGGAAAGGCTCTCGGTATTCCCTTTGCACAGATGAATGCTCATGCAAAGCTGATTCCTGCAAAACCAGGTACTACGATTGAATCAGCACTCAATGATTCTCCCGAGTTTAGAGCACTCTATGATGAAGATAGTCAGATACATAAAATTGTTGACACAGCTAAAATATTGGAGGGAACTGTTCGTCAACTCGGTGTCCATGCTTGTGCAGTTATCATCGCACCTGAGCCGATGACGAATTATTGTCCTCTGCAACATCCGCCAAAAGATAGTGAAGGTATCGTGACGCAATTTTCTCAAAAGCCACTCGAAGATCTTGGTCTTCTCAAGATGGATTTTCTCGGTCTTCGCAATCTCTCTATCATGAAGCGAGCGCTCGCTATCATCAAAGATGTCCATGATAGAGATGTTGATTTGCTCAAGATATCTTTTGAAGATCCAAAGGTATTTGAGATTTTTGCGAATGGTGATACGACTTGAGTATTTCAGTTTGAGTCCACGGGAATGCGTAAATACCTCCGTGAGCTCAAACCAAGTGCATTCGAAGATGTGATTGCAATGGTTGCTCTCTATCGTCCAGGTCCACTGAAATACATCCCAACATTTATTGCTCGTAAACATGGAAAAGAAGTGGTAGAATACCCACATCCATCCCTTGAGACGATCTTAGCGCCAACTTATGGTATCGCTGTATACCAAGAACAAATCATGGCGCTCGTACAAGCCTTTGCTGGATTCTCTCTCGCTCAGGCTGATATCCTTCGTCGTGCGATTGGTAAGAAACTTATTGAAGTTCTCATGGAGCAGAAGCAGATATTTATTGATGCAGCAAGCAAGGAATGACACCCAGAAAAACTTGCTGTGTATATCTTTGATGATATTATTCTTCCATTTGCAGATTATTGATTCAATAAGTCTCATGCCGCGTGTTATTCACTCATTGCATACCAGACGGCATATCTTAAGGCATACTATCCGACAGAATTCATGACAGCTTTGATGTGTAGTGATGAAGAAGATAGTGATCGTATCCGTATGGAGATCGAGGAATGTCGATCTAAAAATATTGCCGTTCTTCCACCAGATATCAATGAATCTCGTAAGCATTTTACTTTTTTGAATGGCTCAGAAATTCGCTTTGGTCTCAAAGCGCTCAAATGACTCTGAGATACTCCTATTCAGGATATTATCGAACATCGAAAGGAAAAGAATTTCGAAGGAATTCATGATATGATTGCTCGACTCTCTGGTGATGTGATTAACAAAAAATCTCTTGAAGCCTTAATCCATTCTGGCTGTCTTGATCGATTTGAAAATCGTCGCACTCTCATCGAGGCTATGCCGCAGATTCTCGCATATCATAAAGAATTTCAAAAAAAACAGTCAAATTCTCAGGTGTGACTGTTTGATCTCTTTGATGATGAGAATACAAGGCAACATGATTTTTCTCTTGCAAAATTCGAGGAATTTGACTACGTAGACAAGATGAATAATGAAATCATGGTGATGGGATATCCAGCATCTGGATGAGCGTTCCGATATCTTGAAGAGGTGATACGATCACAGATGAAATGACTCGAAATTATCGATGAACTCAAAGAAGAACAATTAGATAGCGTAGATATGATCGAGTGAGATGAGAGTATCTGATCTACTATTCCTGTTGCACCGAGCAAAGATGATAATAAGAAAGATTATCGACAAAAACTCCCACAAGCACGACTGATCGGTTATGTTGAGAGTATTCGTAAGATGCCGACCAAGACAGGTAAAATGATGGGAGTTGCTCTTCTCTCAAGTGTGGGATTTGAATTTGAGATGGTAGTTTTCCCAAAAGACTATGATCAATATGAACAATATCTCTCAGAATGAAAAGTGCTCTTCATCGATGGAGATCTCAAAGTTGATGCAGAGAATAATCGTATTCAAATACTTCCGAAGAAAATTCTCTCACAGAATCTTCGCGATTTTCGATCTCGAAATGAACGAATCATTGCTCATGAGCAAGCGGAAAAAGAATCAAAGCGTATTGAACAGGGGGAGTCGACTTATATGATACAAGTTCCTGCATATGCAAAACGAGAAGATCTGCTCACTCTCAAATCATTTCTTCAAGGTCTTCCTGAAGGTCAGACACTCATAACACTCTCCATATCAGGATCGATTGTTTCGACAAAGATTTCCATTGATGATATACTACCTGTGCAAGAGTTTGTATCGAAATTATGGAGTAACTCGTATCATTAAAATAAAAAACCAAGATATATCTTGGTTTTTTATTTAAAACTTTTTTTGATTCCCACATTGAATCCAACTTCTCCTATGTCGCCAGTTGCTCCAGCTTGTCCTTTTCATGCATCAGTCATTCATCCAAAGAGACTTGTGCTTTTACTGATTGGTATATTGATATCAACTGCATTATATGATTGGTATTGACCATTCTTCATTGCTCCTTGGATCACGCTTGAACCCGTCGATCCATGTTCGTATGCCTCGTTATGGGATGCTTCGACGCTAAAGTTTTTGAAGTTTGCCCCGATTCCAACACTTCCTTCCGCACGTGTTACTCATATTTTTTCAGACATTGGCACTACGATATCTGCTCATCATTTGAAGTATATTCCTTTTTCTTGCGAACCGACGATATATTTTTTTGCATCGATTCATCCGCGAATATCTGCTGTTATTCCGCGTCATCATTGCTCATACTTTGCATCGTTTTGGTAGTAGTTATTGAGTTTATGCCATTCTTTCTGGATGCTTTGTCATCCATAATTTCCTAATGCTTGTACGCCTCCACCAAGATTTGCACGAATGTATGAGCCGTCACCATGAATAATATTGAGTACTTGGGCTCGTAAACCGAGTGATAATCGATCGACTCGCTTTGCGCTTTGCGAATCGATGTATCATGTTCCATCTCGATCTCTTCTTGTAATCTCTCCATCAGTATAGTGTGTGAGTTGTGCATCAGCAGTGTATTCACGATTATTTTTTGCAAATGTTGCTCCGAGTTTGATATCAAAAGTTTTACCACTATCGTCTCCGGCAGTTGTTCCAGGAAGAGTAAGTGGCGCATTATCATTCCAAGTTGATAATCGCAACTCTCGAAGATTGAGGCCTGTATTTGTTGTTAATTCCCCTTTTTCCTTGAGATAGTCTTCGATTCTGGAGGGGGGGGTCTTGGTTTCAATTTTTCTGGCAATCGGTTGGCTATCGCGATCTGATTTGAAAGTGTCCATATATGAAATAAAGAATATTTTCGATATGATATCATATTTTCTAACAGAATGTCAAATTTTGCATCATCAGTATATCGGGTATATGGTTTAAACCGGTTATGGGTTATGCTGGTTGAGTAATTCAAATACTTATTTGTAAATCCATTTTGCTGAATGGATGTGGCAAACAAATCCACGATTCTTTATGAATCGTGGATTTTCTTTCGTTTTAATCTACTTTTTTGAGAAAGCATGTTTTTAGCACAAGTCCTTTGATCTCTGGAGTATTGCATTCAACTTCTTCAACATCGTCCGTGAGTCGAATATTTTTAACTTTTGTGCCTTTTTTGAGAGTAATTTTGGTTCATTTTACTTTGAGTTCTTGAGTAAGTTGAACACTATCTCAGGAAGTAAGAGTATTTCCGAATGCATCGTTAACAAGAATTTCTTCTGACATAAATATTGATATATAAAGAGGTATGATTGTAGACGCTTTTTGTGAACTTTCAAATTTTTGAAACCAAGGATGTTATTTTAGCATCCTTCTCGTGACAATCTCCTTTTTTGAGTATACTTCCTGTTGTATTTACGATTGAACTATCTATGACATCTGGTCCATCTCTATTTTCTCGCATCATAGCTCGCGAAATCCCTGCTCATATTGTCTACGAGGATGATAGTTGTATCGCAATTCTTGATATTTTTGCGAAATTGCCTGGTCATACACTCTTGATACCAAAAATGGAGATAGATCATTGGGTCGATCTATCTTCCGATATGTCCGCTCATCTTTTTGCGAAAGCACAAGATATATCTCGTGCACTTCTTGCCATTTTTCCTGACAAGCGTATCATTCTTGCGATTCAAGGATTTGAAGTTCCACATACACACATTCATCTTGTTCCATCGGATGTTGAATTAAATCAAATACCACCGAATCCAAAACCAGATTCGGCAGATCTTGAAGAGCTTAAAATCAAAATCATAAACCAATTGTCTCATGTCTCCTCGTAAAACTATTTTTCTCGTTGCTATTGTTATAGCAGTTATCAGTATTGCTCTCGGTTGGTATGCGATCAAGGCATATACGAGTAAAAACAAAACACCGCTTGTTGGTGGACGTATTGATATGTGGATTGTGGGTGAAAATAGTGCTTGATATGATGCAATAGTTGCTGAATTCAAGAAAGCACGCCCTCAATTTACAAACACAGATATTGTCATTACAAAATTTCTCTCCCAAGCTGACTATGAGAAGAATCTCATCAGTGCATTCTCTGATAGTCGAGGTCCAGATATTCTCATGGTTCCATCGGTGGGTGGGGAATATCTTGAGAATAAGGTGACAGCTATACCACCTGACGCTGTAAATGTTGGTGCACTATCACAGATCTATAATCCAACGATTCTCAAAGATCTCACGATTTCATGAAATGGGCTCGATGCGGAAGGAAGAACCATCGTGATTCTTGCACTGAAAGGGATTGCTATGGGTTATGAATCACTTGGGTTTTATTTTAACTCGGATCTTATGCCAAAAGCTCCAAGCACTCTTTGAGAATTGGAGAATCTTGCAAAGAATGGTTCAGAAGATGCTTTTCCACTTGGCTTTGTTATCTCGCCATCTACACCACAGATCAATGAAATACTCACTCAGTCACTTGTAAGTGTATGAGTGAACTCATTTTCTGGATTGACCAGTGCGAATGCAATTCAGGCAATCAAGCGTTTTGAAGTATTTGAAAAAGCCCAACTCCTAACGGCTACTTCATCGGATAGTTCTCCATCAATCTCATCTGATTTCGTGGAAGAATGATATCAAGGTGACAGTTGAAATTCCTCTCCAAGTGATGTTTCAAACAATCAACAAGCTTGAATCAGTCTTGCTGATACGATCAAAACAGGAAATGCAAAGATGAATCAGCTCACGGATCTTTTTGCGATGGGGAAGGTAGCTTCGCTCATCGGTACACCGAGACTAATGTCTGAGATTCAGTATGCAACCAAGCGAGTTGCCGAGAAAAATGTTCTGACGAAAGGAAATTTTGCAACCGCACCACTTCCTCAATTTGGGCTTCAAAATCAAAGTGTTATTTTCTATTCCTATCTTGCACTTTCTCGTGATACAGATAACCCATCTTGAGCTATTGCATTTCTTGCGTTTCTCTCAACTCCTGAGGCACAGAAACTCTATCTGGTAGGTGCACCTATGATGATCTCAACGAATCGAAATATTGCTAGCTCTCAAGCAACAAGCAATCTTACGACCAATTATCCACGTACAGGGTTTGCTGCATTTATACCTAAGGATGTGAATATTACTTCGTTTAATCCATGACTTTATCTTGAATACATGATGTGATTGTCAAAAGTTATTCGATCAAATGATATTTCTCTCTGACTCAGTCAACTTGTTTGATATATCAATTGTCAACGTGCACAACTCCTTTCCCAATCAGCTTTTGATAAGACTTGTACCCTCGATATTCAATAATAATACTATAAAGATGTCTTTCTGCAAGGGCGTCTTTTGCTTTACGCGGCAAGATAGGGTAGAGTAGTGAAGACAAATTTCTTTCTATGTACCGAATATCTCATCCTACGCTCTTTAGCGCATTCCTCGTTTGACTTATTATGAGTCTCTTTTGACTACTCTCTTTTCTTTCTCCTATCATTCATGGAGGTTCTTGAGTGTTTACTCTTTGATCTATGAATACAGCATATGCTGATTGTACAGGTGCATGACTCTATACTGACGCTGATTGTGGTGAAACAATCATCAATCAATGTATTGGTGATGCATGTACATCTGGAATTGCAACAAGTGAACTTAAGTGAGTACTTAAGAATAAGGTCGCAACCGGTGGAACATTTACTGATTATATTCAGTCGATCGTTGTCTACCTTCTTGGTTTCGTGGCACTTATTTGTGTACTACTCATTATTTATCAGGGTGGTAAAATCATGGTTTCCTGATGAAATGAAGAAACAGTGAAAAATGCGAAGAAGACTATTGTCTATGCATTTCTCGGTGTCATTCTTATCTTTCTTGCTTATTCGATTACGGTATTTGTGATCGGCGACAAGGATGGGAAAGGTGGTATTATCCAAGCTGGTGCAACTTCATTTCGTAGCTCCATTGAACGTCAGATTGACTGAGTATTAGGTATTGATACAGCTCAAGCTCTCCAAGATGCGGAGATTGATGAAGTAATCTCTGAGACATTTGACGAGTACAGCATGTATCGCTTCAAGCGTCTCATGACTAAGATATTTCTTGAACAAAATAGCACCGGAGTATCTCCATCTACTATTCAAGAACTTACAAGTCTTATAGATCAGTCGAGTCTTACCTTGCCAGATAAGAGCAAGACAGCAAATGATCAAAAAATTGCGAAGATCAAAGTTGGTCTTGCTAAGGTTCTTGCAAACCCAAAGAGCAAAGATGAAGCATCATGACTTGAGTGATTGATTCAGGGATTTGGTTCTTCGGTAGAAATCGGTCGTATATCATGAGAGATTGGTTCGAGTGCACAATCTGGAAATGCTCCATTGACTGTGACATTTCGTGCAAACAATGTAAAAGACCCGTCTGGTAAGAAGATTCCTGATGGAAACTATGTTTGGTGGATCAAGTGACCACGTGATGAAAAAATAGTGATTGGGCGAGGTGTATCGTTTCTCTATTCATTTCCATTGGAGAAAATCTACACCGTATTTCTCGATGTAACATCTGATAGTAAAAATAGGAATGGAAAGACCGATGTTCTTCCTTTGCGACTCCGTACAGATATCAATGTACTTCCACGGTTGGCAAATATTTCCTTCTATTTGAATGGAATCAACGTTACGAATTTGAATGAGCTTAAAGTAACTCCTGGTCAAGCACGCAATGGTCTTGTTATTGATGCAACGGCATCTACTTCAAAGGATGGTGCAAAATTTGTTTCCACAGAGTGGGATTTTGGAAATGGACGATCCACTTCATATCAGTGAGAGCCTCGTCTTGAACGACAGATTTATGCACGAGAGGGTGACTATAATATTTCACTTATAGTCAAGAATAATTCAAACGAAGTAACGAGAAAGACTATTACGCTCAAAGTTCGTGATCCAATCGCAAGTATTGTGGCGAGTAAAACATCGGGATCTCTCCAGGATGATTTTAGATTTACGACTACAACTGCGAATTCTCGTCTCAATCTTGTCTATGATTGGATTATTAGTGATCGTGATGGGCGTGATATTGCACGCGTAAAAGGTGGAACTCTTAACTATCGATTTAAGAAAGTGGGAGAATATACTATAAAACTTAATGCTACGACGGTTGATAACAAAGTAGATACAGACTTTGTCGTTATCACGATTGATCCTCGCCCTCCAGTTGTGAATTTTCAACTTTCTAAATTCTCTAGTGAACAGCCAAACGTGCTGCGCATGAATGCGACGCAGAGTATCGATCCTGATACGAATTCTGCCGATCAGCTCAAATATCGATGGAAGATTGATGGACAACCTCGAGAGTTAGCTGATACACAGCGAAATGGTGCTATCGGAGTTTATAAACTTTCGGAACTTGGTGAACATACTGTTGATCTTGAGGTGGTTAGTCCAAATGGGCTCGTAGCAACTTCAACTAAAAAAATTACGATTGATTCTCTCCTTGGTGCTGATCTTAAGGTAGCTCAGAAGATCGTACGCGTTGGTGATCGAATGCTCTTCACAGCAAATGCACCCGAAGCGAAAATATTCGTTTGGAATTTTGGTGATGGAGTGACGACTAATCCTGTGACCGATAGTACCATGACACATGTCTACAATAGATCTGGTATATACACTGTTCGTCTGACGATACGCGCTGATAATACAGGAATCTCCAATACTATCTCACGAGTTGTCTATGTTGGTGATTCGGATACTCCAGTGCCAATCATTAGTATATCTCAGGGTGGTGAAGCGGTCGTTCCAGAAGTCGGAGTGTGTTGAATTGGCAAAGAGGGATATACGATTTCTCGACTCTCGAGTATTGATATCTCCGCTCGAGATAGTCTGAATGTTGATGGAACCAATCAAAATCTTTCCTATTCATGGAAAGCAAATGGAAAGACCTCGAGTCTTCAAACATTTCCGCATTCTTTCGATGAACTTGGTTGTTTTCCGATACGACTCTCTGTTCGATCGAATCAATCTGGCGCAAGCGCAGCTCGTGAAATATGGGTAAAGGTAGATAATATTCCACCAACACTTTCTGGTCTAAGTGTGACCAGTGCTGATACTACAAAGGATCCGGTTATTGTGAATGTAAATGCTATCAATGCACAAGACCCAGATGGGGTTATTACTTCCTACATCTGGTCATATTGGACGAAGACAGATAGTGAACCACAAGGTCTCCGGGTAACACGCGCACCACAGACAACATTTGTACTGCCTCGCATTGATGATACTTACTACTTTGGTGTCATTTTAGAAGATTCAAATGGTGTAAAATCAAAGAGTATCGATCTCTTGTCCCAAGATGCGTCTATTACTCTCCAGAGTGATAATAGCAATACTCCTCTCATTACCCTCAAGTCTTCTCTTGCAGCACCAGCAAATACAGTGGTAGCTGGAAAGCAAGTAACATTTACTACGAGTACAACCAACCTACTTGATGATAATATTACTGATAAAACAGTATTTAAATGGGATTTTGACGGTGATGGATTCTATGATAAGAATGCTACTTGATCGACGGCTACTTACACATATCAAAGGCCTGGTATTTATCGAGCAAAGGTAAAAGCTCTCTATAAGGGTGTATCTAACACTCGCACTATTACGATCACAGTGACGAATGATCTCAAGCCAAGCTTTGATTATATTGCTATCGGTCGAATGATCGTATTGGTCAACTCGACTCGTGGTGTCTACAATAATGTGACTTGGGAACTTCCAGATGGTGCTGTCTCAAATGAGCTTGATAGTATTACTATTGTTCTTCCTGAATGACAGAATCAAGCAAGCATCACAATGCGAGTCTCGGATGGTGACAAAGAAGTTGCAGCGACTGATACGGTCAATATTGACACTCGAAATATCAAAACTGCTGCTTCGAGCAATGGTATCATTCTCCTGAGTCAGCCACGTGCTATTAACAATAGCATCACGATTGATTCTCCAGATGAGAAGGTAACACTCTATATTTCTTCTCAAGGAAATGTGGCAAAATATGCGATCGATGATAATCTCAATGTTGATTCGAATCTCAACGGTGATGCATCTGATGACGAGGATAATCGTAATTCTCCAACGTATAGAAATGGGGGAGTGTATGTTGTGAAATGATTTAACGATCGGGATGCAAGTCGTACGGTGCGAGTAACATTCTACGATTCGAACAATCAAAAAATCGATACCAAGGAAATTATTATCAAATCAAGCTTTGTATCTGCAGTTGTTGCAAATCCTGAACCAACCCAAGAAATTACGGAAATTCGAGAACAAGATCGTGCAAATCTTGAAATCCTTCGTGAGATGATTCAATCGAAAGTTCCTGAGACTTCCAGAGCAACATTTATGAGTTATTTTGGTAAGCTCAAAGATGAGTGGTATGATCAAAATCAAAAAACAACAACCATTATTGAATTTGAAAAAGCGATTGCGAGTGCGGGCCTTGATGAAAAGCTTGTGACGGATATGAATGGTATTCTTGAAAGTTTTCTCGCGACAGATGATGCTCTCGGTGCAGAGGTCTCGACAGCGCTCAATACTATTCGTGGATTAATACCTCCTTCAAGCTCATATGCAGAAGAAGTGATGGGAAAAGATGGAAATGGAGGTCTCCTCAGAGAGATTATTGATGCTCCAAATAATCTTGAAGAAAATAAAGCAAAAGCTCTCAAAATTCTCACGTATGTGAAAGATGATCCTCAGATCACCGTTGAGAATAAAAATATTCTCAAGAGTCAACTCAAGGTTATCATCTATCATGGATCTGAGAATATCCCTGACGATCAAGTAGAACCATCCACTGAGACTCCAAAAGAATCATCATCTGGCGGATTCATGGGAACTATTATTATTATTGGTCAGGTAATTGGTATTCTGTTCGGGTTTGTGGTTGGTCTTATTCTCATGCTCCTCATTTTCTTTAAGATTACCAATAAGAATGATGCAATTGGGTTTCAGGATTGGATTATTGAAAAACTCTTTCAGCATGGTCATGATGATAACTTACCATCAGCACCTACAAAATCTATTACTCCTACACCTGCTGCTCCTGTTATAAAATCTGAAGTAATTACTCCAAAACCTTCACCTGAAAAATCCGTTTCAGTTTCGAATACGATTGCTACTGAAGCTGCTATTGACCCACTTGCTCAAGTATCAAACACGGTAGTATCACAATGACTCCCAGATAGTATCCCCGCGCCATCTGAGGCACTTCCTCCTTGGCTCAAGAATGCAGTTGAATTTAATCCTAATTCTACACCAGCTTCAGTAACTCCTGCTGATCCACTCATATCAACATCAGCTGTTTCAGAAGTTGTAACGCCTGAAGTTACAGTATCAAATGATCCACCAGAGATTCCTGATTGGCTCAAATCAATCAGCACTCCACCTGTTCCAGAAACAATAGTTTCTTCACCAGCTATGGCTGAAGTTGATACAGAAACTGTGGTAGCAAATGAATCAACTTTACCACAAGTACCATCTGTTGAGGCTCCATCGAGTGAATTGCCATCATGGCTTATGGGTACGAGTGATACAACTGTTTCGTCTGATCTGCCTCAAACAGAAATAGTAGAAGATATTGTTCCTCCAACGGATGCTCCAGAAGGTACTGTGGAGATTGTTCCTTCGGAAGAGTCATCATCAGATGCTCCTATCGCTTCATCAGAAATGCCAGCCTGGCTTCAGGATGATGTATCAGTACCCAAGAGCGAAAGTGCAACTGAGATAGCTTCTGAACAAGAGACAACCTCCTTTAGTCTCTCTCCAATGGATGTATCTCTCGGTGATCCTTCATCTACAACGACGTCGTCTCAGATGCTATCAGATCAACAGACATCAGAAGATACTACCTCTGATAGATCATCTGAAACCATAACTGATGTAAAGCCGAGAAAGCCGCGCAGAAAGTCAAAAGTTCAACTTCAAGAAGAGCAAGGAGAATCATGATCTAATTTCTCTCTTAATGCCTCAAGCCAGGTTACTCCAGATGCGAATGCGCCTACTGCAAATGCCTCTGTTCCAAATAGTGATTTGCCTGAGTGGCTTCGATCGTAATCTCTTTGTTCGTTCTTCGTTTACGTTTCATGATTTAGCAAATTTGTATGCAAACTAATAATTCCCCTTCAGAATCGTCCTCAACTACAAGCTCTGTACCTCTTTCATGAGATGTTCCTGTAGCTCCTGTTTCGGTGCAACCACAGAGTCTTGCTGATCTTGTACAAGCATCTCTCTCAGATTCGCAGAAAACTGCTGTTGAGACAACGCCTGAGGGTGGAATATGAGTTCCAGGAACTACAAATGCGAATACAGGTGCTGGTGGTAGTCTCCCACCGAAAAAGCCAAAAAAGTCTTTGAGTCCTGCTGATGCTTTTCGAGCCCTTGCATTCCTCACTCTCTCGATCACTATCTTTGCATCGGTCGTATTGGGTTATGTTGTGTTCCATCCTGAGGATGCTTGATTTTTCAATTCACTTGGCATTGATCCTGAGAATATTGCTCAGGTACTCAAACAACTTATCTCGGCGACTTTCTCGATCACTACGTTGACTCTGTCAATCATTGCGATCATTTGTCTCTACAAATTTCTTTCATTCAAGAATCCAGAGCAGAAGAAACAAAAGCTTCTCTATGGGGTTGGCACAATGGTAGTGTTTGTTCTTCTCTTTGGTGTGCTGGCGGCATGGGCTGCGCTTTTTCGTCAGATCGGTGATGTTGATTTTTCCAATCCGAATGGTGGCATTATTCTCTATGATAATGACAAATATCTTGATGCTGTTTGAAAGAAGGCGAGCAGTTATCGTTCTACTATTATTGATACAACAAGACCGATTATATGACCGCTCACTCTGCGATATGACATTAAATCAAATGCAAAGAAGTTCTCACAAACTATGGTAATTCAATGATATGAAATTGATTTTGATAATAGTGACGGAACAAGATGAAGAAAGACAGGTAATAATCCTCTCAAAGATGATACAATTATAGCAACATATACACGACCGGATACAACCTATAAACCAACGGGTTTTTACTACGGAATTGATAAAATCACAAAAAAAGAAATTCGAAAAGAAATGACTCTTCCGACTTTTAAGATTGAAAAAGTAGTTGAAGCTCAAATGAAGCAAGAGGTTATGAGTCTCAATGCTGATACTCTTCGTTCGCAAGGAGATATAACTTGGTCTCGTGATGGTGTAAAAATTGGAGATGGTGCAAAATATACTGCACCGATTGAAAATACAGATTATAGCATATGTCTCGCAGTAATTGATAATGGTAAATATCCATTTGCTGGTGGCACGTGCAACAAACTTATTATCATTCCCGGGAAGGATCGTGCTCCTATTACATGAGAACTTTTAATTCAACCATCTGAAAAAGGAGGGTTAGCATATGATCTCAAAGTGCAAGATCCAAAGACAAAAAAATGAGGTGAAATTCTCGTCTATGAGTGGCTTATAGATGGTGTGAAAAAATGAGAAGGAAAGGAGTATACCTATACATTTAATCAATATGGTGATTATGAAGTAAGTCTGCGTATGGTTGATGGAAATGATGAAAGTGTGACCCTGAGCCAAACCCTCAATATCAAGCAACCCCGAGTACTGCGAGCTGGTAATAACTCACAAAGTCTTCTTGACCTCAGGCGTGCGTCGGATGATGGATCTATTCAGCCAAACCTCCTTCCATTCAACTACAATCGTGAGCTTGGTGCATCGGTTATTCGTGGTATTACCGCTGGAACCAGATTGAGCTATAATGCTGAAGAAGTACGAATTGATGGACTACCAGGAGAGAGTGTGACACTCAAAGATGTCGAAGTTTATTTTGATGAACAACGTATCGCAAATGGAATTAGTTGAGAATTTTTAATTCCACAATCGGCAAAGTACAATATTTATTTTAAGTACCTTGTTGAGACAAATCGATGAGAAAAAGATACTATTGTACAAAAAATTATTATTGAGAGTAGCGCTCAAGCTATGAATCCTATTATGGAGCTCCATGCATCGAGTGATTTTGCTCCTGTAACCTTGACGGTTGACGCATCTGCCTCCAATGTACGATCTGGTCGAATTGCGAAATATCTCTTTGATTTCGGCGAGAACAAGCCTCCAGTCGATGAGTCAAAAGCAGTACAAACATATATCTATGATCGTCCTGGCGAATATTCTGTGGTGCTCACTATTGTGAAAGATGATGGCACGAAGGCGAGTATTAAACGAACGATCATCGTCAATACTCCACCGAAGAATTTGTCCATTTCTCGATCACTCTCGAGCGCTCAGCCTGAACAAAGCATTGATTTTAGTCTCAGTACGGTATCGAATAATATCGCAAGCTATTATTGGGAATTTGGAGATGATATTTCTTCTCAGGAAGAAGCCCCAAGTCACTCGTATAATAAGACAGGAGAATATAATGTGCTGCTCCGTGTACGATATGTTGATGGTACGACCGCAACAGCGAGCACGAATGTGAAAATAGAATAAAACACACCCCGTGAGGGGTGTTTGTTTTTAACGGAATTTCCTACTGATTTTTACTACCTCTGAAACCGTGAGGATTGCATGAATTTCTTTATTCTCGACAAATTATTTTTATACTTCTGGTTGTATTTTTTAAGTCATTCTATTCATGCATATGCGACGTTTTCAAATTCTCATCTTGATGATAGTTTTTATGCCACTTTCTACCGCCTCAGCATCATATACTCATATATCAGCTCCTGTTTGGCAATCATCTGGATCTGTCAATATATCTCATGGATTGGTACGAGTAAAGTTCGATCTCACGAGTGTAAAAAAACTTTGATCTTGTTTGGATCTAGATAGTGAATCACTGCAATACCTCCAGATACCTCAATCTCTGAAAAATAAATCCTATATATCTTGTGTGAGCGACCTTGGCATCAATCCGATCTTTCTTCGTACTGGTGTTGAGTTACATACTGGTCTGGATGCTCTCAATATCGTGAATCCTCAAAAAAAGTTCTCTATTACTAGTACCAAGAGATCTGTGCTTTCTTGGGATATTGCGACTCAAAATGTTGATGGATATGTTCTGCGGGCAACGGAAGATCAAAGATTTGCACCAAGTTCATACAATAATATCTATCGTATCATTCGCCTCATCCATAGAGATGATCTTAGTATCTATCCATCAAAAATATTGTGGAATAATGATAAAATTGTAAAAGGTGCTCCATTTTATGGAAATAGTGAGTATCGTGTTTGGTTTGAGAAGTTAAATAAAGATCAATCTTCAGGGTCTATGATTCTTGATATTCCGAAAGATTCGGTAATACAAGAATATACTTTTCAATTTATCATTGACCCTAGGGTGACGATTGATGCCTTTATCTTGATAGACAAGTCAGGTCAAAAACAATCTCTTGCTCCTTCTGGAAATATCATAAAAAATTCTGATGTACCGAATGGGGTTGATCGGATTGAGGTGAGATATCACTACTAATGTTATTTTCTATAAAAATCTCTCATTTCGAGAGGTTTTTATTTTCTCAACCTTCATTTTTCCATATAATCTCTGCTCGTTTCCCACTATACAATGCTCAATAACGCACAACAAAAAGCAGTTCAACATTCTACTGGTCCACTCCTGATTCTCGCTGGTGCTGGTGCTGGGAAAACTCATACCTTGACTGAGCGAGTTGCACAGATGATAGAGTTCGGAGGTGTATCGCCTCGCAGTATATTGGCACTGACCTTTACGAACAAGGCAGCAAAGGAAATGCGTGAACGAATGTCGAAGCGACTGAAGTTCGAGCATACCTCGGGACATCCTTTTTTGCAGAGCGATCTTCCAATTATTGGCACATTCCACTCGATTGGGGTATTTTTCCTTCGTCGTTATATTGAGCGACTTGGTATTTATACTGCATCATTCAGTATTTTCGATGAAGATGATAAGCAGCGACTTATTCGATCGATTATGGAAGACCTCAAGATCGATACCAAACAAATGCCACCTCGGCAGGTGATGTACCAGATCGGTGAGGCAAAAAATACATGAATTGACGCTCGAACATTCAAAGCAACATCGGATAACTATGCTCGTGCATTAGTGGGGGATATCTACAATCAATATGAGAATCGTATGCTCGCTATGAATGCAATCGATTTTGATGATATTCTCCTCAAATGGCGAGAGCTACTTGCATATCCTGATGTACTTGCAGTTTTTCATGACCGCTTTACTCACATAATGGTTGATGAGTATCAAGATACAAATGACATTCAGTATGACATCGTTCACAAACTTGCGGCAAAGCACCGAAATATTGCAGTTGTTGGTGATGATTGGCAGGGAATTTATTCCTGGCGTGGCGCGAATGTCGGTAATATTCTCTCTTTTCAGAAAGACTATCCAGATGCAACAGTTGTAAAACTAGAACAGAATTATCGCTCTACCAAGACGATTATTGCAGCTGCAAATGCTGTGATTAAAAATAATAAAACAGCACTTGAGAAAACACTTTGGACTGACAATGTTGTGGGTGAGAAGATTGTTCTAGAAGTTGCAAACGATGAAAAAGCAGAAGCACAAAAAATCGCGTCCATCATCTCAGCACATGAGGGTGAATATGAAGATTGGGCGATCCTCTATCGGACGAATGGTCAATCGCGACTCCTTGAAGAAGCACTACTTCGTTCTTCGATTCCTTATAAAATCTATGGATGAGTGAAGTTCTATGAGCGAAAAGAAATTAAAGATATTCTTTCTTATCTCCGTCTTATAGCGAATCCAAGTGATGAAGTATCGTTGGGGCGTATTCTCAATGTACCATCTCGAAAAATCGGTGATAAGTCTCAGGAAAAAGCACTTGATTACCTCAGGTCTCAATTCATCACACTCGATACTCTCACAGAAGATATGGTACCTGCGATGGGTTTACCGGCTCTCGCAAATCGTGGGATGATTTCATTTATCGCGAATTATCGTCTCCTCTACAGTCTCTCTCATGAATCATGAGTAGAAGATGTTGTTATTCAGCTCATCAAGGCGATCAAGTACGAGGATTTTCTCAAAGAGGAATATGGAGAAGAAGGTGCGGAGGCTCGAATGGACAACCTGCGTGAGCTTGCGAATCTCTCTTCTCGCTATACTGGACTCTCTCCACGTGAGAGTTTACAGGCATTTCTCGAAGACATTGCTCTGATTACCGATCATGATACCGATGAAGTTGGCTCAAGTGTTGTCTCCCTGATGACTGTCCATAGCTCCAAGTGATTGGAATTCCGTAATGTGATCATCGTCGGTCTTGAAGAATGACTCTTCCCGCATACTCGCTCTCTCGTCGATCCGCAAGCACTCGAAGAAGAGCGTCGTCTGATGTATGTAGCTCTCACACGAGCCAAAGAACAACTTTATCTCTTCGCAGCGAGTGAGCGGTATAATTTTGGTTCTTACTCAGCAAATCCGCTGTCTCGATTCGCAAAAGAAATTCCTGAAGAATTCCGAGAAGAAGTCCATGCAAAACAGGATATATTTGGACAAAAATGAGTAAAACCGGCATTTGGATCATTTGGTGTGGATGTGAATAGTTTTTTGAGTACAGCAAAAGCTCGCAGTAAGAATGATGTATCTATTTTTCACATTGGAACACGAGTAGAGCATGCTCAGTTTGGAGGCGGAGTGATTATTTCTTGGTCAAGTCCGATCGCCGAGATTGCTTTCGGTGGTGGTCACGGTATCCGAAAACTCAATCTTGAGATGGCGCCTGTGAAAAAAGTATGATAAATTTGATTTATTATAAATACTATAGTATGATTTGTCTATAATCATTTGTTGTATGAAATCTCACTTCTGAATTATCACTCTTGTTATCTTTGCAATGTCTCTGAGTTCGTACTCTCCTCTATTTGCTCAGGATGATTTTGATGCTGATCGCGTAGAGAAGGCTTGGTTAGAATGGACGAATGCAGAACGATCTCTTGTCTGAGCTCCAACCATTGCTTCCCATTCTGGACTTACTCAGACGGCAAAAATATGGAGTGTTGAATCAGAAAAACGTGGTGAAATGAGCCATAAACGAACCAATAAATCATCCTACTATGACTACAAGGAGATAGAAAAATGGTTCAGTAACCAAGGGTTGAAATTTAAGAACGTCTCTCGTAAGACCTTCTCGGAGTCAATCGGTTATGGAGTGGTGAAGTGTCCGAAGGAAGGAGATTGTACTGATGCTCTCATCACTGCTACGAAGAGCACTTGGAAGTTCTTTATGAGTGAAAAATGAAAACAATATGCACCACATTACAAGGCTATTGTTATGCCAGAGTTTCGACTGATGGGCGTAGGGGTGGAACTCGATAAATCCTCGAAGCGATATTATATCACTGTTCATTATGCTACTGAAGTAGTCGGTGACAAGCCAGTTGTGACACCAAAAGTCACTCCAAAAATTGTAAAAGTGAGCATGTTTCTCGAAGAGGATATATTCGATGTTGCGCTTCCAGCTTCGCTTGTTCGGAAGATAGAGGTGGCGAGGAAGTAGATAGGAAAATCCTCAACCGATTCATCGGTTGAGGATTTTTGGTTAACTCAATAACTTTTATTCAGTAGAAATTCTAAACATAACACCTAAGATAAATGCTTTTTTCTCCTTTTCACTTAAATTGCAAATCGTTTCTCATTTGATATACCAACATTCATCACCCATCCTTCACTCAGAGAGTATATGTTTATTTTTATCTTGTTGTGTAAAAGTTGTACCATTCCAATCTAGTTCACTAGATAGATAGAGTTCGTCTTTAGCAATTCAAAATTCATCATTTTTTAGAAATAAATTATCATCATATCTTGCTTTCCCAGTTTTAATGAAGCCAGTTCATGATTTTTGATATTTATATGTGTACTTTGCGAATCCATTAACATCTTCTTTTGGTTTATTATTGACTCAATAAGTAATGCTCTCGATCAGATTACTATTTCAATCGAATTGAAATTTACCTTTAGCAATTCAGTGTTCATTCTGTTTTAATTTTCCATCTTTTCAGTAAAAAGATCACTCAGTAATATTTCATTTGTCATCATGAATCCATATATATTTAGCAAATCAATCGCTGTCTTCCTTGAGTTTATTATTATTTCAATATGTTGAACTTTCAGTAATTTCACCGATTTGATTATACTTCAATTTGTATTTTGCAAATCAATCGCTGTCTTCTTTTAGTCTATTATTAGAGTCATATGTCGTTTTCTCGATGACGTATCCATTTTTATCATATCTCCATGTGTGCTTTGCAAATCAATCATTATCCTCTTTTAACTTATAATCAGATCAGTATGTTGAATACTCAATAAGATGACCATTTTTATCACGTTTCCATATATACTTAGCATATCACTCACTATCCTCTTTTGGCATATTTTTTGATCAAAAATAAATCACCTCAATTAAGTCCCCATTTAAATTAAATTTTTTTCGTGATTGGCTTATTCAGTCTTCATCTTCTGTATATTCTTCATCTTCGGCATATTTAGACTCAATAATAGTGGTTGTTCATACTTTATCTGTTTTTGTTATTTTCCACTCTCCCGCAATAGTTTGCTGGGAAAATCCAAAAAGTAGCAATACCCCAAGAATAATATATTTTTTCATATAGAAGTGATATTAACGATATCTTGTACTTCTAATAGTCGTTGATGGATACGACTTTGCATAGCTTTTTGTTACAAACTGTCATGATTTTGCACTGCGATAGTATCCTGATGAGCTACCTCGAGCCTCGGCGGTTGAGCCCATGAACATAGCACTTGCAAGTAGTACTGCAATGAATACAGATATATATTTTTTCATATACGAAAAAAAAGAAGATAAAAAGCAAACAAAAAAGGACAAACTATACGCCTTCGATGTTTACCACAACACACGGACACAATTGTTCTATAAAAGATACAAAAGGCAGGCAATATAATTTGCCCTTTACAATCTTTTATAAACAAAAAAAGTGTCGAGAGTGAGTTATGGTATTGCTAGTATAGCTTTTTGCATTTGAAATCAAGATGAAACGATCAAATATGCTCTCTTCCAAACAAGAAAAACCCTCAACCGATGAATTGGTTGAGGGTTTGGCGGTTGTACGCTTCTATCACAGATCTCAGATACTGAGAAGGAGAGTGGAAGCTGTGTTGTTATATTGGGTAAAATTTGTACCCAATACTATTGGAATATCCCATTTTTCGTGAGGTAATTTTGTACGTCACGTTCCATATAGCCGTTTTTTGCCCATACAATCTTTTGTGCGATGGTACGGATCTCTTTTTCAAGAGATGAAGTAAGAACTTTGCCCATCACTGCCCATTGGTGAGCGAACATGATTCGTTTTGCTGCCCAACCGGCTCGATCACCGTGACCACAGAGTTCGGCATGTTCGCGTGCCATAGTCATTGCATTATCGATAGCAATTGTTGCTTTGCTTGGGTCGAGTTGCACCCCCAAGTTGTTATATTCAAAATATTGATTCTCGACGAAGATTGTTGTCAGTGCTTCTAGAGTGCTACCGCTTAGTTCGTGTAACAGTGTCTTGATCTTATCGGTATTGCCAACTTTCTGTGTAAGCATTGTGATTTCTGAAACAATCTCCTGTTCCTTATGTTGTTTTGCGTATTCTGCTGACAAACATAACTTCATAGAGTGAATCAGCGAACCGAATGAACTGAACATATAAGCTCCTATTTCCGAGATTTCGGAAAAAATTATGGTGAAGTACTGTGCTATCTCTAACAAAGTACTTTTTTATATTAAGTAAAATATATATAATGTCAATATAAAAAGCAGCCTTTCGGACTGCTTGGATTCATAGTTGGTAGATCCTGAATCAAGTTCAGGATGACAGATTATATGGTATTTTTTGTTTTTATCTCGGTTTTATACCTAATCTCCCAAATATTCATCCAAATCATTTTTTTACTTTTTCGACGACTGCATTGGGTTTTTGTTGTTCTGCAAAATAATCTCTGCTTGTATCCCTGAGTCGTTTGATATATTCCTTAAATGGTTTTGACTCCCAGATGTGTTCGAGTTTCTCTCGAAGCTTATATTTTTGTCATGCAGATAGTCTTTTATCATCCATTACTTCTTGGATCATATCGAGAACTTTGTTGATTTCTCCATATCTCTCCATATCTTTCTCCTCTATTCGATCGGATGGCAGACTCAGAAGCATATGCTGAGTTGTGGTGGTTCCAAGAAATTGATGAATACGAGTCATGAGATGAAGTTGGCCATGTTCTTCTTCTCCTTTGAGATCACTACGGATCATCGCTTCCAGTCTTTCGATAAAATGACTGGTTTGCCATTCATCGATTTGTTGCATGAGAGGAAATGTTCTCAACGCAATAATTTTATCATTGTATTGATTAAAGAGTTCCATTTGTTCCTTAGTCTCTTCTTCGTAGTTAAATTGTGGTGATTCCATAAGAAAAATTACATAGATTGTTCAATATAGTATATAAAACTATATTTTTTCAAAACATTATTTCAACAATAGTCAAGTGAATTACTTTACACGACTATTATCTATCCTCGTCCCCTCATGGCATTAATGAGTGTTATGTCATCTGCATATTCGATGTACCCAGCATTTGGAAGTCATTTTGAAAGTCTGGATATTTTGAGAGTATCTTTTTTTGGAATTCGTCCTTCAATATAGAGCGCTGTTGCCTCTCCTTCAAGATTGGGATTGACGGCGAGGATGATTTCCTTGATGGGTTTTGCTTCATCTTGATACTGGACTTTATCAAAGAGCCGATTAATCGTGAGTTCTGCAAGGGGCTTACCATGAATAGGGGAGAGAGATCCACCGAGTACATGGTAGTAGCCTTTGTACGCACCGCTGCGCTCGATGATGAGCATATCGACATATTCTTCAATAACACAGATGATTGAAGAATCTCTGTGTTGATCACTACAAATACTGCAAATGGACTGATCACTGTCAGTATAGCCGTAGCATTTTGGACATATTGCGAGATCCTTGTGGAGATTTGCAACTGCACTACTCATTTCATTACTGAATTGCTGATTGGCTTCAAAGATAAAAAACGCCAACCGAAGTGCTGTCTTTTCCCCAATACCTGGGAGGAGCGAGAGAGTATCCTGTACTCGTTTAAGCGCTTTTGGTAGCATGTTTTTTGTAAATTACAAATCCTTTGAGAATAATATACACCAACCCAAAAAAGAGAAGATCTCATTCTTTAGAAAGAAGTGTGGCATGTATGACACCAAAGAGAAGTGCAAAATAAGCCCCTTGCTGGATAGTTTTCCATTTTTTCCCAAAAAATTTTTGAGATACATTATTGGATGTAAGTGTAAGTATGAGCATAGTGGTTGCTCAGAGAGATCCGAAGAGAATACCAATATTGAGCAAACTCCATTCCCAGTATTGTATGATATATATCAATGAGTCGCTATAGTATAGACCATGTATACCGATGAGAAGACCACTACATATACCAAAAGGTCTCCTCATCGTTTTGAGGAAGAGGAGTGTTTTGAGCTTGGTTATATCTGCAAGCGGGGATACTATTAATATCAGAAGTACGAGGAGAATTCCAGTGCCACCAGCTGATTTATAGAGCTCTCAGATGAGTCAATCATTGAGGGTGAGACCAAGAATGAGCCAAATAATCGGCACAAGAAAGGCTCCTATCATAAGCATCCGTTCAATCATGTTCCGATGGGGAATACAATAATTACGAAAGATGATATTATCACATTCGTAGAGTTTTTCTTTTATTTCAATGAGGTTCATAGATGGCTTGTTATTCTTTTTCGATGACGTATTTTGGAGTGTCGACTGAATGCATACGAGCAAGTATTGGAGAGCTTTGTATGCGGTCGATGGATTGGCTCTCCGCTATTTTAATATTGAGGAGCTTTTCTTGAAAGAGTGCATTTTTTCCTTCGTTCTCGAGCGATCGAATTGCGTATCATCTCGTTGCATTGAGATTGAGAAGATAGACATATGTTACTGCAAGTATGGTAATAAAGCAGCTTGCAAAAATATAACTTTTTCGAAATGAGAGTTTGGAGCTTTCACGGTCAGTCTTGCGTGAGCAGTCGAATGGATTGTGATTTTTCTTGACGATGAGAATGTTGGCATTCATAGATGAATGTGATTATCGGTTATGAGGTTTTTTCATAGGTTCGTAGCTTTGCAGAACGTGATCGTGGATTGGTTTCAATTTCTGTCTCGGTAGCGATGATTGGTTTTTTACTGATTTTACGGAGAACAGCAGGTGTTTTGATTTGTCCACTCCAGGAGTTGATTTCATTCTCAAGAAATGGTTTCATATGATCTTTGATGAGTCGATCTTCGAGTGAGTGAAATGATATTAGAGCAATTCTGCCTCATGCATTCAATCATGATGTAATGTTCGAAACAAGATATTCGAGCTCATCAAACTCATGATTGATCGCTATACGGATTGCTTGAAAGACGCGAATGCTGGATTTTGGATCAAAGCTTGATCATTTGATAATATCGACGAGATCTTCTGTTGTTTGGATTGGTCTTACTAATCGGCGCTTCATGATCGCATCAACGATAAATCGAGCCTTTTTCTCTTCTCAGAATTTATAGAGTACTTCGAGAAGTTTCTCAGAAGAGATTGATGCAATATATTCGGCAGCTGTTTGATTGGTTGATTGAGTAGTTCGATCAAAACGCATATCGAGTGGTCATTCATGACGAGTCGAAAATCCAAGTTCGCCACGATCATAGTGGACACTCGACACCCCAAAGTCCCCCAGTAGAAAATCAAATAAGATTTTTGTATCAATAATTTTTCTATAGGACGCATGTTCTGTGATGAGCTTCACCCCTTTTTCCTTGGCGATTGGTTTGAGTGTCTCTGCCGCTTTCTCAAGATTGTCAGCATCTCGATCATATCCAATGTAAGTATCTCACGGAGAGAGTCGTGAGATGATATGGTGAGCATGTCATCCAAGTCCGAGGGTGGCATCGACGCAAACAATACCTCATTTGTTATGAAGTCGTTGCGATATGAGCCATTCGTCGGAAATGGTTTGAAGGACTGGATCGAGAAGGACGGGTATATGTTCGCTATGCATTCCGTGTATTATAAGGGAAAATGAAAAAATGCGACTCCTTTTTGGAAAGATTTTTGGTAATTCACCCTTTTTCTTTATAATTCCTTGGTTTTTTACTGAGTTGTTATCATGCCAAAATTTCGTCGACAAAAAATTTCTTCCAACACTCCTGATGACGATATCTCTACTCTCGATTCCCTCGTTGTTGATGATATATCGAGCTATACCGATAGCCATGAAACAACTCATTCTTCTGAATGAAAATGAGAATGAAAAAAGATTGCTATATCCAAGAAAGAACACCTTTCCCATACAAACAAACATACGGAAGATCGTTACGGCGATGATCGATATGATCGTGGTTTTATTGATAATGATGACCATATCTATATATCTTCTCATGATTTAGAGAGTACACATCATGTTCATAAGATTCAGCATGAGTCAACATTTTCTCTTTTTATGCGTTCTTTTTTCTCCTGGATGTGAGTTTTTGCGACAATTATTATTGTATCTCTCTTTGCTTCTCGTATGCTCGGTGGAGCTTATTGGGCATCTGTGCAGTCATTTTTTGCTCCTATTTTTGTTGCGAACATAGACTCACAAGAAAAGACTAGCTTTTTCCAAAATCTCTCAATTCCTCAAATTCTTAAAGATCTTCCGCCAGTATCAAAATTTGCAAATACTACTTTTTTGGTTGTTGGTATTGGTGGTGCTGGTCATGATGGAGGAAATCTTACCGATTCTATACAGGTCATTAATATTGCAGATAAACCTGATCATGCTACTCTTGTCTCTATTCCAAGAGATCTCTATATAAATATGTCCAATCTCGGACTCGGAAATTCAGCCAAGATCAATGAGCTGTATGCTCGATCGCTCAAACTGCATAATGGAGATAGGGAGCTTGCACTTGGGGATTTATCCAAAAAAATTACAGAAATCACTGGGCAGAAAATTGATCATGTGGCTCTCATTGATTTTTCATGATTTATACAATTTATTGATCTGATTGGTGGTATTGAAATTGATGTACCAAAATCGATTGTTGATATGAGTTATCCAGATAATAATTACGGATATCAAGTTTTCCGTATCAATGCGGGTAAGCAGGTTCTCGATGGAAAGACAGCACTCAAGTATGTTCGCTCCCGTCATTCAACGAGTGACTTTGATCGATCGATCCGCCAACAACTCGTTCTTCAGGCGATTCGTGATAAGGTATTTTCCATCGATACACTCACATCTCCATCCAAAATTCAGGATCTCTACGACTCGCTTAAGGAACATGTGTGGACAGATCTCGATGTCAGTGATCTTGGGTTTTTTGCAGTACGTGCAAAAGATATTCCTCGTGATGCAATCTATGCTACGAATATTAATGAGTCATGCTATGGACTCAATATGGCATGTCAGGCTGGTTGACTCCTCTACACTCCTGATCGTGATTTGACTGCTGGTGCTTGGACGCTCCTTCCTCAAGGTGCAACACTTACACAAGTGTCAAAGTATGAGTATATAACACAATTCGTTGCCAAAATATTTGCTCAGAGTGAGATACTCTCGACGAATTATCGTATTCGGATGTATACAACTCAGAGTGCTATGCCTCAGGCATATAGTCTCAGACAGGCGCTTATTCGATCGTGATATCAATTTGATCAAGAGACACTTAAGCAACTTCGCACACCCAAGACAACAGCGACATGATCGAGTCTTGAAAGTATGCCACGATTTGATAAGAATGGATTTGAAAAATCTGTTATCGTTATCTCGCCAACAGCTTCGGATGCTATGAAAAAAGTAGCGCAATATCTCTCACAAGACACTCATCTTCCTCTCGTTGAATGAGATATTGATAACACCTCTTGGCATGATGATGTATTATCTCTGCCTGATATATCCATTCTTCTTGCACCAGGTTATAAATTTTCATTGGAATAGTTTTCATATATTGCTATGCAGTCACCACAACAAGATAAATACTCATCTGATCGTCGAGCACGACGTACATCTTCTGCTGATGTGAGCTGGAGCTATCAAGCAGCTGATAGCATCCTTCGTTCCATGAGGGCACTTTTTCATGGAACAATCAAACATGGTAGGAAACATATTGGGCATCTTCGATGACTAAAAAGAAGACATGCCTCTTTTCAATCTGATGCTCACCAAGATGAGCCATCGGCTTTTTCATCTGGGAATCAAGATAGAACGTCACTTAGTCGTCGACCTTCTTGATCATTCAATTGATCACCAAAAAAACCACATCAAAAATTTTCTTTCAAAAAATACATACTTTGAGCACTTCTTATTGCTATACTTGTCTCGATCGTTGGATTTCTTGGTGTCTATGCTTTTCTCATCGCACCACTTCCAGATATCAAAACAATTGAAGATAAAAAACTCGCAGAAGCATCTGTTATTTATGATAAAAATGGGGGAGAGCTCTATAAATTCGGAAATGAAAAACGCACTTATGTCCCTATATCGGCTATTTCTCAACCTATTAAGGATGCGATTGTATCGATAGAAGATAAGACCTTCTATGAGAATGAATGAATTGATTTTCTTGGGCTTGCGCGTGTTGTGACGAATGCTATTGGAAATCGTCTTTTTGGACTGAGTCTTCCGACATGATGAGCATCGACGATTTCTCAACAACTCATCAAGAATATGCTTCTCACATCCGAGAAGAAGTTATCCCGAAAAATTCGTGAAGCATGGCTTTCCTATAATCTCAATCAGAATTACTCCAAAGATCAAATTCTTGAACTCTATCTCAATAAAATCTCTTTTGGTCATAATGCTTTTGGTATAGAAGAAGCTTCAAAAACCTACTTTGGCAAGAGTGCAAAAGATGTTGGTGTATTTGGTGCATCTATTCTTGCATCACTTCCAAAGTGACCAACTCTCTATTCGCCATTCTCGAATCGAGATCGTGTTGTCGGGTACCCTTTTCTCTATCCTTCCACGAGTATATCATCTGCAACCGCATCGAGTGATTTTCCAGAGTGAAAAATTAACTCTGCTGATCGCATGAAGGCTTTTCAAGGTGATCTTGCTCTGATGAAGAAATTCTTCAATGAGATCACTGTTCAGAAGGAAAATGATGCGAGTGTTACTCTCTGTAATCTCGATGAAAAGAACTTTACCGATACTTCACTAGCATCGGTTGATAATGGATGTATGACTATCGCTCGTTCACAATTTTTTGATTTTCTTACAAAAATTCGCCTCGATGCGCGCTATGCCGGTGGTTGAGAGAATCCATCGGGCAAATATTTCCTTGAGTACTATCCAGGTCGTAAGGATTCTGTGATTGCTCGAATGTATGAGGATCAAAAAATCACCTTCGAACAAGCTCGTGATGCTGTTGTTGCATGATTTGACTATCAATTTCTTCGTTGAAAAGAAAGTATACGTGCTCCTCATTTTGTATTCTATGTGAAGGAATATTTAGAATCAAATTTTGGAAAGGATTTTGATATCGAATCAGGAATTAAAATTTATACCACACTTGATCCTGATCTTCAGGAGAAAGCAGAATCACTCATCAAGGCTCAAGTGGAGAAGAACAAACTTCGAAGTGCAACTTCCGCTGCTCTTGTCGCAATAGATAATAGTAATGGTGGTGTTCTTTCTATGGTAGGAAGCCATGATTATTGGGATACAGAGTGAAATGGTCAAGTGAATGTTATTACATCTCGTCGAGCTCCAGGTTCAACATTCAAGCCATTTAGTTATGCATATGCTATGTCTAAATTTCCAGTTTCTCCCGATACACCGATTTATGATGTGGATACAAAATTTGGTGATTGGTCACCTAATAATTGGGACGGTAAATTTGAAGGAAGGATGTCACTTCGAACGGCATTAGATCATTCTCGAAATATTCCAGCAGTAAAGATTTTTCTTTATGCTTGATGAGTTGATCCGATTAAAAAATTTGTTCAAAGTATCGGCATTGATTCTTTGAACATTGGTGTAAAACCTGACTCCACTATATCACTGTGAGCAAAGGATATTAAGCCTATTGAGATGGTTCAGGCATATTCAGTGTTTGCTAATGAATGATGGTATAAACCAATAAACCCTATTAATAAAATAGAAAAAAAGATAGATGATACTCTCGGTGGTGGATACAATACAATATATGAAAGCAACCAGGATAATTCTAAAAAGCCAATCCTTGCTTTTAGTCCAGCAGCATCATATCTATTGTCCATAATATTATCTGATGATGAAGCTCGTCCAGCTGGATGGGGTCTACCATTAACCCTTAACTGACGTCCGGCAGCAGCAAAAACATGAACAGCTGATAAAAAATTAGCTAAGTGATGAATAGCTCCACGAGATATATGGAATATTGGTTACACACCACAAATTACAACAGCAGTTTGGATTGGTAATTTAGATTGAAAAGAAACATCCCCATCATGTATTTGATCTCAATGTACTTGATTTATTTGGCGAGATTATATGAATTATGCACACGAGAAGCTTCCTGTGAAGAATTTTGAACGACCAAAAGAAGGTCTTTATGAAGTTGCTATATCAAAAATATCAGGAAAAGTTGCTGGCGAAAATACACCAAAATCTCTCACTATTAATGCTCTCTTTGCGGTAAAGCCACAACAAGTAGATGCAGGTAATCAGATGGTGGAATACGATACTCTCTGTAATGGTCTTGCAACGGATGCGACACCTGAGTGATCTCGTCGAAAGGGCATGATTCGTGCGGTTGAGCCAATTATTGAATCTTCACAAGCTGCATGGAAAAAGTGAATAAGTATGGAATGATTTGATGAATGAGTTACTATCCTCACAGATTATAAGGATGCTCCGTGTATGCGCCCCAGCGAATGAGATAAGCTTCTGAAAATTTCATGAAATCTTCCTGAATGATCGATCGGATTTGGAAAATATTCCATAAATCTACAATACGAAGCACAAGCTTTTGCTTCTAACATAGTATTATTTCTTGATGATAGAATCATCACTTCGTTTGATATTAAAAAAGAATTAGGAAATCAGTCAAAGTGAGTTATCACTTTAGCCCCATCTTTTGATATTGATAATAAATGACAACATACTCTTCGAGTCGTTCTCTATGATCGGTTTGGCTATGCGAGCTCTCTCGAATCAAATGTTACTATTTCACGAGGTGGGGAAGTTGCTCCTATTCCCATAAGTACTGGCTCCACTAGTCCAGAGAATACATCTGGATCATCTGGAATCAAAGTTACATCACCCCTTCTTTGAGAGACAACTATCAAAGTATGACAACCTGCGGTGATAAGTTTTGAGGTGACATGAACGGCTGCAGATATAATTAAGGTATCAGTAGATGGTGGTCTTGATGCTCGCAGTTTTCAGACGAATCAAGAGAAATATCAGACGAATTTTTACGGTCTTACTCCAGGAGATCATATTGTGACTATTGAGGCATGATCACTTCGAAGGGACGTAATTTATCATGTTCGCTAGCTTACCTGAACATAAGTTATGAAATTTCTTTTTCAAAATACATCAAAAATATCAATCGCTTTGATTGGTATTTTCTTTGTTGTTACTCTTGGATGGATATTTTTAAAAGATATTTTTCTACACTTTATTTTCCAGGAATTTCATAATTCTTCCTCGATTCAGGGTCAAAGTCATTGGGAAATACTTCATACGAAGAATGCGAACGTTATTGGTAGTATTGACTGTGATGTGAGCTACCCTGTTTTTTTCTCATGATCGCTTCAGCGCAATTCAGGTAATGAACTTTTTAGTGGCGTAATACAACAAGGACAAGATAATACGATGATTCAAGAATGTGAATGACAAATATCACGCCCTATTTTTCAAAATAGCTGATGGTGATATTCGAGTGGTACACTCACACTCATACTCTCTTGATGATTGAGATCAACATTTGATATTGACCGAGCATTTGATACAAATGGTCACCTTTTCCCTAATGATCATGCTTTTCGCATCAATACATCTACTCTTATCCAAGATCTTTCTCCTTATTTTGGGAAAAATATTGTTCACACATTGAGCTTGAAGATAGAACGGATGACTCTTCAAGGGCGAGTCATCGCACCAAATGAACATGAGCGAGTTCTTTTCTTTCGTAAACCCCCTACCATATCATGGCCTTCAGATTGGATGGAAATTCAGTTTATTTGATCAAAAGATGATTGGCATATTGTTCTCCCACCAAATCTCATAAAGCGCTATAAGATAGAGAGTGCTTTGATTCATCCGAGGCTACATGATAAGGTTCTATCACTTACTTTTGATGATGGTCCAAGCAAAGAATATACACCTATTATTCTTGATATCCTCAAATCTCATCATATCAGGGCAACATTTTGCATTTTGTGATCCCAATCCGTTAAATATCCAGAATTGGTTCGACGTATCTATGAAGAATGACATGAAATTTGCAATCATTCTGTAACACATTCAAGTTTTGTATCGGCTGGCATTATTCAAGCACAGGATGAAATTATTCGCAATGAACAAATTATTCGTGACGTTCTTGGTATGAGTATTATTACACCATTCGTACGGCCACCATACGGCGCAATATCAGTTGATATGGAAAGAGAACTTAATACGCCATTTGCACTTTGGTCAGTAGATACTCTCGATTGGAAAGATAATCGTCCAAAGTCTATTATGAAACGTGCCTCTGTTGCACGATCCAGTGATATTGTTCTTTTCCATGATATTCATCCAGGTGTTATTAAAATGCTTGATGAATATATTTCAAAGTATGCTTCTGATGGGTATACATTTACTACACTTTCACAGATGGTAGGGTCATGATCATTATCAGATATATCTGGTCAATCTCTTTTTAGACTGAACAAAGTGAAGTATTTACATAGTAAAAAATAAATCTGTTTTTTCATTCTTAAAGGATAATTGCCACGATAAATCTTCATTCATATAACTAGTTTTTAGAAGTAGAAATATTTGTTTGGTCGATAAAAGAATACACTACTAATATCTTGCCCTTCGTTCAATTGTCACTATACTTCCAGAAAATTCTCTATGTCTTCTTTTTCTGGTCGTTCGAGTGACATTGATGGTTTTGGTGCTTACTTTCGGCAACCAAAAAAAATTGTCCGAAATTATCTTGCTTGGGCTGCTCATCGTGTGATTATCCAGCACAAACCTTATATTATTGGAGTAACTGGTACTGTTGGTAAAACAACAACAACCCATTTTGTGTACGAATTTCTCTCTCAGGTGTATCATGAACATGTATACATGTCTCCACATAACTATAATGGTGAGTGGGGATTATCAATGTCCATTCTTCAATCTGAGAGTCCATGAGCGAATCCATTTCTCTGGATTATCCTTATGGTACGAGCTACTTGGATGGCATTCTTCACGAGATCATATCCAAAGTACTTGGTACTCGAGTATGGTATAGATCGAATTGGTGAGATGGATTTTATGCTTTCTATTGCGGAGCCTGATGTGGCAGTACTTCTCAATATTTCCAAAAATCATATTGTCAATTTTGGAAGCTTCGAGGCGTATGCTCATGAAAAAGCAAAAATTATCTCTCGATCACGTGCTATCGTATATTCTCATGATGATGAGATTGTTACGAGTCTCGTGCAAGAAGCTCTTGCTCTCAAGAATATTCCTTCTATCTCGTACGGTACTCCAAAGGAAGGTACTGATATTGTGGTTGGTGATATCAAGAGTTCACTAGAGGGGATTTCTTTTGATATCACCTATCGAAGTGAGGTAATACATTTTGATATCCCACTGGTTGGTAAATATCAAGCGTTCAATACCTGTCCGGTTGTCGCTATTGCTCGCAGGCTTTCGATGCCGCTCTCTGATATTCCAGAGCTCCTCAAAAATGTGCATCCAAATCGTGGTCGTTGAGTTTTGCTTGATGGACTATCCGGATCTAAAATTATCGATGGGAGTTATAATGGATGATATGTATCAATTGTTGCATGACTCGAAGATATGGCTCGACTCCCGGAAAAGTACTACCGTATCCTTCTCCTCGGAGATATGCGAGAACTCGGGAGTGAAGCTCAAGAAATGCATATGAAGGTTGCAGATCGTATCAAAGAATCTCACCCTGATGCTGTATATCTTGTTGGTCCATTGATGCGAGAATTGGTCTATCCTCGTTTAATGGAAGCATTTAGCGGACATCCTGAAATTATTGTTGAGAGTTTTCTGAATAGTATCAATGCAGGTAAGAAAATTGCACAACTTTTACGCATGAGGAATAACGAAGACTCAAGCGCTGTTGTCTACGTAAAATGATCGCAGAATACTATATTTCTCGAAGAAGCCATCAAAGAATTTCTCTTTGATCCTTCGGATGAGCAGTATCTACCACGTCAAAATACTCGTTGGAAGAAGAAAAAACAAGATTTCTTTGATATCGTGTGTAGCGAGCTTACATTTGGTGAATCGGATCTCTCATAATGTTTTTTTCTATGTGATACCTTATCCCCATTCTTGTTACGTTGGTTTTTTGTGTATTCATTCTCGTTATTCTTGCGATTTTTCTCTCACGAATCATTCCAGAGATTCGATCTAATCTCCTTTTTCGCAAGATGTTGATTACTTGGACAAGTCTCATTGCTGGGTTACTTATTTTTCTCGTTATTCTTGCCTTTCGTTTTGATGGTGATTGGAGATCTCCTTCATCTATAACAGTTTCTGATTATTCTTCAGAGCTCATCTATTAATCTTATTTTTATGCAAATTGGTATTGTTGGTCTTCCAAATGTCGGTAAATCTACCTTGTTTAACGCTCTTACAAAATCATATGCTGCAGAGGCAGCAAATTTCCCATTTTGTACCATTGAGCCAAATGTATGAAATGTGAATGTGAATGATGATCGACTCGAACAAATTCGAAAGATTGTAAACGGTGCAAAAATTATCCCAGCAAATGTTGAATTTGTTGATATTGCTGGCCTGGTTGAAGGTGCAAGTAGGGGAGAAGGTCTTGGAAATAAATTCCTCTCACATATTCGTAGTGTTGATGCTGTGTTGCAAGTTGTTCGTGCTTTTGATGATCACAACGTTCATCATGTAAATGGTTCAGTTGACCCGAAGCGCGATATCGAAATCATCAATACAGAACTTATTCTTGCAGATCTTGAAACTCTTGAGAGACGAATAGGGGACAATATGAAGAAGGTTCGCGCAGGTGACAAAGAAGCAAAATCCCGAGAAGCAGTCTATGCTCGACTCAAAACCTATCTTGAATGAGGAAATATAGCGTCAAGCATGGAAATGGATAAAGATGAACGAGAAGCACTCCTCGATCTTCATCTCCTCACAAACAAGCCTTTTGTCTACGCTGTGAATGTCGAAGAAGCTTCTGATCTACTTCAGGGTGATAGTTCGACAGATCAAGCTCATCAGACAAGACTTCGTGAGATTACGTGAATTCATGATGCTATGATTCCAGTGCTTCCTGTGAGTGCAAAACTTGAGATGGATATGCTCGAATTTAGTGACGAAGAGCGATCTGAGTTCTTGAAGGATCTTGGTATTGAGCACAATCCTATGGATGTCATCATCAAGACATGTTATAATCTTCTTGGTCTTCAATATTATTTCACTGCTGGTGAAATAGAAGTCCGTGCATGGACTATCGAAAAATGATGGAGTGCTCCACAGGCAGCGGGAGTTATCCATACAGATTTTCAGAAAAAATTTATTAAAGCAGAAACGGTGAATTGGAAAGATCTTGTAGAATTTGGTGGATGGTCGGGGGCTCGAGAAAAAGGAAAAGTTCGAATGGAGGGAAAAGAATATATCGTTGCCGATGGTGATGTAATGTTATTTAAATTTGGTGGGTAATCTAAAAATAGGCATAATGCCTATTTTGTTTGGGAGTTATTTAAAGTTTCCTTGAAATCAATGTATTACTACACCGACTAACCATGCGACAGACATAATTCAAGCTCACATCATTGCAAATAATGGTCACCATTCTATACCAAGTCCTGCTATATTAAATGTAATTACAGCCCCAAGTATCAATCCGATGATAGTTAGTCCCGTAAGGATAATTACACTGATTTTTGTTAGCGTTTTTTGTTTTGCTAGCATACCTTTTAATATCCATGACTGGATAAAATAGATTCCTAGTAATGATACTGTAAAAATCCCAATGATAATATCCATGGTTATTCATTCATAATATTTCCTTGATAATACTTTAAAAAGTAAATTTTCAAATATTTTTTAAAGTATATACTTTTGTTTCAGAATCTACTACTTTGTCATCTCGAATATACTGAGAGATTCCTTATCCATACAATTCTCAGTGAAATAAAGACTGGAGTAATAGATGTAAAAACTGTAAATCCATCCCACTTTCAGCACCCTCAAGAGGACAAGAATAGACCTCCTTTCGAGATGATAGAAATAAAACTCTCAAACATTGAATGCTTGAGAGTTTTATTTAGTAATGAGCATACATCAAGGTTTCCTCTCGTATAACATGAGAGAGGTCAATTATGCCAGTTTTTCTATTTATAATATCGAGAGAATCGATATTTGTAGGATCAAATTTCTCATGAAATACTCGCTCAAATGGGGGAATATCGATTTCATACTCAATCCCATCAATTTCAGCAATTGTCTCGAATCGTGTAAAATGTACTTCAATGCCGTGTTTGATATGGGTGAGTTGTAGAGCGAGATTGAGTGAATCCTTGATGATAAGATCATCCCATAGATCATCGGGAACATCATCACAGAATGTAATCAATTTAGTACTCCCTTCATAGCTTGCCAGAAGTTCTCCAACAGGTATCTTGAACATAGTTGTGTGATTATCTTTGATAAATGCATCGAACTGAGTATAGTGATCGGTCAAAAATTTCAATTCTCTTTTCTTTTAAGAAGCCTTTCTCATTATGCAATATTTCCACCATTTTATCGTCCGTTATCGTTTTCCAGTTATTCTCTCAACTGCTTTTCTTGATTTACTTGGGGTTGGAGTGCTTATACCAGTTCTTCCTGATATTCTCAAACTTCTTCATCTTTCAGGTGAATGGGCTTGATATTCACAGGCACTCTATGCACTTTCGACCTTTCTTGTAGCTTTCTGGATCGGTGGATTGTCTGACCGAATCGGTCGAAGACCCCTCATCTTTGCAACGAGTTTTGCAAATGGTCTTGGTGCTCTCTTTCTCCTTCTGAGTATAACGGGTACTTTTTCTCTTGAGATTGGCGTATTTTTGTTTCTTCTGTCTCGAGTTGTTTCATGAGTGAGCGGTGCTTGATTTGGTATTGTCCAAGCTATGGTGAGTGATGTTGCTCCGAAGACGGAACGTGCAAAATATTTTGGTCTTATGGGTGCTACATTTGGTCTCGCATTTCTTATATGACCACTTGTTGGTTGATTTTTATCGCTCATTTTTGGTCTTGCCTGTATTCCGATTGTTATTATTGGATTAGTTCTCCTCAATCTCCTTGCAATCTACTTTGTACTTCCAGAAACACTCCATTACCAACTGCCAGAGCATACGAATGCGCAGAGTAGCAATATGTCTCCCATTCTACAGGATTATGGATTGATGCTACTGTTATTTCTCTCTGCTGGAGTTACCTTTGCTTTTAGTATTCTCACGACGCTTTCAGCACAGTACTATAGTGATCTTTTTGCAATGAATTCTCATCAGATTGCCTGGGTGTTCTCATGAATTGGTCTTACATCCATTGTCTACCAAGGTGCTATTGCAAGACATCTTCGATCTCGATTCACGAACAAATCAATTCTCACATTTGCTTTGTTGCTACTTTCATGATCATTTGTCTGATTTGCGATGATGAATCAAGTATGGATGGTATATGTCTGGATGGTTCTTGTGCCAGTTGCATTTTGATCGTTTTCCCCAATTATCAACTCTCTTTTGACGATTGGGCGCGAATATGAGTCCGGGCGAATTATGGGTATCAATACAAGTGCTACGGGCCTTGCAAATGTTCTTGGTCCTGTTCTGGGTGCTCTGATATACGCGTATCATATTCGTCTTCCTTTTTTCTTTGGAGCAATCGTTTTTCTTATACTACTCTGAATATTACTTTTTGGAAGTCGGTGGATATTCGCATCAAAGAGTTCAAGATAAAATCCCTCAATTGAGGGATTTTATCTTTTAGTTACTCACTTACTAATTTGTTGTTGCTCAAAAATTATCCCCAAGAACTCTTCTCGTGCGACTGCTTGTGCCATTGGTAATGCTTCAAATTCACATAAGATGATTGTATTCCTGTTTTGCTTTTGCTCGAAAATTCTCATCTTTGCTATCATTATATCTGTTAAGCTCACCGGATTCGTCCCAATTTTTTATACTAAATCAGATACTATCCTGGAGCATAAGATACCATGCTGGGCGATTTTCCCCTGATTTGAGCTGTCGAATAATATCCGTTCCAAATTTTTCTGTAACTTTCTTGAGAATTTGAAAAAATATTTCATAGAATTTATCTTTTCGAAGCTCTTCATTTTCGATTTTCTTGACTCGACGAAATGCATCTCGGAAGGACATGAAAATATATTCATGCATTTGTGAAGCATCATCTTGTTTGAATTTACCAGTATGTACATCAATGGCTTGGAAGCTATTCGCTGCTTCCATAGGATTGAGAACAGTATAACTACCGCTATCCATATCATAATGTCCGTTCTTGTGTGCTGGTAGCTTCGCCTCGAATGATCGATTGTCGGTTCTTCCTTGTGTATTTTCAATGTGAGTTTTGACTTCCGGCACCTTGTCTTGTATTTGAAGGAGTCATAGATTCTCATCGGTGACATTCATAAGTTGGGTGAATTTTGCACCATGCCTTGACCAAAATATTTTTGCTTTTTCCACATTTCTTCCGAGTTCTGCTTTTCCTTCTGCTCATTTTGGAATAATCTCCCCATTAAATATCGCTGCAAGATCTTTTCGCTCTACTTCGGTGAGCACTGGTTGTCCATTCACTTTATATTCATTATCAGCAAGCTTTTTGAGCATTGCTATAAAGTTATCATGTTTTTCTTGGCTTTCGAGCGCTGTAAAAATACTTGATGCAAATCCTTGTTCATAAACTCCATTAATGTGAAGTTCTCGAATGAGTTGAGTACTCATATGCCCACGAAGTCCAGTAGTCACTATTGCAAAAGGTAATCACATCAAAGTGCTCATTGGAGCACCACGAGGAATAAGACGTTCATAAAATCCTATTGCTTGGGCAATCTCCCCATCGCCTGCAAGCATGTACATACGTTTTTCGATTTGATCTGTTGTGGAATAACTATTTGCTTCTCATTCGTTAGCTTGTTTTTTCTGATCTTGTTCTCATTGTTTCCACGCTGTTGGAATTTTTGCATGAAATGATCATGGAACGGGTGGTGGATCCATTTTTTGAAGATATTCTTTTGAATATATGGATATGAGATACATTTCAGGTATTGGTTTCATACCTCATTCATATGCATAATTACCTCATTTTTGAGAGAGCTTCATTACATTCTCAATGGATTTTTTTGGATCATGACCATTAATCATGCAGAGTTTGTAGAGAAACATTGGAAATGGGGTTGGGTATCCCGACATATGATACTTTGCCTGTTTCTTCTGAATATTACCTATTCCATAGAGTGTTCCTACTTTCTTGTGGATGGCAAAAATAATCCCAAACATCTGTTCCGTAGTTGTATATGAGTCATCAAGGAGTGCACATGCCATTTCTCCGCAATCGCCTGTACTGAGTCCGCCCCATTTACTTGCAAAATCATCAATATTTTTTTTCTTTTTAGACTCCATTTCTGCCTTCATATCGAGATATATTTCCTCTGGCATGAATTTTCCGATGATTCCACCTTTCTTTTTCATCCACGTGATGAATTGGTATTCCATCTCTTTTGCTACATGTTCATCGCCATGCTCGATAAAGTGTTTGAGCTCACCAAAAGCCATCCCGATACCCTTGAAGAGGTGTCATAAATTTTTTGAATGTGCGAGCCACTGAAGTGGTCCACCATGGTAGTGTGGTGGGTGATCATGGTGTTTATCATGTTTCTTATGTTCCTCGTGTTTCGCTGCTTTTTTGGTCGTCTCTTCGTCCGTCTCTTTTGCGAACCATCCACCGTTATGCTGATGGTTGAGTTGATCGGCAAAAAATTTGAGAGATACATCTTTGTATTTTCGTATCGATTTTACTTTACTCGTATCTCAAGTAAGTCTCTCCACATTACCATCTTGTTCAATTTCCCCCTCTTCGAAATAAGTATATGTAATTTTATCACCATTAATCGAATCGATAATGATATGATCCGGTCTATCACCAGTAATTCCGCTTGTACGAAATGATCCTACCTGAAAATCTTGATTTTCTGTACTATTCTTGAATCGAAATGCTTTATTGGTACTATCATAGGAAATATTTTTGAAATCTGAAGGTTTTTTGGTCGTTTTACAAAGATCCACAAGAGCCTGCCCATTGTCTGCTTGGCCAACTCTTTGGCAACTGGTATGATAAAAAATGGTAAGAAATTCAGCAAAGCTTAATTCTTTGATGTTTTGTGTTCAGACTGAGTCGAGAACGGTATTAACCTTTATTTTCTTGGTTTGTGGATCGATTCCGGTTATTTCGATGAACATGTCACCAGAATTGCTCCCATCCTCTGCTTGTCAACGGGTTTTGATTATTAGACCTGGTTTGACTCCGAAATTCATACTGTCAATTTCCTTGAGTCTTTTTTCGAGCTCTGTTTGATCCATGTCTTCATCGAGAGTGTTCTCTTGGACAATCTTTCCATCAATGAGTCATTTCCATTCTGCACTTGTGAATATTCTTCCCTTCATTCCTTTTTTTCCGAGATCAAGACGAAGAAGGTTAGCATTGATTTCTTTGGTAAGTGTGACTGCATTTTTGACTCACAGAAGAAGCGCATCAACTGGTGCTGATTGCTCATTTCCATTCTTTGTATATTCACCCATCGTATCTGTATGATTGATGAAGGTGATTTGTCTGTTGATGGGATTATAAGTACGAACTTCTACATATCGATCATATCCACCAGATCGATAGACGAGAAAAAGAGGTGAAGTGTTTGGTGTTGCTGATGGGAGGAGTGTCTTCCATTGATCTGATTGGTCGATCCCATATCACTTAAACTTGTTTGCTATTGCCTCGAGACTATATCCCTGTGCGGTTTCTGCATTGTCTTCGAGTTTTGTTAGTTCTTCCTCAAGTGTTGTGTTATCTTTGTTTGGCTCTTCTGGTTTTGCATCGAGAATATTTTCAGAGAAATTGGTCAGCGTTTCTCATCGTTTTTTTGGATCATCATTTGTACCGATATTTTCATTGATAATATTGTCAAATATACGATTTACCTCTGCGTTATTGATACCACCATGCTTCTCAAAAAGATCTTCAGTTGAGAGAAATATAGCGCCTCTATTTGAGTCGATTCTCTCAATAATTCGGTTGTATATAGCTTTGTATTCATTACTTGCAATGGCAGGAAGTCATACAATGCCAGAGTTTGCAATAATATCTTCGATAATTTCATTATTTTTCGTAATTCGCAGCTTATTATCTGCGATCGTATCATTTTTAATGATCGAAACATACTCTTTCAATGAAAGAGTTGGTCGAATAATAACAAAGATTCGCTGCTTTTGTTCGATACTGAGATTATCAATATTTCCAAGAATACGAGTTAAGGTATCTATCGGTACTGATCTTTTTGCTTCGATGATATCCGTAACTCTTTTCACATCTGGATCGGACATATTTAATCCGCTTTGCGCGATAATCGCCGCTACTTGATCTATTTTTTTATCTACAAAATTTATATCATCTGTATTTGCTGTAAATTCTTTATGCCAAGCATTTACAAGATTAGTGAGACGAGACGATGAGTAGTTCGCAATATTGATTTCTTGGCCAGATAAACTTCCAATCTTGGTTTTTATATCGGTTAGCGCCATGTTTGGTACTCAGGCTGTATACCAGGTAAGAATTTTTCGCTCAAGAGTTTTCTCTTGCTTCATCAGAATACTTGCCTCTTGGGCAAATCAAGAGAGTACATCATTTTTGTATTTCCCATTAAATAATTCGTCTATAACTATTGTCTTATCAGCGTCCGCAAGACGTCCTATTTGTCTGTATGATTTTGCAATGTAATCAAAATATCCGTCACTAAGTGTGTTTTTTTGTCCATTGGTCAGCCCATTGTAAATATTTGCTTTCAATCCGCGGACAAAATTTGTCCCATTTTTTGTATTGAGGAGACTTGTAAAATAATCTTTGAAGATGGTATGTTTGAGATTTTTTTTCTCATCCAAAAGCTCACTTGCTTCATTTTGCTTTTCCCCATTGTTTGGAGTATTTGTATTGTTTGCCATATATATTTATAGATATTTTTTGTTATCATACTCTAAGCTTTGTATCTATGCAAATTTCTTCATTGACAAATAATTCTCTATAGATTTTGAATAATACAAAACTCTTCATTTCTGAAGAGTTTTGATTTTTCTCGCCGTTTTGACTAGATTTTTGTATCTCATGGAGCGTAATCAGTATTATTCGAAATCACGGATGATACTGTTGAGAAGTGCGGATGGGGACGAAGCCGCCACCCTCTCGCGACCTTCTCTCCTGAGCAATGGTTTGATGAGAAAAAATAATAGCCAGATGCACGGACGAGCGAAACACTGGTATTATCGACCTTTGAGATCAAAAAGCAAGTTCTTTCGCTTGACTCTTTCTTTTCCTATTTTTAGCTATTTTCTCAATGTTCCTCTTGCTGAGCAGAGGAAAACATTACTTCGAAAAATATCTTTTCTTTTGTTATTCAAAAAAAGAAAAATTCTCAAAAAACCGCTTGCAATAAAGAGAAAACTCTATATGCTCGAACATATTTTGTCTTTCTTTTTCGTATGTCTGTTTCTTCTTCAAATAATAAAAAAGTACTCTTAACTCAAGAGGGTCTTGAAGAAATCAAATCTGAACTTCAACATCTCAAAGAAGTTGAACGTCTCAATGTTGCTGAAAAACTCAAGGAAGCTATATCATTTGGTGATCTTTCTGAGAACTCTGAGTATGAAGATGCTCGTAACGAGCAAGCTCGTATTGAGCTCCGTATCGCAGAACTCGATGAGATCCTCAAGAACTATGAACTCATTGATACAACAGCACGTAAATCTGGTGCAAAAGCGATCATAGGATCTTTTGTTTCACTCTCTTTTGCAGATGGTCGTGAGGAAACATATAAAATAGTTGGTCCGACGGAAGTAGATATTTTTGAAAATAGAATTTCAAATGAATCTCCTATTGGATCAGCACTTTTGAATCATTTTAAGGGTGATAGTATCGAATGGAAGGGTATGGAAGAGACCTACAGTGCAACTATTTTGGAGATAAAATAATTTCTATGACCATATCGCAATATTTTCTTGGACACCTCCTTCTTGTTCCTACTATCGCTTGGCTTGCCTCGATCATAGGAAAGGGGATATGGCTCTTGGCGATAGGTCGTTTTAGTGTTCCTCTGATGCTTTCATCCGGTGGTATGCCATCTTCGCATTCAGCACTCGCCACGTCTATGGCAACAGCACTGGGTATCAAACATCATGTAGATTCTGATTATTTTATGATTGGGCTTATAATTTCGCTCATTATCATCTACGATGCAATGAATGTTCGATTTGAAGCCGGACTCCATGCAAAGGTACTCAACGAACTCACTGGACGCGAACATGACTTCAATGAATCAATAGGACATCTTCCTTCTGAGGCTTTTGCTGGAAGTCTTCTCGGGATGTCGGTCGCTGTCATTTGTCTCATCTAATTTCACTCAATAGCTCTCTCCATGCAACAAAATTCTCCTAAGTTTTTTCAGTTCTTTCTTGTTTTTGGTATTACATTCTTGATGGTGAGTTGGCTCATGCCAAAGCCTGATCATCAGAACTCTTTTCAATGAAAATACGCCGTATCGGTCGCCGATTCGAATGTTACTATTCCTAATTCACCGGTACTTACAATCGAAAATAATACGAGTGATCCAAAGAAATTTGAAGTATGTCGTGATCTTGCTCTTCGTAGAAATGGTGATCTTGTGGCAGATCTTCCAAAGGACTTTTGTAAGAGCGAGACAATTATCCCAGCTCAGTCCAAGATAAATGTTGATACTTATGCTCTCAATAAGCTTTTCTATGTTCCTGCCAGTTTTGATATTCGGCTTTTCTCATCAGGAAGTGAGGTGAGCAATATTACCGTCATAGCCGAGGAACAATGATTTTTCCGATCGCTTGTTACTACAGCTTTTTATGCGCCGATCCTCAATCTTTTTGTCGGTATTATTACATTTCTCCCAACACATTCGCTTGGGTTAGCAATTATTCTTTTGACGGTGTTAGTGAGACTTATCCTTCTTGTGCCACAGCACAAATCTATGGTGGCAGCTCGTCGAATGCAAGAACTCCAGCCAAAGATCCAAGCACTCAAGGAAGAATATAAAGATAACCAACAACAGCTCGGCCTCAAGATGATGGAGCTCTGGAAGAAAGAAAATGTGAGTCCTTTTGGAGCATGTCTCCCAATTCTCATTCAGCTTCCATTTCTCTCAGCGATTTATTTTCTCCTCATCAGCGTTCATGATACGGCGAATGGGTACTATCTCTATTCATTTTTTTCAAATTTTTCATTTCCATCCATTGATGAAATATTTTTATGAATAAATCTTGGATGAAAATGAGGGACACTCTGAATAGTGGCTGCTATCATTCTTGGGCTCGCTCAGTTCATCCAGATTCGTCTTTCTCTCAAGACAAACCATGATCCGTCAAAGCCAAAAAAATCACTCATGCAAGCTCTCGAAGAGAGTGCTGCTAGTGGTTCGGCTATGCCAAATCAAGAAGTTATGAGTCGATTCTTCCTCTACTTTATGCCGGTTATTATCTCAGTATCCGCTATCTTCTTTCCGCTTGGTCTTACGCTCTATTGGTTCATCGGCAATATATTTATGATCGCTCAACAGATCGTTGCAAACAAGGTTGCAACTCATAAGAAGAAATCAAAAAAAATCTCTGATTAATCAGAGATTTTTTTTGACAAGATAGGATATTGCTTATAATGATGTTCCATTTTACTAGAAAAAGGAGCACAAATATGTGCACTGGTGATCAAAACGATGAGGGTGATATTATTGTTGATGGTGGACAAAAAAAGTTGGCTGAGCCTTCTATTGAGGTGAATTTGCCTGAAGTTCCAGATCTACATGCGCTTCACTGCTTGAATATGCAAACCAAGTATCGTCGTCTAAAGCCACGCCGACCTTCCGTACAGGCTGACAAATCTTCCGCCTAGTTATTTTTCATAAAAGCCATCCCTTAAGGGATGGCTTTTTACGTCACTATCATTTTTATTGCAAGTATGATGAGAAGTATGCCAAACATCCTATCGATCCATATATGAAATCTTGCGAGGTATGTCCTGAATCGCTTGTAGCTCACCATGTAGGCAAGTATAGCATACCAGATTACAATCGTAAGGATCATCACGAGCCCGTATCACAGCATGACCAACCATGAGATTGTATCATTAATAACTTGTGTGAATACGCCGAGAAAAAAGACAACAACCATAGGGTTGAGAAGATCACAGAGAAATCCTTCAAGAAATGACTTTTTACTATCTCTTTCCTCTTTCTTTTTAACCTCTCCTTCTTGATTCATTGTGTATGGCTTGATGAGCTTGTAGGCAAGATAGATGAGATAGTATGCGCCGAGTGTTTTGAGAATATGCCATGCAATGGGGGATG
>ERZ724510.103-NODE-103-length-45256-cov-7.140218_pt1 | contig 45256 bp, 47 predicted proteins | sample MGYA00376043_ERZ724510 | MGnify/ENA primary metagenome ERZ724510 (study PRJEB28724, sample SAMN07190888) | wastewater metagenome | isolation source: influent of sewage treatment plant in Hong Hong | place: USA: Christiansburg, Virginia | collected 2016-03-01 ... | reverse complement strand
CGCCACGGCCGAGCGGTCAGCCATCTGGGAGATGTGCTCGACGTGCCTGGCAATTTCCTGCGCGGCCTGACTCTGTTCCTCCAGGGCATTTGAAATACTGTTAACGATGTCACCCACCCCATTGGCCCGACCGGTGATCAGATCGATGGAGTCACCCGCCGCACCCGCATGGGCGACGCCGGTATTCACCAGAGACACCGCACTTTCGATACAGGCCAGCACCGATTCCTTGGCACCACGCATGTCGTTCATCATCAGACCGATTTCGTTGGTCGCCGTAGTGGTCCGCTCGGCGAGCTTGCGCACCTCATCAGCCACCACGGCAAACCCGCGGCCCAGCTCGCCCGCTCGTGCAGCCTCAATGGCTGCGTTGAGGGCAAGCAGATTGGTTTGATCGGCGATGCCCTTGATGATCGTGACAACCTCGGCCGCCCGTTCGGACTCGCGCCCCAGTGCTTCAACCCGCTCGGCGGCATTACCAATCACCCCGGCGATACTGGACATTTCACCCACCGCAACCTTCACGACCTTGCTGCCCGCCATCGCAGCGTCACTCGAATCCGATGACAGACGGCGGGCATCGCTGGCGTTGCCGGAAATCTGGCTGATGGATGCTGTCATCTCCTGCACGGCCGCAGCCATGGCTGTCGTGGAGTTGTTCTGGTCACTGACGCCGTTGGCAATGTCGATGGAAGTTTTCGTGAGACGGGTCGCCAGGGACTGCAGGCTATCGGCCGTGTTACGGGCCTCGGTCAGCGTACGGCGCAGCTCTTCCTGCATGCGTGCCACCGCCCCCAGCAACGGGCGGTCCTCGCAGCGTCGGGGATCGAAGGGATAGTCCAAATGACCGGCAGTAACCCGCCTGGCGAAATCCGAAACCGTCATGCCGTCCTCGACCATGCCCTTGAGAAGACCGGCCATGAAGCACAGCAAACCCGTCTCGACCACCACATAGACAGCATGGATCAGCACGCGCACGATCCCGTCTACCTGGGGAAAAATATAAACACCGGCCCCGCTCGCCTGTAGCCAGGCGAAGCCAAGATGATGCACGGCGATCAGGCCGGCAGCAGCCACCAGCGGACGCCAGTCGCAATACAAGACAAGAAAGGCCAACAACACGAAAATCCCGAAGTGGGCTTCGATGGTTCCACGGGTCTGCTGGATCAACAGCGCACAAAAGATCATGAAGGCGCAGCCCACCGCAATACGCGTTACCAACGCGCCCTGGGCAGTACGACTGAGCAGAAAAGGCACCAGAAATGCCGGAACGCCAACAGACAAGGCAGAGCCCCAACTGTCAGTCACCCCGGCCACGACAAGACAAAGCAGCAAATGCGCCCCGAGGGTCCAGATGAAAAGATTGTCGGCCCGTGCCCTGAAACTAATCAGCCCATCATCAGCTGCCATTATTCCTGCACTCATCGCACACTCCCAAAAATGGATCCGCCGGATGTAGCGCTACATATATCCCCCGCCCGCACTGACTCAAGTTGCAAAGACCACAACTGTCCGGCAGAGATCGTCAGCCATACCCCCAGCACCAACCAGGGCCATATTGCTTTGACGCGCCTCTGCCCCCCGCAGGATCTCGGTTTTTTGTTATCGATCATGGATCACATTTTTATGTTGGACCTGTAATCCATAACGGTGCATTGGGCACTGTCCTTGAGCAATATCACGTCCGAGACAGATGGTTGAGTATCGGGTTGAGCATGGCCGCACCAAGGCGCTTGCTGCGCTCCCCGTTCCAGCCGGTAAGACCATCAGGCAGATTGGCATTGTCCTTGAAAGGCATTTCGAGAGTGATCGACACACAACCGAAGCGATGGGCCACCCACTTCGAGGCAAGACTCAGGAGTTCGTCCTTGAAACGCCCATTGAGGTAGCCGTGCTCGGTCTGGAAGTCCGGGCTGGCGGCCTGGAAGGCATCGATAAAACGGGCCTGACGTACCCGCTGCTCATCCGAAAAGCCCGGTACTTCTTCGGCAGTCGAGAAGAACACATAGGGCAGCGCCTCGTCACCGTGAATGTCGAGGAAGAGTTCCACCCCGCTCGCCTCCATGGCCTGACGGACGAGCAGCACTTCCGGGCTGCGTTCCAGGCTCGGCTCACGCCATTCGCGGTTCAGGTTGGCACCGGCCGCGTTGGTGCGCAGATTGCCGCGAATCGCCCCATCTGGGTTCATGTTGGGCACGATGTAGAGCACGGCCTTCTCGCGGATGCGCCGGGCCACCGGATCAGCCGCATCGAGCAGGCGATCGAGCAGACCTTCAACAAACCACTCGGCCATGCTTTCGCCCGGGTGCTGACGGGCGATGATCCAGATAGGCACCTGGCCCGTATCCGGGCGTCCGACGGTGAGCAGATCGAGATCGCGCCCGTCGACGGTCGCCCCCAGGTTGTTGACCGACGCAAAAGGCGACATCTCCACGCGGCCGAGCAGGTCCAGATGGCGCTCGTGGGAATACGGCTCGAAGTAGGCGTAGTAAATACCGTTACGCTCGGGCGTATGCTCGACGATCAACTGGCCGTTCTCGTAGCGGGTGCCAGTGATGCGGAACCAGTGATGCCGATCATACGATGCGACGCAGCGATAGCCCGGCCAACCGTCCGGGTAGGCCGCTTCCGATGCATTCTCGAAAACCATGCGCACCGGCAGCCCCGCCGCGCCGTGCAGGCGGAAGTGAAACCACTGCCGAAAACTGCTGTCGCCGGCGATACCCTGGTCGGCGCGCAGGCGCAGGCGGATGTTGTCCGGCGTATCGATGGACAGCACCTCGATGGCGCCGGAGTCGAAATTGCTGCTGATGCGTAGCGTCATGAAAAGGGATTCCGGTCAGGCGAAAAGATGTGTAATGGCGTACAGGGCCAGGCCGATGAGACCGCCGACGACGGTACCGTTGAGGCGGATGAACTGCAGGTCACGGCCAACGCTGACTTCGATCTCGCGCACCAGGTCCTCGTCGTTCCAGGCCCGCACGGTGCTGGCGATATGCCCGCCAAGACTGTCGCGCACTTCCGGCGCGAGACTTTCGACAATGTGCTCGATGTGTTCATTGAGCGAATCCCGCAGGGCCGGGTTGGTAGCCAGGCTCGCCCCGAGGGCGCTGGCAGCCGACGCCAGCCGACGCCGGATGTGCGAATCCGGCTTGGCCATGTCGCGGCCCAGCCAGTCGCGCAGTTCATCCCACAGCTCCCGCAGGTAGGTACCCACGGCCGGATGGGCGAGAAATTCGCGCTTGACCTGATCCACCCGGTCGCGGAAGGACGGGTCGTGCTTGAAACGCTGGATGTAACGGGCAATCACCTCGTCGAAGGCGGCCCGCCGAGGATGCGCCGGATCACTGGCAATTTCGTCGAGCAGACCATTCACGCCAGCCACGATGCCCGTCGCCACCTTGTCCCCGAGTTCGGTCGGGCTGATGCCGACCAGCCCCAGCATGGAGACGACCTTCGGGTATTCCTTGCCCGCCACGTCGACGATCATGCCGGCGAACCCCTGCTTGACGCCCGGCTCGTTGAGCCAGTGGGCCAGCTTGTTGAGCGCTTCGTCGAGGAGCGCCTGATGGCGGCTGTGTTCGGTCAGCGCGTCGAGAATGCGCCCGACGCTGTCACCCATGTCCATCGCCCCGGCACGCCGGCGCAGGGCGTGCAGGAACAACCGGCGCACCCGCGGATCGTCCATGAAATCCACCGACTGGGCCAGAATCAGCCCCAGCCGGTCCGCCAGCAAAGTGGCGTTCTTCGGCTCCTGCAGCCAGATCCCCAAGCGGGCTGCCAGGTTAGCCGCACGCATGCGCGCCACCAGCGAAGCCGTATCGAGAAACTTGTCGCGGATGAACACCGCCAGGTTGTCAGCCAGCCGCGCCTTGTTGCGCGGCAGGATCGCCGTGTGGGGAATCGGCAGACCGAGCGGATGACGGAACAGGGCCACCACCGCAAACCAGTCGGCCAGCGCACCGATCATCGCCGCCTCGGCAAAGGCAGCCACCCACGGCCAGCCCTGCATGCGGGCGACGATCAGGATCACCACCACGGCCACCAGCAAGCTCGTCGCGAGGGTCTTCATGCGGGCCAGTTTGAGCATTTTTTCGGGATTTGCCATGTGCCTGACTCTCAGCCCTCGCGCCGCCGGAACACCCAGCGGCTGTCATCCGACGCTTCGGGGGCAAAGGCATAACCATCGCTGCCGAAGTCCTTCAGTTGCTCCACGTCTTCCACGGCATGCGTGATCGCGTAACGGGCCATCAGGCCGCGGGCGCGCTTGGCGTAGAAACTGATGATCTTGTAGCGCCCGCCCTTCCAGTCCTCGAAACCAAGATTGAGCAGGCGGCCCTTGAGCTGGGCCGGTTTGACCGACTTGAAATATTCTTCGGAAGCCAGGTTCACCAGCACCGGCGCCCTGCCCGCCTCGTCCTCGCGGGCCAGGAGCCGGTTGAACGCCTCCGTCTGGGTCATGCCCCAGAAGGTGTACAGATCCTTGCCGCGGGCGTTCTTGAAGCGGGTGCCCATTTCCAGGCGGTAAGGCTGCATCAGATCGAGCGGTTTGAGCAGACCATAGAGGCCGGACAGGATGCGCAGATGCTGCTGGGCGTAGTCGAGCTGGGATTCGTTGAGCGTCCTGGCGTCGAGGCCGTCATAGACGTCACCGTTGAAGGCGAGCACCGCCGGCTTGGCGTTGGCCGGCGAAAACGGCTGCGACCACTGGGCGTAACGGGCCACGTTGAGGGCAGCAAGCTGATCGGACAGATCCATCAGCCGGGCAACTTCTGCATGGGACAGCTCGCGCAGCCCGGCGATCAGTTCCGCGGCATGGTCCAGGTATTCGGGTTCGCTGAAGCGCAGCGTGGTGGGCGGCGTCTCGTAGTCGAGGGCCTTGGCGGGGGACAACACGAAAATCATGGGGGCAGACTGAAAAGACGGAAGTGGCCGAATCTTAACAAACCGCGCTCAGGGTAACGGCTCCAGGTGGGTAGTCACCTCAATGCCCGGCAGCGCTGCGCCAAGATCGGCCTCAATCTCGTCGAGCAGATCGTGTCCCTGGCGAACGCTCCAGTCACCCGGCACCAGCACGACAACCTGGAGAAAAGCCACGGCGCCCGCGCGACGCGTACGCAACCCCCGAAAAGCCACGCCACGCCGATGAAAGGACTCCAGCACCGTGCGGGCGCGGGTCACCGCCTCGCCATCGAGGCTCCGATCCATGAGGCCATCCACCGACTCGCGCAGCAGATGCCAGGCTTCAAAGGTGATGTGCAAGCCGACGGCAATAGCGATCAACGGGTCCAGCCGCAGCCAGCCTGTCCATGCCACCAGGGCCACCGCTGCAATGACACCGACCGAAGTCCACACATCGGTCATCAGGTGCCGTGAATCGGCGCGCAGGGCAATGGAGTTGAAGCGCTCCCCGGCCTGCGCGAGCACCCGCGCGACAATAAAATTGATCACAGTCGCTGCCGCCGACCAGGCCAGGCCCCATCCCGGGGATTCGATGGGTTGCGGTGCGACCAGGCGTTCTGCCGCAGCCCAGATGATGGCCACCGCCGCCCCGAAAATCAGGATGCCTTCGAAACCGCTGGAAAAATACTCGGCCTTGCTGTGGCCAAAGGGGTGGCCCCCATCCGGCGGATCGCGGGTGATGAGGATCATCCACAGGGCAAAGCAGGCACCAGCCAGATTGACCAAGGATTCAAGCGCGTCCGACAGCAGCCCGACCGAGCCGGTGACCCACCAGGCCAGGGTTTTGAGCGCTATCGTGGCCAGCGCGGCGGCGATGGACAGCCAGGCGAAGTGGTGCTGCTCCAGCCGGCGCATGACGGGTTTCGCTTAGCCGCGCTCCACGTCGGTCACGCCCTTCACATCACGGATCAGGGTCTGTGCCCGCTGGATCTGGTGACCGTCATGGACTTCGAGCGTGAAACGCATCCGCGCGGCACCCTTCCGGCTGAGCGTATTGACGGCAATCACGTTGAGCTTTTCCCGCGACAGCACTTCCGAGATGTCCCGCAGCAACCCCTGCCGGTCCATGGCGTGCACCAGGATGTCCACCGGGAAGACCGCATCCTTCGGTGCGCCCACGCTGCCCCATTCGGCGCTGATCAGGCGTTCCGGGTGCGCGCGGACGAGCTCCTGAAAGTCACGGCACTCGACCCGATGGATCGACACGCCCCGCCCCTTGGTGACGTAGCCCTGGATTGCATCCGGCGGGGCCGGCTTGCAGCAGCGTCCGAGGGAGGTCATCAGCTTGCCGACCCCGACGATCAGGATCGTGTCACCCGCATCGCCGGAATGGCTCTGGCCGAGGACGACCTCGGGGACTTCCGGCGGCGGCTCCAGGGAGTCGGCACCGCGCAAGGCGATCTGGATCGCCCGCGGCCCCACTTCACCCCGGCCGGCCGCGATGAACAGGGCTTCGGCATTCTTGAAGCCGAGACGCCCCGCCAGATCCTCGATATTGACCTGACCGTGCCCTTCGCGCTGGAACTCCCGGGTCAGCACGCTGCGCCCGCGCACCAGCAGCTCCTCTTCTTCGAGGGCGCTGAAATACTGCTTGATCTTCTGCCGCGCCCGCGGCGTGCACACGTAGTTCTGGTGTGAATTGAGCCAGTCGCGCGACGGCCCGCCCTCCTTGGTGGACATGATCTCCACCGTCTGACCGCTTTCCAGCGGCGTGTTGAGGGTGACCAGTTGCCCGTTAACCTTGGCGCCCCGGCAGTGGTGGCCGACGTCGGTGTGCACCCGGTAGGCGAAGTCGATGGGCGTCGCCCCGCGCGGCAGGTCGATGACCCGGCCCTGGGGCGTCAGCACGTAGATGGTGTCATCCAGCGATGCACGCTTGAACTGCTCCAGCCAGTCAGCGGAATCGGTCACCTCGTCGCGCCACGACAAGAGGCTGCGCAGCAGGGCGATCTTCTCGTCGTAATCGGCGTTGGGCGCGCCGGTGCCTTCCTTGTAACGCCAGTGAGCCGCCACGCCGAGTTCGGCATGGTTGTGCATGCCGTGGGTGCGGATCTGCACTTCCAGCGAGCGCCCGTCGGCGGCATACACGGCGGTGTGCAGCGACTGGTAGTTGTTACCCTTGGGCATCGAAATGTAGTCGTCGAACTCCTTGGGAATCGGCGTCCAGATCTGGTGCACGATGCCCAGCACCGCGTAGCAGTCCTTCACTTCCTGCACCAGCACACGCAGGGCGCGCACGTCGTAGATCTGCGAGAAGTCGAGGCGCTTGCCGCGCATCTTGTTGTAAATGCTGTAGATGTGCTTGGGCCGGCCATACACCTCGGCCTTGACCCCGATCGCTGCCACCTCGCTCTTCAGGCGAGCCACTGCATCGACGATGAACTGCTCGCGCTCAACCCGCCGTTCATCAAGCATGCGGGCGATGCGCTTGTAGGTTTCCGGCTCCAGGAAACGGAAGGACAGATCCTCGAGCTCCCACTTGAGCTGCCAGATGCCCAGCCGGTTGGCCAGCGGTGCGTAGATGTCGAGACTCTCGCGGGCGATGGACTCGCGGATCGGGCCTGGATGGTCGGTGAAATAACGCAGGGTCTGGGTGCGCGACGCAACACGCAACAACACCACGCGGATGTCTTCCACCATGGCGAGCAGCATCTTGCGCAGCACCTCGCTCTGGGCGCGGATTTCGGGGGCACTGGCGGTGGTGGTCATGCGCGTGATGACGCGCAGGCCGTTAAGGCGACGCAGGCCATCCACCAGCAGGGCTACCCCGTCGCCAAAGCGGGCCACGATGTCATCGTTCGGGTGATCGAGCACGTCGCCCACCGCAAAGCACAGCGCAGCGATGCGGGTATCGGCATCCAGCCGCAGGGACGCGGCAATCAGCGCCGTACCGAGGGCATGCTGCCAGACTGGCTCATGCGTACCGAGTGTCCGGGCTTCGTAAATGGGCTGAACCCACTCCAGCGCCGCGCCAACCCGGCGGGCATCGTCGGACGCGAGTCCTTCGCAGAGGAGTTCGGGCGCGGACAGCGCGGAGGCGGACTGGGATATTGAATGCGTAACGGCGACCATGCCGGCATTATCCTATAGGCTGGCTGTAGAGGGTTTGATCTTCATCGTTCCGTTTGTGTGCGAAGACACATAGCTACAGCCACTACCCACAAATTTCCCACGCCTTTCGACACTGACCTTACCTGCATGTTCTCCGCCTTCCGCCGCTGGCGGCGCAAACGCACCGCCGACCGCACGCAGATTTCACCCGAACAATGGGCACGCGTCGAGGCAACCCTGCCTTTCCTCGACTTCCTGCCGCCGGAAGAACGCCCCCGCCTGCGCCGCATGGCCCTCGAATTTCTCGCCGACAAGGAAGTCCACGGCGCCGAAGGGCTGCTCGTCACCGACAACATTCTTCTGTCCATCGCCCTGCAGGCCTGCCTGCCAGTACTGAATATCGGTATCGACGCCTACGCCGACTGGGTCGGCATCGTCGTTTATCCCGGTGATTTCGTCGTTCCCCGCAGGGTCGCCGACGAAGATGGCGTGGTGCATGAATACGACGACGAAGTCCTCGGCGAAGCCTGGGAAGGCGGTCCGGTGCTGCTGTCGTGGTTCGACGCAGAAAACCCCCTTGACGGCATCAACGTGGTGATTCACGAATTCGCCCACAAGCTGGACATGAGCAACGGCGAAGTGGACGGCTACCCGCGGCTGCCGGCCAGCATGTCCGCCAGTGCCTGGGCCGCCGCTTTCCAGCACGCCTACGACGATTTCTGCGCCCGCTTCGACCGGGGTGAGGACTTGCTCCTCGACACCTACGGCACCGAACATCCGGCAGAGTTTTTTGCGGTCATGAGCGAAGCTTTTTTCGAGACACCAGGGCTTCTGAAAAAGGAATACCCGGCTGTTTACAAACAACTTTCTCTCTATTACCAGCAAGATCCGGCAAGCCGGCAAGCCACCCTGGCGCACACCCCGACAGCATTCCCGTAACAAAACTTTGCCATGCACCGATCCACTGTCTAGAGTTGTTAAGCCACTCCGGCATTCCTTACAGACAGTGGAGAGCATTACATGGCTATTACCTGGATTCTGGTCGCCAACGCGAGCCTTGCCCGCCTGTACGCCAACCTCGGTCCGAAGCAGGGCCTGCAGCTGGTCAAGGAAATCGCCCACCCTGAAAGCCGCATGAAAAATGCCGAGCTGTCTTCCGACCGGGCCGGGCAGATGCAGGCCGGCGGCAGCGGTCATGGCTCGCGGGAACAACAAACTCCGCCCAAACTCAACGCCGCGCGCAGCTTTGCCCAGATGCTCGCCAAGGAACTCTACCTCGGGCGCAGCCGCAATCTGTTCGGCCGAGCCATCCTCGTCGCCCCGCCCGCCTTCATGGGCATGCTCAACGCCACTCTCGACGGCCCCACGTCGCAAATGGTGACCGACCGTCTCGAAAAGGATTACACCAAGTCCTCCGAACCAACCCTGTGCGGGCGCCTCGAAAGCTGCATCCTCGTCTGAATCTCCTCGCGAGCCCCAGGTCTGTGCCCCCCGCCGTTTCCACTGCAGCACAAAAAAACGGCCCTATCCAGACCATAGGGGTACACCGCGCTTGCAGGCGGCTGTGACGGGGGTCGCATCCGCCTGTTCTTTCCCCCCTACCTGTTCAACATCTGTGAGGAAGTGCCGCAAGCCCTGTGCAGGCGGCCCGTATTCTGGCCACCACTCGATACCGACTGGTGTGCATCATGAAAAAGAACTTCCTGCCCAGCCTCGCCCTCGCCCTTGCTGCCGTAGCAAACCCCCTCCTGGCGCATGCCGGCAGCCTGACAATTGACGGCAACTTCGCCGACTGGGGCGTCACCAACAACGGCAGGGTATCCGGATGGACGCCTAATGCAGAGGTACTGTTCGCCGTCGAAGACCAGAGCAACGCCAACGGTGGCTATCTGTCCCCCGGCTGGGGCGGTCAGGCCTACGATGCGGAAGCCATGTACCTGACCTGGTACACCAAGGCTGATAACCAGACCTACCTGGCCATCGGCCTGATCACCGGCCACGACCCCAGCACCGCGACCACCGCCAACAGCTTCGGCCGTGGCGACTTCGCCATCGATTTCGGCCACGACGGCATCTGGGACTTCGGCATCCTGACCGCCGACCGCAGCGCCACACTGAAGCAGGGCGACGTCGTCAGCACCGCCAACAGCGACTGGGCCACCGGCCTGTGGAGCGCCCCGGGCGTCTACGACCCGAACAACTCCCCCTACATCACCAAGGTAAACACCGGCACGGACGTCGGCAACGCCGCGATGGCCATCTCTGGCCGCTTCAGCAACATGGGCACCCTCGGCGGCGTGCACTGGTTCTACGAAGTGGAAATCCCGGTCACCGTCTTCGGCCAGCACTGGCAGGGCGACACGCCGTCGGAGAGCTTCGATGTGCAATGGACCATGCTCTGCGCCAACGACATCATCACGCTCGACCCGCCCGTCTCCACCGTCGCAGAGCCGGCTTCCATGGCCCTGGTGCTTGGCGCCCTCGGCGTGAGCGGACTCATCCGCCGCCGCCAGAAGAACACAAGCCGGTGATGGCCAATAACACGCCTGCCGTCAGGCCGGCACGGCGTCCTGCACACTCGCACGGGAACGATTGGCTCCGCTGATGAGCGCCTTGATCGATGCGGTGACGATATTGGCATCGATGCCAACCCCGTAGCAGTCGCTCTTGCTGCCGGCCACCTCCATGAAGGCGCAGGCGCGGGCATTACCATCCTCGCCAACCGGAACCATCGAACGCTCCTCGTAGCTGCGCACCTGAATGCCGATGCCACCACTCTGAAGGGCATGTACGGCGGCATTGATCGGGCCGTTGCCTTCGCCGGTAAGCTCTTGCGGCACGCCGTCGATATCGACACGCAAGCGGATGCCCTGGGCGGCGCCATTCTCGAAGAGCTGGTGCCCGCAATAGCGCACCGGGACGGCGGCATCGAGGTAGGTATCGGCAAACAAGCCCCAGATCTCCTCGGCACTCACTTCGCCACCATGCGCGTCGGTGTGCTGCTGGACAACGCCGGAAAACTCGACCTGCAAGCGGCGCGGCATGACGACGCCGTGTTCGTTTTCCATCAACCAGGCGATTCCCCCCTTGCCGGACTGGCTGTTGACGCGGATCACCGAATCGTAACTGCGGCCGACGTCGGCCGGGTCGATAGGCAAGTAAGGCACACACCACAAACCGTCCGCCTGTTGCGCGGAAAAACCCTTCTTGATGGCGTCCTGGTGCGAGCCCGAGAAAGCCGTAAAGACGAGATCGCCCACATACGGATGGCGCGGGTGAATCGGCAACTGGGTGCAATGCTCGTAGGTGCGGGCCACGGCGTTGATGTCCGAGAAGTCGAGCTGCGGATCGACGCCCTGGGTGTGCATGTTGAGGGCAAGAGTCACGAGGTCCACGTTGCCGGTGCGCTCGCCGTTGCCGAAGAGACAGCCCTCGACGCGGTCGGCGCCGGCCATCAAGCCGAGTTCGGCAGCCGCCACCGCCGTACCGCGGTCGTTGTGCGGATGGAGGCTGATGAGCACGCTGTCGCGGCGGGCGAGGTTGCGGTGCATCCACTCGATCTGGTCGGCGTAGATGTTCGGCGTGGCCACTTCCACCGTGGTCGGGAGATTAAGGATGACCTTGCGTTCGGGCGTGGCACCCCAGGCTTCGGTCACGGCGTTGCACACTTCGAGGGCGAAATCGAGCTCGGTGGCCGTGAAGGTTTCCGGGCTGTATTCGAGCACGAACTCGGTTTCCGGCTGGGCTTCGGCAAGCGTCTTGATGAGTTTGACGGCATCCACCGCCATCTTCACCACCTCCGGCTTGCTCATGCCGAACACGTTCTCGCGGAAGGGTTTGGAGGTGGCGTTATAGACGTGAACGATGGCGCGCTTGATACCCTTGAGCGACTCGAAGGTGCGGCGAATGAGGTGTTCGCGCGCCTGGGTGAGCACCTCGATGGTGACGTCATCGGGGATGTGATTGCCTTCGATCAAGCCACGTACAAAATCGAACTCGGTCTGCGAGGCGGACGGAAAGGCCACTTCGATTTCCTTGAAGCCAACGGCGCAAAGTGTCTCGAACATCCGCATTTTCTTCTCGCCGTTCATCGGTTCGAAGAGCGACTGGTTGCCATCGCGAAGATCGGTGCTCATCCAGATCGGCGCGGTGTCGATGACACGGCTGGGCCATTGGCGATCGGTGAGTTGAACCTGCGGAAAGGCGTTGTATTTGGCGACGGTTTGCTGCGGCATGATAAGGCTCCGAAAGATTTTTTCAATGCAGCAATCTTACGGAAAAGTGCTTGGCAGACCCTTGCGTTTCATGGCCAGCCGCCTACCATTGTCAGCATAAAATTTTGCTAAATATAAAAAATGAGCAACTTAATAGCCATGGACCGTTACGACCGGCAGATTCTCGCCATCCTGCAGCAGGAAGGGCGGATCAGCAATCAGGATCTGGCCGACCGTATTGGCCTGTCGCCCTCCCCCTGCCTGCGCCGGGTACGCACGCTCGAGGAAGCCGGACTGATCATCGGCTACCGGGCGTTTCTTGATGCCAAGAAACTCGGCCTGACACTGATGGCCCTGATCGGAATCTCGATGGATCTGCACACTCCGGAACGTTTCGCCCAGCTCGAGGCGAGCATCATGGAAATTCCGGAAGTGCTCGAATGCCTGCTGATCACTGGCCAACAGTCCGATTACCAGTTGAAGGTGGTCGTCCGTGACATGGATGCGTATCAGGACTTGCTGCTCAACAAGATCACCCGCATCCAGGGCGTGACCGGTGTTCACACCAGTTTTGTCCTGCGCCGGGTTGTCGATCGCACGGCCCTTCCCGTCACCGGCTGAAGCACAAGCCTAGCCCAGCGGCCAGGCGGCAAGACGCCGGTAATCGGCTCCGGCCGTCGAGGGGCAGGACTCCATCAGCACCCATTCGCCCACCGGCCACGCGAGGGGAGTCATCGCCGGCAGTTCGCCGACGGGACGTGCCTTGCGCAACAGCGTGATGTGGGGAGAAAAGGAGTCTGATCCGCCCGGCAAACCGAGCGCGACGAGTTGCTGGCGGATGGCGCTGACGAGCTGATCCAGCGCTTCCGGCTGCGCGCGGCAGCCGCCCCACACAATCCGGTTGTGTTTCCAGTAGCCAAGCGTGTCCACAACCAGCTGGAATGGCCGCCCCTTGATCCGGCTCATCGCCGCCAGCAGTGCCGGAATACGCGACTCGGGTACATCGCCGAGGAAGGCCAGGGTCAGATGCAGGGTCTTGACGCGCATCTGCCGGCCGCCACACACCCTGAAGGCCTCGGCCGACACCGTCTGCAGCCGCCCGGCCAGCTCGGGCCCTGGCCACAGGGCCAGGAAGAGACGACGACGGGCTTCAGCCATCTAGCCGCACCATCAAGGCCACGGCCTGGGAGGCGATGCCTTCGCCGCGGCCGGTGAAGCCGAGTTTTTCGGTAGTCTTGCCCTTCACGTTCACCGCCGCCGGATCGACGCCCAGATCAGCGGCAATGTTGGCGATCATCGCCGGCACGTGGGGCAAAATCTTCGGCGCCCGGGCGATCACCGTGGCGTCCACATTCACCGTCTGCCAACCGGCCGCCCGGGCTGCCGCAGCGGCTTCGCGCAGCAGCACGCGGGAATCCGCACCCTCGAAACGGGGATCGGTATCCGGAAAATGCCGGCCGATATCGCCAAGACCGGCGGCTCCGAGGATCGCGTCGGTAATAGTGTGCAGCAGCACGTCGGCGTCGGAATGGCCCAAAAGACCTTTGGCAAACGGAATGGTCACCCCGCCGATGATCAGCGGGCGGCCGGGAACGAGGGCATGGACGTCAAAGCCCTGCCCAATGCGGAACGGAACCATGCTCATGAGGCTTCCTCGCGGTGCTGGAGAATCCACTCGGCCAGATGCAGATCGAGGGGATAAGTGACTTTCAGGTTGGTCGGATCGCCCCGCACCAGCCGCGGCCGCAGGCCCATGGCCTCGATGGCGCTGGCCTCGTCGGTGACATTGCGGGCACTTTCTAGGGCCCGCTTGAGCATCACGTAGCGAAACATCTGCGGCGTCTGAGCCTGCCACAGACCATCGCGGGGCACGGTGGCAGCGATGTGCTGGTGACTGTCGGCTTGCTTGAGGGTATCGGCCACCGGCACGGCAAGAATGCCGCCGACCTCGTCGTGGATGAGCTCGCGCACCAGATTCTCGATGTGCCACGGCGCCAGGCACGGACGCGCCGCATCATGAACCAGAACCCAGTCGGATTCGGACGTATCATCGGCAATGGCCCGCAAGCCGTTAAGCACGCTGTCGGCCCGCGAGGCGCCGCCGCAAAACAGGGGCACCAGACGGTTGCCGAACGACGTCCAGTCGTGGCGGTCCCACTCCTGGTCACCGACCGACAGCACCACGTACACCCGGTCAATCACCGGCGACGCACACAGCGCCGCCAGGGTGTGACGGATAAGGGGCTGACCAAGCAGGGAAAGATATTGTTTGGGTTGTTCGCTGCGCATCCGGCTGCCGCTACCTGCGGCCGGAACAATCGCGAAACAACGGGTAGTCGGAATTCGCATCGCGCAATTCTACTCAATGTCTAGCGCGATTCTGCCGCTGATTAGGTTTCATCCACTCCGGGATAGCCGCCATGTTGTTCTCCCTACCCTTTGAAACCCGTCAGCTGGAAGCCCTCTTCCTGGCCACCGCCATCGGCCTGCTGATGGGCCTGGAGCGCGAGCGTCGCCCGGCCGCCCTGGCGGGCGTACGCACTTTCGGGCTCACCGGACTGCTCGGCGCGCTGGCCGGCCTGCTGGCCGAACAGCTCGCCACGCCAGGCCTCCTGATCGCCGGTTTCGTGCTGGTGGCGGCCATGATCATCGCTGCCAATTTCCGCCAGCCGGAACCCAATGATCCGGGCACCACCTCGGTCGTCGCCCTGCTCGTCTGCTACTGCCTGGGGGCGATGGTGTGGGTCGGCCAGGGGCGCCTTGCCGTTATGGCAGCAGTGGGCTCGACGATGTTGCTCTACTTCAAGTCGGAACTGCGCGGCGTGGCTTCCCGCCTGACCAGCCAGGACTGGCGCTCGATCCTGCAGTTCTCGGTGCTGTCGCTGATCGTCCTGCCGATCCTGCCCAACCACGGTTTCGGCCCCTATGAGGCGATCAACCCCCACCAGGTGTGGCTGATGATCGTGCTGATCTCCGGCGTCAGCCTCGCCGGCTACGCCGCCCTGCGCCTGATCGGTGCCCGCTACGGCGCACCCCTGCTCGGCCTTTTCGGCGGGCTGGTGTCGAGCACTGCCACCACCATGGTGTTTGCCCGCCATGCCCGCGAAAACCCGGCCATGGCCCCCACCGCCACGCTGGTCATCCTGCTGGCCAACCTGATCATGGTGGTACGTGTTCTGGCCATTGCCGGCGTGCTCTCTCCTTCAGTGCTCCCCGAGCTGGCCACCGGCTGCCTGCTGGCCATCCTGATCGGCTCCGTGGTGATTGCCGTGAACTGGCGCCAGCTGGCCGCCCAGGAAGGCCTGCCGATTCCTGAAACCCGCAACCCGACCGAGCTGCGCACGGCCATGGGTTTCGGTCTGCTCTACGCCGGTGTATTGCTGTGCGCAGCCTGGCTGTCGGACAGCGCCGGCCAGGGCGGGCTGTACCTGCTGGCCTTCGCCTCCGGCCTCACCGATGTGGACGCCATCGCCCTGTCCACCCTGCGCCTGCTCAACCTGGGCAAGATGGAAACGACACCAACAGCCATTGCCATCCTGCTCGCCATGCTCGCCAACCTCACTTTCAAGACCGGACTGGCCTTCGGGCTCGGTGGGCGCGCCCTCGGCTGGCGGGTGGTGGGCGGCATGCTGGCAGTTGGCGCCGGGCTGGGCGGCGGGATCGCATGGTTGCTGCGCCCGGTCCTATAATGGAATCAAGGGTGTTCCCCGTTTCATCAAGAAGGAAATCATGGCTCACGCGTCGCAACGCCTTCCGGCTGTAGCCGGGCTTTTCTACCCAGCCGATCCCCATAGCCTGCATGCCCAGGTAGCGGGCTTTCTGTCTGCGGCCATTCCCGCCGAAGTGGTGGATGCCCCAAAGGCGTTGATCGTGCCGCACGCGGGTTATATTTACTCAGGCGCAGTGGCCGCCAGCGCCTACGCCGAACTCGTGCAGCGGCGCGATGTGATCCGCCGGGTTTTGATTCTTTGCCCGACCCACCGGGTAGCAGTACGCGGCATGGCCCTGCCCGCGGCGCAGTCCTTCATCACGCCATTGGGCGCGGTGGCCGTCGACCGGGAAGCCTGGCTGGCGGTGCGGGAAATGCCCGGTGTGATCGTCGATGACCTGCCCCACGCCGAAGAGCACGCCATCGAAGTGCAGCTGCCCTTCCTGCAAACCACGCTCGATCACTTTGAAATCCTGCCCATCGCCGTCGGTGACGTGGACGCCCGTCGGGTTGCTGCAGTTCTGGAAGCCCGGTGGGGAGGGCCGGAAACCCTGATCGTCATCAGCTCCGACTTGTCCCATTACCACCCCTACCGCCAGGCCCAGTGGCGCGACAAGGCCACCATCGCGCAGATCCGTCAGCTCGACGCAACCCTGCTTTGTGAACAGGCCTGTGGCGCCGGCCCGATCAACGGCCTGCTTCTCGCCGCACAACGCCACAACCTCAAACCCCACTTGCTCGACTTGCGCAATTCCGGCGACACGGCAGGCGACCGGGAGCGGGTGGTCGGCTACGCTTCGATTGTGTTTTCAGAGGAATGCGACCGTGCCCACCACTGACACCCTCGGCGTGGCGCTCCTGACCCAGGCCCGCAAGGCCATCGCCGATGCGCTCGGGCAGAGTGCCCCGGTGGCGCTTGAGCATCCCCGCCTCGCAGAGCGGGGCGCCACCTTCGTCACCCTGACCCTCGACGGCGACTTGCGCGGCTGTATCGGCAGCCTCAATGCCCACCGCACGCTGGGCGACGACGTACGCGAAAACGCCGTCTCCGCGGCCCTGCGCGATCCACGCTTCCCGCCGCTGTCGGCGAGCGAGTTCGCCCGGGTGAAAGTCGAAGTCTCCCTGCTCACCGAACCGGACTTCATGGAATTCCGCGACGAAGCCGATGCCCTCGCCCAGCTGGTTCCCGGCCGCGACGGGGTGATCTTCTTCAACGGCTGCCAGAAGGCCACCTTTCTGCCCCAGGTATGGGAGCAGTTGCCGGACAAGCACACCTTTATGGCGGCCCTCAAGCAGAAGGCCCGCCTGCCCGTCGACTTCTGGGGGCCCAACGTCATGCTCGCCCGCTACCAGGTGCAAAAGTGGCACGAGGGCGAAACCCGGGAGTAAATCATGGACACCCACCCCGCCCGCTACTGGCATGCCCTTGACGACGGCCGCATCCAGTGCGACCTGTGCCCGCGGGATTGTCGTCTCCACGAAGGCCAGCGCGGCGCCTGCTTCGTGCGCCAGAGGGTGGACGGCAAGATGGTCCTCACCACCTACGGGCGCAGTTCGGGCTTCTGCATTGATCCCATCGAGAAGAAACCGCTGAACCACTTCTACCCGGGCAGCAGTGTTTTCTCCTTTGGCACCGCCGGCTGCAACCTGGCCTGCAAGTTCTGCCAGAACTGGGATATTTCCAAGAGTCGCGACATGGACCGGCTGATGGATGCGGCGTCCCCGGTTGAAATCGCCAAGACGGCGGCCCGGCATGGCTGCCGCAGCGTCGCCTTCACCTACAACGACCCGGTGATTTTCGCCGAGTACGCCATCGACACCGCCATCGCCTGCCATGAGCACGGCATCGCCACGGTGGCCGTCACCGCCGGCTACATCCACGCAGAACCGCGCCGCGACTTCTACGCCGTGATGGATGCCGCCAACGTCGACCTCAAGGCGTTCACCGAAGATTTCTACGTCCACCAGACCGGTGCCCACCTGGCTCCGGTACTCGACACCCTGCTCTACCTGCACCACGAAACCCCGGTGTGGGTGGAAATCACCACCCTGCTGATCCCCGGCCTCAACGACTCCGACGCCGAGCTCACCGCACTGTCGAAATGGGTGGCCAACGAACTCGGGCCCGACGTACCCCTGCACTTCACCGCCTTCCACCCTGACTACAAGCTCGACCAGATTCCGCCGACCCCGCCGGCCACACTCAGCCGGGCCCGGCAGATTGCCCGCGATGCCGGCCTGCATTACGTCTACACCGGCAACGTGCACGACACCGACGGCGGCTCGACCCACTGCCCGTCCTGCGGGCAGGTCGTCATCGAACGGGACTGGTACGCCATCCTGGCCTATCGCCTGAATGCCAGCGGTGCCTGCAGCGCCTGCGGACATCCGGTAGCCGGACGTTTCGGGGAATTCAGCGGCGCTTTCGGGCCGCGCCGTGTTCCAGTGCACATTCACGCCAACTAGGCCGCCCCACGCCCTTGCAGCCTGTCCGGTGGCGTGCCATCGTCCGGAAAAATACAGGCTGCACCGTCCGATCATGATGAAACTGCGTCACACCCCCCTGAGCATCGCCGCCGGCCCGATCTGGCTTGAAGCCCTGCTCGCCCACTCGCCGGACGCCGCCGGACTGATCCTGATCGCCCAGAACTCCGTCGGCAACCACCGGAACTCCCGCGAGGCCCACTTCGCCAAACGCCTGCAGGAAGCCGGCTATGCAACGCTGATTTTCGATCTGCTGACGCGCCACGAAGAAGCCCGCGATCCGGACACCCGCTACAACACGCCGCTCCTCGGCCAGCGCATCAGCGCGCTGTTTGAATGGCTGCGCCACCAGCCACCGCTGGTCCCGCTGCCGGTCGGACTGGTAGCCAGCAGCACCGGCAGTGCCGCAGCAATCCGGGCCATCGCCAAGGAACCGACAATGGTCAGTGCGCTGGTGTGTCGAGGCGGCCGCCCCGGCCTGGCCGGCATGTCGCCACTGCAACAGGTCGCCTGTCCGACCCGCATGATCGTCGGCGAAAAGGACGACGGCCTGACCCATGTCCGGCAAGCCTACGAGCAGCTCACCTGCCAGAAGGACTGGCGGGTCGTTGCGGGCACCGATGATCTGTTCCGCGAACCGGGCGCCCTCGACACGACAGCCACCCAGGCCGCCGAATGGTTTCAGCGTCATCTTGCCCACGTGCCGGTAACAGTCGGTACCGACGACAGCGCCTCAACCCGCTAGGTTTTTTCGCATGGCCTGGTGAAGCAGGCCGGCTTCGTCGTATGCGTCTCCTTCCGGCACGAAACCGAAACGCGCATAAAAGCCCAGAGCATGCGTCTGGGCGCTAAGCACCAGTTGAGCCATGCCCAAGCGTGTGGCCTCAAGGATCAGCGTCTCCAGCAGCGCCGTCCCCACGCCCCGACCACGCCAATCAACAAGCACCGCCATTCGCCCGATATGGCCATCCGGCAGCAGGCGGCCAGTTCCTACCGGCACATCACCGGCCAGCGCCACCGCGTGACGCGACAGCCCATCGAACTCATCCAGCTCCATCTCCGCAGGCACGCCCTGCTCATCCACGAAGACGCAGAAGCGGATCGGCGTGACCACACCCGCCAGTTCATCCCAGCTGCCCAGCCGGATGAGCACCCCGGACTCCCCGCTCACGCGCAGATCTCCACCGGCGTGCCGGCCGGCACCAGATCGAACAGCTCGGCCACATCCCGGTTGCGCATGCGAATGCAGCCAATCGACAGCGGCACGCCCATCGGCTCCGTATCCGGCGTGCCGTGAATATAGATATAGCGGCGCATGGAATCCACATTGCCGAGACGATTGCGGCCCGGCTCCATGCCCGACAGCCACAGGATGCGGGTCAGGATCCAGTCCCGCTCCGGCGCGGCGGCAGACAGTTCGGGCGTCCACACCTCACCGGTCGGACGCCGGCCGCGGAAGGCCGCACCGAGCGGCTCCCCGGCGCCAATCCGGGCGCGAATGAGATGTTTGCCGCGCGGGGTGCGATAGCTCCCGGCCTCTTCACCTGGCCCGTTTTTAGCCGTGGAAACGCGGTAACGACGGATGCACGCACCGTCATCGGCGATCAGGGTCAGTATCTGGGACGGAATATCGATACAAATCTGCACAATTCTCACCCTCCTGCCGGTCGTTTGCGCCGGGCAGCAAAAAAAGCTGACAAAAGCCCGCCACATTCGCTGGCAAGCATGCCTCCCTCCACCTCGGCGTGATGGTTTAGGCGTGTTTCCGCAAAAAGATCGATTACGCTACCGGCTACCCCGGTTTTGGGGTCGTTCGCACCAAACACCACTCTGCCGATACGCGCATGCATGATCGCACCGGCGCACATGGCGCACGGCTCAAGGGTTACATACAGAGTGCAGCCCGGCAGCCTGTAGTTGCCCAGCAACTCGGCGGCATTACGCAACGCCATGACCTCAGCATGTGCAGTCGGGTCGTGACGCAGAATGGGCTGATTGAAACCGCGGCCTACAACAAGGCCATCGGGGCCGACGATCAGTGCCCCGACGGGCACCTCGCCGCAACGGCCGGCTTCGTGCGCGAGCGCGATGGCTGCACGCATGAATTCGGCGTCCTTCTCGGGACGGGTCGGGATCATTGTGTGAATGGAATAGTGTTTCAAAAACAGGAAAACGGATTTTAAAGCAGCATTGTGGAAAGACCCGCCCCAACAGTGACAGATCACCCAGCAACAGGACTTGCCCCATGATCTTCAAACCTGGTCATGAGCCCGTCGTGCCCGCCGTCGACCTGCCCCCCGCCTGTGCACCGGGCAGGCGCGCCACCATGCTTGCCGGCATCTACGCCGCAGTAACGGCCTTGCTGATCATGACCACGCAAGCCATGCTGCAGGGCTGGCCGGTGCTCCTGGTGATTGCCATCAGCAGTTTCGTTTTGTTTCTCGTGATGCGCCGCGAACTGCTTGGCGCGGCCGGCAATGCCACCGCTGGGCAGGCCACCGCGGCAACCAGCTCCCACAACAACACCTGCTTCACCGAAGCCCTCGAGAAGGTCCCGCATGTCCTGTACCGCTTCAACCCGGCGCACGAATGCTACGACTACATCTCGGCCAAGGCCGGGGAGTGGCTGGGCACCCCCATCGACGTACTGTGCGCGCCGGGCGGCTGGCAGCATTTCGCCCACCGCACCCCGGCCGAGGATCTCGGGCGTGTCTGGGCCGCCATTGAAGAGGCCCTCAGAAGACCCGGCCACGCGCCCGTGGAAATCAGCGTGGAATACCGGCTTGACCCGGCCAACGGGGAGCCCATGTGGATCCACGACGCCATGACCCTCCTGCGCAACCCGGATGGCGGCCTGAACGCCATCATCGGCGCAGCCTCGGACCAGACCGCCCAGCGGGCCACCAGCGAGTACCTCGGCGTTACCCTGCGCAGCATTGGGGATGCCGTCATCGCCACCGATCGGCACAGCCGCATCACCCTGATGAACCCGGTCGCCGAGAAACTTACCGGGTGGACCGAGAACGAAGCCATCGGCCAGCCCCTCGACATAGTCTTCCGGATCATCAATGAAGAAACCGGCGAGCCAGTCGAGAACCCCGCCGACAAGCTCATGCAGGGCAGTGAAATGGCCAGGCTGGGCCAGCACACCCTGCTGGTCGATCGCCACGGAATCCGGCGCCCGATTGCCAACAGCGGTGCGCCGATCATGATGGCACCGCATCAAAACCCACTGGGGGTTGTGCTGGTGTTCCACGACCAATCGCAGGAACGCCTCACCGGACAGGCCATCGTCGACCAGCAGGCGCGCTATCGGGCGCTGGTGGAGAACTCGCCGGTCGGGATCTTCCATTTCACCAATGACCTGCAGATCAGCTACTGCAACGGCCGTCTGGCAGAGATTCTCCATTCCACCGCCGGCCACCTGAACGGCCTGGATCTGCACTCCCTCGGCGACGACGCCATCCTGGCGATGCTGCGCGGGGCCCTCAACGGCCAGCGCGGTGCCTACGACGGCCCCTTCGTCTCGCCGCTGTCCACCAACGTACAGATCCTCTCCATCCGTGTTGCCCCGGAGTACGACGCCAGCGGCAAAGTGTATGGTGGCGTCGGCATCGTCGAGGACCGCACCGCCTTCCTGGAAGCCGAAGAGCAGCTCCGCGACACCAAGGAACGCTACGTCCTGGCCCAGCGCGGCACCAACGAAGGCTTGTGGGACTGGGATCCGAAGACCCGCCACCTGTACCTTTCGGCCCGCCTGCTGTCGCTCCTCGGCCTGCACAGCGACACCCTGCGCACCACCGGTGACGAGTGGCTGAAGCTCATTCATCCGGACGACCGGGCTCGCTACCGGACCGATTTCATCGCCCATCTGCGCGGTGAAACAGAGCACTTCGAATCCGAATACCGGATCGCCGACAAGGATGGCAAGTTCCACTGGGTGCTTGCCCGCGGCCTCGCCCATCGCAACCAGCAGGGCCGCGCCGTGCGTATCGTCGGCTCGATCGGCGACATCACGGCGCGCAAGCTGGCCGAAGAGCAACTCAAGGCCGAGCGCGACTTTTCGCGCGGACTGATCGACAGCCTGCCGGCACCGTTCTTCCTGTTCGACCAGAGAGGCCGGCTGGTTCTGTGGAACCGCTTTGTCAGCGAACTGACCGGGCTCGAAGACGCCGAACTGCAGGACGCCGAGGCGGAAAGCCTGGTCATCCCGGAACAGGAACCGGTGATTGCCCACCGCATCGAATCAGCACTGCTTTCCGGCGAAACCTCGGTGGAAGTGATGCTCCGCCGCAACGACAAGGAGCCGGTGCCCTTCCTGGTGGTGGGCCGGCGCGTGATCCTCGACGGCAGGCCGCACATCGTCGGCGTCGGCACCGACCTCACCGAACGCAAGTTTGCCGAGCGCGCCATCAAGCGCCTCAACAGCGAACTGGAACGCCGGGTGGCCGAGCGCACCTCGCAGCTCAGTGCGGCCCTCAATGAACTGGAATCCTTCAGTTATTCCGTGTCCCACGACCTGCGCGCCCCGCTGCGCGCCATCGAGGGCTACAGCTCCATCCTCGGCTCGGACTACGGCGACAAGCTGGACGACGAGGCCAAGGAACTGCTGCGCCGGGTACGCGCTGCCGTGCATCGCATGGGCCAGCTCATCGACGACCTGCTGACCTTGTCGCGGGTCAGCCGCAAGGAACTCGAACGGCGCCCGGTGGATTTGTCCCACCTGGCGCAGGTCATCTGCGAGGAACTGCGCCAGCAGGAGCCGGAGCGGGAGATGCGCGTCGATATCGCACCGGACCTGCGCGTCGAGGGCGACCCGAGCCTGATACGTACCGTGCTGGAGAACCTGCTCGGCAACGCCTGGAAGTTCACCGGCCGCATGGCACAAGCGGAAATCCATTTCAGCGCCACCCATCACGAGGGCGTGGATGCCTTCGTGATCCGCGACAACGGCGCCGGCTTCGACATGCGCTACCGGGAAAACCTGTTCCGTCCCTTTCAGCGCCTGCATTCCGACCGGGAGTTTCCGGGCACCGGCATCGGTCTGGCTACCGTGGCCCGCATCGTCCGCCGACATGCCGGCGAAGTGTGGGCAGAAGGCGAAGTCGGCAAGGGTGCCGCCCTTTACTTCAGCATTGGCCAGAGCCAGGCCCTGCAGAACGGCAACTGAGAAACGTCAGAGCAGAACCGGCCGGTCGGGCAGTTCGTTGGGATTGTCGGATCGGGCCGGAAAACGCACCGCAAGCAGTTGCCCCACCGCCCGTACGGCCTCGGCAGAACCTTCACCGAAGCGCCCGTCCCGGAAGGCCGCTTCCATCCGGCGGCAGATTTGCTCCCATTCTGCTTGCGGCACCTGCGCGGCAATCCCCCGGTCGGCAACGATTTCCACCTGCCGATCCAGCCACTGGACGTAGATCAGCACGCCGCTATTCTCGGCCGTGTCCCATACGCGCAGCCGCGAAAAAACCTCCACAGCGCGCTCCCGGGCGCTCGTCCCACGGCGCAGTTCATCAAGATCAAGTCCGGCTTCTACGGCAAAGCGGATCTCGCCCCGGTGCAGGGTTTCCGATTCCTTCACGGCCTCTTCGATGGCCGTCATCACGGCAGGAGTAAATACCCGCCCGAGTACCCACGACGGCGTCACCAGATGACGAAACATGCGTCCGATCTGCATCACCAGCCTCCCGACGCGCCGCCGCCGCCAAAACCACCGCCGCCACCGGACCAGCCACCGCCTCCACCGCCGCCCCGTCCGAAACCGCCGCCGCCCATCCACGGCCCGCCGGTGTGGCGAGAACCACCACCGGAGCCCATGGCCAGCACGAAGATGAAGGCCGCCACACCACCGGCCACTCCCACCAGCAAGACGCTGGTCAGCAGCCAGGCCCCCACGCCGACAATCCCTGAAGCCATCGTCGCCCCAAGGAGTCGCCCAAAAATGGCGCGCAGCACGCTGCCCACCACGATGGTCACGATCATTCCCAGCACCAGGATTTCTTCCAGTCCGAAGTCACTGTCACCCGCAGGGCTGCGCACCGTCGGCGCCGGCAGGGCCTCGCCCGACACCCGCGCCGCAATCGCCGCCACGCCGGCCTCGATGCCGCCGGCAAAATCGCCCGCACGAAACGGCGGCGTTACCACATCAGCGATGATGCGCTTGGCGATGGCATCCGGAATCGCCCCTTCCAGCCCGCGGCCCACCTCGATGCGCATCCGCCGGTCGTCCCGGGCAATCAGGAACAACAGGCCGTCATCCACACCCTTGCGCCCCAGACGCCAGGCTTCGGCGGCGCGCAGGGCGTACTCCTCGATGGCTTCGGGCTGCGTGCTGGCGACAACCAGCACCGCCACCTGGGCGCCTTTCTCCGTTTCCAGCGCCACCAGCCGGTTTTCGAGGGCCAGCTTGCGCGACTCCGGCAACAGACCGAGGGTATCGGTCACATGCGCCGACAGCGCAGGAATGGGCGGCAGATCGTCGGCATGGACGAAACCGGCCAGGCCGATCAGCAGCCAGAGAAAACGCAGGAGCGCGCGGCCCACGGTGAGGCGTCCGTGTCCGGCTTACTGGGCCGCCGGCTTGGCAGGCGCGGCGGGCGAGCCGAAGTTCACCTTCGGCGGCTCGCTGATGGCCTGCTCGTTCTCAACCGTGAAGTTGGCCTTGGGCTTGGCGCCAATCACCATCGCGGTGAGGTTGTTCGGGAAGGTGCGCACCGACACGTTGTATTCCTGCACCGTCTTGATGTAGCGGTTGCGGGCCACGGTGATGCGGTTTTCGGTGCCTTCGAGCTGGGCCTGCAGGTCACGGAAATTGGCGTCGGCCTTGAGGTTGGGGTAGTTCTCGGACACCACCAGCAGGCGCGACAGGGCACCGGAGAGTTCGCCCTGGGCCTTCTGGAACTTGGCCATGGCTTCGGGATCATTCACCAGTTCGGGCGTCACTTTCATGCCGGCCACGCTGGCACGGGCCTCGGTCACACGGATCAGCACTTCCTTTTCATGGGAAGCGTAACCCTGCACCACCTGGACCAGGTTGGGGATCAGGTCGGCCCGGCGCTTGTACTGGTTGAGCACTTCGGACCACGACGCGTTGACCTGTTCATCGTTGATCTGGATCTGGTTATAGCCGCAACCGGAAAGCAGCAGCGCCGACAGGATCAGGGACAGGAAGAGCTTGATACGCATGGGAAAGTCCTCGAAAAAGAAGATGGAGCCGGGCAACGGGACACGCTGTCGCCACGATATACAACGACTCATTCTGGCGGCAAGCGGTGTCGTGCGCAGTGACAATCAGCCTCCGCCATGAAATCTTGCAATGTGCCTATGCGCCTTCGCGCAAACGCCGCATGGTGCTGCGGGCAAAACACAGGTCTTCCCAGGCTTTGGCCTTGTCGGCCATATTGCGCAGCAAATAAGCCGGATGATAAGTCACCACCACCGGAATCGAGGCGTGGGAGAACAGCTTGCCCCGCACCGCACCGATCTTGATTTCCTGATTGAGCAGGGCCTGGGCGGCCGGGCGGCCGAGGGCCACGATCAGACGTGGCTTGATCAGCGCAATCTGGCGGCTGAGGTAGGGGAAGCAGGCCGCCAGTTCGGCAGCTTCGGGGGTGCGGTTGTTGGGCGGCCGGCATTTAACCGCGTTGGCGATGTACACGTCCTCACCACGTTTCAGGTCGATGGTGCCGAGCATGTTGTCGAGCAGACGCCCGGCCTGACCGACAAAGGGCTCGCCCCGCTCATCCTCCTCGGCCCCCGGCCCTTCACCCACAAACAGCCAGTCGGCCTGACGGTCGCCCACGCCGGGCACCGCCTGCTTGCGCCGCTTGCACAGGCCGCAGGCGTCGCAGGCGCGAATGCGCGCTTCCAGTTCATCCCAGCCCAGGCCGGCCAGATCGGTGGCGAACTCGCGACGCGGGGCGACGGCCTCGACCACGGGAGCCAGCGGCGCCAGAGCCTCGCGCAAGGTGGCGCGCACCTCAACCGGCCTGGCCAAGGCAGGCGAAGGCGCAACAGGCGCAGCCGCAAGCGGCACGCTCACCACCGGTGATTCGGGCAACACCTGCGCAGGCGCGTCGACGGCGACGTCTTCCACGCCGCGCAGGCGCCACAGGGGCGCCAGCCCCATCTCGCGCAGGATACCCCTGGTGCGCAAGCTCACAGGGGCCACCTCATCACCAGCGCATCCTCGCGCCCGTCGGCGGCCGGGTAATAGCCCTTGCGGCGACCGATGGTTTCAAAACCGGCCCGCTGGTACAAGGCCAGCGCCGGCATGTTGGAGGGGCGCACTTCAAGAAACATCTGGCGTGCGCCGGCTGCCTTGGCCACCACCGCCAAATGATCGAGCAGACGGCGCCCCAGCCCACGCCCCTGATGTGCCAGCACCACGCTGATGTTGAGGATATGCACCTCGTCGAGAACCATCATCAGCACCGCGTAACCCACGCGCTCGGTGCCGTCGAACATGGTCCAGCAGCCGTAGCCAGCACTCATGGAATCGGCGAAATTCACAGCCGCCCACGGAAACGGATAAAGCTGCCTGTCCTGCCCGGCGATCCATTCGAGGTCGTCCTCCTGCATCGGCACAAAAGCCAGCGCAGCATCCAGCCCCGTCGTGCTCACGCCTTGCCTCCACGGGCGAGGCGCTCGGCGGTGGTCAGGGCGACCTTGTCGCGCACGTAAAGCGGGGCAGCCAGTGCCGCATCAATCACTTCGCCACGCCGGAAACGCCCGGCGGCGAGACGGGCCACGCTGGACGCCAGGGGAATCGGGGATTCGTCAAACCCCGCCAGGCGGGGACCAAGACCGACCACGAGGGCCTCCCGGTAAGCCCGGAACGCCGAGCCGAAGCCAAACCATTCACCTTCGGGCGGCAGGCGCACATCGGCCGGCACGGCGCAGGCTGGCGGCGCGTATTCGCGCAGGCTGCCGTCCTGGCGTTGATAGGCGGAGAAATAGACTTCCGACATGCGTGCATCGGCCGCCACGAAAACGAAATCGCGGTCGCACTGGCTGGCCAGGGCTTCCAGCGTGCCGACGGGAATCACCGGTTTGCCGATCCCCATCGCCAGGCCCTGGGCCACGCCACAGGCCAGCCGCAGGCCGGTGAAGGCACCCGGACCGGCGCCAAAGGCGATCGCATCCACATCATGGAGGTCGACGCCAGCCTCGCGCAGGAGCGCCAGCACTTCGGGGAGAATGGTTTCCGAGTGACCGGGCCGACCGGCGACCTGGCGTTCAACAAGGCGATCGCCGTCCAGCAGCGCGACCGAACCGAATTCGGTGGAGGTTTCGAGAGCAAGAATCTTCATAGCGCGCGCATTCTACCGCCTCCGGCCCCAAGGGCGGAGCGGGCGCACGTGCCCATCACTCGGGACGACGGGGATGACTGCCGTAAACGTCGCGACCGGCCTCATGTACATCGCGTCGCAACTGACGACGTTCCTCGGGGGACCAGCGCCGCGGATTACGGCTGTCATCGGCTTCCTGACGACGCAGGGGCTCGGCGGCGAAAGCCGGCATTTCCCGCGCCTGACGATCCTGCGGTGCCGCATACTGCCGCAGGAAGGGGCCCAGTCGTTCGCCCCCCTCCGCATGTGCAGCGCTCGCCGCCAAAGGCCATGCCAGCAGCAACCCGACCACCAGGCCGAGACCGCGAATAAACCTGTCCTGCAAGAATGTCTCACTGCACATGGCGCTTATCCTAACCCGACCGCGAGTTTTCCGGCACATCCCGGCACGGCACGATTTGATTCTGGCAGGCTGTTCCGACAATAACATTTCGCTTTGTAAGGGGATGTTAGACCCCTCCCCCGACTTACTTTTGCTTACCCACCACCTGTTGCCCCGCTAGCCCGTTTGCAGGGGAGCAGCTAGGATTCGCCCCATGGAAAAAGAAAGTTATCGCGTCCTCGTCGTTGACGACGACCTCCGCCTGCGGGATCTCCTGAAGCGCTACCTCAGCGAACAAGGTTTCAACGTAAAGACCGTCAGCGACGCCCCCCAGATGGATCGGGCCCTGCTGCGCGAACATTTCGACCTGATGGTGCTCGACCTGATGCTCCCCGGCGAGGATGGCCTGTCCATCTGCCGGCGCCTGCGCGGCACCAACAACCTGATTCCCATCGTGATGCTCACCGCCAAAGGTGACGATGTAGACCGCATCGTCGGCCTCGAGATGGGTGCCGACGATTACCTGCCCAAACCTTTCAACCCGCGCGAACTGGTCGCCCGAATTCACGCCGTGATGCGCCGCCAGCCGCAGACGCCGCCGGGCGCACCGGCCAGCGACGACGAGGAAGTCAGCTTCGGCCAGATTGTCGTCCAGCTCGGCACCCGCATCCTGGTCAGGAGCGGTGAGGAAACCGTGCTCACCACCGGCGAATTTGCGCTGCTCAAGGTGCTGCTGCAGCACCCGCGCCAGCCGCTTTCCCGCGACCGCCTGATGGAACTGGCCCGGGGCCGCGAATACGACGTCTTCGACCGCTCCATCGACGTGCAGATTTCCCGTCTGCGCAAACTCATCGAAGAAGACCCGGGCAAGCCCCGCTACATCCAGACCGTGTGGGGCTTCGGCTACGTCTTCGTGCCGGACGGAAACAAGCACGCCTGACAGGCCTGCCCCATGGCGCTGCCCAATTATCACTCCCTCCTTGTCCGGGCTCCACGCACGCTGCTGTGGCGGATCTTCCTGGTGGTGACTGTTCTCATGCTCGCCTCGGTGGCAGCATGGTCGGCCATTTTCAGTCACTTCGATCAGGCCGGCCGGGCGCGACAGACCGCCCAGACAGTCGTCAGCATCATCAACCTGACGCGCACCGCGCTGCTCAATGCCGATCCGGCACTGCGCAAGGATCTGCTCCTTGATCTTGCCACCCTCGAAGGCATCCGCATCTATCCGGCCGAAGCCCAGGACAAGCTCCTGCCCCTCGACAACACCGCCGTACTGCGCATGGTGACTGAGGATGTACGCCGCCAGCTTGGCGCGGACACCCGCTTCGCCTCATCGTGGGAGGGGTTGAACGGCTTCTGGATCAGTTTCCGACTGGAAGGCGAGACGCCGGCAGAAAACACCGACTTCTGGGTCATGCTCCCCATCGAGCGGGTCCTGCGCCCCCATGCACTTGAATGGATGGGATGGGGCGCGGCGGCCCTGTGCCTGGCCATGCTCGGCACCTACATGATCGTGTCGCGCCTCAACCGGCCGCTCAAGGATCTCGCCCAGGCCGCCCGCACTGTCGGACGCGGCGAGGTGCCACCGCGCCTGAGCGAAAGCGGCCCGACCGAACTGGCCGATCTGGCTCACGCCTTCAACCAGATGTCCCACGACCTGCAGCAACTCGACGCCGACCGGGCCCTGATCCTGGCCGGCGTCTCCCACGACCTGCGTACCCCGCTGGCCCGTTTGCGCCTGGGTATTGAAATGTGCGGCGCCGATCCGGTCGAAGTGGACGCGATGGTCTCCGACATCGAAGACATGGACCGGATCATTGGCCAGTTCCTGGAATTCTCGAAAGAGGATGGCGGCGAGCAGCTCACCGCGCTCGATCTGGCCGAATTGGCCGAAGAGCTTTCGACCATCTACGCGCGCCGGGGCGTCACGCTGAACGTGAAAGCAACCGGACCAACCTTCGCGCTAGCGCGACCGAATGCCCTGCGCCGGGCCGTCACCAACCTGATCGAAAATGCCCTGCACTATGCTGGCGGCGCCCCCGAACTGGAAATCGGCATGGATGGCAAACGCCCGGTCATCGAAGTGCTCGACCGGGGACCAGGCATTCCGGAGACCGAAACCGAGCGGGTCAAACGGCCCTTTACCCGTCTTGAATCGGCCCGCAGCAACACCAAGGGCTCAGGGCTCGGTCTGGCCATCGTTGACCGCATCGTGCGCGGACAGCATGGAGAGTTTCGCCTGCTGCCCAGAGAAGACGGAGGGCTGCGGGCCTGCATCCTGCTTAGAGCCGCACCAAAGACCTGAGTTGAAGCTAGAATCGACCCTATTCCCTTCAAGGCAGCACTTCCATGATTCTCTTCCATCAGTTCTTCGACCCCACCAGTTGCACCCTCAGCTACCTGCTCGCTGACCCGGTCACCGGCGATGCGGTCATCATCGACTCGGTCAAGGAGCATGTGGGTGCCTACATTACCTTTTTGCAGGAGCAGGAGTTGCAGCTGGCCTGGATACTGGAAACCCATGTCCATGCCGATCACATCACGGGCTCGGCCGGCCTCCGCGAATTCACCGGCGCGCGCAGCGCGATCGGGACCGGTGGTGGCGTAGGCTGCGCAGATCGCCTGCTCAACGACGGCGACACCCTGGTCTTCGGCAATCAGGTCATCCGGGTGATTCCGACCCCCGGACACACCCCAGGCTGTGTCACCTATCATTGGCGCGACCGCCTGTTCACCGGCGACGCTTTGATGATCGGCGGCTGTGGTCGTACCGATTTTCAGGGCGGTGACGCCGGCACGCTGTATGACAGCATCCACGATCGCCTGTTTACCCTGGCCGACGAGACCCTCGTCTATCCGGGCCACGATTACCGGGGCGCCCGCGTGTCCTGTATCGGCCAGGAAAAAGAGAGCAATCCGCGTCTCGCCGGTCGTAGTCGCCAGGAGTTTATCGAACTGATGGCCAACCTCGACCTGCCACGCCCGAACATGATGGACGAGGCCCTGCCTGCCAACCTGCGCTGCGGCCGCATTAGCGCCATGGATGTCCACAGTGCCTGAAAACATGAACACGCCCTACGCCGAACTGGGCGGCGAAGCCGGCATCCGGCGCCTTGTGCAGCGTTTTTACACGTTGATGGATACCCTGCCCGAAGCCTGGGAAGTGCGCCAGATGCACCCGGAAGACCTCTCCGGCTCCGAAGAAAAACTGTTCAAATACCTTACCGGCTGGCTGGGTGGCCCCCCGCTCTATGAGCAGGAGTTTGGGCACCCCCGCCTGCGCGCCCGCCACCTGCCCTTCACCATCGCCAGCGTCGAACGGGACCAGTGGCTGATGTGCATGAAACTGGCCTTCGACGAATGCATCCCGGAAAGCCCGCTGCGCACAAAACTGTGGACGGCCATCGAAGGCTTGGCCGATCACATGCGGAACCGCACCGATCCGACCTGATCAGCTCCCACCTCCCGCCCAATTCGCCCCGCACTCACCGATGAAATTCCTTTTCGACCTCTTCCCCATCATCCTGTTTTTTGTCGCCTACAAGTTCTCCGGAATCTTCGCCGCGACAGCGGTGGCCATTGCCGCCACGGTGGCGCAAATCGGCTGGGTCTGGTTCAGGCACCGCAAGGTGGACACCATGCTGTGGGTCAGCTTCGGGATCGTCACTGTATTCGGCGGCGCCACCCTGCTTTTCCAGAACCCGACCTTCATCAAGTGGAAGCCCACCGTGCTCTACTGGTTCTTTGCCGGATCGCTGATTTTTTCAGCACTGGTGCTCAACAAAAACCTCATCCGTACCCTGCTCGAAGCCCAGATGAAGCTGCCCGAAGCCCTGTGGGGCAAGGTCAATCTGGCCTGGGCCGGTTTTTTTGCGGCGATGGGGGTCATAAATTTATTCGTGGCTTACAACTTTTCCGAAGATACCTGGGTCAACTTCAAGCTTTTCGGCGGCATGGGCCTGATGCTCGTGTTCGTTCTGGCCCAGGGAATGCTGCTGTCCCGCTACATTGTTGAAGAGGAACCGAAATAATGCTGTATGCCCTGATTGGCGAAGACGTCCCCAACTCCCTTGAAAAGCGTCTCGCAGTCCGTGCCGAACACCTGGCCCGCCTGCAGGCCCTGCAAGCCGACGGCCGCCTGATCCTGGCCGGCCCCTGCCCGGCAGTCGATTCGCCTGATCCGGGCCCGGCCGGCTTCACCGGCAGCGTGATCATTGCCGAATTCCCGTCGCTCGCCGAAGCGGAAGCCTGGGCCGCGGCCGATCCCTACACCCTCACCGGCGTTTTCATGCGCTGTACGGTCAAGCCGTTCAAGAAGGTCCTGCCGTGAGCGTCATCGACGAAATTCGCAACCGCCTGAGTGTGCTTGCACCAGAGCGGATCGAATTGATCGACGACAGCCACCTGCACGCCGGTCATGCCGGAGCCCGCTCCGGCGGCGGTCACTATCAGCTGGATATCGTGTCTGCCGCCTTTGTTGGCAAGAACACTGTCGCCCGCCACCGCTTGATTTACGATGCGTTGGGCGACATGATGCGTCAGGAAATTCATGCCCTGTCCATCCAGGCAAGAACCCCGGAAGAAAATTAACTTTCAAACCGCTCTACCAAGCAAGGAAAACTGATGAAGATCGTCCCGAGCCGTCTGGCTCTGTCCCTCCTCGCGGCGTTCGTCGCGATCCCCGCCTTTGCCCAGACTGTGGCAACCGTCAACGGTACCGCCATCCCCCAGGCCCGTGCCGACGTGATGATCGCGGAACAGAAGACCCAGGGCGCGCCTGACTCGGACCAACTCCGCACCGCGGTCAAGGAAGAGCTGGTACGTCGCGAAGTACTTGCCCAGGAAGCCCGCAAGAAGGGTCTGGAAAAGTCCGGCAACGTGACCGCCCAAATCGAACTGGCCCGTCAGGCCGTGCTGATCCGCGCCTACCTGCAGGACTACGTCAAGGCCCACCCGGTCACCGAAGCCGACGTCAAGGCCGAATACGAAAAGATCAAGTCCCAGCTGGGCGACAAGGAATTCAAGGCCCGTCACATCCTGGTCGAGAAGGAAGAAGAAGCCAAGGCCATCATCGCCAAGCTGGACAAGGGCGAAAAGTTCGAAGAACTGGCGAAGCAATCCAAGGACCCGGGCTCCAAGGACAAGGGTGGCGATCTGGGCTGGGCCAATCCGGCCGGCTTCGTGAAGCCTTTCTCAGAAGCGCTGGTCAAGCTTGAAAAGAACAAGTACTCCGCCACCCCGGTGAAGACCGAGTTCGGCTACCACGTCATCAAGGTCGAAGACAGCCGCGCCCTCAAGGCTCCGGCTTTTGACGAAGTGAAGCCCCAGCTCAAGCAGCGCCTCGAACAGCAGAGTGTCGAGCGTCACATTGCCGAGCTGCGCACCAAGGCCACCGTCAAGTAAGTTGCCGCGCCCCCTGAAAGCCGACGAATTTTCGTCGGCTTTTTTCGTTTATGGCACCTGCAAACGCTCTACAGACGGACATAGAGCCCATCAGATGCCGTAGTTGAACGCCAGCTCGATACGCTGCGCACGACTCAGGGTATCGCTACCGAGCAGGCGGCCGCCCTCGAACTTGAGGGCGTAGCGTGCCTCGATTTCCGGCACATGCCTCGACGCCCGCCGGAAGCGCCCTTCGTAGGCACCCACCGGCAGCAGGTACAGCTGCGAGGTCCAGTACAGCGCCCGCGGTTTCACCGGAAAGCCACTGAGTTGCTGCACATGGGCACTCAGACGTGCATCCGTGTAAATCACCAGCGCGTTATAGCCGCGCTCGCCGGCAAAATCGTAGCAGCGCCGGGCATCCGGAATGAACACGCTCCAGCCATCGCACGAAAAGGCGTGCGGCGACACATCGATCAAACGCCCGCCCGGCGACAGCCACACCGAATGAAAGGTGAAACCATACGCGCCCTGCCTCGGCTCGGTGAGGGAAGGCACGGTCAGCAGCCAGCCATAAACCTGCCGGCCGCCGCGCCCGGCAACGGCGTCACGGACCACCGCGTGACAATAAACGTCACTGCCCACGCAACCGGCCCCCTCATGGGGAATCAGCAGCGGCGCATGCCCTGCAAACTCGCGCATGCGCGTTTCGACGAGGGCGGGAAGGCAAGGGATATGGTTGTGAATGGCCGGTCTCAAGGATCGCTCTTCGGCAGGCAGGTAAGCGGATGTTGATGCCTGCTATCGGCAGATTTTTCCAGTTCTTGCCAAAAATCCCTGAAAAATTGCGTTCCCGCTGCGGGCAAGCCGGCAGATCGCGCGCGGAAAGCAACAGTGTCGATGGCAATCGGCCTGACGCAGGTTATATTGCGACGCAGTAAAATGACGGCGTTTCCGGCCTTTCAAGGACCTTTCCATGACTCGACCCACCCCCACCTTCCTGCGCCGGCTCGCACTCGCCTGCGGGAGTTTTGTCTCGATCCTTTCCCAGCCCGGCTTTGCTTCCCGCGTGGAAGGACTGCGCGACGAGGCGACAGCACCCGCGCAGCCCGTGCCGGTCGAAGTGCCGAAGCCCGCCCCGGTCGTCGCCCCGTTGCGCGAGATGCCCCACGAGGCGGCACTGCAACTGCTCGGCCTCCTGCAGCGGGACGCGCGCTTCATCGACTTCATCGAGGAAGACGTGGCGAGCTACTCCGACACCGATATCGGCGCTGCCGCACGCATCGTCCACGAAGGGTGCCGCAAGGTTATCCGGGAGCACTTCAGCATCCAGCCCCTGCGCAGCGAAAACGAAGGCAGCCGCATCACCCTGGCCGAAGGCTTCGATGCCGCCAGCGTGCGCGTCACCGGCAACGTCGTCGGCAAGGCCCCCTTCACCGGCACCCTAAGCCACCGCGGCTGGCGGGCGTCCGACACACGCCTGCCGAAACTCGCCGCCGGCCACGACGCCGCCATTCTGGCTCAGGCCGAGGTGGAATTGTGAGTGCCCCCCGCTACGCTATCGGGATCGACCTGGGCACCACCCACTGCGCCCTGTCCTATGTAGACGTCACCGCAAGCGACGGCGAGAAGGTCGTCCAGCATGTGCTGCCGATTCCGCAACTCACCGGCCCCGGCGCCGTCGAATCGCGTTCGCTGCTGCCGTCCTTCCTCTACCTGCCCCACGAAAGCGAGCTGGCTCCGGGTGACCTGGGTCTGCCCTGGACCTCATCCCAGGATTTCGCTGCCGGGGAGTTTGCCCGTACGCGTGGCGCCGCCACGCCGATCCGTCTGCTGGCGAGCGCCAAAAGCTGGCTGTGCCATCCGGGCGTCGACCGCCGTGCGGCAATCCTGCCAGCCGAGGCCCCTGCCGAAGTGGCGCGCATCTCCCCGCTGACGGCCTCGATCCGCTACCTGTCGCACCTGCGCGAAGCCTGGAATGTCGCCCATCCCGACGCGCCCTTCGACGCGCAGGACGTCACCGTCACCATCCCCGCCTCCTTCGACCCGGCGGCGCGCGAACTCACCGCCGAAGCCACCCGCGCCGCCGGTTACAGCGGCATCACCCTCCTCGAAGAACCCCAGGCTGCGCTGTACAGCTGGATCCAGCACAGCGCCGGCCAGTGGCGCAAGGATGTGAAAAAAGGCGACATCATCCTCGTCGTGGACGTGGGCGGCGGTACCACCGACCTGTCGCTGATCGCCGTGCTCGAACGGGACGGCCAGCTTGAGCTGCACCGGGTCGCCGTCGGCGATCACATCCTGCTCGGTGGCGACAACATGGACCTTGCACTGGCCTACGGTGTGGCCCGCAAGCTCGCCGCCCAGGGCACCCAGCTCGACCCGTGGCAAACCCGCGCCCTTGCCCACGCCTGCCGCGGCGCCAAGGAAACCCTGCTTGGCGATGCCAGCGTGGATGTGGTACCGGTCGTCGTACCGAGCCGCGGCGCCAGGCTCATCGGCGGCTCGATTCGCACTGAAGTCACCCGCGAGGAGCTCACCCGCAGCCTGCTCGACGGCTTCTTCCCCGAAGTGGCGGTGTCCGACGCACCGATCAGCCGGGCCCGCGGCGCGCTGACCCAGCTCGGCCTGCCCTACGCCCAGGACGCGGCGATCACCCGCCACCTCGGTGCCTTCCTCAGCCGCCAGCGCGGTGCCACCACCGAGCTTGAAGGCTTTGCCGCCCAGCCCCACGACGCCTCCTTCCTGCATCCCACCGCCGTACTGTTCAACGGCGGCGTGCTCAAGTCCGGGTTGATTGCCGAACGCGTCCTTGGCCTCATCAATACCTGGCTGGCAGCCGAAGGCGCAGCGTCGGCACGACTGCTCGGCGGCACTGACCTCGACCTCGCGGTGGCCCGCGGCGCAGCCTATTACGGCTACGTGCGGCACGGCCGTGGCGTACGCATCCGCGGCGGCACGGCACGGGCCTATTACGTGGCGGTGGAATCGGCGATGCCGGCCATCCCCGGCATGGAGCCGCCACTGCAGGCCCTGTGCATCGCCCCCTTCGGCATCGAAGAAGGCACCGAAGCCGAACTGCCGATGCAGGAGTTCGGCCTGGTGGTCGGTGAGCCGGTGCGCTTCCGCTTCTTCGGCTCGTCGGTGCGGCGCCAGGACCAGGTCGGTACCCTGCTCGACTTCTGGGCGCCGGACGAACTCCAGGAGCTGGAGGAAATCGAAGCCAGCCTGCCCGCCGAAGGGCGCCGCCCGGGCGAAATCGTGGCGGTATGGCTGCAAGCCCGCGTGACCGAAACCGGCACCCTCGAGCTTGAAGCCCTGCCCGTCGGCGGCAGCGAGCACTGGAAGGTGGAATTCGACGTACGCGGCAGCGAGCAGGCGTGAGCGGAGCAAACAGAAGGACGCACCTCACCCCATGAGCACTTACCTCGTCGGCATCGACCTCGGCACCAGCAACACCGTCGTGGCTTACGCAGCAGCAGGGGATGAGGAAATCCGCCTGCTGTCCATCGACCAGCTGGTCGGCCCCGGCGAGGTGGCCACACGGCCACTGCTGCCGTCCGTGCGCTACCACCCTGCCACCGGCGAGCTCGACCCGGCATCCCTGCAACTGCCTTGGGGCACGCCGACGCCGGGCGGCGACGCCGCACCGGTAATCGGCAGCTACGCCCGCGACCTCGGCGCCCAGGTGCCCGGCCGGCTGGTGGCCAGCGCCAAGAGCTGGCTGTCGCACGCCGGCGTCGATCGCAGCGCCGCCATCCTGCCGTGGGGTGCCGGCGACGATGTAACCAAGGCCTCGCCACTGGCCGCCAGCGCAAGCTACCTGGCCCACGTGCGCGCGGCCTGGGACGCCCGCTTTCCCGACAGTCCGCTGGCCGCACAGGAAATCGTGCTCACCATTCCCGCGTCCTTCGACGAAGGCGCCCGGGCGCTCACCGTGGAGGCCGCCCATCTGGCTGGACTGCCCACACTGCGCCTGATCGAGGAACCCCAGGCGGCCTTCCAGGACTGGCTGTTCCGCCATCGTGACAGTCTCACCGCCGAGCTGGCAGGCAGCCGGCTGGTGCTGGTCTGCGACGTGGGCGGCGGCACCACTGACCTGACACTGATCCAGGTCGAAGCCGGCCACACCGGCGCAGCCCCGCGCCTGACCCGCATCGGCGTCGGCGACCACCTGATGCTCGGTGGCGACAACATGGACCTCGCGCTGGCCCATCTGATCGAACAGCGCCTGGGCGGCACCGAGCGCCTGTCGGCGGCGCGTTTTTCGCAACTGGTACAACGCTGCCGGGCCGCCAAGGAGCAACTGCTGGCAGCCGACGCTCCCGAGCAGGTCAGCGTGACCTTGCTCGGCGCCGGGTCGCGCCTCATCGGCGCAGCCCGTTCGGTGGCGCTGCAACGCGAAGAAGTCGAGCGCCTCGTCGTGGATGGTTTTTTCCCGCCCGGCGAGGCACGCGATACGCCCCGTAAACGCCGCGCCGGCATCGTCGAGTTCGGCTTGCCCTACCCCGCCGACCCGGCCATCACCCGCCACCTGGCGGCCTTTCTGCAGCGTCATGCCGACGCGGCACGGGCGGCCCTCGGTGCGGATGCGCCAGGCGAAGGCCACTTGCCGGTGCCGGATACCCTGCTCCTCAACGGCGGTGTGTTCCGCGCCGGCCCCCTGGCCGAGCGGCTCGAAACCACCCTGGCGGGCTGGAGTGGCGCCAGACTGCGTGTGCTGCACAACGACGCCCCCGACCTGGCCGTCGCCCGCGGCGCGGTCGCCTACGGGCTGGCCCGCACGCGGGGAACCGGGCCGGCCATCGGCGGCGGTTCGGCACGCAGCTATTTCCTGCTTCTCGCCGACGACAAAACAGGCCAACGCGGTATCTGCATCCTGCCCCGCGGCACCGAGGCCGGTCACGAAATAGATCTGCCGACGCGCAGCTTTGCACTACGTCTCGGGCAGGCCGTGCGTTTCCATCTTGTTTCGTCGGTTGGCGATACGCCCTGGCAAGCTGGTGATCTGGTCGATCTTGCCGGTGACGGCTTTGTCCGCCTGCCGCCGATCGCCACTGTGCTGCCGGTCCCCGAAGGCACCCGCCGACTGGACGTAACAGTGCAGCTCAGCACAGCAATAACTGAAGTCGGCACGCTGGAGATGCATTGCGTCAGTGCCGACGATCCGGCCCGCCGCTGGCTGCTGGCTTTCGAGTTGCGCGGAGACACCGCCGCTGCGGGTGATGAAGGCAATCCCGCACCCACGCTGCCAGTGCCGCAACTCGGCGCAGCCATCGCACTGATCGACCTGGTTTTCGGCACCCAATCTCAGCACGTCGACGCGAAGGAAGTACGCGGCCTGCGCGCCCGTCTCGAACGCCTGCTCGGCCCGCGGGAAGAATGGGACATCCCCGTGCTGCGGGCGCTCTTCGATGCGCTGATGGAACGAGCCAGCCGCCGCCGGCGCTCCGCCGAGCACGAACGCACCTGGCTGAATCTGGCCGGTTATACGCTGCGCCCCGGGCTTGGGGCCACACTCGACGAATGGCGCATCGAGCAGCTGTTCGGGCTGTTCGGGCAAGGCCTTCAGTACGTGCAGGAAAACCGCAACTGGTCGGAATGGTGGACCCTGTGGCGTCGCGCCGCTGGCGGCCTGCCCGAAGCGGCCCAGCTGGCCGTGCTGGAAGTGCTCGCCGGCCACCTGGAACAGGCCGATGCCCGACGCACGCGCGACCCGGTACAAGCCAGTTACGACGACATGGTGCGGCTGGCGGCATCGCTGGAGCGGGTGCCGACCATGCACCGGATAGAGGTCGGCAAGTGGCTCCTGAGCCGCCTGCACAACCCCGCCGAAAAGGCCCACACCTGGTGGGCGCTCGGCCGGGTTGGCGCACGGGAGTCGCTGTACGGCAGCACCCACACGGTGGTGCCCGCCGACATCGCCGCCGGCTGGCTGGACGCCGTCCTCGCCGTCGACTGGAAGCGCGTCGAGCACGCCGCCTTCGCTGCAGCCCAGATCGCCCGCCTGACGGGCGACCGCGCCCGCGACCTGCCTGCCGAACGGCGCGACGAAGCGGTTCGCCGCCTTATCGCCATGCGCGCGCCACAAGGCTGGATCGCCATGGTCCGCGACGGCACCCGGCCGGACGAAGCCGAACAGCGCCGCAGCTTCGGCGAAGCACTGCCGCCGGGGCTCCGGCTCATCGGTTCTTAGGCCAGGGCCGGCTCCAGCAGGGAGCAGCACAAGTCGTGCACGGCCTGCGCGGTAGTGAAATTCGGATCCTGATCGGGGTTGTACTCAACAACCTCCAGAGCTTGCAACCTCGTATCACCACGCAAGGGGGCAAGCGCCTGAATGAGTTCGGCGCGCAACAATCCATCAGGAACCGGCGTACCGACGCCGGGCTCTTCCAGGGGATCAAGAGCATCGAGATCGATGCTGATCCCGTAGCCTGCAGTCTCCCGGCACACGTGGCGGCGGGCTTCCTGAAGCACGGCACTCATCCCGCGCTCATGGACTTCCTGCATGTAATAGACGCGTACCCCCAGCGTCAGCAACAGGGCCGCCTCGCGCCATTCAAAGCTGCGCACGCCGATCAGGCACACGTCCTGCGGGCGAAGCGTCGGGGCCGCATCCGCGATACCGCTCAGTTGTGGTGCGCCATGTCCCAGCAGGCAAGCCAAGGGCATATCGTGGATATTCTGGCTGGAGCCGCTGTACACAGCATGGCTATCCATGTGCGCATCGATCCAGATCAGGCCCAGCCGGGCCCCCGGTCCCCTGCTTTCCAGATGGGCATGGACGCCAGACCAAGTGCCAATGGCACAGGAGTGATCGCCACCAATCACCAGCGGGAAATTCCCGGCTGCCAGATGCCCCCTGACCGCCGTTGCCAGCCGACGGGTCATGTCGCTGAGCGCCGGCAGCGGTCCGGCCACCGACTCGTGCGACGGGCGCAGGGTTTCGTCCCACTGCGACGTCCCGTCGGCGGGGGCCAGATCATCGAGAAATTCAAAGCGGCGCAGGATTTCGGGCCCGTCCTGACAAGCCGGATCACCGGCACCATAAGCATTGGCGACACCGATCACGGCGATTTTGCGTTGCGGCATGTGAAAAGTTCCTGAAGGCGAAAGCGGCACGGGACAATGTGTCCGATACCTTTATTTTAACTAGACGACCGGTCTAGTTTTCATTAATATCTCCTCCCATGAAGCCGCATCACACCGATACCCGCCAGCACATCCTCGATACCGGCAGCCGGATCATCGCCGGGAAGGGGTTTTCCTGCGTTGGCCTGAACGAAATCCTGCAGGCAGCAGAAGTGCCCAAAGGGTCGTTCTATCACTACTTCAAGTCCAAGGAACAATTCGGCGAGGCCTTGCTGGAAAATTTTTTCGACGGTTACCTCGGTCAGATCGACACGCTGTTCACCACGCCCGGGCTGTCGGCCCGCGAACGCCTGCTGCGCTACTGGCAGCAGTGGCAGCAAACCCAGTGCGAAAGCTGCGACGATCAGAAATGCCTGGTCGTCAAACTCGGCGCCGAAGTCGCCGACCTCTCGGAAGCCATGCGGCTGACCCTGCGCAACGGCACCGAGCACGTCATCGAACGCCTGGCAGGCTGTATCGCCGCCGGGCTGGCCGATGCCTCCCTGCCCACGCTTGAACCTGTGGACACGGCCCGCACGCTTTACCAGTTGTGGCTCGGAGCCAGCCTGCTGGCCAAGCTGCACCGCAACGCCAGCCCGCTGGAGCACGCCATGCGGGCAACCCTGCAACTGCTGTCCCACTAAAACACGCAAATACCCTTCCGAATTTCCCTTACCGCTCGGTCAAAAAATAGACGACCGGTCTAATCAAACCACAAGGAAAGCACCATGACCACGCTCTTCGACCCGATCCAGATCGGCGACATTTCCCTCGCCAACCGCATCGCCATGGCACCGCTGACGCGCAACCGCGCCACCGGCACCATCCCGACCCCGATCATGGCCGAATACTACGGCCAGCGCGCCACGGCCGGCCTGATCATCGCCGAGGCCAGCCAGATCAGCCCGATGGCCCAGGGCTACCTCGACACCCCGGGCATCCATTCGCCGGAACAGATCGCCGCCTGGCGCCCGGTGACCGACGCAGTGCACGCCGCCGGCGGTCGCATCGTTCTGCAACTGTGGCATGTGGGCCGGATTTCCCACAGTTCCCTGCTGCCCGACGGCGCCGCCCCGGTATCGTCCACTAACCAAATCGCCGCCACCCAAACCTTCACCCGCGACGGCTTCGTGCCGGTGTCTGCCCCCCGCGCCCTGCGTGACGACGAGCTGCCCGGCCTGGTCGAGGACTACCGCCGCGCTGCTCGCAACGCCATTGAAGCCGGCTTCGACGGTGTCGAACTTCACGCCGCCAACACCTATCTGCTGGAGCAGTTCCTGCGCGACAGCATCAACGACCGCAGCGGCCCCTACGGCGGCAGCATCCCCAACCGGGCGCGCCTGCTCCTCGAAGTGGTCCAGGCCATCGCCAGCGAAATCGGCGCCGGCCGCACCGGCGTGCGCCTGAGCCCCCTGACCACCTTCGGCGGCAGCTCACCGCTGGACAGCAATCCCCAGGCGCTCTACGGCTATGTGATCGAACAACTCGCCCCGCTGGGCCTGGCCTTCGTGCATATGATCGAAGGCCAGACCGGTGGCGAACGTCATCCCGCAGACGCCCCGACCTTCGACTACGCGGCCCTGCGCAAGGCCTTCCCGGGCGCCTGGATCATCAATAACGGCTTCAGCCGCACCGACGCCCTCGACGCTGTGGAAAGCGGCCAGACCGATCTGGTCGCCTTTGGCCGTCCCTTCATCAGCAACCCGGACTTCGTCCGCCGCCTGAAAGAGGACGCGCCCCTCAACGCGCTGCGCGCCGACAAGCTGTACGGCGGCGGCGCGGAAGGTTATATCGACTACCCGGCCCTGCAAAACTGACGCGGGACGGGTGGAAGGATCACGGCGTCTGACTTAAAAACCAGGCCATGGGCAGGCTTGCACAGAGCCGGCCCATGGCCGAACCCCGAGCCCTTGCCATGAACGACACTCATCTTCAAATCAACGCCGACTTCACCCAGCGCGTCGTCATCCTTCCCGCTCAGGCCGGAGACTGGGTGCCCTCTCCCTGCGCCGGAGTATGGCGCCACCGGCTCGACCGCATCGGTGGAGAACTTGCCCGTGCAACCAGCATCGTTCGCTACGCAGCAGGCTCAAGCTTCAGCCCGCACACCCACGGCGGCGGCGAGGAATTCCTGGTACTCGACGGCGTGTTTTCGGATGAGCAGGGTGATTACCCGGCCGGCACCTACATCCGCAACCCGCCTGGCACCACGCACGCGCCCTTTACCCGGGAAGGCTGCACGATTTTCGTCAAACTGTGGCAGTTCGCCGAAAGTGACACCCAGCCGGTGCGAATCGACACGCCATCGGCTACCTGGTACCCGGGCCTCGTCCCCGGCCTGTCGGTCATGCCCCTGCATGAATTCGACGGGATCAATTCGGCGCTGGTGAGATGGTCTCCCAACACCCGTTTCAACACCCACACGCATCCGGGTGGAGAAGAAATACTGGTGCTCGAAGGCGTGTTTCGTGACGAAGCGGGAACGTATCCGGCCGGCACCTGGTTGCGCAACCCGCGCTGGAGCCGGCACACTCCCTACACGGAGGCCGAGGGCGCGCTCATCTACGTGAAAGTCGGACACCTGGGGGCGCCGATGCTGCAGATCTCCGGGTAAACAGTCTCTTCCCTCCCTCTTCAAGTCGGCGCAAACTGCCTCATGCGCATGTCGCAACGGCATGATCAGGCCGTCAAAGGAGAGCACGATGGACAGGAAGGAAGCCTTCTGGCACATCCTCTATCGCTACCTGTGGCCCTTCCCCTACTTCCGGGACGTGACCCAAGGGAGCCTCCTCGAACGCCAGCAGAACTACCGCTACAACCGCCGGATCGGCATTCACCATCTTCCCGGCTTCATGCTCAAGTGGGCCTGTCTGACCCTGTTCTTCTTTGTGCTGGGTAATGTGTGTGAAGAACTGCTCGAAGTCGTGCTGCCCGCCGCCTGCTGCTTCGTTACCGGTACCTGGACCCTGACCATCGCCGTCCAGCTGACCGTCGCGTGGCTGTGGCTGCGACGCTTTCCGGAACTCGGCCGATAAAAGGGCGCTTGCCCCTACAGCGTGACGCTCTCGCCCTTCTGCGGCAGCATCACGTCACGCCAGCCCAGCTGGTCACGAATGGCCTGGGCAAACGTGGCCGAGGCCCCCGCTTCCCCATGCACGACACAGGTATGCCGCGGCGGCGTATGAAAGCCACGCAGCCAGTCGAGCAACCCCGCCTGATCGGCATGAGCCGACAAGCCCCCCACCGTGTAGATGCGTGCCCTGACCGGCACCGGCTGACCGAAAATGTGCACCAGCCGGGCACCATCGACAAGGCGGCGGCCGAGGCTGCCCGCCGCCTGGAAACCAGCAATCAGGACGCTGCATTCGCTGCGCGACAGGTTTTCGCGCAGGTGGTACTTGATCCGTCCGGCGTCGCACATGCCACTGGCCGAAATAATCACGGCGCCGCTCCGAACTTCATTCAGCGCCCTCGAGTGCTCCACATCGGCGACGAATTCAACCTTCATTTTCGCCGGATGTGTCTGCAGCCAGGCAATCAGCTCACGGGTCTCGCCATCGAGCAGGGCCGGATGTGCCAGCGTGATGCGCGTCGCCTCGTTGGCCATCGGTGAGTCGACATAAACCTTGAGCGGCGAGAGACGCTGACGGCGCACCAGATCTGCCAGCAGGTAGATGATTTCCTGGGTACGGCCCACCGCGAAGGACGGAATGATCAGGTTGCCGTGACAGGCATGCGTCCGCTCGATGGCAGCAACGATTTCATCTTCCGTTTCAGGCATCGGGCGGTGCAGACGATCACCGTAGGTCGATTCGATCAACAGCAGATCGGCCTCCGGCACCACCTTCTCGGGATCATTCAACACCGGGCGATTCGACATGCCGAGATCGCCGGAGAACACCAGTTTGCGCGGTCGCCCTTCGCCACTGACGCTTACTTCCAGCCAGGACGAGCCAAGAATGTGACCAGCGTCATGGAAGCAGACCTTGACCGTTTCAGCAGGATGAATTGTCTGACCATAGTTAGCCGGCCTGAGCAGACTGAGCGACGACTGCGCCTGAGCTACGGTGTATAGCGGCGGCTGAACACCGCGCTCGCTCTTGCCACGGCGACGCTGATGACGCAGCTGCCATTCGGACTCTTTCTCCTGGATGTGGGCACTGTCCAGCAACAGCACTTCGAGCAGGTCGATGGTGGCCGGCGTCGCGTAGATCGGTCCGCGGAATCCCAATACGGCCAGACGCGGCAACAGCCCGGAGTGGTCGATGTGAGCATGCGTCAGTAACACGAAGTCGATATCGCGAACGTCGAAGCCGAAGTTCAAGGCATGCAGATTTTTGGAACGCGCCTCGGCGCCCCCCTGGAACATTCCACAATCAACCAGAAAACGGCAATTTCCCGTGTCGACCAGTGTGCAGGATCCGGTGACTTCTCCGGCCGCTCCCATAAAACTGACTTGCATTGTGAACGCCTCCTGAGCGGGTTCAGCATGAACCTCAGGAGGCGGGATTGCAACGCCAGAGCGTGCCGAACCACAAGGTGAGCGAACGTAGTTTCGCCTGTTGCTGAGTACATACACAGACCGGACTGTTCTCTGGCAAATCTAGTGCCGCACGGGCAGCACCGGATGGACACCCGCTTCTTTAGCACAAAG
>ERZ724510.100-NODE-100-length-45418-cov-5.486366_pt1 | contig 45418 bp, 43 predicted proteins | sample MGYA00376043_ERZ724510 | MGnify/ENA primary metagenome ERZ724510 (study PRJEB28724, sample SAMN07190888) | wastewater metagenome | isolation source: influent of sewage treatment plant in Hong Hong | place: USA: Christiansburg, Virginia | collected 2016-03-01 ... | reverse complement strand
TGATCGAGCCAACCTTGGTGGAGGTAATACGCTCTTGCAGACGGCCCATTTCTTCGGCCAGCGTAGGTTGGTAACCCACAGCAGAAGGCATACGACCCAGCAAAGCGGACACTTCGGTACCGGCCAAGGTATAACGGTAGATGTTGTCCACGAAGAACAGCACGTCACGGCCTTCGTCACGGAAAGATTCCGCAATGGTCAGACCTGTCAAGGCCACGCGCAGACGGTTACCCGGGGGTTCGTTCATCTGACCGTAGACCATCGCCACTTTGGACTCAGGCAGGTTTTCCAAGTTCACCACGCCGGAATCAGCCATTTCATGGTAAAAGTCGTTCCCTTCACGGGTACGCTCGCCCACACCAGCGAACACCGACAGACCCGAGTGAGCCTTAGCGATGTTGTTGATGAGTTCCATCATGTTCACGGTCTTGCCCACACCGGCACCACCGAACAGACCCACTTTACCGCCCTTAGCGAACGGGCAAACCAAGTCAATCACCTTGATGCCGGTTTCCAGCAGCTCTTGCGAGGGCGACAGTTCGTCGTAAGCCGGGGCTTTGCGGTGGATCGAAGCGGTCAGGTCTTGCGACACTTCACCACGTTCGTCGATGGGGTTACCCAACACGTCCATGATGCGGCCCAGAGTAGCCTTGCCCACGGGCACGGTAATGGGAGCCTTGGTGTTGTACACCATGATGCCGCGACGCAAACCATCAGAAGAACCCAGCGCAATGGTACGGACAATGCCGTCGCCCAGTTGCTGCTGAACTTCCAACGTCAGGGCCGAGCCCTCCATCTTGAGTGCATCGTAAATATGCGGCATCTGGTCGCGCGGAAACTCCACGTCCACCACAGCGCCGATACATTGAACAATCTTGCCTTGAACTTGAGCCATGTTTTGCTCCAATAATTTGAATCTTGTGAACGCCGGGATCAAACCGCCGCAGCACCTGCCACGATTTCAGAAAGCTCTTTCGTGATCGCTGCCTGACGTGTCTTGTTGTAGACCAGCTTCAATTCGCCAATCACGCTACCGGCGTTGTCGGTCGCGGCCTTCATGGCCACCATGCGAGCAGACTGCTCCGAGGCCATGTTTTCTGCGACAGCTTGGTACACCTGAGCCTCAACGTAGCGCAGCAGCAGGTCATCAATGACGGACTGTGCGTCCGGCTCATAGATGTAGTCCCAAGCGTGTTGCCCTTCGTCAGCCTTCAGCGTGTCCGCAGCCAGCGGCAAGAGCCGCTCAACCAACGATTCTTGCTTCATGGTGTTGATGAAACGGGTGTAACACAGGTACACCGCATTCACTTCGCCATTGGCATATGCGTCCAGCAACACCTTGATCGGGCCAATCAGCTTGTCCAAGTGGGGGGTGTCACCCAACTGGGTCACATGCGACACCACTTGGGCACCGATGCGGTTGAGGAAACCCAAACCTTTGTTGCCGATGGCCACCGACTTTGCTGTGTAACCTTCAGCTTGAAGATCCCGCAGCTTATGAGTCACCGCACGCAAAACGTTGGTGTTCATGCCGCCACACAGACCCTTGTCTGTCGTGACAACAATGAACCCCGCTGCCTTGGCATCGTTCACTTCCATGAACTTGTGGGTGTAATCAGGATTCGCTTTGCCGAGGTTAGCGGCAACGTTGCGGATCTTGTCGCTGTAGGGGCGCGCAGCACGCATCCGTTCCTGCGCCTTGCGCATCTTGGAGGCGGCCACCATTTCCATGGCCTTTGTGATCTTCTTGGTGTTTTCCACCGATTTGATCTTGCCGCGTATTTCCTTGCCTGCTGCCACGTTGTGCTCCTGTCTTTGCCGGTGAAGGATTAAGCGAAGGTCTTCTTGAACGCGCCCAGGGCAGCGGTCAATTCGGCTTCAGCATCTTTGTCCATCGCCTTATTGGCTTCGAGCTTGCTCAGCAAAGCTGCGTGCTTGTCTTTGAGGTAAGCGTGCAGGCCGTGCTCGAAAGGCAGCACCTTCTTGACATCGATGTCGTCCATGTAGCCCTTGTTCACTGCGAACAAAGTGGCACCCATCAACGAAATCGACAGCGGGCTGTACTGAGCTTGCTTGAGCAATTCAGTCACGCGGGCACCACGATCGAGCTGCTTGCGGGTTGCTTCGTCCAAGTCGGAAGCGAACTGTGCAAATGCAGCCAATTCACGGTACTGGGCCAAGTCGGTACGAATACCGCCAGACAGGCCCTTGACCAACTTGGTTTGAGCAGCACCACCCACGCGAGACACCGAGATACCGGCGTTGATCGCAGGACGAATACCGGCGTTGAACAGGCTGGTTTCCAAGAAGATCTGGCCGTCAGTGATCGAGATCACGTTGGTCGGAACGAAAGCAGACACGTCACCCGCTTGGGTTTCAATGATCGGCAATGCGGTCAGCGAACCGGTCTTACCCTTCACAGCACCCTTGGTGAAAGCCTCGACGTAGTCGGCATTCACACGAGCGGCACGTTCCAGCAGACGGCTGTGGAGATAAAACACGTCGCCGGGGTAAGCTTCGCGACCTGGAGGACGGCGCAGCAGCAGCGACACTTGACGGTAAGCCACAGCTTGCTTGGACAGATCGTCGTACACAATCAGGGCATCTTCACCGCGATCGCGGAAGTATTCACCCATCGTGCAGCCAGAGTAGGCCGACACGTACTGCATAGCAGCAGATTCAGAGGCGGAAGCTGCCACCACGATGGTGTACTCCATCGCGCCAGCTTGTTCCAAAGCGCGCACCACGTTCTTGATCGACGAAGCCTTTTGGCCGATCGCAACGTAGATACAGGTCATGTTTTGACCACGTTGGTTGATGATGGTGTCGATCGCCACGGCAGTCTTGCCGGTTTGACGGTCACCAATAATCAATTCGCGCTGACCACGGCCCACGGGCACCATGGAGTCCACAGACTTCAGGCCGGTTTGCATAGGCTGATCCACCGATTTACGGGCGATCACACCGGGAGCAACCTTTTCGATCACGTCGGTCATCTTGGCGTTGATCGGGCCCTTGCCGTCAATCGGCTGACCCAGAGCATTCACCACACGGCCACGCAGTTCGGGGCCGACCGGCACTTCCAAAATACGGCCCGTGCACTTGACGGTGTCGCCTTCGGAGATGTGTTCGTATTCACCCAAGATCACCGAGCCCACCGAGTCACGCTCGAGGTTCAGGGCCAGACCGTAGGTAGGCAGGCCATCGCTGCCTGCGGGGAATTCCAGCATTTCACCTTGCATCACATCGGACAAACCGTGGATGCGCACAATACCGTCGGTCACCGACACGACTGTGCCTTGGTTGCGAATGTCAGCGCTGGCTGCCAGCCCTTCAATGCGGCTCTTGATCAGTTCAGAAATTTCTGCGGGATTGAGTTGCATGACTCTTTCCTTCTTTCTTTAATAGGCCGACTGCTTACGCTGTCAGCGCGACTTTCATTTGTTCCAGGCGAGCCTTGACCGAGGTGTCCAACACCTCGTCTCCCACCACCACGCGAATGCCGCCGATCAATGCCGGCTCCAATTCCACGGTCACGTTCAGCTTGCGCTCAAAACGCTTTTCCAGCATCGCAGCGACTTCGGCCAAAGCCGCGCCGTCGATAGGGAAGGCGCTGTAGACCACGGCATCTGAAGAGCCGCCTTGGGCGTTCTTCAGACGGCGGAACTGCACCGCCATTTCAGGCAGCATCGCCAGACGACCGTTTTCAATCACGGTACGCAGGAAGTTCTGGGCCATGACGGGCATGGGCGACTTGACCACGTCTTTGACGAGATCAAAGACCTGATCGACCGTGACTTTAGGGTTGTCCGCAAACTGCAACAGTTGCGAATGACCGGCAATCTCGGCAAGCTTGTCCAGCCAGACGGCGGTACCGTCCAAGTCCGACACGGATGCCTTGAACAGTGCCTCGGCATAGGGACGGGCAATGGTGGCGAGTTCAGCCATGGTTTACCTTCTTACAGCTCAGTCTTGAGACGGTTGAGCAGGTCGGCATGAACGCCAGCATTGACTTCCTTGCGGAGAATCTGCTCGGCACCCTTGACAGCCAGAGCGGCCACTTGCTCACGCAGGGCTTCACGGGCTTTGACGGACTGCTGCTCGGCTTCCGCTTTCGCGGCTGCCACGATCTTGCTACCTTCTTCGGCGGCACGGCCTTTGGCCTCTTCGATGATGCTTTGCGCACGGCGCTCAGCGTCAGCGAGGCGCGTAGCGGTCTCGTTGCGCGACGAGGCCAGTTCAGCTTCGACACGCTTGTTAGCGAAGGCGAGTTCAGACTTGGCTTTGTCAGCGGCGGCAAGGCCGTCGGCGATTTTCTGGGCCCGCTCGTCCAAGACTTTTGTGATCGGAGGCCACACGAATTTCATCGTGAACCACACCAAGATCGCAAAAACGATGGCCTGCAGGAACAGGGTTGCGTTAATGTTCACGGTTTGATTCCTTCTCTAACGTGAAGGGCTCAGCGATTACTTCAGAACGAAGGGGTTGGCGAAAGCGAACAGCAGGGCAATAGCCACACCAATCAGGAACGCAGCGTCGATCAGACCAGCCAAGATGAACATCTTGGTTTGCAGTTCGTTCATCAGTTCGGGTTGACGAGCAGAAGATTCGAGGAACTTACCACCCATCAGGGCGATACCAATAGAGGCACCGATAGCGCCGAGACCGACGATCAAACCACAAGCCAGTGCGACGAGGCCGAGAATGTTTTCCATGAGAAGCTCCTAAAAGTTGGTGGAAAAGAAAAACTAAAAACGAGGGAGAGAGTTACATCAATGTGCGTCGTGCGCTTGACCCGTATAGATCAGCGTCAACATCATAAAGATGAAGGCTTGCAAAGTGATCACCAAGATGTGGAACAGCGTCCACACGGTTCCGGCGACGACGTGACCAATGGCCAAACCTACGCCCGTTGCCGACATTGCCCAGCCGCCACCCATCAGGGCAATCAACATGAACACCAGCTCACCTGCAAACATGTTGCCAAACAACCGCATGCCATGCGACACGGTCTTAGCAAGGTATTCGATCATCTGCATCAAGAAGTTGATCGGATACAGCGCCCAATGGTCACCAAAAGGCGCAGCGATCAGTTCGTGAGCCCAGCCGCCCAAGCCCTTGATTTTGATGTTGTAGAACAAGCAAACCAGCAGCACTGAGCACGACAGACCCAAAGTAGTGGAAAGGTCAGCCGTCGGCACCACACGCATGTAATCTTTGAAACCCAGAGCTGGGCCAGCGCTGTGCCAGAAGGCGGGAATCAAATCCACGGGCAACATGTCCATGGCATTCATCAGGAAAATCCAGACGAACACGGTCAGAGCCAAGGGAGAAATTACTTTGCGGCTTTCGGCGTTGTGAATCACGCCCTTGGCTTGGTTTTCAACCATTTCAGCCAAAAGCTCGATAGCCGCTTGAAAACGACCAGGAACACCCGATGTAGCTGAGCGAGCAGCGCGCCACAGCACAAAGCAACCGATCACGCCCAGCAGCAGCGAGTAAACCAAGGAGTCAAAATTGAACAACCCAAAATCGACGATGCCATGTTGCTCGACGCTTCGGAAAGAAAAGTCTTTTTGCAAATGATGCAAGTGATGCTGGATGTACTCTCCAGCCGTCGGGGCATGTGTTCCAGCGTGTTCAGCAGCAGCCATATGTCACCAGTTCGTCAATCTTTAATCTTTCAACGAATTCCGGCGCGCTGGGCGCAGCCACATGGCCACCCAGTACACCTTCATCGTCACCACAAAGCCAGCCAGCAACGCCAACCAACTCAACTGCGAAACCAACCTTGGCGCAGCGACCAACATCGCCACAGTCAAGGCGATCTTGACCATTTCCCACACCATAAAGCCAGTTATCGCAGAACTCGAATGAGTTGCCGACCGTTGCCGAGATAAGCCACGCGCAAACAATGCCGCAGGAATCACCACCGCCAACGCACCATAACCAGCCGACCAAGCCATGCGCACATCCGCAAACCACAGCCCAGCCACCAAAGCAACCACACCCCCCACCAGAACTTGAACCCACACCACCCACCACAGGGAAATTGTTGGATTGCGCTTGCGCCATTGGCGAGCCTCTTCGGCGGTCAATGGCGGAACTTCTGGATCTAAGTTCTCATCGAACTCGTCTACATCTGCCGATTGTTTTGCGGCAGCGGGAATGATTGTCAACATCTGAAATTACACCGAGGTTACGCACGGGTTACACCCACAGTGAATTCGGAACCCGCTCTGGAAAAGTTCACAAAGCCCCCCATTATACGTAGAAACCCCAGAGCATTCATACCTTAAAACCCCTGAAGCACCGACAGAATACAGAATGTCGCCGTCATGAGACAGTCGCCCTAGAGCTACTTGGACAACAAACTCACACCCGCGCCGCCCGCTCGACAGCGTCAGAATGCAAGATTGCCCTCTTGAAAAGCAAGACAATCTCTCCACATCAAGGGGTTGATCTCAAAACAAACACCCGCCAAGCAGCCCCATCTGCCTATTCAGGAAAGCGCCACGTTATGAGCACCCAGCCCTTCACTCCAGCCGATGGCGATGCGCGCCAAGCGTCATTGATCGAGTACCCGTGCCAGTTCCCCATCAAAGTCATGGGCGCACGGGCGGACGGCTTTGTCACCGCACTGACGCATGTTGCCCGCCAATTCGACCCCACATTCAACGCAGCAACCATTGAGTTACGCGAAAGCAAAGGCGGCAACTACTTGGGTGTGACGCTCACTGTATATGTCACCAGCCGCGAGCAACTGGACGAGCTGTACCGCACGCTCTCTAGCCATCCGATGGTCAAAGTGGTGCTGTAAGCCCTGTACGCGCACCATGATTGTTGCAACCCATCTTGGCCGTGTGGACTACATCCCGACCTGGGAAGCCATGCAAGCCCACACCGCACAGCGCAACGCCGACACGCCTGATGCCCTGTGGGTCTGCGAACACCCGCCGGTCTACACCCAAGGCGTGGCGGGGCAGGCCGATCACGTGCTCAATCCCGGCAGCATTCCTATTGTGCAAACCAATCGGGGCGGCCAAGTTACCTATCACGGCCCGGGTCAAGTGGTGGTTTATCCCCTGATTGATTTGCAACGCGCGGGCTACTTCGTCAAAGAATATGTCTACCGCATTGAAGAAGCCGTGATTCGCACCTTGGCGTACTTCGGCGTGACGGGGCATCGCGTCGCAGGCGCACCCGGCATTTATGTGCGCCTAGACGACCCCTTTGCCCACACGGCCTTGGCTGGCCCGGCACATCCACATGATCCCTTTCGCGGCCTTGGCAAAATCGCGGCCCTTGGCATCAAAGTCAGCCGTCACTGCACGTACCACGGCGTGGCGTTGAATGTGGCGATGGATCTGGAGCCCTTCTCACGCATCAACCCTTGTGGTTATGCGGGGTTGAAAACAGTGGATCTTTCTACAATTGGCGTCCCCGTCACTTGGGAAGAGGTGGCTGCGGTGTTGAGCACCCAACTCGCCGCCAAGCTCGCTCCCTGAGCGATACACAGCCCCGCCCCCGCAGCCCTGAAAAGACCGCCCATGAGCACCCAAGACCCCGTCAGCAACGTTGTGCGCGAAGCCCAATCCACCGAAACCTACGACGCCAGCGCCAAACAAAAAGCGGCCGCGAAACTCTCGCGCATCCCGATCAAGGTACAGGCCAGCGAAGTTCTGAAAAAACCAGACTGGATTCGCGTCAAGGCCGGCTCGCCGACCACGCGCTTTTACGAAATCAAAGACACCCTGCGCGCCAACAAGCTGGTCACCGTCTGCGAAGAAGCGAGCTGCCCCAACATCGGCGAATGCTTTGGCAAAGGCACCGCAACCTTCATGATCATGGGCGACAAATGCACCCGCCGCTGCCCGTTTTGCGACGTGGGCCACGGTCGCCCCGACCCGCTGGATGTGAACGAGCCGCAAAACTTGGCCAACACCATTGCGGCGCTGAAGCTGAACTACGTCGTCATCACCAGCGTGGACCGTGATGACCTGCGCGACGGCGGAGCCGGGCACTTTGTGGAATGCATCCAAAAGACCCGCGAGCTGTCACCCCACACGCAAATCGAAGTGCTCGTGCCCGACTTCCGTGGCCGCGACGACCGTGCGTTGGAAATTTTGAAAGCCGCGCCGCCCGACGTGATGAACCACAACATGGAAACCGTGCCGCGCCTGTACAAAGAAGCACGCCCCGGCTCTGACTACCAATTCAGTCTGAACCTGTTGAAGAAGTTCAAGGCACTGTTTCCCGACGTGCCCACCAAGAGCGGCCTGATGGTCGGCTTGGGCGAAACGGACGAAGAGATTTTGGAAGTCATGCGCGACATGCGCGCGCACAACATCGACATGCTGACCATCGGTCAGTACTTGGCCCCCAGCAGCAGCCACATCCCTGTGCGCCGCTACGTCCACCCTGACACCTTCAAGATGTTCGAGACCGAGGCTTACGCGATGGGTTTCAAACACGCCGCCGTGGGCGCGATGGTGCGCAGCAGCTACCACGCCGACCAGCAAGCGGGCCACGCGCTGGGCACGCAACCGGGTTAATCCGGCACACGCCCTCGCCCGCAGTTCACTTCAGGTGCATCAGGCGGGCGGGCTCTTCAGAGTCCATCACCCGCGCTGCCCAAGGCTTGAGCTTGACGGTATCGGCGCGCAAAATCTCTTGCTTGACCGCCAAGATCTGCGAAGGGTGCATAGAAAAACTGCGCAGCCCCAGCCCCAGCAGCAAGCGGGTCAGGGCCGCATCACCAGCGACTTCGCCGCAGACACTCACGCTTTTACCCTGGGCTACACACTCCGCAATGGTGTCGGCCACCAAGCGCAGCACCGCAGGGTGCAGTGGGTCATACAGATGCGCCACGGACTCATCGGCGCGGTCGATGGCCAAGGTGTACTGAATCAGATCATTGGTGCCTATCGACAAAAAGTCGAAGTACTTCAGGAACAGCTTGACGGTCAACGCGGCAGCGGGAATCTCGATCATCGCGCCCAACTTGAGCGGGCCGTAGGCCACGCATTGCGCATCCAATTGCGTTCTAGCCTTCTCCAATAACGCCAAGGTTTGGTGGATTTCGCTGGCGTGCGCCAGCATCGGAATCAGCAAATGCACACGACCATGCGCCGCTGCACGCAAGATCGCACGCAACTGCGTCAGGAACATGGCCGGATCCGCCAAACTCCAGCGAATCGCGCGCAGGCCCAAGGCTGGGTTCAAATGGGCATCATCGTGGCGGGTGTCATCCAGCGGCTTGTCTGCGCCGACATCCACGGTGCGGATCGTCACCGGCAAGCCCTGCATGCCTTCTACGGCGCGGCGGTAGGCTTGGTATTGCTCTTCCTCGTCGGGCAGACGGCCTTGGCGACCCATGAACAAAAATTCGCTGCGAAACAGCCCCACGCCGACCGCGCCCACTTTCAGTGCCGCCAGCGTGTCTTCTGGCATTTCGATGTTGGCGAGCAGCTCAATACGCTGACCATCCATCGTGGTAGATGGCGTGTTGCGCAAGCGCAGCAGGCGCTCGCGCTCCAAATCACCTTGGCGTTGTTTGAAGCCATACTCAGCCAAGATGATGGCTGATGGATTCACGATGACCACGCCTGCATCACCGTCAATGATGATCCAGTCGTCTTGACGCACCAGTTGGCTGGCGCTGCGTGCGCCCACCACGGCAGGAATGTCCAAGCTGCGTGCCACGATGGCGGTGTGGCTGGTTTTGCCGCCCACATCCGTCACAAATCCGGCAAACACACTTTGCTTGAATTGCAGCATGTCAGCGGGCGACAGGTCGTGCGCCACCAGCACCAGCGGCACATCCAGCGTGTCATCCAGCAGCAAATCTTGTTGGCGTTTTTGGCGCGGTGGCGCGGCCACCACAGGCGAAGTCGCGCCGAGCATGCGGCGCAATACGCGCTCAACCACCTGCTCTAAGTCAGCTTTGCGCTCACGCAGGTACTCGTCTTCCATCTCGTCGAACTGACGGGCGATGATTTCAAACTGCGTCGTCAACGCCCACTCAGCGTTGTAGAGCCGGTCTTTGATCCAGTGCTTGACCCCGGTGGTCAGGGTGTCGTCTTGCAGCAGCATCAAGTGGACATCCAAGAGTGCCGCCAGCTCGTGCGGCGCATCTTTGGGCATCTCGTTTTGCAAACGTTGCAGCTCATCGACAACGGCGTTGCGCCCAGCGCGCACGCGGTCGATCTCAGACTCAATACGGTCGGGAGTGATGAAGTAATGCGCCACGTCCAAGCGGCTGGAGGCCACCAATACCGCGCGCCCAATGGCCACCCCTCGGGCCACTGGTAAACCGTGAACACTGAATGTCATGCCGCGAGTCTAACGAGGCATGGCGCTGTCCACTCACTCACCTTCGCCAAATTTGTCGGCCATCAAAGCCAAGAGTGCATCCATCGCTTCTTGCTCTTGCGCGCCATCAGTTTCTAAGGTCACTTCAGTGCCGATGCCTGCGGCCAGCATCATCACACCCATGATGCTTTTGGCGTTGACACGGCGCTCGCCACGCGACATCCACACCTCACACGGAAAGCGGCCGGCCAACTTGGTGAATTTGGCCGAAGCCCGTGCATGCAAGCCCAACTTATTGCTGATGGTCGTGGTAGTTTTGATCATGATTTCGTCTAGCTTGATTTTGGGGAGCAGTCACAGCCACTTGCATGATGCCATTGCGACCACTGTTCATCGCACGCTCGGACAAGGCCATCAAAGGCTGACTCAAGCGATCAATAACGGACACCAACATAGGTAAATTCACGCCTGTGACCAAGCGCGTCCACATGCCATTGCTCAGCTTCTCCGACACATTGAAAGGCGTGGCCCCGTACAGATCGGTCAGGATCAACACGCCGGTATTGCCCGGTTTGCGGTGCATTTGTTCGAGCATGATGCGCGCGGTGGCCAGTGTTTCTTCGGGCGGCATGTGGGGCAAAACGTCCAAAGCCTCCACCTGATCGGCACACTCTGGATACACATGCAGCGCGCCCTGACGCAATGCGTGGGCCAAAGGTAAATGCGCGACGATGAGAATGCTGTTCATGGCTGCCGATTATGGGGTTTGCCCTAGGCTACGACCAAGCATCTCAGTGACGCAAGACTAGACTCACCACCTCACAAGGCCACAATTTGTTGCAAATGTCCCAAATCTGCCATCACTGTGATGACATGGTGCGGCCTGTATCATCGCGCGCAGACGCATGATTTTTGACAATGCGGTGCGGGCTGGTGCCATGTGAACGAGGCCCGACACTGGGGAGTAAGGATGGCGAATTTTGTTTTGGTGCACGGCGCATGGCATGGCGCTTGGTGCTGGCGGCGAGTCACTGAAGCGCTGATACGCGCCGGGCACCGCGCCCACGCGGTCACCTTGACAGGTTTAGGCGAGCGCGCCCACCTGCTCAACCCCGCAATCACCCTGGAAACCCACATCACCGACGTGATCTCGGCCATCGTCGCCGAAGAGATGGACGACGTGGTGCTGGCTGTTCACTCCTACGCCGGCATGTTGGGCACCGCCGTGGCCGACCGCTGGCCCGAGCGACTGGGTCACTTGGTGTACGTGGATTCGGTGGTGCCCCAACCCGGTGAAAGCTGGAGCAGCACCCACGCCCGATCCAGCCGCGAGGCACGCATGGCCGCTGCCGCCGCCTGCCCCAACTTCAGCTTTCCGCCGCCTGATCCGTCAGGCTTTGGCTTGCAAGGTGAAGATCACGCTTGGGTGGCGCGCCGCCAAACACCGCATCCGGGTCACACCTACCAAGCAACGCTGGACTTTGACCCCCGACGCGTGGCGCAAGTCCCGCGCACTTTCATCAACTGCGTGCAACCACCGCTGCCCACCATTGACGTGATTCGCTCCCGTGTCACCGACCCCGCGTTTTGGGACGGCGCTTGGCTGCCCGGCTCACGGCTGGTCACGCTGACCACGGGCCACGATCCGATGATCAGCGTGCCCGAAACGCTGACTCAATTGCTGATCGAGTCCGCGCCCTGAGCGCCGCTCTCACTTCATCGCGCCAAACACCTTCTTGAGCACCACGCTGCCGGTGCCCACGGGGTCTTTGCGGATCTTTTTCTCTTCCTCACCAATCATCAGGTACAGGCCGTCCAGCGTTTTGCCGGTGACGTACTGCTGCAAGTTCGCGTTTTCAGCCTTCAGCAGACCCAAGCCGGCGGCTTTCTTGGCGACGCGGTTGTACTGTTCCACCAAGCCAACTTTCTGAGTGGCTTGCGTCACCACGGGCAAGAACTGCACGCCCAGCGGATCACGGGTTTTTTCTTCAAAGAAACTGGTCACCGAGGTGTCGCCACCCGACAAAATCTTCTTGGCATCCGTCACATTCATGGACTTGACCGCGCCAACCAGCAAGTCACGCGACTGCGGCACCGCCGTTTCAGCCGCGCGATTCATCGACATCACTAGCTCATCAATGTGCTGGCCTTGGCCCAGTTTGCGCATCAAACTGGCGGCATCTTCTAAAAATCCAGGCAAAGGAATGCGAACTTTAGGATTGCTCAAGAATCCATCTTGGCGACCCAAAGAGCCTATCGCGGCCAACGCACCGCGCTCCAGCGCTGTTTTCAGCCCCGTAGAGGCTTCGGCTCCGGTCAAGTCGCTCAAGGACAATGCCTGTGCGTGCTGAATGGTCAACAGCAGCAATGCGCCTACCGCGCCAGCTGTTGCACCGTGAAATTGACGACGATTGATAGCATCCATGAAAGTGAGTCCTGCAATGAAACGAATCTTATTAAAACCCGTCCTGTCGGTCGCAGCAATCGTGGTCGTGGTAGCCGTGGGCGCGGCCACCTTCTTCAGCACTGCACCGGCTGCGGCACCGGCTTCCAACTTTGTCTTGCTCGATGGCAGCAAGAAAACCACCGCCGACTTGCAAGGCCGGGTGACGCTGGTGAATTTCTGGGCCACCAGTTGCGTGAGCTGCGTGGCTGAAATGCCCAAATTGATCAGCACCTACCAAAAGTACCAAAGCAAGGGCTACGACACCTTGGCCGTGGCCATGAGCTACGACCCGCCCAGCTACGTCGTCAACTTTGCGCAAACACGCCAACTGCCCTTCCCCATCGCCATCGACAACACCGGAGCCGTAGCCCACGCTTGGGGCGATGTCCAACTCACGCCCACCAGCTACTTGGTGAACAAGCGCGGCCAAATCGTCAAACGCTACGTGGGCGAACCTGACTTTGCCGAACTGCACCAACTGATCGAAAAGCTGCTGGCCGAAGCTTAAAAATGCGAAAACGCCACGCAGAAGCACTGCGTGGCGTTGGATATGCATGCGGTTCTGCGTGTTGCGGGCTTCGACTGATCCGCCCTCGCCAAATAAGGTCAGACCCACTGAAACGCGCAATCAACCCCAGAAACCATTCCAACAATCAGTGTTGGTAGATGTTGGCGCGGTTGCCGTCGCCGATTTGGAAGATCACGCCAATGTTGGCATCGGAAACTTGCTGAATGGCAGCAAAGTTGGTAGCACCGGCTTGGTCAATAGAAGCCAGGTTAGCGCCGCCTTCTTGGTTGATGAAGGCCACGTTACCGTCGCCAGCCAAAGTGCCGGCAGCGCCGAACTCAGCGATGGCCAGAGCGTTCACGTCAGCAGCAGCGGCGTTGGCAGAGAAGTCATAGTCGGTCACAGCGAAAGCGGGAGCAGCCATCAGACCAGACAGAGCGGCCACAACAGCCAGTTTCATTTTGAAGTTCATGTGCATACACCTAAAAAAGATGGGTTGAGCGGCTTGAACGGCGGTCAGACACCCGAAATGACTACCCCAGTGACTCAATGAGTTACTGATCGTGCCCAAGCATGAACCCAACTTTAGTGAGCGAATTTGACGCTTTTTTAAACCCGGCATAGTCCGTTGGCGCAGCCGCCGCACTGCGCTCGCTTCACGGCCCAGGGTGCAGACTGAAACTCAAACCATCGCCCACTTGATCCACGCGCAGTGTCATGCCTGTGGGCAAATCCACCAGCATTTGGTTGGCATTGCCCATTTGCGAAAACTGAAATGACGAGTTGTCTTGCTGCTGCAACACCAGTTGGTTGCCCACCCCGACTTGACTGCCGCTGACATCCGCATTCACGCCCAGTTGCCAAATCGCCATCTGGTTGTTGAAACCAGTTTGCGTCAAATCAGCCGATTGATTGGAGAGGGTTTGGCTCAGGCGCAACTCGTTGTCAGTGCCGGACTGCACCACCGTGGCAGACAGATTGCTGCCCTGCTGCCAAACCTCGGCCACGTTGCCACTGCCGCCGGATTGATCAATCGAGGCCTGGTTCGTATTCCCAGTTTGCTCAATACCAGCCGTGTTGCCAACTCCCGCGCTGATGCCCAAGTGGCTCTGAAAAATCTCGGGTCGCCCAAAATCAGACAGCATGGACAAATCAGCATCGGCGGCATGGGTCGTCGTTGCGGCAGCAGCGCACCACAGCGCCACCACGGCCCGTCGCTGCCCACGCCCCCAGGTCTTCATGATCCCGACAAGGGCGGCGAGGACAACATCGCGCCTTGTACCGAATCCGATCGCGTCTGCGACACGCCGCCTGGCACAGACTTGCTGGCGGAGGAAGGCACCGTCGTCACTGGCGGCTCCGACACCGATTGCGCAGGCACATCAGGCAAGGGCGCGGGCTGCCCCCAACCTTTAGACACGGGGGTTGGGACTGCCGCTGGGGCTTGGACTGCCACTTGCGGTGGCGGCGCAACAGGCGGTGGTGTGGGGGCGCTCGGCTGCTGTGCCAGTTGCACGGGCGGCTGCGGCGCTTTGACCAAGCTGGGCGTGCGCATTGGAAGCGGCCCTGCGGTGCCGCTCTCTTCCGGTGCCAGCCACAGCGCCTCCGCCTCGCGCAAGTAGTTTTGCACTATCGGCTGGAACCAATCTTGTGGATTGTTCAGCGCCCAGACCTGATCGCGCACACCTTGCACCGTCAGGTGAATCACGGCAGATTCAATCGCCTCCTTCACGGCCAACTGCGACGGCTCGTTGGTGGAGTACCCGCCTTCGGCTTGCAGCAAGGTTTTGTAGGACACAAACTTGTAAATGCTGGAAGAGACTTCGTGCGAAAAAATGGTTTTGGTGACCGACACGCTGTTGACCACTTGCCCTGTGCGCACGTCCACGTTACGCAAATTCACCGTCACCTGATCGACGCGGTACTTGGTTTCAGCGCCTATGCCCAGCAAATTGGCACCTTGCCCGCCGGTGCGGACATTGGACTCAAAGCCCACAATGCCGCCTTCCAAAATAAATTGCGCGGGAACAAGCTGTGGATAACTGGAACCCGGCTTGCCCTTGTCAGCGGGAGTTTCAATGGTGCGGGCCACACGCCGCTCATTGAGCAAGTTTTGGAAACCCTCGCGCTCAATCGGCATGTACCAGCCCGAGTCCAACATCGCTTTGACCAAAATCGAAGCGGCACCCTGAGTCACGGCGTTCGACAAGTTGCTGTCTGGCGAGGGCTTGAACTGCCCGGTCTGGTCACGAAACGCATACACCGCCACCGGCACCTTGAATGCCGGCGGTGGCAACTTGACCAAATCACGGGTGATGCGGGTGGCGGGTGTCAGCGTGGCATCGGCATTGACGTTGGAGGGCTTGACCTCTGTCGGCACTCGCAGCGGCGGCAATGAACAAGCTCCCAACATCGCCAGCAGCGGCAATGCCACCGCCCAACGAGCCGAATCAAAAGAGGAAGTGCGCAGGCCAGTCATAGTTATTCCGTATTGCCGACCACAATCACAGTGGTCGCGCCCGTCGTTTTGTCGGTGGTGTTCATCACCAAATTGCCGGTGGCATCTTTGGTGATGGCGATCACATAGTTACCCGCCGTGACCGTGTTGCCTTCCAGCAATTTGCCATCAGCATCAAAAATGCTGCTCACAGCAGTGGACGTCAGCCGACTCAGCACGGCGCTTTCCAGCTGCGCAGTGAATTTTTCTAGCGCAGTTTTGCTGGTCGATGGCGCTTTGAAATCGTTTTGAGCCTGTGCGTTGGCCAGCAACCCCGACGCGTTGGCCGGGTTGCCGCCGAAGGTGGGGTTGACGGGGGTGTAAACCAATTCGCCAGCCCCTGCGCTCAGGGAACACCACAAGCCCCCCATCGCCACAAGACAGCTCAAACGCATGAATGATGTTGAAGTCACGTAGGCTCCTTCGGTAAATTTAGTAGGCTGATCGCGCCATGTCGGGATCGTTGAACAGCAGGTTTTGCAGCGCGGTTTCTGTGACTTTGTTTTGCACCTGCTCGGCTGCCGAATCGGCCAGCAGCGCCACCACCGCATAACTGCGCGGCAACACAGAACGAAACACCACCGCATCGCCTGACAGCACCTGAATCTCCGTGCCCACTTTGGGCGACAGGCGCTCGCGCACCAGCAGCACGTGGGCTTCAGCGTCTTTTTGGCTGCTCCAGCTTTCGGCAAATTTGGTGTGGAAGTGCAGCCCCAAACTGGTCAGCACCTGCGCCAACACCAAGCCGCCGTACTCGGGCACGTCCTCGGCGGCATTGCGCGATGTGCTTGTGCCGGGCGCGGGCTCTGGCGCGTCTTGAGCGCAGGCCAGCGATGCGGCCAGCAGCCCCATGCCGCACAACACACCGCGTCCCACACGTTGCAGCATCATGCTCAGCCTCAGTGCGCCAGCGGCTCTGCGGCGCGGGTGGTGGAGTTGTCCAGCAACCAATCGGCCAACTGTCCTGCCTCAAAACGCATGCGCGCCAAGGCCACTTGCTGATCGACTTCGCTGTTGACCAAGTTGATGCGGGTGCTCAGGTGCTCGCTTTCAGCCGACAACACATCCAACAGCGAGCGCCGTCCCAGCTCGCGCCATTGGTCGTAATAGTCTTTGCGTACTTGGTCGGTGCTGGCCACCAAGCCCATCAAAGAGAGCGCGCGCTTGGCTTGGGCTTGCGCATCGGCCCCAGCGGATTGAATTTTGTAGTCCAGCTCTTGGCGCAAAGTTTCGGCGCGCTCTTGTGCGGCTTGGGCGCGGGCCAGCAAAGCCAGTTGATTGGCCGCGCTGCTGTGGCCGTCAAACGCCACCCAGCGGGCCGTGACATACAACTGCGCAGGCGCGGCGACACCATACACATCGCGCCCCGATTGCTTGGACAGCACCACATCCACCTCTGGTTTTTGGGCGGCTTGCGCCTCGGCCAGTTGCGCTTGAGCGGCGGCGGCTTCATGCAACGCGGCGCGCAAGCTGGGGTGATTTTGGTTGGCCTGACTCACCAACAAGGCAGCATCCGCCTTGGGGAACGCAGGCAGCGCCCCGGCGCTGAGTGCAGCACCGACATCAGAGCCCACCAAGCGCATCAGCACCAACTGGTATTCACGCTGGCGCGCTTGCAGTGCCACCAGCGCATCTTCCGCCTGACCGAGCCGGGTTTGCGCTTGCGTCAGCTCGCTGCGGCGACCGGCGAACACCTCCACGATCTCCGAGAGCTTGTTGACCAAGGCGGTCAACTCAATGATGTGCTGTTGGTAGACCCGAATCGAGCGCTGCTGCTTGACCAACTGCAAGTAGGTGTTGACCGTGTCGTTGGCGGTGGTTTCACGCGCCAGCTTGAACTTGTCGGCCAGTGCGCTGGCCTGCGATTCACGCGCCTCAATTTGGCTGCGGATGCGGCCAAAGTCCCAGAGGTTGTACGACACAGTTGCGCCCACCCGCCCCGTCAGCGCGTGGGCAGCGCTGGAATCCACCTTGGCGGCGGCACTGTTGGCGTTGAGTTCCAACTTCGGCCACAGCGCGCCTTGGGATTGCGCCACATCCTGCTGCGCAGCTTGCCAATTGGCCTGCGCCTCGCGTATTTGCGGGGCACGGTTCAACGCTATTTGCACCAGTTCAGGCAACGAGGCGGTTTGCGCCAACGCGGCTGAGCCCCACAGGGACAGCAGGCACAAGCCCCATAAAGTTGTGATTTTTTTCATCGCTCGCGCAAAGCCTCGCGGGCTTTGTAAATGGGTTTGAGCAGGTAATCGAGGATGGTTTTGTCGCCCGAGCGTATGTCCACCGTGGTGGTCATGCCGGGGATGATGGGCAAGGCTTTGCCATCGACTTGCATCGACGATTCGCGGGTGCGCACCAGCACGCGGTAGTAGGTGTCTTCGCCGGTGGCGGCGATGGCCGAGCGTGAGTCTTCGCGCAAGGTGTCGGGGCTGATGTGCTCCACCACGCCGTCCAAGCCGCCGTAAATGCCGTAGTCGTAGGCCGTGACCTTCACGGTGGCGGGCAAGCCTTCACGCAAAAAGGCCACGTCTTGCGGGCGGAACTTGGCTTCGACCAGCAAGCGGTCGTCCAGCGGCACGATCTCCATGATGGTGGCCGCCGGTTGAATCACGCCGCCTATGGTGCTGATGCGAATGTCTTTCACCACGCCGCGCACGGGTGCTTTGATCGTGGTGTGCCGTGCGGTGTCAGCGCGGGCCACCACGTTCTCACGCGACTGGGCCAAATCGCTTTCCACACGGCTGAGTTCGGCGTTGGCTTCTGCGCGGTACTTGCTTTCGCGCTCGGCAATTTGCAGGCGCAAGTCGTTGGTTTGACGCTTCATGCGCAGCAGCTCAATGTCAGAGATCAGGCCACGCGCCATCAAGGGCTCGGACATGCCGACTTCCTGCTCAGCCAGTTGCAAGCTGCGGCGCAGTTCAGCCACGCTTTGATCCAGCGCTTGCCGCCGTGAGTTGTAGGCCAAGGTTTCGTTGCTGACCAAATCAGGGTAGCGGTTGAGCGCACCCGGAAAAACCAGCGGCTTGGCGTAGGCCTCGGCGCGCAGCCGCGCTGCCGCCGCTTGCAGCGCCACCATCTTGCTGTAGCCCTCGTTGTAGACGGCTTTGGCGCGGGTCGCGTCAATTTCCAACAGCACCTGCCCGGCTTCGACCTTGTCGCCTTCTTTGACGTTGAGTCGCGCCAAGATGCCGCCTTCCAAGCTTTGAATCACTTGGTCGCCGCTGTTGGAGATGACTTTGCCGCTGCCACGGGTGACTTCATCGACGCGGGTCACGCTGGCCCACACGCCAAAGCTGACCACGATCAGCACCAGCATGTACAAAGCCCAGCGCACGCGCGGCACGGTTTGATCCAGCAAGGCCGCGTGCAAATCGTTGGCATGGGCCAAGTCCACCGTGCGCAGTTCGGTGGATGGGGGGCGCATCAGATCATGAGCAGACATCAGGCCGCCTTGGCTGGTTGGCCCGCAATCGGCACGCCGCCGCCACGGGTCAGGGTCTCAAGCAACTGACGCTTGGGGCCGTCGGCAATCACCCGGCCTTGGTCTACCACGATCACGCGATCCACCAGCTCCAGCAGCGACATTCGGTGCGTGGCAATGATGAGCGTGCGCCGCCCCGGCATGCGTTTGAGTTGGGCGATGAAGGCGCTTTCAGTTTGCGCATCCATCGCGCTGCTGGGTTCGTCCATCAGCAGCACGGGCGGGTCGGCCAACAAGGTGCGCGCCAAAGCCACCAACTGGCGTTGACCGCCTGACAAACCCGCACCGCCCTCGCCCAGCATCATGTCCAAGCCCAGCGGGTGGCGCGCCACCACCGCATCCAAGCCGGTGATGCGGCAGACGTTCAGCAATCGCTCCGCCGAGGCTTGCGGCACGCCCAAGCGCAGGTTGTCGCGCAGCGTGCCGTGAAACAGCTTGCAGTCTTGCGTCACCAAGCCGATGTTGTGATGGATGTCCGCCGGGTCAAGCTGGCGCAGGTCAATGCCATCCGCCAACACCGAGCCTTGCGTCGGCAGGTACAAGCTGCTGAGCAAGCGCAACAGGGTGGATTTGCCACTGCCGATGCGCCCCAGCACCGCAATGCGCTCGCCGGGCTGCACATTCAAGCTGATGCCATCGAGCGCGGGTAATTTCTGATCGGGGTAGCCAAACTGCAAGCCCTCGGTGCGCAAAGCGCCATCAAAGCGCGGACGCGACAGGTACTGCTGATCGGCCACATGGTCGGTCGGCTGCTTCATCAGCTCGCCCAACGAGGTCAGCGACGCTTTGGCCTGCTGAAAACGCACCGCCAAACCCACCACTTGCCCCAGCGGCGAGACGGCTTGACGCGCCAGCATCACGGTGGCGATCAATGCGCCTTGCGACACCGCGCCTTGGTGTATCAGGTACACGCCCCACACCACCAGCACCACGGTTTCGATTTGCTGCACAAAGCTCACCCAGCCCATCGTGAAGCTGGTGAGCGCACGCGACTTCATGTAGCTGCCCGTGGCGGCGGCGCTGTAGTCTTCCCAGTTCTTTTGCATGCGCGACTGGCCGTTGACGGCCTTGAGGGTTTCGATGCCCTCCAGCGACTCCACCAACAGCCCGTGCTTGAGCGAAGACTCGCGCAAGTTCTCGCGCATGTGGCGTGCCAGCGGCCACTGCACCACCGCGCCCGCCAGCAGCACCAGCAGCATCGCCACCGCAGGCACCACCACCAGCGGCCCGCCAATGCTGAAAATCACCGCCAAAAACAGCAGCGCAAACGGCACATCGGTCAGCGCCGACACGGTGGCCGACGTGGTGAACTCGCGCACCGACTCAAACTCGCGCAGCCGATTGGCAAACGCCCCCGATGAGGCTGCGCGCTGCTCCAGCCGTATGCCCAAGGCTTGGCGAAACAGCATCGAGCCCAAAATCAAATCGACTTTCTTGCCCGCCACGTCCACCAAGTGGCTGCGCAGTTGGCGGGTGGCGAACTCAAACACCATCGCCAGCACGGTGCCGATGGCCAGCGTCCACAAGGTGGGATAGGCATGAGTGGGCACCACGCGGTCATAGACGTTCATGGTGAAAAAAGTGCCCGCCAGCGTCAGCACGTTGATCATCAAGGCCGCCAGCACGGCGTTGCTGTAGTAGCTGCGAAAGCGCCACAGCGTGCCCCAAAACCAATGCAAATCTGAGCGCGGCGTGGGCGCACCGGCGCGCGCATCGTGGCGCAGTGCTGGCTTGAACAGGATGTGATAGCCCGTGGCGCGGTTGAGCAACTCATCGAGCGGCAGGCGCGCAGGCAGCAGCGCATCTGGCGACTCGGGCATGGCGGCTTCGACCGAGCCATCGTCATGGCGGCGCATCAGCACGGCGGCTTGGCCGTCATGCAGCAGCACGATCACCGGCAACACGTAGTCGGGCAAATCAGTCAAACGCCGCTGCACCAGCGTGGCAACATGCCCGGCTTTGTGGGCCGCGCGGATCACCGCCTGCACGCTGGCTTGCTGGCCGTCGTGTGGCACACCTTGCTGCCACGCGGCAACGCTGCGCTCATCGCCGTGAAAGCTGGCGACCCAGGCCAAGCACTGAAACAGCACATCGGCCTGCGGCACTGCGACGGGGACAGCCGACACGCTCACGCTGCGGTCAATCCGTGTTGCAGCAACAACTCAACCAAATGCTCGCCTTGGCTGTCGGTGTAGCTGCCGGTGAACTTGGTGTACTTGTCGCTGGAAGCGCCTGAGGTGGCACCGCCGTCAGCGCCAAAGGCATCGGCCTTGCCCACTTGGGTCAGACCGTCCAGCGCCACGGTGCCGCCGTTGGTGGAGTTGGCCATGAAGCGCACCATTTGATGTGTGCCATCCACATCCAGCGCATCGCTTTGCAGGTGGAACAGATCAGCCGCGCTCACCGTCAAGCTGCTGTTGAGGCCCGCAAAATAGAAAGCCTCCACATGCCCAATCACCTGGCCTGAGCCTTCGGGGTTGTTCCAGTCGGCAAAGTCAAACGTCAGATCGGTGCCGCTGAAGTTGACGCGATCAATGCCATCGCCGCCGTCCAAGCGGGCAAAGCCCAAGCTTTCAGGCTTGAACAGTTGGAACAAATCGTCGCCAGAGCCAGCCAGCAGCACATCGCCCACGCTGGAGTAGACGTTCAAGTGCTGGTCTGTGCCTTCGCCGATCCAAGTTTTGGGGTGCTCGCCATCGACGTTGTTGATGCTGAAGCTGCTTGCGTCGCTGCTCTTTTCAGCCACAGTGACCGCCACTTGGAAGGTGTTGGTGGCCGTGTTGCCCGCCGCATCGCTAGAAGTGACGGTGATGTAAGTGAAACCCGCTGCATTCGCCGTGCCGACGATGTGGCCCGTGGTGTCGTCAATGGTCAAGCCATCGGGCAAGCTGCCCAAGGTGTCTTCCACCAGATCGTCTGCGGTCAAATCGCGTCCATTGAGCGGGTCGATATCGACGGCATCGCCGCGCAACACCACTTGGTTGGTCAACGGCGTGTCGTCGCCGGAACCGGCCACGGTATCGACCGTGAAGCTCTCGCCATCCATCGAATCGGTGTTGCCCGCCACATCGGTGACGGTGATGGTGGGGGTGTAGTCACCGTCGGGCAAGATGGTGCTGACATCGACGCTCCACGCGCCATCATCGCCCGCCACGGTGGTGTAGTTGTGACCATCCAGCGTGACCACGACGGTGGCTCCGGCCTCAGCCGTGCCGCTGAGGTTGGGCTTGTTGTTGTTGGTGATGTTGTCTGCGGTGTCCACGCCGGTGTCGTTCACGTCGTCGTGGGTCAAGCCACCCGTGAACTCTGCCAGCGTCACATCCACGGTGAACGCCACGCCTTCAATCGGGTCGCTGACGTTACCGGCCACGTCGGTGATGGTGATCAGCGGTGTGTACTCGCCGTCACTGAGGCCGTCCGCTGTGATGCTCCAGTTGCCGTGTTCGTCCGCGTCGGTTTCAAACACGTTGCCGCCCACATCGACGGCGATGTGCACCCCCGCTTCTGCGGTACCGGCGATGGTGGGCGCGTCGTTGGATGTCAGGTTGTCGTCGCTGGCCGCTCCGGTGTCGTTGGCTGCGTCGTGCACCAGCTCGCCGGTGACGCTGCTGGCATCGGGGGCGGTGGTGTCGATGGTGAAGGCGGTGCCGTGGATCGCGGCGCTTTCGTTGCCCGCTGCGTCGGTGACGGTGATGATGGGGGTGTAGGTGCCGTCATCCAAAGCGTCAAGCTGCACGCTCCAGTTGCCGTCTTCGTCAGCTTGGGTTTCAAAGGTGTTGCCGCCAACATCGACATGGATCAGCGCCAGCGCGTCGGCGGTGCCGGTCACGGTGGGGGCGTTGTTGGCGGTGATGCCGTCTTCGCTGTCGAGGCCGGTGTCGTTGTCGGCGGTCAAGCCGCCGGTGACGCTGCTGGAGTCTGGCGCTTCGGTGTCGATGGTGAAGGCGACTCCTTCGCTTTCGGTGACGTTGCCTGCTGCATCGGTGACGGTGATGGTGGGGGTGTACTCGCCGTCTGCGAGAGATTTGTCCACGTCCAATGTCCAGTTGCCGTCGTCGTCAGCTTGGGTCTGGAAGATGTCGCCGTTCAAGTCGATGCTGACGCTGGCCCCGGGTTCTGCGGTACCGCTCAGGCTGGGCATGTTGTTGTTGGTGATGCTGTCTGCGGTATCGACGCCGGTGTCGCTCACGTCGTCATGCACCAGCTCGCCGGTGGCAGCATCAGGGGCGGTGACGTCCACGATGAACGCCACGCCTTCAATCGGGTCGCTGACGTTACCGGCCACGTCCGTCACCGTGATCAGCGGTGTGTATTCACCGTCACTGAGGCCATCGGCGGTGACGCTCCAGTTGCCATGCTCGTCTGCATCGGTTTCAAACACGCTGCCGCCCACATCGACGGCGATGTGCGCCCCGGCTTCTGCGGTACCGGCGATGGTGGGTGCGTCGTTGGATGTGAGGTTGTCGTCGCTGGCCGCTCCGGTGTCGTTGGCTGCGTCATGCACCAACTCGCCTGTGGCGGTGTCGGGCGCTGTCGTATCGATGGTGAAGGCGGTGCCGTGGATCGCGGTGCTTTCGTTGCCCGCTGCGTCGGTGACGGTGATGACCGGGGTGTAGGTGCCGTCATCCAAAGCGTCAAGCTGCACGCTCCAGTTGCCGTCTTCGTCAGCTTGGGTTTCAAAGGTGTTGCCGCCAACATCGACATGGATCAGCGCCAGCGCGTCGGCGGTGCCGGTCACGGTGGGGGCGTTGTTGGCGGTGATGCCGTCTTCGCTGTCGAGGCCGGTGTCGTTGTCGGCGGTCAAGCCGCCGGTGACGCTGCTGGAGTCTGGCGCTTCGGTGTCGATGGTGAAGGCGACTCCTTCGCTTTCGGTGACGTTGCCTGCTGCATCGGTGACGGTGATGGTGGGGGTGTACTCGCCGTCTGCGAGGGCTTTGCTCACGTCTACTGTCCAGTTGCCGTCTTCGTCGGCTTGGGTCTGGAAGATGTCGCCGTTCAAGTCGATGCTGACGCTGGCCCCAGCTTCTGCCGTGCCACTGAGGCTGGGCATGTTGTTGTTGGTGATGCTGTCTGCGGTATCGACACCGGTGTCGCTCACGTCGTCATGCACCAGCTCGCCTGTGGCTGCGTCCGGGGCGGTCACGTCTACCGTGAACATCACGCCTTCAATGGCATCGCTGACGTTGCCCGCCACGTCGGTGATGGTGATCAGCGGTGTGTAGTCGCCATCGCTCAGGCCGTCGGCTGTGATGCTCCAGTGGCCGTGCTCATCTGCGTCGGTTTCAAACACGTTGCCGCCGACATCGACGGCGATGTGCACCCCAGCTTCTGCGGTACCGGCGATGGTGGGCGCGTCGTTGGATGTGAGGTTGTCGTCGCTGGCCGCTCCGGTGTCGTTGGCTTCGTCGTGTACCAGCTCGCCTGTGACGCCGCTGGCATCGGGCGCGGTGGTATCGATGGTGACGGACGTGCCCGAAACGTGGACTTGGTTGCCTGCGTCGTCCACGTACAGCACGCCGGGCACGTAGGTGCCGTCTTCCAGTTCGTTGCCTTCCGGGATTTGCAGCGACCACTCACCCGCATCATCGGTTTGGGTGACGTAGGTCACGCCTGCGAACTTGATGATCACGGTGACAGGGCTGCTCACGTCCAACGTGCCCGCCAACATGGGCAAGGGGTTGTTGGTGATGCCATCTTCGGAGCTGCTGCCGGTGTCGATGGTTTCGTCGCCTTGAACCAAACCCGCTGGGGTGCTTTCAGTCGGGGATGTGGCCTGCACCGTGAAGGGCGTGCCGTCAAAGGCATCGCTCACGTTGCCAGCCAAGTCGGTCACAGTGACAGACGGGGTGTACTCGCCGTCGCCCAATGCGGTGGTGACCACCACGCTCCAGTGGCCGCTGGCATCGGCCTCGGTTTGGTAGTCGGTGCCATCAATGCTCACCAACACGGCGGCGTGGGCCTCAGTTTGGCCTTCGATGGTGGGGCGGGCGACATTGGTCAGGCCGTCGTCACTCGACAAGCCGCTGTCGCTGCTGGCGGCCAAATGGGCCGTAGCGGTGGAAACATCGGGCGGCGTGGTGTCCACGGTGATGGGCGTCATGCTGGTGGGTGCGCTGACGTTGCCAGCCGCATCCGTCACCGTGACGACCGGGGTGTAAGTGCCGTCGGCCAGCGGCTCGGACAGCGCCAAGCTCCAACTGCCGTCAGCGTGAATGTCAGTCGCTGCGATGTGGTGCGTCACACCGGCCAAAGTCACGCTGACATCGGTGACACCGGCTTCAGCTTGCCCGGCCAACACCAGTTGCGCATTGCTGGTCACGCCGTCGGTTTTGTTGCTGCCGGTGTCGTATTCCACGTCAGCCGTATTGGTCGCCAAGCCGACATGCCCGGCATCGGCCACGGTGTCCAGCGTGAAGCTGAGTTTGGTCACCGGCGAGACCGTGCCGTTTTGCGTGAACGACTGGCGGGCGTACACGTCGTGCGCGCCATCGGTCAACGTGGGCAGCGTGGTGCTCCAGGTGACTTGATCCAAGCTGTATTGCAGCAGCGCGCCGCTGACTTGGCCGGTCACCACGATGTCGCCGTGGTTGGTGATGTGGTCGGTGGCCGAGTGGCCGCTGTCGGTGTGCAGCGCCAGTGTGGGCGCGGTGGGCGTGGTGGTGTTGAGCGTGAACTCAAACGCTGCGCTGGCAGCGGTCACGGTGCCGTCGCTGTAATGCAGACGGGCTTGCACGCTGAGCGCGCCGTTTGCCGGGGTGAATTTGTCTTCGGCCACCCAAGTGGTGCCGCCGTCGGTAGAGAACTCCAGCGTGGCCGCTGCGCTGCGCCCGGCCACCACCAAGCGGGCATCGCTGGTGATGCGGTCGGTGGCGCTGCTGCCGGTGTCAGCTTGCAAGCCGACGATCAACGGCGTGGCCGCCGCCAACTGCGCTTGGGTGATGCCCGACAACTGCGTCGCCGCGCCCACCGCTTGCGTGGCTGCGGCCAAGTCCGTCCAATCAACCGTCACGCTGGGGGCTGCATCGGCCAGTGCGATCTGCAAGGCGTTGGCGTGGGTCAAGTCCAGCTTGCTGTCGCTCAGCAAGGTGGTGGCCAAGGCGCTCATCACGTCTTGCGACACGCTGGCATCGCCGCCGCTGACCGTGGTCAACACGGTCGCCAACTGCGCCGCCGCTTTTTGCACGGCCAGCGCGTCAGCGGCATTGGCCGAAGCATCCCAAGGATTAAAGGTGGTCAAGTCCAGTGCGCTGGACAAGCCCAAGGCCGTTTTGACCGCGTTGGCCGCATCGGCCAAGGTCATGCTGCTGGGGCCGTGTTCGTACACAGCGGTGATCAACGAGGTCAGCGGGCTGACGACCACCGTGCCGTTGGCCACCAAGCCGCCGGTCAGCGTCAGGGTCAAGGTGTTGGGCAAGCCGGTGTCAATGTTGGTGCCGCCCACCACGATCAAGGTGCTGTCCACATCGGTCGGGTTGGTCAGTTGCAGCACGCCGTGTTCGTCGGTCACGCCGACTTTTTCGGTGGCGCTGTAGGTGCCGTCGTGGTTGGTGTCGATGTAGACCGTGGCGTTTTTGATCAAGCCGTCTTGCACGATCACTTTGGCGCTCGTGCTGCTGGTGCCGCTTGAGCTGCTGCCACCTCCGCCGCCACCGCCCCCTGCGGCCAGCGCCAAGCCGCCGCCCAGCAAGGCGTACATGCCCCAATCGCCAGCGCCGCTGGCGGCAGGCGCTGTGGCTGTCCGCTCAAACATCACCGGGCGCTCGGCCACATCGGAGGTCGTGGTCTCGCTCGCCAAACCGCTGCTCAATTGCGCCAACTGGTACACATTGTCCGCAGCGCCTGTGGTGTGCGTCACGGCGGCAAGTTGCGCTTGCACCACATCCAAAGCCGCCTGATCTTGTTCGCTCAAGGCGCTGATCGCGGCCTCGTCATCTGTTGGTAAAGCGGCTTGACCACGGGCCAAAGGGTTGCCCTTGATCTTGGCCGTGTCAGCGGGTTTGCCCAGTGCCGCAGCCACCACGGCAGCGCCATGAACCCCCACCGAATGCCCCTGCTCCTGAGCCGTGTGGCGAGCGGGCGTAGACGAGATCAAAGAGGAGGAATTGGAATCAACGGTACTCATGACGAACGCCTCGAAAAGATGCAGGGATACCCGGTCAACACCGTAGCAACGAAAGAAAACTGCGGACAAAAACAAGGCGCGCCTCCGCCAACGACTGACGTTTGCGCGCCCCCTAATACTTTCATCTTAGGTGCCGAATGTGATTCTTTTTTGACACCGTCCGCGTCTAAGGTCTTGTCTGCACACGCATTTGTCATCCCTGCCGCATGAGCTGGCATGGTCGGATTTGCCACACCAGCGACATCAAAATGTCATGCGCGTTCACTACAGTCACGCCGCCGGGCCACCTGCCGGTGGAGCCCCAACTCCCGCTATGTCCGACGTGTCTGAGGTCACCTTGAAACTCCATTTTTTGCTGGCCCTGTCGCTGGCGTTCCCTTTGAGCGCCTTGGCTGGGTTCGACGAAGGTTTGGCTGCCGCTGAAAAATCCGACTACCTGGGTGCCCTGCGCCATTGGCAACCGCTGGCCGCCGAAGGCCATGCCGCGAGCCAATACAACCTGGGCTTGATGTACGAGCAAGGCTTGGGTCTGCCGCGCAACCCGGTCTTTGCAGCACATTGGATCGGCAAGGCCGCTGCCCAAGGCTTGGTCAGCGCGCAAAACCATCTGGCTCAACTTCCCAGCCCAGCGCGAAACACCCAGTCGCGGTAAAGCGGCTTGTCGTTGAAGTCGTCAAAGGGCGTAGGCAAGTCGCGCCGCCACGCGGTTTGGTCGGACAGGCTGTGAAATCCGGCAATGCCGCGCCGATCTTCCGTCCAGACCTCGCCCCAAGTGGTGCTGCCCGTCATCGGATCGACTTCCACGCGCCGCAGGTGACGCACCACTTTCGGAAAGCGGGGATCCCGCAACAGGTCTTGAATGCTCTGCGGGTACGGGTTTTGCCCACGCGGGGTCATGCTGGCGTAGCTTTCTAAGGCTTGGGTCAAGGCCCAGCCGCGCTCCAGCAGCTCTTGCTCCGCCACGCGGCGCTGCGCGGTCACGCCGATGCGCAAGGTGCTGGCGCTCACCAGCCCCAGCACCGCCACAAACAGCAGCAAGCCGATGTAGGTGTAGCCCTGCTGAAGCGCTCGCCCGCCGCGCCGCACGCTACAGCTCCCCAAAAGGCTGACCGTAGCGGTTCGCCCCAGGCGCACCGCTGTGCAAGTTGTAGACCTTGCCCTTGATGCCTTCTTTGGGCAGCTCGATCACCCATGTGGTCGCACTGCCGGTCACCGGGTCGTAGGGCAGCGCTTTCAGGTACTGCTTGTCCACCAGCTCATCGAGCGCGTCTGGGTAGCGCCCGGTGTCGGCAAAGAACTTGTCCAAAATCTCGCGAGTTTGGCGCAGGTTATCGACCAGCACCGTTTCCTTGGCGTTGTCGATGCTCTGGAAGTAACGCGGCACCGCCAGCGTCAGCAGCAGCGCCACGATGGACAACACCACGAGCAGCTCAATCAAAGTGAAGCCGCGCGCCGTGCGCGGACGCTCAGGCAACAGGGCGGAAGCAGCGTGCAAGTTCATGGGGCCGTCTCGATCACCAAGCGGAGTAAGGAATGCCATTCAAGCCCAGCTTGTTGGACAGGGAGTACACATCGAACACATCCGCGCCGGACTGCGGGTCGCTGGCTTCGCTGGCATAGCTGCGTTGGCCCCATGTGGCAACGGGGCTGAGTTCGGTTTGCGGATTCATCGGGTCACGCGGCAGGCGACGCAGGAAGTACAGCTTGCCTTTCTTTTGGGGGTCGCGCCACGGCACGCCGCTGACCAACATCTCCAGATTCGGGGGATAGCCCGAGGCTTCGGGCGGCACCTCGATGTCGTTGGCCTCAGCGGCGCGCTTGTAGGCATCGAGCGCGCCCCGAATCTCATGCAGCGCGGTGCGCAGCTCCTGCTCTTTGGCGCGCTGCACCGAAATTTGCAGCACCGGCACCGTCAACAGCCCCAGCACCGCGACGATGGCCAGCGTCACCATCAACTCCAGCAGCGTGAAGCCCGCGCTGCGACTAGGGCGCACGCTTGGCATCGGGTGACGGCAGCGCCACGGGTTCAGCCGGACGCTCGCGCAAATTGCCCTCGGTGCCGCTGCGGAACTCTAGCAAGCTGCCTTCTGGGCGGTTGATGTTGCGCACCAAGCGCGGCGTGATGGACAGCACGATCTCGGTCTTCTTACCGTCGTCCAGCGTGCTGCCAAACAAGCGCCCGGCCACCGGCAACTCGCCCAAACCGGGCAGCTTGTTGGCGGTCTTGCGATCTTCGTCGTTGATCAGGCCCGCCAGCACTTGGTTTTCGCCATTGCGCAGGCGCAGCACGGTGTTGACGTTGCGCGTGCCCAAGGTGTAGGCCAAACCGCCCAGCTTGGTGGTGGTGCTGCCCGCAATGTTGCTGACCTCCAGCCCCAACTTGATCACGATGTCGTTGCCCCGGTAGATGGTGGGCTCCACCTCCAACTTCAGCCCCACGTCGATGTAAGTCACCGCCTCGGCAAAGCCACCCGTGGGCGATGAAGTCACCGACACCACCGGCAGCTTCTCGCCGATCAACACTTTGGCTTTTTCGCGGTTCAGCACCCGAATACGAGGGCTGGCCAACAGGTTGACATCGGTGTCTTCCTTGCGTGCATTCAGTACCGGGGAGCTGACTGTGGCACCGATGCGGGTACTGCCCAAGGTGGTCAAATCCTTCAGAGTCAAGCCGACGGAGGTGTCGGTAGCCAGCGGGGCCAGCGTCAGGCTGTCGGGCCAGCGCACGCCCAACTCCAGCAGCTTGGCTCGGGAGACTTCCAAAATCTCGACCTCCAAAATCACTTCCGGCTCGGGCACGTCGTGCAAGGCCACCAACTTTTCGACCATGCGCAGCGCTTCGGGGGTGTCGCGCACCACCAGCATGTTGGCCCGGTCATCGACCACCACATCGCGGCCTTTGAACAGGGTTTTGAGCGTGGCCGCCACCGCTTTGGCATCGGTGTTGGCCATGTGGAAGGTGCGCACGCTCAGCTCTTGGTAGTCCTTGAGCTTGGCGGGCGTGTTGGGGTAGATCAGCAAGGTGTTGCCGTTCATGACCTGCTGTTCGAGCTGGTTGGTGATCAGCAAAAAGTGCAGCGCTGCTTCCACCGTGCTGTCACGCAGCAGCATGGTGAGCTTTTGATCAGCCTTCACATCCTTGTCGAACACGAAGTTCAGGCCCGAGCCTTTGGACAGCACATCAAAGGCTTGGCGCAGCGGCACGTCACGAAACTCGATGGAGATCGGCTTGCGAAAAGCTGTGCGCAAGCCGGTATCGGCGGGCGGCGCGGCGGTTTGCGCGGCAATTTGGGCTTGCAGCGCCAGCGCCTGAGGCTGCACCGGGTCGACGCGCAACACCGCGTCCAGCGTGCTGCGGGCGGCGCTCCAGTCCCGCGACTGCACGGCGCGCGTGGCCTCGGCCAGCAAGCCGACTTGGCGCTCTTGGCGCTCCAGCGCCAGCAGGCCTTGGCGGGCCAAGGGGTTGTCCGGCTGAATCACCTGCACGCGCTGGTAAAGCTGGGCTGCTTCGGCGCGGTGATCTGCCGCTTGCTGGCGTTCGGCTTGTTCCAGCAAACGGGTCACGGCCCGTTCACGCGCCAGCAAGTAGGTGCGTTGGTACTCGCCCGATTGCGGGTCGGCGTTGATGGCTTGCTGCAATTGGGTCAAGCCGTCTTCCAGGTGATCTTGCGCCAGCAAGCGCTGGCCTTCGCGAAAGGCGACTTGACCCGCGCACCCCGACAGCACGGCCAGCCCCGCACACAGACTGGCGGCCCACACCACACGCGGCCAGCGCCGCTGCCGCAGCACGCCAAACGAGACAGGCGGTAACGATAAAGAAAGGGAGTTGAGGCCGTGATTCACTCTGCGGTTCCGATATTCAGGGTTTGCACCTGCTGCAAAGGCAGGTAGGTCAGGCTCAAGGTGGGCGGGCGAATGGCATCGATGCGGTACTGGCCGTCCAGCACGCTGTGGGCACGCACCACGCGGGTGTCGTCGCCCACGGCCAGGTAGACCTCCCATGCGCCGTCTTCTTGCTTTTTGCCGATGAAGCTGTAGGGCAAGGGCGGCGCTTGCGGTGGCGGCGGCGGCCCGGCAGTCACCGAAGGCGGCGGCGGATTCCAACTGGTGGTGCCGAACAGCGCCGCTTCAGGCAGCGCTTGGCCCCGACGCGGTGCGTACGGCGCACGTTCACGCAAGCGCAAGATCGTCACCACGCCATTGCTGGCGGCGCTGCTTGGGCTGGCGCTGCGCGGGCTCACGGGGACAGGCGCAGCCTGTCCCGGCGCACCCGTGCGGGCGGGGCGGTCTACCGGCTCGGCCACATCAGCGGCGGCTTGATCGGCGGGGGTTTTGTCGCCAAACAGGGCCAGCCAGGCCGAGGCCACCAAGGCCAGCGCCATCAGCGCGTGCTGGGGCTTCATGGCGCGGCTCCCGCACCCCTGCGCGGGTGGCCGCGCAGGTACAGCGTCAGGCTGAGTTGGGCTGTGATGACATCGTCGGTGACGGCATCGCGTTGCAGTTTGACATCGTCGAGCGCGGCAAATGGAATGGCGCGCAGCACCTGGGTCATGAAGGTGCGCACCGCGCTGTAGCTGCCATGCACCGGCAACTGGATGCGGTACTGGCACAGGGTTTGGGCCTCGTCGCAGCTCATTTTGTACTGGCCTTGCAGCAGCTCCAGCTCCACATCACGGGCCAAGGCGAACAGGCTGCGCACTTGCTGTTCGGGGCGGCGGGCATCGCCCAAGGTGGCCCAAAAGGCATCTAAGTGCTGTTGCGCTTGCGGGGTGTCATCGACTGGCGGGGTTTGCGCTTGCTGGCGCAGTTGGAGGCGGGCCTGCGCAGCTTGCGCTTGCACATGGCTGCCACGCGCTTGTTCGGCGGGCAGCACCAGCAGCCACAGCAGCGCGGCGAATGCGGCCAGCGCCAGCAACGTCAGCGTTGCCGGGTGGCTGCGGCGCAGCGCCAGTTCCATGCGCAGCAGCCCTTGCTGCGGATGCCAAGCGTGCCAAGCGTGCCAAGACTTCATGGTTCGACGTCTTTCCAGGTGATGCTGAACTCAAAGCGCACCGGCTTGTTGCGGTCTTGTTCGTTGACTTGGTGGCTGCTGAGCAGCACGCCATCCAGCAGTTCTTGGGCTTTGAGCCGTTCGATGTAGGCGATCATGTCGTCGGCAGACTTGGCTTCGGCCACGCCTTGCAGGCGACGGGTGGCGGCTTCGGGGTGCAGCTCCAGCAAGGCCACACGCGGATGGGCAGCGGCTTCCAAGGTTTCCAGCAATTCGTCCCACGGCAAATTGAGCTGGCGCACGGCGGCGTTGATGGCACTGACTTGCTCGGGCGGCAGCACCAGTGCCTGGGCGCTGCGTGCGGCGGCGCGGCGCGGCTGGCCTGCGCGTTGGCTCAGGCGCTCGCGGGTGTCGGCCAAATCGGCTTGCGCTTGCTCGGTGTGCTGGTGCAGCGTGCCCAATTGCCACAGCGCGCCCAGCACCAGCATCAGCGCAAACGACAGCAAGGGCCACAGCCACAGCGGCACCCGGTACAGCAGCGCCGTGCGCGTGCGCGGGGCAAAGTCGATGCGCAAGGGTTTCATGGTGCCAGCCCCCACAGTGCCAAGGCTTGGTGGTGCGGCCCCAGCAGTTCAGCGTGAAAAGCGCCCGCGTGCGCCCCCAGCCACGCACGCGGCGGCGCGCCGCACAACCCCAAGCGCGTGGGCACGGGCTGCTGCCAGCGGTTGGCCTCGTGCTGGACGGTGTGGATCAGCGCCTGCGACGAAGCCTGCGGCAGCGGCAAGCGGCGCAGCGCCACCAAGCGCCCCGACTGCACGCGCCCCAAGGTCAACACCGTGTCTTGGCACAGTCCCCACCACGCCCCGGCGGGCAGACGGCGCTGCCAGTGGTTCCACAGCAGCACGAACTCGGGCTCCAGCGCCAGCAGCGTCAACTGGTGCGCGGCCAGCACCGCAGCCAGCGCGCTCACCACGCTGCGCCGCAGCGCACAGGCCAAAAAGGGCTGGCTGGCTTCAGCGTCAAAGCTCAATTGCCAGTCGGCGAGGGGCTCATCAAACACCTGTTGAAAGCGCATATGAACAGCAGCTTCGCAGTCTTGGTAGCGACTGGCATTGCGCGGTGGCTCCACCGTCCAAGTGCGCACTAAGCTGTCGGCCAGCACGATGCGCGTGGGCAGGCGGCGCACGGCGGCAGTGGTCAGCAAGCCGTCCAAGATGGCGGTCAACTCGGTGGCACCCGCAGGGGCGGAGGTGCCATCGGGCTGCCATTGGGCCACCACGGTGGGGGCGCTGCGCCAGCCGCTGGGCTGCAACACCAGTGCCACGCGCTGCGGCCCCAGCACGATCTGCAAGCCCGACGACGAGCCCCACGACTTCAACGATTCAAGCATGCAGCGTCACCCGGTTGACTTCGGCCAGCGTGGTTTCGCCATTGCGCGCCAGCACCAGGGCGGCTTCGCGCAGGCTGCGGGTGCCTTGCTGGCGCGCCACTTCTTTGATGCGGCGGATGGGGGCTTTTTCGACGATCAGCTCGCGGATTTCGTCGCTCAGGATCAGGATTTCGGCAATCGCGCGCCGCCCCTTGTAGCCCGTGCCCCGGCAGTCGCCGCAGCCGCTGCCCGCCATGAAGCGGTAGCCCTGCACGTCGGCGCGCGTCAGGCGCAGCAGCGCCAGCGCCTCGTCGCTGGGCACATAGGGCGCGGCGCAGTGCGGGCAGTTGACCCGCACCAGCCGCTGCGCCCACACGCCGTTGAGCGCCGAGACAAACGAATACGGGTCTATGCCCAAATGGGTAAAGCGCCCCAGCACGTCAAACACGTTGTTGGCGTGGACGGTGGTGAGCACCAAGTGCCCGGTCAGCGCCGACTGCACGGCGATTTCTGCCGTTTCGTGGTCGCGGATTTCGCCGACCATGATCTTGTCCGGGTCGTGGCGCAGGATGGAGCGCAGGCCCTTGGCAAAGGTCAGGCCCTTTTTCTCGTTGACCGGGATTTGCAGGATGCCGGGCAGTTGGTATTCGACCGGGTCTTCGATGGTGATGATCTTGCTGCGGCCATCGTGGATTTCGGTGAGCGCGCCGTACAGCGTGGTGGTCTTGCCCGAGCCGGTGGGGCCGGTGACCAGCAGCATGCCGTAGGGCTCTTCGGCCAAGCGGCGCAGGGTGGCCAGCGATGCGGCGTCAAAGCCCAGCGCCTCCAGCGTCAGCGCGCCATAGGCTTCGATCATGGCGCGCTTGTCCAGCACCCGGATCACCGCGTCTTCGCCGTGGATGCTGGGCATGATGGACAAGCGCAGGTCAATGTCGCGCACCCCGGCTTGCACCATGAAGCTGCCGTCTTGCGGCACGCGCCGCTCGGCAATGTCCAGCTCGGCCAGCACTTTCAGGCGCGAGACCACATGCTCTGCCGTTTCCACGCCGTTCACTGTCAGCGCGTGATCCAGCACGCCGTCGATGCGGAACTTGACGGCAAAGCCGCTGGGCGTGGATTCGATGTGGATGTCGGACGCGCCCACCTTGAGCGCGTCGTACAAGATGGAGTTGACCAGCTTCACCGCTGGGCTGGCCGATTCGCTCATGGTCACCAGCGACAGCACAGCGGCGGCGCGCGGGTCGCGCTCGGCAGCATCGCCCTGCGCACCATGCCCAGGGTGGGCCACGCCCATGCCTTCGGTGGCGCGCGAGCCTTCTTCCAGCTTGGCCAAACACGCCAGGATGTCAGCTTGCAGCGCGAGCTGGATCGGCAGCGGCTGGCCCGCGCAGCTTTCTAGCCAGGTCAGCAAGTCGGCGTCCAACGGGTCGGCGATCACCGCGTGCAAGGCACCGCTGCTGGCGCGCAACAGCACACAGTGGCGCTTGAGGGCTTTGGGCAAACTCAGCAAGTCAAAGGCGGCGCTGTGGCTGAGCATGTCGGCGGTTTCGACCACCGGCAGGTGCAGCAACTGCCCCAGCGCTTGCACCAGCGCACGCGGTTCTTGCCCGCTCAGATCGACCAGCTCGCTCATCCAAGGGCGCTGGCTGCGGGCGGCGGCGGCGCGGGCGCGTTGCACCAAGGCCAAGTCCAAAGGGGAGGAAACAGCGGAGAGGGTGGAGGCGGTGGGGCTCATCAAAAACTTCCGGCCAGATCAAAGATCGGCATGTACAGCAGCACCACGATCACGCCCACCACCAAGCCGATGACGGTCATCAGCAGCGGCTCAAAGCTGCGCATGAAGCGGTCGATCCAGCGGGTGATTTCGCCGTCGTAGAAGGCGGCGGATTGGGTCAGCATCGCGCCCATGTCGCCCGAGCGTTCGCCCACGGCCAGCATGCGCAGCGAGATCGAGGTGGTCAGTCGCTGCGCCAAGAAGGCTTGCGACAGTGGCACGCCGGTTTCGATTTGCGCCTGGGCCTGTTGCAGCCGCTCGCGCACGGCGGGCGGCACCACTTGGGCGATGGTTTGCATGGCCGGGATCAGCGGGATGCCGCCTTCGAGCAGCATGCCCAGCGTCAGGTACAGGCGCGAGAGTTCGTAGATGCGCACCCGCTCGCCCACGCCAGGGATGCGCCCAAGCAGCGCACCCCAGCCGCCGTTGCGTTGAAAGTGTTGCCACGCCAGCACCAGCGCCACCGCCATCGCCGCTAAGCCGCCCAGCAGCGCGCTGGTGTGCTGCCCGGCAAATTCGCCCCAACTGAGCATCAGGGCCGACATCCACGGCAGCTCGCGCCCCGCGCCTTTGTAGACCTCGGCAAAGCGGGGCACCACGTAGGCCAGCAAGAACAGGCTGACCATGCCGCCCACGCCGATCAAGATGGCGGGGTAGATGGCGGCGCTGACCACTTTGTTGCGCACTTGGTCGATGCGCTGCTGGTAATCGACAAAGCGTTGCAGCGAGCGCGGCAGGTCGCTGGTGCCTTCGGCGGCGCGCACCACGCCCAGGTACAGCGGCGGAAAGATGTCGGGCTGCTCGGCCATCGCCAGCGACAGGCGTTTGCCGTTGCGCAGGCCGTCCAGCAACTGCGCCAGCACCGGGCGCAGCAGGGGGTTTTCTTCTTTTTCTAACAGGGCTTCCAGCGCTTCGACGATGCCCAGGCCAGCTTGCAAGAGCGCCAGCAGTTCTTGGCTGAACAGCACCAAGGGCAGCCGAGGCCGACGGCTGCGCCCGGTGAGCCAGTTGCTGTCTGCGGCGCGGATGTCGGTCAGAAACAGGTTGCGTTCGCTGACTTGGCGGCGGGCATCTTGTTCATCGGCGGCTTCCACCACCAGATTGGCAAAAGTACGGTCTGCGGCCAGCGCACGAACGGCGTATTTCACAACACAGCCTCAGTTGCTGAGGTCAGCGTCTTCGCCGGTGCCGCCGGGTTTGCCGTCTTTGCCGTAAGACAGCACTTTGAAGTCGCCATTGCCTACCGGGAACTGGTAGGTGTAAGCGTGTTGCCACGGATCCAAAGGCAGGGCTTTTTTCAAATATGGCCCGTTCCAGCCGCGCAAGTTACCGGGGTTGCTCATCAAAGCGGCCAAACCCTCTTCGGCGCTGGGGTAGCGGCCCACGTCCAAGCGCAAGGTATCGAGCGCTTTAGACAAGCCGTCAATTTGCGCTTTAGCCACCGCGACTTCAGATTTACCAATCTGCGCAAAATATTTCGGCCCCACATAAGAGGCCAACATGCCAATGATCACGATCACGACCAGCAGTTCTAACAAAGTAAAGCCTGCCGCACTCCGTCGCTGAAGCAGGGCAGGCTTAAAAGAGAACTCTCGCAAATGGAACGTCATAACCTATTCGATTCTAGGTATCGAATATGTCAATCTGATGGCTTACTGGGGCGGGCGCACTTTCAGGCTGTCCAGGCGGTCGCCCAGGGCTGAACTGTCGTTTTCCAGCTTCACGCGGTCTAGCATGGTCAGCGTGCCGCCGCTCAGCCAGCCTTGGGGCGAGGCTGCTTTTTCATAGCGCGACAGCAACTCGGCGTTGAGCTGGTACAGGCCCGCGTTGTGCGTCTCACAGGTTTGCAGCAGCTTGGACTTTTGCTCCACATCGCGCTGGGTTTGCTGCAAGCTGCGGCGGCCTTGCTGATCAGACTCGGTGGACGCTTTGAGCTTTTGCTGGGCATCCACCAACGCGGCTTGCACTTCGATCAGGCGGCGGGCTTGGGCTTCGCTCTCGGCGCGCACTTGCTCCAGCTCTTTGGCCTCGGTGGCGGCGCGGCGGGCTTGGGCTTTGGCGCGGTCAAGCTCCAACTTGGTGGCGCTGAGTTGCTTGTCCAACTCGGCCTTGTCGGCGCTGACCTGGTTTTTTTCCTGCTCCAAAGCCTGCTGGGCTTGCTGCATGTGTTGCAAGCGCTCTTGCTGCATGCGGGCGGCTTTTTTGTCGTCTGCGGCGCTGGCGCTGCTGGTGCCCAGCAGCAAACCCAGCACCAGCGGCGACAGCACCGAAGCCACGCGCAGCGCACTCGGGTGCAGGCGGCGACGGGCTGGGGCGGTCAGGGTGACGGTCATGGCGGGCCTCCTTAGAAGCGCGTGTTCAGGTCGATTTGCAGCGTGTCCACCGACAGCTTGGTGCTGCTGGCTGACATGGGCGCATACGAGCCGATCGGGTTGGCCGACATCCAGCGCGCCGACACCGCCGTGTTCTTGGCGATGCCGTAGCTACCGCCCAAGATAAAGCCCTTGTTGTTGGTGCCTCCCAAGCCGAAGTCGGAGTTGGTGAAAGCATCCAGCACCGCATCGCTGCCCAAATAGCGGTAGGCCAGCGTGGCATTCCAGTCGCCGCGCTTGCTGATTTGGTTGTGGCCGATTTGCACCCGCGCCAAGAAGCCGTAGTCCTTGGCATCGGTCAAGGCCACGCCGGTGCGCGCTTGGATCTTGGCGCGGTCAAACGCGAGGTTCTTCACAAAGTCGCCGGTCAGGCGCAGCGGCACGGGCAGCAGCTTGGGCACATCCAGCGAGGCGGTCAGGTTCAACTCGCGGAACTCCGAGGCCAGGCCGTAGATGGCGCTGGTGCTGGTGTCGCCGGTGGCGCGCACATTGAACAAGGTGTTGCCGCGCTGACGCAAGCCGCTGGCGTATTCGTAGCGGGTGGCGTACATCGCGTCGGCGGTGATGGCGGCGGTGGTTTCTTTTTGACCGGCCAAGCCTTGGTAGTTGTAGAGCGCAGCGCCGAGCTTGAGCGCGTTGGCACCCTCGCCCACCTTCATGTCCAGACCCGCTTGCACGCCCAGCAGGCTGCGCGAACGGGTGCTGCCGGGGCTGTCAGCGGTGATGGGGAAGTAGCCTGCGGTCAGGTGGCCCGTGCCGTTGTCCCACACCTTGCGCTTGGCTGATGCGGCCAAGCCTTCAAAGCCCAGATCGTCAGCCCAGACCAAATCGGTGCTGAAAAACGGGTTGGGCATGCGGCCACCGCGCAAGGTGTAGTCCTCGCCCCACGGGCGCACGGTGATGTACGCATGATCGAGCATCACCGCGTACTTGTTGAAACTTTGGCCCAGCGTCTGGTTGGTCGAGGTGCGGTCGGTCGCGCTGCCCGTGGCCAAGCGCAGGTTGGCGCTGACCTCGTCGGACACGGTGGCACCCACACCCAAGCGGGCGCGGATGCGGGTGCGGTCAAAGTCGTTTTGAGTGTTGAAGTTGGGCTGGCCGTTGAGCGTGGACTGCGCGATGTCTGCCGCGCGGGTGTAGTCGCCATTCACAAAACCAGCCAAGCCGGGCGCGGTGTTGCTGGGCGACAGGCGACCCAGTTCTTCACGCAGGCGGAAGTCGCCTTCCAACTTGAAGCGGCTGATCCAATCGGGGTAAGCGGCGGGCTCGCCCCAGCGTTCGGTGCGGGCTTGGGCCAGCACTTCTTGCTTGATTTGGTCGCGCATTTCTTTCTTGACCGCTTCGGGCACATAAGGAATCCGCACGACTTTTTTGCCGTCTTTGCCCAGCTCGGGAGCGGCCACTTGCGCCACGCCGGGAGCCACGGCGGCGGCTTGAGCAACTTGAGCGGCTTGCACTTTGGCTTGGGCAGCGGCCAGCACTTTGCTGGCTTTTTCAGGGGTCAGCACGCCGCTTTCGACCAGCACGTCAATCAGGGCTTGGGTGGTGGCTTGCAGTTGCTGCACCTCAGCGGTGCTTTGCGCCCAAGCGGGGGTTCCCCACGACAAAGTACCGAGCACGGCCAGCAAGGACGCGCTCACTTTGGGGTTGAAAAAGGCGTTGGGGGCCATGAGGAAAAACCTTTCAGAAGTCACTGTCATCTCTTCACACAAACAAGGTGGGTGGGCGAATTCAGCGCCCGCCCGTCATCAGGCGCAGGCGTATGGGCTGCGGCATACGTTCGGGCGGGGTTTGGCTGAAGTTGCCCAAGCTGCCCAGCGACTGGCGGATCAGCTCGTCCACTTCGGTGTCGCCGGTGCTGCCCAACAATTCAGAGCGGGTGATGGCACCGCCCGCCCCGACCCACAACTGCACATCGACGCGGTAGGCGCGATGGCGCAGGTCTTTGTTGCGCGCCAAATAGCGCTGCAACTCGCCTTTGATGGCGGTGGCGTAGTTGTTGAACGGGTTGAACATGCCACCCGCTGCGGCAACCGGGCCGCCTTTGCCGACTTGGCTCAGGTCGTCGCTGGTGATCTTGCCGCTGCTGAAGGCGCTGGGGCCGTCGCCAGCGGGGCCGTCCATTTTCAAATCTTGCGAGGGAGCCGCCGGAGGCGCGTCTTTGGGCGGCGCAGGTTGATCGACCTTGATCTCTTTTTCGTCCTTGGGCGGATCCGGCTTTTTCTCTTCCTTGGGCGGCGGCGGGGGTGGCGGCGGCGTGCTGGGCATCAGGGAAATTTTGGGCGCTTTGCCGGAGCCTTTGGTCTTGCCCGACATCAGGCCGCTCACGCCCCAAGCCAGCAAGGCCAGCACCAGCAGCGCGCCCACCCCGATCAGTGTTTTACGCAATAGCGGATTCACGTCAGGTTCCAATCCGAGCGGTCACCAAACCGACGTTACTGATATGCAAGCGCCCGGCCATGTCCACAATGTCCACCACGCTGGCGTAGTGCGTTTGCGGATCACCCTTGATCATCACGGGCGCGTCGGGGTCTTTGGCGACAGCCGCACTCAGGCGCGACTCCAGCTCAGGCAAGGTGATGGGGCTGCCGTTGAGCAGCAAGCTGCCGTCGGGCTGAATTTGCACGATGCGCACTTCTTTGGGCGCGGTGGTGGCGGGCTTGTTGCTGGGCTTGGGCAAATTGATCTTCAAACCCTGCACCGATGCGGTGGTCATGATGATGAAAATCACCAACAACACGTAGGCCAAGTCCAGCATGGGCGTGACGTTGATCGTGTCGTAGGGCTTGGTTTCGGTTTCGACTTTCATGGTGCTTTCGTGGCGTAGGGGTGACGGTCACTGCGCACGGCCAGTGGCCAGGCCGATCTCGGAGATGTCGGCTTTTTTGAGCATCTCCAGCACTTGCATCACCTTGAGGTACTGGGTGCGGGCATCGCCCTTGACCACAATCGACTGCGCCGGGTTGCTAGCCTTGAGTTCAGCCAGCCGCTGCGCCAGTTGCTCGACCGTGACCGGGTAGGTGTCCAGGTACATGTCACCCGCTTCCGAGATCGTGATCGCCTTCACCCCTTTTTTGGCCAGGTTGTCCACCACCTTGGTTTTGGGCAAATCGACCTTCACGCCCTGCACCGAAGCCGTGGTCATGATGATGAAAATCACCAACAACACATAAGCCAAGTCCAGCATGGGCGTGACGTTGATGTCGTCATACGGCTGGTTGTCGTCCTGAATTTGCACGGCGCGTGTCCCTTCAGTCCGAGTGCAGTTCGGCCGACTTGGTCAAGAACTCATCGGCAAACACTTGGGTGTCGGCGCTGATGTTCTTGATCTTGATGGCGAACCAGTTGTAGGCAAACAGCGCCGGAATCGCCACGGCCAAACCGGCCACGGTGGCCACCAGCGCGGCGGCAATACCGGGGGCGATGGCGTTGACGTTCACGTCGCCCGCTGCGGCAATGGCGGCGAAGGTGATCATCACGCCCACCACGGTGCCCAACAGACCCAAGAACGGGCCGCCGGAAATCGCAATCGTCAGCAGCACGATGCCGCTGTTGAAGCGCTGACCGGTGCGCACGATGGTCGCGTCCAGCGCTGCGCGAATCGACTCCAGCGCCGCACCGCTCAAACGGTTGGGGATTTTTTGGCGGTTTTGCGAGGCAAAGCGATGGGCAATTTCAGACAAGCCCACGGTGTACAGGTTGTAGATGGACGAGTACTTCAGCTCGGTGCGGGCCGTCAGCGCTTGGACTTCGGCGTGGTCGGGGTCGAGCAGCATCTCCGACTTTTCTTTGAACAGCTGCAAGAACACCACGTTGGCTTTTTCAGCGCGGCTCAGGTTGATGGTTTTGGTGACCATCACCCACAGGCTGATCACGGCCATGATGCCCAAGATGCCAATCACCACCCAACCGTCGATGGTCACTGCGCCCAACAAGATGGCGAAATAGTTGACCCCTTCGGCTTCAGCGGTGTCGTCAAAACCCATCATCGGGGTGTCGGCGGATTCGCTGGCGGCCAGCGCCTTCAGGTAGGCCGGGCTGCGGGCACCACGGGCCAAGCCCACCGCGTCCAATTCACCGACCAAACCGGCACCGATCACCGCGTCGCCGCTGGCATCGGCCACGTTGACTGCGCCCTCGCCTGCGGGTGCGCCGTTGACAAAGAACTGCGCCTTGCCCGCGCCGTAAGTCACCGCCACATGCTGCCAGTTGCCCGTTTTGAGCGGCGTGCTGGACTGGGCTGATTTGCCTTCGCTGCGCAGCGCCACATGACCTGCGGCCAGCTCAATGCTGAAGCCGCCCAATGACCACAGCGTGCCCTTGTCGAGCGCCGTGGGCTTGACCCAGGCCGAGTAAGTCCAGCCTTCGCTGGCGGTGAGCTTCAAGCTGGCCGAGGCGGGCAGCGTGATTTTGGCGTTGCCATCGAAACCAGCGGCTTGGCCTATCGGGCCAAACGCCACCGGCTTGGCGGTCGATTCTTTGGCGTGATTGCCGTTGGCGGTGGCATCTTTCACGCCATCGGCTTCAGAGAAGTTCAGCATGAGCACCTGACTGGCATCGTAGGTGGTTTTGCTGTCGCCGCTGGCTGCGGCTTTTTCATTGCCCCAATGAATCCAAATTGCGTCAGTTTTGGCGTTGGGCGACAGGCGCGGCAGTTGCACCCAGACCACGGCCAGTTCATTGGTCGCGTCGTAACGCTCGATGTGGTACTTCAGCTCGGTCTTGTTGTCGGTGGCAAAAAAGCGCAGGTCTGAGCCGTCAGGCTTGGCTTCCGAGAAAGCAAAGTTGCCGCTGTGCAAACGCACCAGCACCGGCAGTTGAGTGACTGCGGTATCCACATTCACGCCGGTGGCCGTGGTGTCGAAAGCGAGTTTTTTAGAGTGCGCCCAGTCACTGCCCGCGTGAGCCAGCAAGGGCAGCGACAACGAAGCCGCCACGGCAAGGGATGCAAGTCGTTGCAAAAGTTTCATGGTTCAAGCCTTATCAATTCAAATGTCGGAGGTCTCAGCGGCTTTTCGCGTTCGCGCGTTTTTTGCGCTCTTCTTCGGATTCATCAGCGTCGCTCTTGGGGTCTTGCGCGTCGCCAAAACCCAGCAGCTCCACGGTCAAGCCCAGCAAGTCTTGGGGCGCGGCGGCCAGTTGCTTGGTGGCGTCTTGGGTGCTGTTGGTGTTGGAGGGCGCGGCTGATGCAGCGGCAGCGCCCGCATCCACCGCCACCGCTCCACTCACCCCAGACGAGGCGGCAATGTTGCCGGCGTTCAACACCACCGAAGCCTGAATCTCGACCGTGCCGGTGGAGCGCACGCCCGCATCGCCCGCGTCAAAAATGCCGCGTGGCGCTACCGCGTAGACGTTGCTGGGTGCTTGCTTGTCTGAGGTGCTCAGCGTGGCAATGCCCGAGCCGGAGATGGAGGCAGAAATGTCGATCTTGGTGTTACCGCTGGCATCGGTGGTCAGCAAGGGCGGCGGCGCGGACGAGGCGGTCTTGGTGCCCCGGCCCGCATCAATGTTGCCGTACTGCGAAATCAAACTGATGTCGCCCCCGCCCAGCGAGAACACCCGGCCTTGGTTGACCAAGAAGTCCTGCTTGACCAGCGAGCGAATCGCACCGCCGCGCACCGTGAAGATGCCGTTTTCAGAAGCCGGTTTGCTCTGCAAGTACACCGGCACGCTGACCAAGCCCGCCACCACCGAGCCACCAGGGGCCAGCAGGTCGATGGAGCCGCCTTGCTCGGTTTTGACTTGGCTGCCAAACACGTTGATATCGCCGCCGTTGATGACCGGGAACGCATCGGCAATCAGCTTGTCGAAATCCGTCAGGTCTGCTTTTTTACCGGCAGCGACCAAGTCGGTGAACAGTTGCTGGTTGGCCTGCAACTGGGCGGCTGGGCTGAGCGCGTTATGGGCCGCCGTTTGCTGCGCCCCGGCCACAGCCACCACGCTGGCACCGCCCGCTGACAGGTAAGCGTTGTCCAAGTTGCCGCGCGTCACCACGCCAAAGCTGTTGCCCAAATCAATGTCACGGCCCGCTTGCAGCGCCAGCAGACCCGACCCCGTCACCACATGCTTGACCGGGCTGGAGATGGTGACGTTGGTGCTATCAATGAAGTCCCGCCCCGCTTGCACGGTGGTGATGTCGGTGGCGCTGTTGTGCTGAATCGCAAAGCCCAGGTCGCGGATGTCTTGACCCGCCAAAATTTCAGCCTTCTTGGGCAAGATCAAGCTGGTGGCTTGATCGGCTTGGCCGGTGATGCTGCCGGTCTTGGCGACAACGCGCACCGGCACCGCATCATCAGCGTGCAGCATCCCCGAGGTGTGGGCCGACAAGCCGACCAGCGAACCGTCGAGCAGTTTCAGATCGGTGTCTTGGCGCACGCTGGGGGCACTGGGCGTGCTCAGGGTGGCGGGGTCGTTGTCCAGCATCACGATGCTTTTCAAGATGCCGTTGCCCTTGAGTTGCACTGATTTTTCAGCCAGCAAGTTCAGCTCGCCGGTAGCCGAGGGTGCCATCGCAAAGCCTTGCTCGCTGGTGACGCTGCCCGCCAGCGCCGCCACGTTGTAAGTGGCGGGCGCGTAGCTGAAGTAGCTGGCAAAGGCGCTGCCGTAGTCAGACAGCGGCTGCGCTGTGCCACCAGCGGCAGCGGTCAACAAGGTGCTGTTGTGCATCACCACGTCGCCGCCAACCGAGATCAGGTTCACCGCGCTGCGGTCGCTGTAGGTGGAGAAGTTGCTGTACTGCTCGTAATTGCGCTTGTAGCTCAGCGCGATGGCATCGCGGTTGTTGAAGTCCAAGTACGCCGAGTACGGATTCAAATCGCTGGCCACGTTGTTGGTGCTTTGGCGCGTCAACGTCGGGTTGTAAGCCGTTTCAATTTCCAACTGCCGCCCAGCGCTGACGTCGAACACGGTATCGCCCAAGGCCAAGATGGGGCGCAGCGCGGTGTAAACGTCTTGGTCGGGCGTGGAGGCCACCACATCCAGCACCTTTTGCGAACCCGCACCAATAGAGCCATCCGCGTGCAGCGTGGCCTGGCCCTTTTGCACATAGAAGCTGCCGCCCGCGATGTCAGCGCCAGCGCGCACGGTCAAATCGCCGCCGCCTTGTTCGTGCAGCGTAGCTCCCGTGGGGCTGCTGCCCGGCATGTAGGCGTTGGTCGCCACGTTGGCAGACAAGTCGCGCACCGAGCCGCCTGCCGTCACCTTGATATCGCCGCCACCGAAAGTCGCCACGCCTTGGCTGAAATAGTCGGTGCGCGACCACCATGCGGTGCCCAGCGTGGTGGTGGTGTTGTCCTGCTCTCGCACTTGCTCAAACACGGTGTTGCCGTTGGCATCGACACCGCTGCGACCTTGGCGAAACAGCCAGTTGTTGACCAGTTGCGCCACCGGCGCACCCACCACATCACGACCTGCCGTCAAGCTGATGGCACCGCCTTCAGTGCCAAAGCTGGCGGCGCTGCTGCCGCTGCCGTAGAGCGCGTTGTCGGTGTTGGTCGGGGCTTTGAAGCCATCCACCAAGGTGGCGGCGCGGCCTGCGGTGTAGATGGC
>ERZ724510.98-NODE-98-length-46467-cov-8.939757_pt1 | contig 46467 bp, 40 predicted proteins | sample MGYA00376043_ERZ724510 | MGnify/ENA primary metagenome ERZ724510 (study PRJEB28724, sample SAMN07190888) | wastewater metagenome | isolation source: influent of sewage treatment plant in Hong Hong | place: USA: Christiansburg, Virginia | collected 2016-03-01 ... | reverse complement strand
ATGGCCAAACGTGCGATTAAAATGTTGATAAGCTTGAGGATTATCCGTGGCTTGTTGACGAATCGTCATCATGTCACGGATATCACCCCCTGCACAAAAATGACCCCCTGCGCCGCGTAACACCACCGCACGAATGGCATTGTTGGCTGCCCATGCAAACGTGGCTTGTAGTTCCTGCACCATTTGCAAACTCATGGAGTTGCGGCTTTCGGGGCGATTAAGCGTAATGTGCAAAATGCCCTTGTCTTCGCTAAGTAATAGAGTGTTGGCTGTGGGTAGAGACATGATATATATCCTTAAAATATGGCATTTTGCTCCTCCTCCTAATTTAGGGGGAGGTTGGGAGGGGGTTATTTGTCATAGCGATAAATCCCCTCCCTAACCCTCCCCTTGACAAGGGAGGGAACAATAGATCACTTTTTATTTTTGCTAGGTAAGGTATTAGTCAGTTTGCAAATAATGCCTAGCATAATTTCATCTGCACCACCACCAATCGACACTAAACGACCATCACGATACGCACGGGCAATCGGGTTGTCCCACATATAGCCCATGCCACCCCAATACTGTAAACAAGCATCGGTGACTTCACGCATTAACCGTCCGGCTTTTAATTTCGCCATTGACGCTAATAAGGTTACGTCTTGACCATTGATATGTTGCTCACAGGCTTGATAGACCAAGGCGCGTAAACACTCAACTTCGGTACGCAATTCGGCAAAACGGAAATGGATGACTTGATTATCAATTAGCGGTTGGCCAAAGGTGGTACGTTCGCGGCAATAATCAATGGTTTTTTCAATACAGGCTTCCATACCACCAATGGCGTTCGCGGCACCGTATAAACGTTCTTCTTGAAATTGCATCATCTGCATCATAAAGCCCATACCTTCGGCACCTACACGGTTACTTTGAGGTACACGGACATTATCAAAAAATATTTGCGCGGTATCAGAAGAGCGCATCCCCATTTTGTTGAGCTTTTTGGAGAAACTAATCCCTACGGCGTTGGATGGCACAATAATCATCGACTTATTAACGTGTGGCTTATCATCCGAGGTATTAGCCAACAAACAAAAAAAGTCGGCTTGAGTGGAGTTGGTAATCCACATTTTTGTGCCGTTAATAATGTAATCATCCCCATCTTTAACAGCAGTCGTTTTAATGGCAGCAACATCAGAACCCGCATGAGGTTCAGACACAGCAATAGAGGCAACCATTTCGCCCGCAATGGCAGGGGTGAGATATTTGGCGCGTAATTCGGGTGAGCCAAAACGGGCAAGAGCAGGTGTCGCCATGTCGGTTTGCACACCAATCGCCATGGGTACACCACCACAATTAATACGGCCTAACTCTTCAACAACAACCATGTTATAAGAATAATCCAAGCCCATGCCGCCGTTTTCTACAGGTTTGCAAATGCCTAATAAGCCAAGATCACCCATTTTTTTGAAGAGTTCATGGGCAGGAAAAATACCTGCTTCTTCCCATTCATCGACAAAAGGATTGATTTGAGTTTCAACAAACTGTTTGGTGGTACGGCGTAATGCGTCATGTTCTGGCGTAAATTGCATGGTTGTGTCCTCTTGATTAGGTATGTTCCCTCTCCTTATTAAGGAGAGGGCTAGGGTGAGGTTTTACCCCCTCCCAACCTCCCCCTAAATTAGAGGGAGGAGTTGTTATTTAAAATCGTGCTACGCCATAGGTGCTGGCTTTTAGGGTGCGTTTTTCACCGTCTTTAATTGTTTGTAGTAAAAAAATTAACAGCTTACGGGTGTCGCGTGGGTCAATAATGCCGTCGTCAAACAAATTAGCGGTATTAAACAAAGCACTGGATTGCGACTCTAATTTGGCGGCAGTACTCATTTCTAAAAAGTTAAGTACGTTTTCGTCGGGGGTAATACCCATCTTTTGTTGTTTTTGTTCGGTAACAATACGCAGCACTTTGCCTGCTTGTGCGCCGCCCATCACTGCCGTTTTGGAATTTGGCCATGCAAAAATAAAATGCGGGTCTAAGCCTCGTCCACACATGGCGTAATTGCCCGCACCATACGAGCCGCCAATGACAATCGACAACTTCGGCACACGCGCATTAGCAACGGCTTGAATCATTTTTGAGCCGTGTTTAATCACGCCATGTTGTTCGGATTCTGTGCCGACCATAAAGCCTGTTGTATTGTGCAAAAACAGTAATGGCCGACCTGTTTGGTCGCACAGTTGAATAAATTGACTAGCTTTTGCTGCACCTTGAGGAGTGATTGGGCCGTTGTTGCCAATAATACCAATAGTCACGTCACCGATGCTGGCCCAACCACAAACCGTTTGATTATCAAATTCGGTTTTAAAATCTAAGAAATTAGAATCATCGACTAAACAAGCGATAATGCTGCGGACATCATAAGGCTTGCGTAAATCACACGGAATTAAACCGAGAATATCGTCAATGGGGAAGCGTGGTTCGGCATAGGTTGCGGTGTTGGCGATTTTATCCCAACCCAACATGCCGACAATGTCACGCGCTTGGCGAATGCCATCAGCATCGTTTTCGGCCAAATACTCTGCCGTACCTGCCACTTGTGCGTGCATCGCTGCGCCGCCTAATTCTTCTTCGGTAGCAACTTCACCCGTTGCCGCTTTTAATAAAGGAGGGCCTGCCAAAAACATCGCCGTTTTATTACGCACCACTACCATATAATCGGAGAGGCCGGGTTGATACGCACCACCCGCCGTCGCATTACCATGAACGACAGTGACTTGTGGTAAGCCCATTGCCGATAACCGTGCTTGATTAGCAAAGGAACGCGCACCTTCAACAAAAATATCGGCGGCATAATTTAAATTTGCGCCGCCACTTTCCGCTAACATCACCATCGGTAGTTTGTTTTGTTTGGCAATCTGTTGCAGTCGTAAGCTTTTACGCAAACCACTGGGCGAAATCGTACCACCTTTAATCGCAGAATTACTGGCACCGACTAAACAACGCACGCCATTAATGACACCAATACCCGCAATCATATTGCCGCCCGCTTCAGTGCCATCTTTATCATCGTGGAGCATATAACCCGCTAAACCGCACAACTCAACAAAGGGTGAGCCTGCATCTAATAAATGCTGCACCCGTTCATGGGGTAACATTTTGCCGCGTTTGACGAACTTTGGTTTTTCTTGCAACGAGCGTTCGAGTACTTTTTGCTTAATGGCTGCAACTTCGTCAATTTGTTTGAGCATCGCTTGTTGATTGGCAACAAAGTCAGCCCCATTGCGGTCAATCTCAATTTCTAAAATAGGCATAAGTTATGTTCTCCTTCCTCTCACAGTTGGAGAGGGATTTCTTCTTTGACAGAGTTGCGCGGTTATCACTACACTCCCTCACCCCAACCCTCTCCCAACGGAGAGGGAGTTCTCTCTCCCCATGGGAGAGAGTTAGAGAGAGGGGAGGTTTACACTTTCCCCTTTAAAACATCAGGAATAAATGCCCGATGAAAGCCATTAAAAGGCTCAGAGTTTTGATGGTCAGCAAGAGGGTAAATCGGTGTCCCTAAAGAGGCTGCGCCATCAATACGAATGGTCACGCCCGAGACAAATGCCGAGGCTTCGGATAACAAAAAACAAGTGACGCTAGAGACTTCGGATTCTGTCCCCATACGTTTTAATGGTACTTTACTGGCCAACGTCGGAATCACAAACTGCGCGAAATCACCTTTGTATGAATCCATGCCTGAAGAAATAATCCAACCTGGTGCAACAGCATTAACACGCACCCCACTGACTGCCCATTCAATCGCAGCGGTTTTGGTCAAATTATCCACACCCGCACGCGCTGCGCCTGAATGTCCCATGCCAGGCATTCCACCCCACATATCGGCACACATATTGACGATACTGCCGCCATGTTGCGCCATCCATTGGTTATAGACTTCACGCATCATCAAAAACGTCCCATGGAGATTGTTTTTCACGACGGCATCAAAACCATTGGTGGAAATATTGGCGAGGGCAGAAGGGAATTGACCGCCTGCGTTATTAACTAAACCATCAATCCTGCCAAAGTCTTTAATGACAGTAGCGATAGTGTCTTTGACTTGTTGCTCATCACGGATATCACAGACGATGGTGCGAATTAGGCCACCATCTTGAATAATTTCATCTTCAACGAGCGCGAGTTTTTCGGCTTTACGACCTGTAATTACCACTTGCGCACCTAATGCGGCTAATTCGTGTGCGGTACAACGACCGATACCCGAACCGCCACCCGTGATAATAATGACTTTGTCGGCAAACGCATCTTCACGAAAAATGGAGTTATAAGACATATTTTTTAAACCTTGTTGATTAAACTCCTCCCCCTGATAAGGGGGAGGCTGGGAGGGGGTTCTTTGCCATAGCGATAAACCCCACCCTAACCCTCCCCTTATCAAGGGAGGGGACTTTGAGTATTAAATAAGTTCCGCAGGAATCTTCACAGGCATATTCAACAACTGTTGTGCGTGCGCTTTGCCTTGTGGGTCAACCCGTTGACTGGCAATGCCGCCGCCGCCGAGGGCATAGGTCAACATAAAGTTAAAGGCATTCAAGCTCGGCATTTCGTAACGCGTCACTGTGCTGCGCGCTTCTAGCCAATGTTGACAATAAGCAGCAACGGCAGCTTCACTTAAACTGGCACGAATCCACGGCAAATAGTCCGCTTTACGGGCAATGACACCAATGTTAGAGGAGTCGCCTTTATCACCACTGCGCGCCCACGCTAATTGCACTAAAGGCACACTATGAGTCACGTTGCTATTGTCGGCGACTTCGCCACACGCTAAACGCGTAGGCGCCACAAAACCGCCTTCAGTTGGTACTGAAACGGCAATACGTTCGCCTTGAATATCTAAACTGACAGGAATCGCTGACTTAGGCACAACACAAGAAAACAAACGCACCACAGGAGAAGGTTTAGGACGACCGCCCATAATGCCCGCCAAACCAGGTGCCATGCCTGTAGAGGCTTGGGCAATTTCACTGGATAAAAATAACAATGCTTCTTGGACGGGATAACGAGCCACCATGCGTACCGTGATTTCGCGGCATTGTTTGGCTTCGGGACGAGCATTCGCGCCATAGGCTTGTTCGCTACCCACAATCTCGATATGCGTAGACATCAACGCAGGCGCACCACGTTTGGCTAATACCTTATTGACTTTGCTAAAAATAGACTCAGCAACACGCTGGCCTTTAGCCACCGCATCAATCCCAATAATCACAAAGCTAACAATCAAACGATAACCGTCCATGTAGGTTGCAGACACTTTATAAGTATCACTGGGCGCACGACCTTTTGCGCCACTGACTTTTACCAAATTGTCGCCCACTTGCTCGACTTGAACTTCGGTAAAGTCACACACCACATCAGGTAAAAAATAAGCCTGTGGGTCGCCAATTTCATAAATTAATTGTTCGCGAATGGTGGCGGAGTTAATTAAACCGCCTGTTTTTTCGGGTTTACTGACCACAAAAGAACCATCGGCAAAACATTCAGCGACAGGGAAACCCATGTTGTCGTAATCAGGTACATCTTGCCAATCGGTAAAGTTGCCGCCTGTACATTGTGCGCCACACTCAATAATATGACCTGCCAACGAACCTTGAGCCAATTTATCGTAATCATCAACCGACCAACCAAATTCATATAATAACGGGCCTAAGACCACCGCCGAATCAACGACACGCCCTGTAATGACAATATCCGCGCCCAATGCCAAGGCATCACGAATCGGAATGCCACCCAAATAAGCGTTCATACTCGCTAACATTGGCGGCATGGCTTCGCCGCTAAACATTTCGCGGGTATCTGCTTCACGGTAGGCTTGTTGTTGAGTAACTAAATCATCACCCAACACCACCGCAACTTTTAAGTTTAACCCTGCGTCTTTAATCAGCTTTTCTAAAGCATCACGACAGGCGAGAGGATTAACTCCACCCGCATTACTAATGACCTTAATTTTTTTCTCAGCAATTTCAGGTAATAACCGCGCCATCACTTGCGAAACAAAATCGGTCGCGTAGCCTGCATCAGGCTTCTTCATCTTTGCACCTGCCATAATCGACATAGTGATTTCGGCTAAATAATCAAACACCAAATAATCAATCTGTGTTTGGCGCACTAACTGAAAAGCAGCAGTATTGGTATCGCCCCAAAAGCCAGAAGCACAACCGATGCGTATAGAATTTTTGCTTGTCATAACATTTCCTGTCTGTGTTGTCAGGACTCAAGCATTGCACTGCAATAGTCCTAGAAGATGTATTTTCAATATGCGTAACATACCAAGCAAGTGCTTGCTTGTGCAAGTGACAAATTCACGGCATACTCAAATTCAGTTAAACTACGCCTCTTTACTAAATCTAAATGTAGTGACTTAGTAGAAATCTATATTTGTAAGAGAATGTAACTAAATGCCAACCTAAAATAAGTTGGATTTAGCTTTTTATAGCAAGTGAGCAAGCCATGTTGGTAAAAGTACCGCAGCAAATCAAATCGTTAGATAAAATCCCTTGTTTTGGCTGTTTAGATGATTCCCCACGCGGTAGGGTGTTAAGAGCAGCAGCACATTTGTTTAGGGTAAATGGCTACGAAGGCACCACAGTACGCGAAATTGCCTCGATGGTGGGCATACAATCGGGTAGCTTATTTCATCATTTTAAAAGTAAAGAAGAAATTTTATTTACTGTCATGAAGGAAGTTATTGAGTACACCAGCACCAAACAAAATGACGCAATAGCACAAGTAAACAGCTATCAAGAAAAATTAAAGGCGTTAATTATTAGTGAGTTGTATGCCATTAATGGCGTAACGTGTGATGCCATGACCGTGTTAGTGTTTGAGTGGAGTGCCTTGTCACGCAGTCATCAACATGATTTGTTAGCCTTGCGTACCGCCTACGAAAATACATGGGTTAATATCTTACAAAAACTACAACAACAAACAGGTTATGTGCAATCACCTCAAGCATGGCGTAAGTATTTGGTTGGCTCTATTGCATGGACCGTTACTTGGTTTAAAAAAGATGGCTCGTTAACCCTAGAAGATTTAGCTGAACAGTTATTATTAATGGCGTTGGGTAAAAATAACGCATAGCTTTAACTTTTTTTGTATGACAATAAGTTTAACTTTACTGGTTTTGCTGGTATATAATCGCGCCTTATAAAAATTCTGTGCCAAATGTTAATATTTGAGAAGGAAGTTCTTTGCTTATGTCTATTCCTATTACACAAAAAACAGTAGCCGTTGTTGGTTTGGGTTATGTTGGCTTACCCCTTGCGTTGGCCTTTGGTAAAAAAATGAAAACCATTGGCTTTGATATTAGTGAGTCTAAGTTAGCAGCCTATAAACAAGGTTACGACCCTACAGGAGAAATGGATGCTGAGTCGTTTAAATTATCCACACAAATCACATTTACTAATGATAGTAGCCTTATTAAAAATGCAGATTATGTAGTCGTGGCCGTACCAACTCCGATTGATAATGCAAAACAGCCTGATTTAACTCCCGTCGTGAAAGCAACAGAAACCTTAGCTCCTAATTTAAAAGAAGGTGCAATTGTCATTTATGAATCTACTGTTTATCCTGGTGTAACAGAGGATATTTGTACGCCTATCATTGAGCGGTTATCAGGTAAAAAACGTGGTTTCGGTTTTAAATTGGGTTATTCGCCCGAACGCATTGTGCCAGGCGACAAGCTGCATCGCCTTGAAACCATTATCAAGATTGTATCTGCCGAAGATGCAGACTCACTTGATCAGGTGGCTGCCCTTTACGAGGCCGTGGTAGAGGCCGGCGTGTACCGTGCCAGTAGCATTCGCGTGGCGGAGGCCGCCAAGGTGATCGAGAACACCCAGCGCGATGTTAATATTGCTCTTGTCAATGAACTGGCCGTGATCTTTAACCTGATGGGTATCGATACCATGGAAGTGCTGGAAGCCGCAGGCACCAAATGGAATTTTCTGCCGTTTCGCCCAGGGTTGGTGGGTGGGCATTGTATAGGCGTAGACCCGTATTACCTTACCCACAAGGTAAGCACACTGGGCTACAACCCCGAAATCATTTTGGCTGCACGACGCATTAACGACCGCATGGGCAGTTACATTGCTCAGCAAACCGTGAAGTTGATGATCAAAACAGGCCGTATGAAGCTTGGTGCCACAGTGCTGGTGCTTGGTCTTACCTTCAAAGAGAACTGTGCGGATATTCGTAATACCAAGGTGGTGGATATTATCAATGAGTTGAAAGAATACGCCCTGAATGTAATTGTGTGTGACAGCGTGTCCGAACCGCATGAGGCTGAAGATGAGTATGGCATTAGTCTTGCCAGGCTTGTGGATGTGAAACAGGCTGATGCGGTAATAGCAGCAGTGGCACATACAGATATTAAGGCTATGGATTTGAGTGCGCTTAATAAGGTTACGGGGCCTGGAACTCCTTTCATGGACGTCAAGTCCGCATTCAACCGCGAAGCACTGGAAATGGCAGGCTTTGTAGTGTGGCGTTTGTAATTCCCCTAAAAAGTTCTTTTTGGTCATTGACAACAATTGGATAGACCCGAGTAAGTATATGTCGGTAACCGTTGAAGTGGCGAGTAATAACAAACGAATGTTGCAAAATACACTTGTGCTCTATGTTCGCATGATGTTTACAATGGGTATAGGTTTCTATGCAACTCGAGAGTTGCTTTTTGCTATCGGTGTTGTCGATTTTGGTCTCGTCAATGTTATCGGAAGCGTAGTCTTAATGTTCTCGTTCCTTTCGGGAACTATGCAGGCAACGGTTTCAAGATACCTTTCAATAGACATCGGTCTAAAAGATCCAAAGCGATTGCGGGAAACCTTTAACCTCACACTATTGATGTATTTTGCTCTTATTGTTCTCATAGTGATCTTTTCAGAAACAATAGGGCTTTGGGTTTTCGAAAATAAACTTGTGGTGCCGGAAGAGCGAAAAGTTGCAGCGTACTGGTTTTATCAGTGTTCAGTTATGGCGTTTGTTGTTGGTGTGCTGGCAGTACCATATTCAGCACTACTGATCTCTCACGAAAAAATAAAAGTATATGCCTGGATTGGTACGGCAGAGTCAATTGGTCGTCTACTGATAGTCTTCATGCTCTATCGTGGTGGCCAAGATAGGCTGGCGCTGTACGGTGCATTACTGGCTGTAGTGGCAATTGGAGTGCTTGGTGCGTATGTGATCTACTGTCATAGAAACTACGCTGAATGCAAACTGCAGTTCTTTTGGAATGCTGCTCGCTGTAAAGACATGCTGCTCTTTGCTGCATGGAATTTATGGGGCGCTCTTTCAGGATTATTTAGTAATGTCTTTGTCAATATTTTGCTGAATGGATACTTTGGTCCCATTGTCAATGCTGCGAGAGGGATTGCCATGCAAGGGGCCATCGGGCTGACAAGCTTTGTGACGAATTTTCTGACCGCAGTAAAGCCGCAGATTTTCAAGTACTACGCTGAGGGGAATACGGGGCTTGCAGTTGACTTAACGATGAGGTCTGCAAGGGGCGGATATTTTCTTTTGTTCTTCTTTTCTCTGCCTGTTCTGCTTGAAATGCCATTTGTCTTGGATATCTGGCTAAGAGATGTGCCGCAGAATGCTGGTCTTTTCATGCGGCTTATCCTGATTCAGCGCCTGATCGATTGCTTGGCGTATCCTCTTGTCACGCTTTCGCAAGCAAGTGGTAAGGTTGCACTGTACCAAAGTGTGATGGGCATAATTCAGTGGTCTGTTTTTCCGATTTCCTGGGCGGCTCTTGGCTTAGGATTTGGCGCGGAATCTGTTTTTTTGATTGGAATTGCGCTATCTGTTGTTGCGTTAGTCGCACAGTTTTATCTAATAAATCTGGTGGTCACCAGCTTTTCAATAAATCGATTTATTAAAAGTGCTGTGTCTCCAGTCATATTAGCAAGTCTTGCATCAATGGTTATCCCAGCGATTGTGCACCATTTCATGCTGGATGGATGGTGGCGTTTCGGGGTTGTCTGTGTGTTGAGTTTCACTTGCGCTACCGTCTTTATCTATTTTCTTGGGCTTAATAACGAAGAAAAACAGTTACTGCGAATATTTGTGCTGAAGAAGATTCGGCGCAGTACCGCACCTGCTTAATAATAACACTGATAATTGTAGCAATTTGAAAGGGTACCTCCTGCAATATGAGCAAGAAACGCTACCTTATTCTGACTGAGGATGTTGGCAAAACAGCACCAGGCTTGGTATTCGAAAGCTTGGTTCGAGAAATTGCATTGTGAAACGTCGTGACTGTAACTTGTCGCAATGATTACATGGCCCATAAATATCGTTGTAGGTCTTGTCAGGGGGGGGGGCACATTTGATTTCACGTACACAATACCATCTTACGAGATTATCCTTGTCTTTTTTGGTGATTATTAAGGCGGGCGATATTAAATGCAGCGTTCATGCAATATGGCTGAACCAGAGTTTCTGATTTCGGGCCCTATTATACAGATGCAGTGGCTTTGATTGTTAATCATGAGAAGACAATTTCCAATCAAGTAGGGTAACGAACTATCTTCTTGTGAGTGAGCTAATTCAGTCGAAAACTGGCAGGAATAATTCGGCATCACGGCTCCTCGGTGGAGTGCAATCGATAGTGCAGTGTAGCCATGATTCGGATGAAATTTCGGAGAGTATACTTTGAATAATTGATAAGTCGACAATCGCTTCATTTGATGATCGACTTTTGTTAGTTAAGGTATTTTCCGTAGGGGCTGTTGTTGATTAGATAGAAACATTGTTTGGAATTGGCAGACTATGAAAATTAGAGGTCGTGAGATTCGAGTTGTGCAGTTAATTGCTTTGGTAATTTACTATTTAGTTTTAAGGTATCTTCCGAGTAGTTCAAGTATTTTTTTTGGACGATTTTTTAGATTTCTCCGCTATCACTGTTGTCGACATATATTCCTTGAATGTGGTCGCAACGTGAATGTCGAGCGGGGGGCGTTTTTTGCGTCTGGTTCCCGGTTAAGGATTGGTGACAATTCTGGATTAGGGATCAATTGTCATGTGCCTGGAGATCTTGTTGTTGGCCGCAATGTAATGATGGGGCCAAATTGCTATATTTTCGGTGCAAATCACGCTTTTGATAGGGTTGATGTGCCTATTATTGAACAGGGATTTGAGCCTCCACGGCAGACCGTTATTGATGATGATGTCTGGATTGGTCGGAATGTGTGTTTTACTCCAGGGCGTCATGTTAAGGAAGGCACAGTGATCGGAGCAGAATGCCTGCTTTCAAAAGATTTTCCTCCGTATAGTGTTGTTGGTGGTAATCCATCTCGGCTCTTGAGAAGTAGAAAACGATGAGATGGCGAGGTAGTGTAGTGCAAAATAATATTCGATATAATAAGTTTGATTACGCAATTGTATTGATGCTCAGTCTGCTCAGCTTTGGGAATTTGGGTGGGGCGGCTATACCATTGCGAGTCATTGCAATTCCATTCTTTCTTTTCCTCATACTTTCCTCGGCCGTTAGGAGTAAAAAAGGTGCGTTTGCCGACCTCTACTTTTTCTTGTTCGCATTTTTCTTCTGGATGGTTCTGTCCTTAATGTGGGCAATTGATTATGGAGAGGCTATTAAGGAGGTGGTCTATTTCATTATTCACGCGGTAATACTTTTAGGAATAGTTTATGCTGCTGGAAAGGCAGTTGACCCCATCAAGTCGGTCTGTTTGGGGTGGATGATGGCGGTCGTATTAACCATCCCGATTGCAATTACTGAGTTAGTTCTTGACAGGCATTTGTCTATTTCGCTCGTTGAAGCAGATACAATGGTAAATTATGGAGAGGGGCTGATAGCCCAAAAGACTTTTGCTTCCGCGACCTTTGGGAATTGGAATGCGTATGTGGTTTTTCTTTGCTTTTCACTTCCGTTTCTTATTGGTTGTGTGTATCAAAGTCGTAAGGGCATTTTCAAGATTGCTTCAATGGTTGTAATTGCGACTGTAGGCGTTATTATTTTTGTTAATGCCTCTCGAGGAGGCACGATTGCGTTTTTATTAATTTCGATTTTTGGAATATTTAATCATATGCGTTTGGGTGGGCGTGGGCGTGGGCGTGGGCGTGGCAAGTGGGTTTCACTCATTTCCGTGATCCTTATTGCTGTAGGGTTTTTTTGGTTTAATTATGAGTTTTTAACCTTCCAACTGCTAGCAAGATTGACCTCTGCTTCTCTTGTCGGGGATGATGACAGGTCATCATTATTCGTTGATAGTATAAATTTGCTTGACGCTAGTCATTTTGTTGGCGTTGGTGTGGGGAGTCTTGTTGCTTCCTATGCAAGGTTGGGGTCAGTTGTTCTGTTGCCTCATAATGTTTTTATGGAGTTGCTAGTGCAGTATGGGGTTATTTTATTTATTATATTTGTACATCTACTCTTTAGGATGTATTTTCTAAGCAGGAGGTCATCTGACCCTATTTCGAAATTCATCGTCTTGTCTGCTTTGATTAGTCTTCCTGTTGTTGGGGTTGTTAATAGCGGTTACTGGTTAAGTCCTTTGATTTGGTGTTATTTAGCTTCAATATTCGTTATTTCGTTTTATTCGAGGCGGGAACAAGGCAGCATTTTTCATGTGATCGAATGACGTTTAGGGGTCTAGCTAGGAGATGTAATGTTTGTAAATTTTTTTGACAACTTATACCGTCGTACTAATGGTAATATTCTGCTGCTGGAGAAGTTTCGCATTAATTCTCTTTTAAGATTTTTGATTCGTTATTCTGCAAATCTTTTTATTCCTATTTATTTAATGTGTACTGCAAAGAAAAAGTCATTCCGTTTAGCAAGAGCGGTTTTTGGGATGGAAGGGATTGGAGTGGTTGTTTCTCTAACGACATTCCCAAGTCGTATTGATACTGTGTGGCTTGTAGTAGAAACTCTCCTAAGGCAGTCCGTGAAGCCTGATGCGATTATACTGTGGCTTTCTACTGATCAATTCAAAACTTTGTCGGATCTTCCACGTTCTTTGTTGGTGCTGGTTGACCGAGGACTGAGGATTGAGTTCCGTGAGGGCGATTTGCGCTCTCATAAGAAGTATTTTTATGCGCGAAAGGAGTTTCCGAACGCAACGTTGGTATTGGCTGATGATGATATTTTTTATCCGACGAACATGTTAAAGGATCTGGTGGATCTATCGTGCCAATATAAAGGCAAGGTTATCTGCAGGTTTGCAAAGAAAATTCAGTGGGCCGAGAGCGGGCGGCTTTTACCTTACATTGAGTGGAAGAAAGTAAATGACTCTTCGCCACGCGAGGATATTTTTTTCGGCAGTGGCGGAGGGGTTCTAATTCCGCCAAGTGCGGTTCATGAGGGTCTTTTGAATGAGAGGGCTTTTCTCGATAATTGTCTGTTGGCGGATGATATTTGGCTGAATGCCATGTGTCGGTTGGTCTCACGGGAGATGATTTCGACTGCTACCCCGTTTTCTTTACTGCCAGTGGCTAATAGGGATAAAACGGATCTTTCTTCAATCAATAATGGCCAGCTAATGAACGATCGCCAACTGAAGCAAGTGATTGCGTATTGTAAGAAGGCGCATGGTGTAGATCCATTCGAGTTTAAGTAATACTGTTGGTAACGAAAGGGCTGGGCTGATGGTTGTTTTCACCAGTTTGCTCTGCACATGACAATTTTAAAAATTACTTTTCTGCCTCCAACCGAGGAACGGCATTGTGTAAAACAATACAGTCGGATGTCACTAGAACAGCAACCCTTCAGCTGGTGATTGTTCAGTTAATTATATTGGGAATTGATTTTTATGAATGAAAGAGCTACATCTTTATGCAGTGCAAGGAATGGGCTGCGAATTATTGTATTGCAGCCAACGATTCCAGAGTATCGATTACCTTTATTTGAGCGATTATCTCATTCACTGAATATTGAGTTGCGTGTTTATGGCTCTGAAGACTATATGACAGCCGCTGAGCTTAAAAATGGTAATCGTACAACTACATTCTCATATTCAAAATGTAAATCTAAAACATTTGCAGGTGGTCGAGTCGTTTGGCAAAGTGGTCTTCATTTCGGAGAATGGTTGCGAGCAGGCGATGTTTTGGTTCTTTGCGGTAATCCAAGGTATTTGAGCAATTACCCTCTTATTTTACGAGCCCGACAACTTGGCATTGGTGTTGTTTGGTGGGGGCAGGGATGGTCGGTTGGTAGTCGTGGTTTTTTCTCGTGGCTTCGGCAGAAAATCATGAAGTTTGCAGACGTTTTATTGTTATATACAGATGAAGAGGTTAGGGATTATGTTAAGCTAGGATTTGATTCGGATAGGGTATTCGCAACGAATAATGCTATTGATCAAGAGCAAGCTTTTAAGCTAACCAGTGAGTGGAATGATGTTAGACTTCTTCAGTTTCGTAGCGAAAATGAAATTAAAGATCGTCGTGTATTGATTTTTTGCGGAAGGTTAATAAAAAAAACAGAAGTTGATTTTTTGGTGGGCATTCTTCCAAGGATTGTGCAGCGTTGGCCGAAAATATTGTTGGCTGTTATTGGTGATGGTCCAATGCGTGCTGATCTTCAGGCTCAAGCTTTTGAAAGTGGTGTACAAGATCATATCCGCTGGCTTGGTAGTATATATGACGAGCAAAAAATTGCGCCATGGTTTCTTTCTTCCGAGATTTTTGTATATCCGGGTGCTATTGGATTAAGTTTACTACATTCAATGGGATATGGCCTGCCAGTATTAACCCATTCAGATCGCGTTTATCATGGCCCAGAATTTTCAGCAATTCGCGATGGAAAAAACTCTCTTACATTTCGTAAGGGGGATGAGTATGACTTTATAGAAAAGCTTGGGCTTCTTATGGATAATGATGCGATGCGTCGTGATTTAAGTAGGAGTGCACGAATGACGGTTGAGGATAAGTATTCAATAACTGAAATGGTTACAAGGTTTGTTGGCGCAATTCACGCTGCGTCACAAATTGCCACTTCCAAGTCTGGAGCATGAGTGTCATGCCAATATTATTTAGACAGGGAGTTCCTATATACGGCCGATTGCGCGTTCAATAAGCCCTTGTAAGCTGCAATGTTGTGAGTGCTTAGTTTGCCTGTGTTAATGCTTTAATGTACGTATTGCATGAGTAGTCGATTTAAGGAGTAGTGATGGACAAAAAATTTCTTATAAATGCAAGTAATCTTCATAATGGTGGCGGAGTGCAGGTCGCTGTTTCGGTAATATACGAGCTTTCACTTTTGCCTGCCTTGGCTGGTGAGTTAGATGTTGTTGTCTCAGATGAAGTACATTCAGCCTTATTGGATGTAAGATGTAACCGTCAGTTGTTTGCACGATACGTGATCTTTAATACTTATGGTTTGTCGTCATTGTGGTCAGATTTTTGTGTGGATCTGAATGGCTATGATGTAGTTTTAACTATATTTGGCCCTTTATATCGAATGAAATTCAATGCCGTAAATATAGTTGGATTTGCGCAGTCTTGGATTTCAGTGCCAAACAATGAGGTGTATTTAATATTGCCCATTCTGCAAAAGATAAAGCTTAAACTGAAGTTTTTTCTTCAAGCATTTTTCTTTAGGCAGGCAAATAGATTGATTGTAGAACTTGAACATGTGAAAGATGCTTTGGTTAATGTCGGAATAGCAAAATCTGAAGATGTTGATGTTGTTTATAATTGCTTGTCATCCTTGTATTTTTGTCAGGATGACTGGCAGTCACTTTCGCGTGAGGTTTATACGAAAAGGTTCTCCATCGGATTTGTAGGTCGTGATTATATTCATAAAAATACGAAAATTTTACCAAGTATTAAACGTATTTTGATGGATGAATATGGCGTGGATGTTGACTTTTATGTCACCTTTAATGATGAAGAATGGAATGTGAAATCTGCCGAATTTAAGGAATCGATTATAAATGTCGGAGCCCTAAATGTTACACAATGTCCCTCTTTTTATCAGAAAATGGATGCGGTAATTTTTCCCAGTTTACTTGAGTGTTTCTCAGCAACACCGCTTGAGGCAATGGTGATGCGTAAGCCACTGTTTGCTTCAGATCGACGTTTTGTTCGCGATGTATGTGGTGATCATGTGATGTATTTTGATCCTCTTAGCCCTGAGTCGGCAGCGGAAGTAATCGCTTATTATTTAAATAGTCAATCGGGCAACGATCAGGTCTTTTTGGACAGGGCTTATAATCATGTTATCAACTTTTCTACAGCCAAGAAAAGGGCGCTTGATTATGTTGGTATCATGAAAAAAGCACTTTCCTGAGCGACAGCTGAGACGGCCTGACTGTAACAAGATGGATCTGAGTGTCTCATTAATTTGGGTGGCGATACAGCAAATAGAACCTTGTGAGGTTTGCATGTGTCTGGTATGCATGACAGATGATGTTTGTGCATGATTTAAAGTTCTAGATTTTGAAGATTTGGAGGCGGTTTTGTTTAATAAGAAAACTCTGTTGATAACTGGCGGAACTGGTTCATTTGGTAATGCGGTGCTTAAGCAATTTCTAGATACTGATATTGCTGAAATACGGATTTTTAGCCGTGATGAAAAAAAGCAAGATGATATGCGCAAACGTTACAACAGTAGCAAACTCAAGTTTTATATTGGGGATGTGCGTGATTATCAAAGCATATTAAATGCGACTCGTGGTGTGGATTATATCTTCCATGCGGCAGCATTAAAGCAAGTGCCTTCTTGTGAATTTCATCCGATGGAAGCGGTCAAGACGAATGTTCTGGGCACTGAAAATGTGCTTGAGGCGGCGATACAAAATAAAGTACAGCGTATTGTTTGTTTAAGTACAGATAAAGCCGTTTATCCCATCAATGCAATGGGCATTTCCAAGGCGATGATGGAAAAAGTGATGGTCGCCAAGTCGCGTAATTTGGAAGGTACAAACACCGTTATTTGTGGTACTCGCTACGGTAATGTAATGGCTTCTCGTGGTTCAGTGATTCCATTGTTTATTGATCAAGTGCGTACAGGCAAGCCATTGTCAATTACTGACCCCACCATGACTCGTTTTATGATGACATTAGCGGATGCGGTTGACTTGGTACTTTACGCCTTCGAGCATGGCAATAATGGTGATATGTTTGTGCAAAAAGCACCTGCCGCTACAGTACATACACTGGCAGTAGCATTAACTCGTTTATTGGGTAAAGCGGATTATCCTATACATATTATTGGTACGCGCCACGGTGAAAAGCTTTACGAAGCGTTATTAAGCCGTGAAGAAATGGCTTGCGCCGAAGATCGTGGCGATTATTTCCGAGTGCCGCCTGATTTGCGTGACTTAAATTACTCCAAATTTGTTGAGAGTGGAGAGGAAAAAATCACCCAAAGTGAAGACTACAACTCACACAATACACTACGTTTGGATGTTGATGGCATGGAGCAGTTGTTACTTAAATTGGACTTCATGCGAGCGATTCAGCGCGGTGAACATGCAACGACTGAGGAATAAAAAAGGGAATTACCATGAATGTATTAATTACAGGCGCAAACGGCTTTGTTGGAAAAAATATCCAAGCTGCTTTTATTGAACGTAAAGACGTGACTGTGACCACCATTGGTCGTCAGTCAACTGTTGAGGAGCTTGAGCAGGCCGTCACACGAGCAGATTTTATTTTTCATTTGGCTGGTGTCAATCGTCCTGTCAATCCTGAAGAATTTGCCGAAGGCAATAACGGCTTTACTCAAACGCTGTGTGCGTTAGTAAAAAATACGGGGCGAAAAATCCCTATTATTTATACCTCATCCATTCAGGCTGTGCGTGATAATCCCTATGGTGTGAGCAAGCGTGGTGCCGAAGATCACTTATTAGCATTGCAAGCAGATGCTCAAGTGCCTGTTTATATTTTTAGATTGCCCAATATTTTTGGCAAATGGTGTAAGCCAAATTATAATTCTGCTGTAGCAACCTTTTGCTATAACACAATTAATGAGCAGCCCTTAACCATTAATGATCCAAACGCACAAGTCACGTTGGTTTATATTGATGATTTGGTTGGCTATTTTATTAGGCTCATGGATGGTCAAGTAAATGCTGAGACCTTTCCTGAAATAGACCCCATTTACACGGCTACTGTCGGTGAGTTAGCTCATCAGATTCAAGCGTTCCGAGATTGTCGTACCTCGTTAATTTCTGAAAATGTCGGTACAGGCTTAGTACGAGCATTATATTCGACCTATGTGAGTTATCTTGCACCACAGCAATTTAGTTACACCGTCCCCAAATATGGTGACCCTAGAGGTGTGTTTGTAGAAATGCTAAAAACTAAGGATTCTGGTCAGTTCTCGTTTTTTACAGCACATCCTGGTATTACACGCGGCGGTCATTATCATCATTCCAAAACAGAAAAATTTTTAGTCATTAAGGGCGAGGCTTCATTTCGCTTTCGTCATATTTTAACTGACGAAATATTTGAGCAAAAAACATCGGGTGATAATCCTGTTATTGTTGAAACAGTACCAGGTTGGTCGCACGATATTACCAATATTGGTGATAGCGAAATGATAGTTATGTTGTGGGCTAATGAAATTTTTGATCGTAGCCGTCCTGATACTTACGCGCATAAGGTATAAGCATGAAAAAGCTAAAAGTGATGACGGTGGTTGGCACACGTCCAGAAATTATTCGCTTAGCCCGTGTTATGGCAGCTTTAGATAAGTATTGTGATCATATTTTAGTTCATACAGGTCAAAACTACGACTATGAATTGAATGAGATTTTTTTTAATGATTTGGGTATCCGCAAGCCCGATTATTTCTTGAATGCTGCTGGGGCAACGGGTGCGGAAACGATTGGCAAAGTGATTATTGGTGTTGACCAAGTGTTGGCTGATGTTAAGCCAGAAGCCATGTTGGTTTTAGGTGATACGAATAGCTGCATGGCAGTGATTCCTGCCAAACGTCGTAAAATTCCCACCTTCCATATGGAAGCGGGTAATCGCTGTTTCGATATGCGTGTGCCTGAAGAAATTAACCGTCGTATCGTCGATCACACGGCTGATATCAATTTGACCTATAGCACTATTGCTAGAGATTATTTGTTGCGAGAGGGCTTGCCCCCTGATATGGTCATAAAAACGGGTAGTCCAATGTTTGAGGTACTCAGTTTTTATCGTGAAGGCATTGAAAAGTCTGACATTTTGAGTCGTTTGTCGTTAGAAGAAGGTAAGTTTTTTGTTGTCAGCGCACACCGTGAAGAAAATATTGACTCCGATAAAAACTTTCATCATTTGGTCGATAGCTTAAATGCGATTGCCGAGACTTATGGTTATCCTGTTATTGTTTCAACCCATCCACGGACGCAAAAGCGTGTTGATGCATTGGGTGTTAAATTTCATCCTTTAGTACAACTTTTGAAACCATTAGGTTTCAAAGATTATAACAAGCTACAGTTGTCGTCTAAGGCAGCACTGTCTGATAGTGGCACAATCAACGAAGAGTCCTCTATCCTAAATTTCCCTGCGCTTAATTTACGCCAAGCACACGAACGCCCAGAAGGCATGGAAGAAGCTGCGGTGATGATGACTGGTTTGACATCTGAGCGAATCTTGCAGGCTTTACAAGTTTTAGAGCATCAGCCTCGTGGTGAAGAGCGCGGATTACGTTTGGTGGCGGATTATAGTATGCCCAATGTCTCCGAAAAAGTGGTTAGGATTGTGCATAGTTATAGAGATTATGTCATGCGTAATGTGTGGAAGCAGTTTTGAAAATTCTGTTATTAACTCAATGGTTTGACCCAGAGCCAACGTTGAAGGGTTTGGTATTTGCTAAGCAGTTACAAGCAGAGGGTCATGAGGTTGAAGTTATTACAGGTTTTCCGAATTATCCAGGTGGAAAACTTTATACGGGTTACAAGCAGCGTTGGCTTCAAACGGAGTTAATAGATGGAATACGCGTTAATCGTGTTCCTCTTTATCCTAGCCATGATGGTTCGGGCGTTAAGCGTGCGTTAAACTATGTGAGTTTTGCCGCGACATCTTGCCTTTTTGGTCTGTTTATAGCTAAAAAAGCGCAGGTTATTTATGCGTATCACCCTCCATTAACCGTAGGAATGTCTGCTGTATTTATTGGCTTTTTTAGACGAATACCTGTGGTTTATGATATTCAAGATATGTGGCCAGATACGTTGCAAGCGACAGGGATGTTGAATAATAGAAAAGCACTTGCTTTTGTTGCCAGTATATGTGGATGGATTTATCGTCGCGCTTCTGCATTGGTGGTATTGTCGCCAGGTTTTAAAAAACTATTATTAGCACGCGGTGTGCCTGCTCATAAGGTCAGTGTTATTTACAATTGGTGTGATGCATCGGCTCTCATTCAGCCACAAATAGCGAATAAACGACCCATAGAAATGGAAAATCATTTCAATGTGGTTTTTGCAGGAACAATGGGGAAAGCGCAAGCGTTAGATTCTGTATTGAAGGCCGCTGCCGTTGTGCAAAAAACAAATACTAAGGTGAAATTTGTTTTTGTGGGTGGAGGGATTGAGGTAGAACATCTGAAGACGGTTGCGCGTGAGCTATTATTGAATAATGTGCTATTTATTCCTCGTATGCCAATGAGTGAAGTAGGACAGGTATTGGTGGCGGCAGATGTACTTTTGGTGCATTTACGCAATGACCCTCTTTTTGAGATTACGGTTCCCTCAAAAACGCAAGCATATATGGCTGTTGGTAAGCCTATCTTGATGGCGGTATCGGGTGATGCTGCAAATTTAATTGAAAATGCGAACTGTGGTTTAGCTGTTCAAGCGGAAAATGAAACAGCAATTGCTGAGGCTGTTTTAACATTGGCGGCTATACCTCATGATACCTTAGTTGCTATGGGGCGACGAGGTGCTAAGTATTATCAAGAGGAGTTATCTCTTGAAATGGGTGTGAAAAAATTTGTTGATGTTTTCAAAGATGTTGCACGCTAATTAGTAACAATCATGTAATTTTAGCGTATCTTTTTATAGGTTGTATGATTATGGATAAAAACATCAAGTCTCGACTATGGGTGTCGTTTGGAAAGAGATGCTGTGATGCTTTTGGCTCGCTAGTTTTAATGGTTGTTTTATCTCCCGTTTTACTAGGTTGTGCTTTAGCGGTAGTCGTTAGTATGGGGCGACCTATATTTTTTCGCCAAACTCGAGTAGGAAAGGGGGAGCATTTTTTTGACATCATTAAGTTTCGTACAATGCGCTCGCCAAAGGAGGGAGAGTCACTACTTTTTTCTGACAGTGACAGAGTCACGCGTGTTGGCCAATTCTTGAGAAGAACAAGCTTGGATGAACTGCCAGAGCTTTGGAATATTTTAAAAGGTGAAATGAGCTTAGTAGGGCCGAGACCTCTTCTGCCTGCGCATTTAGAGGTTTTTACGCTTGAGCAGCGCCGACGCCATCAGGTTAGGCCTGGATTGACAGGTTTGGCTCAAGTGTCAGGGCGTCAGCATTTAACGTTTACACAACGAACAGCGTTAGATCTTCTTTACGTGGAAAAAATTAGCCTTTGGGAAGATGTGTGTATTCTTCTGGCGACAATTAATGTAGTTTTGCGGGGGAGTGGCGTTGAAACTGGACAAGAATTTAATGACGTAGATGATATTGGTTTACGCGAGGTACTTCAGCGCAAAAGTGAAGAAGGCAAAAAATAATAAGGTCTTGTCTATATGATGCGTTTATCAATGAAAGAAATAGGGTCTTTTTGGCACTTTAATGATGAGTTTTTTAAGGGGAAGGTATGGCTGCCAAAAAGTAGTAAGTTGTTTGGTTCTGGTAGGGATGCCCTACGGGCGATTGTTTCCTATGGGAAATCTCAAGGTTGGAAGCGCATTTGGATTCCTACTTATTATTGTCATGATGTAACAGACTCCATATCTAAGGATATAGACGTTTTTTTATATGACAGTGTCCCTTTTGATATTGATAAAACGATAACAATTGCTAATGATGAGGCCATTGTTATTGTCGAGTATTTTGGTTTGCGAGCTGGGTTTGAGATATCTGGAGGTTCTGTTATTTTGGATCGTACTCATGATCCATATGCATCATGGTGCTATGCTCGAGAGCCTGATTATAAATTTGCGTCTTTGCGCAAGGCATTGCCCTTGCCAGATGGTGGTATTGTATGGCCTCAGTTAGAGTGTATGTTTTTTTTAGAGGAGTCCGATACATCTGTTTTTCATGAGGACACCGTAGAAAAAATGACAGTGGCTATGTTATTGAAGTCTTTGTATCTGTCGGGCGTCAAGATCGAAAAGTCTACCTTTCTTGAGTTAGCGCGTGATTCAGAGATGCGTGTAGCACAAGGTAATCTGATTTCTGGCCCATCTATTCTTTCCCGTATATTGATCCCCTTAGCTGATATGAATATGCTTCAAGATAAACGGTTAGCTAATATTGCTTATATGGATAGCCGACTCAAAGACATTAATATGAAAAGCAATATTAAATGGATTCCCACACCAGCGTATGGAATTCTACTCTGTGCTGATATTGGACGGAGGGACAAGCTTAAAAATTATTTGATTCAACATGGGATTTATCCCGCCATCCTTTGGCCTCTTGATCGGGAGGATATACCTATTCAACATAAAATTTTATCAGATACAATTATTGTACTTCACGCAGATGCTCGCTATACCTTAGCGGATATGGAATATGTTGTTGATGAGGTTCTTACAGGAATAAGTGGGGCTTAACCAGATGAAAGTACGTATTTTAGATTGTGCAAGTACAGATTGGTCTAGTGTTCTTGCGCGTTGTGTGCATGATGTTTATCAGACTCCTGCTTGGGTTGTAGCCTCTAGGCATTGCGATGGAGGAACGGGATTAGCTATTCATATTACCGACGAGGAGCATGATTTACTTATCCCTTTAATTAAACGAGATATTAATGAGAGAGAGTGGGACGTAACGTCCCCTTATGGATACGGTGGCCCAGTGACTGATGCTGGAGAAAACCTTCAATTTGTTGAAGCAGCGATGAATGCTGCGATCGCATATTTAAGAGACGCTGGATGTGTGTCTTGGTTTATTAGATTACACCCTATCCTGAATGAGCATTGGAAAAATTCTGCGGGATTGATTGTTAACAATGGTTCGACCATATCTATTAATTTAGCTAAAACTGCTGAAGAGCATTGGCGAGAAACCATGTCAGGTCATCGTAGTGACATTGAAAAAGCTAGACGGGCAGGAGTTACTACACGTTTAGATAAAAATTTTGAAACGATGCATCGTTTCATAGAGATCTATAGAGAGAGCATGGATAGATTGAATGCTTCAGAATATTACTATTTTAATGACTCATATTTTTCGGATCTTGTTAGTAAGCTAGGTGAGCGTCTTTTACTGTTAGTCGCAGAAGAAGAAGGGAATGTTATTGGAGCATCGATGTTTACCACGTCTATTTCCTCTGGGATTATGCAATATCATTTGTCTGCCGCAGCTTCAGCATACAGGCATCGTCAGCCTGCTAAAATAATTTTGCATGCTGCTCGTGAATGGGGAAGGGAGAATGGTTATTCTCGACTACATTTAGGTGGTGGTTTAGGTGGGGCAGAAGACTCATTGTTTCGCTTTAAGAGAGGATTTTCTCCCGATATACATCTATTTCAAACGCAGCGTATTGTTGTTGATAAAGAGAGATATGCAGCATTAAGTGGGCAAACTGTGGAGTCACTTGATTTAACTGGCTATTTCCCAGCCTACGCTAAAAAATGATTTTTTAATGAGGACTCGCTATGATTTCTGGTAATTCGGTATATCTTCGTCCAGTGGAGCGTGAAGATCTTCCATTTCTTCTTGAGTTGGCTAATGACGCGTATGTGTCGGGAATGGTCGTAGGGTGGGATTTCCCTGTTTCATTGCATGGGCAACAGCGCTGGTTTGAAAACTCAGAATCCAACACAAAAACTCGTAGGCTCATGGTTGTTGATGCTGAGTCAAAAGAAGCCATAGGTCTTACTGGACTTTGGGATATAGATTGGCACAATGGTAGTGCTTTGACAGCGACCAAGCTACATCCAAAGAGAATTAAAAAGGGGGCGGGTACGGATTCTATTATGCTAACGATGGCATGGGCATTTTATATAGTGGGCTTGCGTCGGCTTTATGGCTCGATTCTTGATTTCAATGGGCCAAGTTTAGGAGCTTATGTTCGCCGTTGTGGATGGCGTATTGAGGGACTTGAGCGTGAGGCTGTCTTTCGTAAAGGCAAATGGTGTGATTTATACAAAGTCGCAGTTTTACGGAAAGATTTTGACTTGCTACCTCTGGCAAGTCAATACATAGAAAGAATTTGCCCTATAGATGTTGATACGATTGTAGATACCAAATTAACAGATTGGTCAGAGCAATTATGTAACCTTACAAAAAACGCTTCTGTATAAAGTGGAGAGTAGTTCCGCCCTTTTGAGTCGACTCTGGCGGTATTCGTTAGGCAGCCAAACGATCCACGTAGTATTTAATATTAACTTACTCTAGTTGGATATAAGTTTCGAAGTGTTGTTTACATTTCAAATGTAGTTGGGCAAGGGTGGCTATTTGATGTTTACTAAAAACTAAGAGTATGAATATGTTAAATACCCCTTTTTCTCCGTGGCCAAGTTTTACTGCCGAAGAAGCTGCGGCAGTGAGCCGTGTTTTACTGTCGAATAAAGTGAATTATTGGACAGGCCAAGAGTGTAGAGAGTTTGAAAAAGAGTTTGCCGCATGGTGTGGTACAACACGTGCGATTGCCTTGCATAACGGAACAGTCGCGCTTGATTTAGCCTTGATTGCCGCAGGCATTAAAGCAGGTGATGAAGTTGTTGTTACCCCTCGCACCTTTTTGGCCTCAGCAAGTAGTATTGTTTCTATAGGTGCCGTGCCTGTTTTTGCCGATGTTGATGCCGACTCTCAAAATATTACAGCGCAAACCATCGCTCAAGTTTTAACATCAAAAACACGTGCCATTATTTGTGTTCACTTAGCAGGTTGGCCATGTGAAATGACGGCTATTAATGACTTAGCAAAAGCTCATAACTTAATAGTTATTGAGGATTGCGCTCAAGCTCATGGTGCCACTTATAAAGGGCAAGCAGTTGGTGGTTTGGCTGATGCGGCGGCGTGGTCTTTTTGCCAAGATAAAATTATGACCACAGGTGGCGAGGGCGGCATGTTGACGACCAACAACGAAGCGTTGTGGTCAAAAGCTTGGTCCTATAAAGATCATGGTAAAAGTTGGGATGCTATTTATAACAAAGAGCATCCGTCTGGATTTAGATGGTTACACGAAACTTTTGGTACAAACTGGCGCATGTTAGAAATGCAAGCAGTTGTTGGTCGCATTCAGCTTAAACGCATGACGGATTGGCATACTGCTCGTACGCATAATGCAACACAAATTTTATCAGCATGTGCCAAAAGTCATGCGTTGCGTGTCCCTGTCGTGCCTGATTATATAGAACACGCTTGGTATAGAGCCTATGCTTTTGTTAGACCAGAAGCATTAGCAAATGGTTGGAGTCGTGATCGTATTTTGGCTGAAATTAATGCGGCAGGCGTGCCCTGTTATAGTGGTTCTTGTTCAGAAGTCTATTTAGAAAAAGCGTTTGATGATACTCCGTGGCGACCTACTGAGCGTTTACCTGTTGCTAAAAAGTTGGGTGAAACAAGTTTGATGTTTTTGGTGCATCCTACATTAACGGCTGCTGAAGTTGATAAAACCTGTGATGTTGTCCAATCAGTGATGCAACGGGCATCGCGCTAGTTTGATATTGCAGGGATTGATCCATGAAAAGTACTATTTTACGGATGTTAGCACTACCTCGGCGCATGAAGCAGCAAATTCTAATTGTTGCTGATCTTGTAGTTCTCCCTATTTTGTTGTGGATGGTATTGGCATTACGCTACGATATGCTTAATCCCCCCATATTGCCTACTATTCCTTTAGGTTGGCTGTATGTTGCCATCTTTGGTGTAGCAGTTCTTAAAGTCTGCGGTGTTTATCGTGCAGTTGTCCGAGCTTTCGACGAAAAATTCTTACAAGATATTTTGTTAGCAGTAGGTGTTATTGTTGTTGCGTTGTTTGTCGGGGTAATTTTGAAGTTACTCCCCATGCCCCGTAGCACGCCCTTTACTTTTGGCTTTTTTATCTTTTTGTGGATATGGGCTAGTCGATCGGTTATTCGTCGCTCAGTTCGATTATTAGTTCAATTACAAGCTCCTGTAACGCGTGTGGCGATTTATGGTGCTGGCATGGCGGGGCGACAAACATTTGCTGCTTTACGTGCTGCGCCTGAGTATTTTGTTGTCGGTTTTTTTGATGATGACGCTAGTCTTGTCGGCACGACAGTTCAAGGTTTACGCGTGCATGCAGGTAAAGATTTTGCACGGATAAATCAAACATTAGAAGTTAATGAAGTCCTTATTGCATTGCCTTCCGCATCCAGAACTCGTCACCGCGAAGTCATTGAGCGATTAGAACCCCTTAAAATTCGTGTACGCTCTTTGCCTGGTTTTACTCAGTTAGTGAATGGACAAGTCTCTATTTCTGATATCAATGAAGTAGATGTGGCGGATTTACTAGGGCGTGATGCTGTACCTCCATCACCTGAGTTAATGGCAAAAGACGTGACGGGCAAGCGCGTTATGGTGACGGGGGCGGGCGGATCAATTGGTTCTGAACTCTGTCGTCAATTAATTACCGCTAAACCTTCACTATTAATTTTATGGGAACTGACTGAGTACGCGTTGTATCACATTGAGCAAGAGCTTAAAGGTATTGCTGATGGTGTTCAGATTGTGCCAATTTTAGGTTCGGTATTGCATCAAGAGCGTATGACGAATGTTTTAAGGCATTATCAAATAGAGACCGTTTATCATGCCGCCGCTTATAAGCATGTACCGTTAGTCGAATGGAATCCCTTTGAGGGCATTGTCAATAATTCTGTGGGAACCTTACGTTCAGCAAAATCAGCAATGGCGGCAGGTGTTGAGACATTTGTACTGATTTCTACTGATAAAGCGGTACGCCCTACCAATGTCATGGGGGCTTCTAAACGTTTAGCTGAGTTATCACTACAAGCATTAGCCGCTTTACCGAATGTCAAAACTCGATTTTGTATGGTGCGCTTTGGTAATGTTTTGGGTTCATCAGGCTCAGTCGTGCCACTTTTTCGTGAGCAAATTGCCAAAGGTGGGCCTGTAACAGTGACTCATCCTGATGTCACACGTTACTTTATGACGATTCCAGAAGCCTCGCAATTGGTGATTCAAGCAGGTGCGATGGGGAAAGGCGGTGATGTCTTTGTCTTGGATATGGGTGAGCCTGTTAGAATTGTTGATTTAGCGCGAAAAATGATTAATTTGAGTGGTATGTCATCGCGTGATGGTGATGGTGATGGTGATGGTGATATTGAGATTCGCTATAGTGGTTTACGTCCTGGTGAGAAACTTTATGAAGAGTTATTAATTGGTAGTAATGTGGTGACAGGTACAGAGCACCCTCGGATTATGCGTGCTGTAGAGGCATTATTGCCAATGCCCGTTCTAGAGCAACTGTTGGATGATATACATCAAGCTGCTCAAAGTTATGATGTTATGCGCTTAAAAGAGTTATTGGCACAATATGTCGAAGGTTATGTGCCTGATATGAATATTACAGGGATGATGCCGATTAAATCATAACAATATTGATCGCCTTGTTTATTCCATACGCCAGCACTTTGCTGGCGTTGTGTTTTTATTTTTTAACATAAACGATTGGAAAAGCATGAGAGTATGTCTATAAATACCGTTGTTTTACCCGTTGCAGGCTTAGGTACGCGTTTTCTTCCCGCAACAAAATCTATTCCCAAAGAAATGTTACCCGTTCTTGATAAGCCGCTAATTCAACTCGCCGTTGAAGAGGCTCATAAAGCAGGTATTCAGCATGTCGTGTTGGTGACGAGTGCCAGTAAAAGAGCGATTGAAGATCATTTTGATGTCAATTTTGAGCTAGAGTCAACGTTAGAATCGCGTCAAAAGTTGGCAATGCTCGACGCTGTGCGCTCAACCCTGCCTCAAGGTATGACGTTATCAGTTGTTCGGCAACCTAAGGCATTGGGTTTGGGGCATGCGGTATTGTGTGCCTATCCTATTGTCGGGGATATGCCCTTTGCCGTGATGTTACCCGATGATTTAATTGATGATTTAGACAGCGGTTGTTTGGCTGATATGGTGGCGCTTTATAATAAAAAAGGCGCGTATTCTCTGGCTGTAGAAGAAGTCCCTAGAGATAAAACGGATAAATATGGTGTTGTCTCATTAAATAGTGATGGTCAAATCGTGGCAATGGTCGAAAAGCCAAAGCCAGAAGTTGCACCCAGTACTTTGGCTGTTGTGGGGCGTTATGTGTTACCCGCAGAAATCTTTCAGGCATTAGCAACGGTGCAAGCAGGTGCAGGTGGCGAGATTCAATTGACGGATGGTATTGCCAGTTTATTGGCAACGCAGTGTTTTTATCCTCATCGTTTCAAAGGCACTCGCTACGATTGTGGCAGTAAGTTAGGTTATTTACAGGCCAATGTCGCTTTTGGTCTTCGAGATGCTGAAATTAGCACAAGCTTTCAAGCATGGTTGCAAGATAATAAATAAAGCAGGTTATGGATATGACACACAACGTTCCACGCGCCGAGTTGTCTGAGTGGTGTTATTTACAAGGTAAAGCAAAAGCAATGCAGCAGTCACATCTTCGTGATTTGGCGCATGATTTAGATCGAAACAATCAGTTAACGTTTAGAGTAGGCTCTTTACTGTTAGATTTATCGAAGCAAAAAATGGATGTTTCTATTTTAAAGGGCTTGGTCAAGCTAGCAGAGGCAGTAGAGCTTCCCAAAGCGATTCAAGGCTTGTTAAGTGGCGAAACGGTCAACAATACCGAAAATCGTCCTGCATTACATAGCGCATTAAGACTGCCAGTCACCGCATCATTAGTGTTGAATGGTCAGGATGTTGTTCCTGCGGTGCATGACAGTTTAGCTAAAATGAGCGATGTCGTTTCGCGGATACATTCACGGCAATGGCGTGGATTTTCGGGGCGAGCGATTACCGATGTCGTCAATATTGGTGTCGGTGGCTCAGACTTAGGGCCTTTTATGGCTTGCCAAGCACTAACTGAGTTTGCGCCAGAAGAAGCGAATCGTCTGCAAGTCCATTTTGTCAGTTCTATTGATGGCACACAACTCTCTGATTTATTAGGCTCTTTACGCCCAGAAACGACACTGTTTATCCTTTCATCAAAATCGTTTACCACCATTGATACTATGTCAAATGCTCATACGGCGTTGCAATGGATGCTAAAAGCGGTTAATGACCAAGCATTAATTGTGGCACATCATTTTATTGGTATTTCTACCCAACCACAAAAAATGTCGGCTTGGGGCATTCCGCCAAACAACCAAATTTTGTTTTGGGAGTGGGTTGGTGGTCGTTTTTCGTTGTGGTCGGGTATTGGTTTGCCTATTGCCTTAAAAGTGGGTATGGCTAACTTTGAAGCGATGTTGGCAGGCGCACACTTTATGGATAACGAGTTTAGCCAAAAACCCTTAGCGCAAAATTTGCCTGTATTATTGGGTTTGGTGGGTGTATGGAATGCTACCTTTTTGGATATTCGTGCCCATTCAATATTGCCTTATGATGGCCGTTTAAAAACTTTTCCTTCTTATTTGTCGCAATTAGAAATGGAAAGTAATGGTAAGTCGGTAGATAAACAAGGTATTGCTCTTGATTATACGACTTGCCCTGTTTTGTGGGGTGAAGTTGGCTCTAATGCGCAACATGCGTTTTATCAATTACTACATCAAGGAACGCAGGCAGTTTCTTGTGATTTTATAGCCCCAATCAAGCGTTATACGGGTGGAGTTTATTCTACTAAAGCGCAAACATCGTTGCAGTCGCAACATCAATTAGCCTTAGCAAACTGTTTGGCGCAATCACGCGTATTGATGCTAGGTGATGCCAGTACCGACAGCGATGCCAACACCCCTAACTTTAAACGTTATCGTGGTAATCAACCTTCAACCACTTTATTGCTAGATGAGCTGAGTCCTTATACGCTAGGGGCATTAGTGGCGTTATACGAACATAAAGTATTTGTGATGTCGGTGATTTGGGATATTAACCCCTTTGACCAATGGGGGGTTGAATTGGGTAAAAAGATTGCCGATAAAATGTCTTTAGCTTTAGCTAGGCAAGAAAAAGTGGCCTTTGATGCCTCAACCATGCATTTATTAGATATTATTTCTAAGGCAAATCAAGGAGTAGCATCATGAAGCTATGTGTACATGGTGATACTTTATTTGCATGGGTTTCTGCCGCTAAATTAGCCGAAACTGGCAACCAAGTTTTGATTCGTACCAGTGGTATAAATAATAGTTTTGACCCTTCGCGTGAGCCAAATTTATCGTTACTTTTAGATGAGCAGCAGCAAGCACAACGCTTAGTTATCGAATCCTTAGCAGATGCAATACCAACGAATGTTCATTTACATCTAATTGCATTAGATGTAGCAGTTGAAGAAATAGAAAGCCTTATTATGCATGTTATTCAGCAAGTAGATGACAGCGCACCTTTATTATTCTTAGTGTTATCAACCTTAGCTATAGGAAGTTTAGATAACCTCCAAAATTTTGCGACTCAGACCTTATTAGATTTAAAGCGTAATCAAAAAGTTGATGTTGTTGGTTTGCCTTTGTTTTGTAGAGAGGGGTGTGCTTTAAGCGATTTTTCTAAGCCCTCATTGTTGTTGGTTAGTGGTGAGCGTGACAGCGTGTCGGTTAAACATACTTTAGAGTTGCTGCGGCCTTTTGTACGCAAAGCAGCGCACATGATGATTGTGCCACATACCACAGGTGAGCTAATTAAAATGGGTGTTAATGCCATGTTGGCAACACGCATTAGTTTTATTAACGAAATGGCCTCGTTAGCCGAAAAATTAGGCGTAGATATAGAGTTAGTGCGTGAAGGTTTAGCCGCAGATCCGCGCATTGGCGCAGATTATTTACAAGCAGGTTGTGGTTTTGGTGGGCCGAGCTTTTCGGAGGATTTATTAAGTTATGCCAAAACACTGCGTGAAGAAGTAGATACCTCAGGTTTAATGGACGCAGTATTGGCTATTAACGAATCACAACGCGAAATCTTATTTAGAAAAGTATGGCGATTTTTTGCAGGAAAATTAGCAGGAAAAAAGCTGGCTATTTGGGGTGCTGCCTTTAAAGCAGGTACAGCCAGTTTAGAAAATTCGGTAGTACACCCGTTATTGCAGGCTTTATGGGCGCAAGGTTGTATTACCCAAGTATATGACCCTTTAGCTAGTGATGCATTGTACGCCCAATATGGCGCGCATCCTTTATTACATATTGCTAAAACAGCCGAAGAAGCGACTCAACAAGCCGATGCTTTGATATTAGTCACAGCATGGGATGAGTTTTGGAGTCCTGATTTTGAGCAACTCAAAAAAAATCTTAAGCAAGCTGTTGTCTTTGACGGACGTAATATGTACGAGCCTGATTTTATGCTTGAGCAAGGTTTTAGGTATTTTGCCATTGGCCGTGGTGAGTCAATTTAATATATTTTAGGAAAGATGACATGAGTCAAATTCAAAAATTAGCCGCGTTTAAAGCCTATGATATTCGTGGTCGTATGCCCGACCAACTCAATGAATTTATGGTGTATTGCATCGGCAGAGCCTATGCACAAATAATAAAGCCAAGCGCACCGATTGCCATTGGCCAAGATATTCGCTTATCAAGTAAAGCCTTAAGCCAAGCCTTAATTGCAGGGCTTAATGCAGAGGGTATTCATACCGTTGACATCGGTTTGTGTGGCACCGAAATGATTTATTTTGCCGCAGGTCAAGAGGGTATGGGTGGCGGTATTATGGTGACGGCAAGCCATAATCCAGCTGACTATAATGGCCTAAAAATGGTTAAAGAGGGTTCGCGCCCCATTAGCAGTGATACAGGCTTAGGTGCAATTGAACAACAAACCATTGCCTTAATGCAAAGCCTAAGTGAGCCAAGCCGTTATCAGTTTAACTCTGCCCTACATACCGAAAAAAACGTATTACAGCCTTATGTTGCTAAGCTGCTGTCGTTAATTAATGTGGCCAGCATTAAGCCACTACATGTTTTAGTTAATGCAGGTAATGGCTGTGCAGGGCCATTTTTTGATGCCTTAGCGCAATATCTTCCTCTAAAGGTAACGCGTTTGCATCATGAGCCAGATGGGACGTTTCCTAACGATGTACCCAACCCGATGTTAGCCGAGCAACAAGCGGTGACAGCAAAAGCAGTGGTAGACGCTAAGGCGGATTTTGGTATTGCATGGGATGGCGACTTTGACCGTTGCTTTTTTTATGACCAAAATGGCCGTTTTATTGAAGGTTATTATTTGGTTGGCTTATTGGCCGAACAATTACTTAAAAAGTCACCCAATTCGGCGATTGTGCATGACCCACGCCTAGTGTGGAATACCATCGAAAAAGTGCAAGCGCATGGCGGCAAAGCCGTAGTTTGTAAGTGTGGTCACTCGTTTATTAAAGATAAAATGCGTGAGCAAGATGCAGTTTATGGCGGTGAGATGTCTGCACACCATTATTTTAGAGACTTTTTTTATTGTGATAGCGGCATGATTCCGTGGATGTTGTTGGTGGAGTTATTGTCTCAAGATGATCGTTCTTTATCTCAAGTCGTTGACCAATGTATGCTCGATTTTCCTTGTAGTGGCGAAATCAATTTTACCATTGCCAATGCCCAAGAAGCGATTGCACGGGTACAACAACATTATGCTACGCAAGCTCATCAATTAAGTACCTTAGATGGTATTTCGATGGAGTTTGCTGATTGGCGTTTTAACCTGCGTAGTTCTAATACTGAGCCTGTGGTGCGTTTAAATGTAGAAACACGCGCTAATTCGGCTTTGTTAGCCACAAAAGTGGCCGAGTTAAAGGGCTTGTTGGTGGGGTAGGGCTTGTTAGCCCTCACCCCAACCCTCTCCCACTGGGAGAGGGGAGTTTTTAGTTAATCCTTTAAAAACGGCTCAATAATGTCATAAGCATAAATTTTGGCATCAATCACCGTCATAAAGGTATAAGCCCCAATAAATTTACGGCTAATAAACATTAACTCTTTAGGCGGCACACTAAATTCACGATTAGCCGCCGACTTAGTGGCTTGCATTAAGACACGTGTATGTAAATTGCTTTTTGCCCAAATATATTTGCCGTCTTCGGTAATGGTTTCTTTGGGGGCATCTTGTAGCTTGGTAAAAGGCTCAACTGCTAACAAACAGACTTCGGCAATTTTCTTTTTGTTTTCAATACCCATTTCATCAAAAAAGCTAAAGCCTTTCATGGACGAAACTAAAGTTTCTCGGTCACGCATTACCGAGGCTTTAGTTAAAGCGCGCGCTAATTTGAGCAAATCATTAGGAAAGTCTCGCACTGCACCAAAATCTAATAAAATAATTTGGTCGGGTGTAGTAACACCATCACCTAAGCGCACTAAATAATTACCAAAATTAGGGTCGGTTTGCATTTCGCCCCATTCAAACACTTCACGGCAGCAAATTTCTAAGGAAGCCATCGCTAACGCATTACGACGCTCTTGCGATAGCATCATAATGGCATTGCTATTAATCGGCACACCATGCTCATAAGACATAGCCAAAATACGCGGTGTGGAGTAATCGGGATAGACTTCGGGTACAATATAGCGATTATCACCTTCGAGATATTTATGAAACAGGCGTGTAGTTTCCATTTCTTGGGGATAATTTACCTCGCGGTGCATCATCATTCTGACTTCTTCAAGCCACTCTTCAAACTCGCGTGTTTGGGGTACAACACGGGCAAAACGCATCATTTGGGCAACTAAACTTAAATCAGAATCAATCGCTTCAGCCACACCAGGGTATTGAATTTTAAGCACTAATTCGGTGCCATCACTTTTACGGCGTGCGCGATGTACTTGTGCCAAAGAGGCTGCACCTATGGGTTCTTGGTCAATCACTAAATCGTTAAAGCGTTTTTCGCCGAGTTCTTGTTTTAAGTGTTTTTCGATGATAGACCAATCTAAAGCGATGGTTTTGTCATTAAGACGGTGAAAGGCGCGAGTGACTTCATCGGGTAAAAAATGCTCGCCATATAAAGCCATCATTTGGCCAATTTTAACAATACTTCCTTTGAGTTTACCCATTTCATCAACAAGGTATTCGGCTTGTTCAGCCATGCTTCTTTTACGTTTGAGTTCGCGTGTCGCGGTGTCGCTAAACATGGTGCTGGCACTGCTAGTGGCAAAACGTGTGCCTGCCACAATACTTGCTTTAGCTAAAGACCAACGACGCTCAAAGCCACCTGTTTTTAAATGATGTAGTTTTTCACTCATGAGAGAAATTCCGCTAAAAAAAAGACTGAGGCAGATAGTTTTTGAAAGCCACAAACTATGTGCCTAAATCCTTAAAGCTGATTTATGGTTGAAGCTAAGTGGCGATTGTAACGTAATTTGCATGCTTTTAGCGCATCTTGTCTAACAATGATAGTATAAGGTGTAATTACTGTCTTGATGATTAACGCAAGATGATAAGTTGTTGGACGACTCAAAAGCAGTGACAAATGACAGCTTAATTGTCCTTATTCGATAATGCGTATAACGTGCAACTGACGCATTATTATGTAATTACAACGGAGTCGCACATCATGACACATCTTTTAACCTTTACTCCTCCACCGCTTAAGCGTATTCAGCAAGGTTTATGGTTGCAGCAGCAGTGGTTTGACCCTGTTTTTACTGGTTTAGACAATGTAGATAAAAGCAAACCTGCGTTGTATGTAGGAAATCATACCTTGTATGGCACATTAGATGCGCCCCTGATGTTATTGGGTTTGTATCAGCATAAAGATATTTTTTTACGCTCATTAGGTGACCATATTCATTTTAAAATCCCTTTGTGGCGTAATTTATTATGGGATAATGGCTGTGTGGCAGCGACACCAAAAAATTGCCAACAACTCATGCAAGCCAAAGAGCATATTTTGGTCTTTCCTGGTGGTGGTCGTGAGGTAATGAAAAATAAAGGCGAGGAATATAAACTCGTTTGGAAGGAGCGCACAGGCTTTGCGCGGATGGCGATGGAGCATGGTTATGACATTATTCCTTTTGCATCAGTAGGGGCAGATGAAATCTTTGATATTCGTTATGATACCAATGACTTTTATCAATCAAAATTAGGCCAATTAGTGCAAAAAACAGGTATTAAAGATAAATACTTACGCGGGGGTGATGCTTTTTTGCCTTTTGCGACAGGTTTAGGTTTATTACCACGCCCCGAAAAATTTTATTTTGCTTTTGGGGAGAGAATTAGTACGGCTCATGTACAGGCAGAAAGCCAAAATAAAGACAGTCAATGGCAAATACGTGAGCAAGTAGAGTCGGCTATTTATGGCTTAATGAGTGATTTATTTGCGCAACGTGAGCAAGAGCAAGCACAATGGCCGTCGTGGCGTAAAAAATTAACTAAGCGAGATAAACCATGTTAAATGTAGAAGCACAGACTCAAACCGAACTTGAAGCGGCCGCCTTTAGGCGTTTAGTGGCGCATTTACAAGAGCATACAGAAGTACAAAATATTGATTTAATGAATTTAGCAGGGTTTTGTCGTAACTGTTTGGCCAAATGGGTTAAAGCCGCCGCCGAAGAGCAGGGTGTCGCGGTTGATTATGACCAAGCACGGAACCATATTTATGGTATGCCTTATGAAGAATGGAAGCTAAAGTATCAGAAGTAGCCTTGGTTATGGAGTCTCTGTCTTGATATTCACCGCCATCGTAACAAAAGCATAAGCTAAAAAAAGACATTTTGAGTAAAAGACAGTAGAATACCGCACAAATTTGTGCGGCTTAGCAAAAGTTTGCCTAAGTCATATCTTCCGTTAACAAGAGGACACTCCATGACTGTCAATAACATTCAAGCCTTGCAAGAAGATCATTTTAGTCGTTGGAAAAATCGTGAAGCGATTACCGAAAATTTGTTGCCTATCATTGGTAAGTTGTACCGTGAGCGTAACATTATTGTGCAGGTGCATACACGCAGCCTTGTCAATCGCTCAGTGATTCAAATTTTAAAATTGCATCGTCGTGTGCGTATGATTGCTGGTGAGTTGTCTATCGTTGATACCGCCCCATTTATTGAAGCACTTAACCAAATGACCGATATTGGTTCTTGTCAGTTGGATGTGGGCAAAATTGCGATTGCGTACAAAAAAAGCGACAAAAGTTTAACGCCAGCCGAATTTTTACGTCAAGAAGCCAAAGCAGCGATTGGTTTAGTCTGTAATGGCAAGCCAACCGATGTGGTGTTGTATGGTTTTGGTCGTATTGGTCGTATGTTGGCACGTTTGATTATTGAACAAACAGGCAGTGGCCAAGGTTTACGTTTACGCGCCATTGTTGTGCGTAAAACTCAAGAAGGTGATTTGGCTAAGCGTGCTTCATTGTTGCGCCGTGATTCGGTGCATGGTTCGTTTGATGGCACCATTGCTGTAGATGAAGAAAACGAAGCCATTATTGCTAACGGCAATTTTATTAAAGTGATTTATGCCGCTAAGCCCGAAGATGTAGATTACACCCAATATGGCATTGAAAATGCGATTTTGATTGATAACACAGGTAAATTAAAAGACGAAGAAGGTTTAGGCCGTCATTTAACCTGTAACGGTGTTGCTCGAGTTATTTTGACTGCGCCAGCAAAAGGCGATATTAAAAATATTGTTTATGGTATTAATAGCAGTGATATTTTAGATTCTGACAAAATCATTTCTGCGGCTTCTTGTACCACCAACGCTATTACCCCAATGTTAAAAGTGTTGAATGACAAATACACCATTGCATCTGGTCATGTAGAAACGGTTCACTCCTTTACCAACGACCAAAACTTAATTGATAACTATCACAAAGCTGATCGTCGTGGTCGTTCTGCCGTATTAAATATGGTTATCACCGAAACAGGCGCAGCTAAAGCCGTTGCCAAAGCATTACCTGAGTTGAACGGTAAACTTACAGGTAATTCGGTGCGTGTACCTACTCCTAATGTGTCGTTAGCGATTTTGAACTTAACCTTTCCAGAAGCGGTTAATCGTGATGAGCTAAATGAGTATGTGCGTCAAATTGCATTGCATTCTAACTTGCAAGGTCAAATTGAATACACTAGCTCAACCGAAGTGGTGTCATCAGACTTTATTGGTTCGCGTTCTGCGGGTATTTTTGATGCACAAGCGACCATTGTAAATGGTAACCATGTGTCATTATATGTTTGGTATGACAACGAAATGGGCTATAGCTGTCAAGTACAACGTATTGCCGAGCAAATGGCAGGCGTTAAATACTTAACCATTCCTCCCGAAAAGTTAAGTGCCTAAGTTTTTAAGCACACTAAAAAGCCAGCGTTTATGACGCTGGTTTTTTTTATGGGGCTTGTAAAATCAAAGGGCTTCTCAAAAAAACGTCATAATGTAGGACTAACGAGCAAAGTTGTTATACAATCGGCCGCTATAATTCGCCATGAATTAGTATTTAAATTATATAAAAAATAATCGCTATGATGTACCACAGGGCTTAAATCAGGTCTTAGACATAAAATTATGTTGGCTCTATGGTGTATTAAAAATAACTTTTATCGTTGTCGAGAGTGCATGATGGTTAAAATAAAACGAGGTTTGGATATTCCCATTACAGGCGCACCGTCACAGCAAATCAGTGATATGTCTTCGGTGCGTTCAGTGGCTATCCTTGGTACAGACTATGTAGGCATGATGCCTACTATGAAAGTCGCCGAAGGTGACCGTGTTATTAAGGGTCAACCGTTATTTGCAGACAAAAAAAATCCCCAAGTGATTTTTACTGCACCTGCAACGGGTAAAGTACGTGCTGTTAATCGCGGTGCGCGTCGTGTATTTGAGTCTTTAGTGATTGATTGCGAAGCCAATAGCACCGAATTTGTGAGCTTTAAAAGCTATAATCGCGAACAGCTTGTTAATCTTAATCGTGATGGTGTCGTCGAGCAGTTAGTGGCTTCTGGTTTGTGGACAGCGTTGCGTACCCGTCCTTTTAGTAAAATTCCTAATCCAGAAACTATACCAAGTGCTATTTTTGTCAATGCGATGGATACCAACCCCTTAGCGGTTAATCCAGAACTCGTGATTCAGCAACAGCAAGCTGCTTTTGAAGATGGTTTGGCTTTGGTGTCTAAACTGGCTGATAAAATGTATGTCTGCAAAGCAGACAACGCCACCTTTAACACCGCTACATTTAATCCTCACGAGTTTAGTGGTGTACATCCTGCGGGTTTGGTCGGCACACATATTCATTTTTTACATCCTGCATCCGCATCGCGTGTGGTGTGGCATATTAATTATCAAGATGTTATCGCCATTGGTAAATTATTTGCCACAGGTGAGCTAGATAGCAGCCGTGTTATTTCTTTGGCAGGTTCGGGCGTACGCCAACCGCGTTTAGCCAAAACGATGCTTGGTGCGTCTTTAGTTGATATGACCACAGGCGAATTAGCAGGCAGCGACAACCGTATTATTTCGGGGTCAGTGTTGTCGGGTCGTCAAGCGCAAGGTGTAGAAGCTTATTTAGGGCGTTATCATTTACAAGTGTCGGTTATTCCCGAAAGCAAAGAGCGCGAAATGTTGCACTATATCAAATTAGGCTCGCATCGCTTTTCGGTTTTAGGTATTTATCTGGGTCGTTTTTTGGGCAAAAAATTTAATATGACCACTAGCACCAATGGCAGTCAACGCGCCATGGTACCCGTTGGCTCGTATGAAGCGATTATGCCTTTAGATATTTTACCAACGCAATTATTACGTTATTTATTAGTGGGTGACACCGATACCGCACAAGCACTGGGCTGTTTAGAGTTAGATGAAGAAGACTTAGCCTTATGTACCTTTGTTTGCCCTGGTAAATATGAATATGGACCCATCCTACGAGATGTCCTAAACCGCATTGAGAAAGAGGGTTAATCTATGAAGTGGATGCGTAAACAACTCGACAACATGGCACCGCACTTTGAAAAAGGCGGTCGCTATCAAAAATGGTATGCCTTATTTGAGGCGGTAGATACCTTCTTATACAGCCCACCCGATGTGACGCATACAGGCTCACATGTGCGCGACTCTGTAGACTTAAAACGGATTATGATTTTAGTGTGGATGGCGACCTTTCCTGTCATGTTTTTTGGTATGTGGAATATCGGCAATCAGTCATTAGGCGCATTAGCTTATGCCATGCAGCATAATCCAATCGTTACCCCCGAATTAGCCATTGATGGTTGGCGGCATTGGTTAATTGCTTTAGTAGCAGGATTTGACGCTAACTCGTGGTGGGATTGCCTAATTTATGGGGCAACGTGGTTTGTGCCTATTTATGCCGTTACGTTTATTGTAGGCGGTTTTTGGGAAGTGTTATTTGCCATGAAGCGTGGCCACGAAGTCAACGAAGGCTTTTTTGTGACTTCGGTATTATTTGCCTTAGTTTGTCCACCGACTGTGCCTTTGTGGCAAGTCGCCTTAGGCATTAGTTTTGGTGTGGTTATTGGCAAAGAAGTGTTTGGTGGTACAGGTAAAAACTTTATTAACCCTGCGTTGGCGGGTCGTGCCTTTTTGTTTTTTGCGTACCCTGCGTATATGTCGGGTGACACCGTATGGACAGCCTTAAACGCTGATATATGGAAGAATATCGATGGTTTTTCGGGTGCAACTGCTTTGGGTCAAGCTAAATTGGCAGGTTTAAATGCGATGCAGCACATGACCGCAACGGGTTTACAGCCTATTACATGGTGGGATGCCTTTATAGGCACCATACCAGGTTCGGTAGGTGAAACCTCAACCGCTGCTATTTTAATTGGTGCAGTGGTGTTGTTAATTGCCCGTGTTGCCTCTTGGCGCATTATGGCAGGCGTTATGATTGGTATGGCCGCCATGTCTTTTGTGTTTAATCAAGTCGGTTCAGACACCAACCCTATGTTTGCGATGCCGTGGCATTGGCATTTGGTATTGGGTGGTTTTGCTTTTGGTATGGTCTTTATGGCCACCGACCCTGTCTCAGCCGCCATGACCAATACAGGCCGCTTGGTGTTTGGTATGTTAATTGGGGTGATGGTGGTGTTAATTCGAGTGGTGAATCCTGCTTACCCAGAAGGCATGATGTTGGCTATTTTATTTGCTAACTTGTGTGCGCCACTCATTGATTACTTCGTAATGCAAGCCAACATTAAACGGAGGGCCTTACGCAATGTCTAAGGAATCTACAGGTAAAACGATTGTTGTTGCGGGTGTGTTATCAGTGGTTTGCTCCATTGCCCTTGCTGCCGCAGTCACCTTATTAAAACCTATTCAAACCGAAAACAAAGAGCTTGATAAACAACGTAAAATTTTAGCAGCAGCGGCAGTATTAGCCGATGGCGAAGGTAATAAAATTCAAGTTAATCAAGAGTTTGCTAAATTTCAACGCTATTTGGTTGATTTAGATACAGGCACATTTACTCAAATTAAACTTGACGACAGCTACGACCAACGCAAAGCCACTAAAAATCCTAATGAGTCTGTGGCTCTAAGCCAAGCACAAGACCTTGCAGGGCTAAAACGTCGTGCCAATAAAGCCGATATTTATGTTTTGCGTGATGCATCGGGTAAAGTCGAAAAAATGATATTGCCTGTCTCGGGTTATGGTTTGTGGTCAACTTTGTATGGTTATTTGGTTTTAAATCAAGATGCAAATACTGTGGGTGGCATTACTTTTGTTGAACATGCCGAAACGCCGGGTTTAGGTGGCGAAGTCGATAACCCTAAATGGAAAGCGTTGTGGGTTAATAAGCAAGTGTATAGCAGCGATGGTCAAACCCAGTTAAAACTTGTTAAAGGCGGTGTTGATGCCTCCAAGCCTGATGCCGTTTATCATGTCGATGCGTTATCGGGTGCAACCTTAACCAGTAATGGCGTAAGTAACCTTATTCAGTTTTGGATGGGGGATATGGGCTTTAAAAAATTCTTGACCAAAGTCAAAGCAGAGGGGATTTAACATGGCCGAACAACATAACACCAAAGAAATTTTGCTAGGGCCAATTTTAAATACCAATCCTGTTATTTTTCAGGTTTTAGGTATTTGCTCCGCCTTAGCCGTGACCAGTAGCTTAAAAACCGCTGTGGCGATGTCTATAGGTTTAACCTTAGTAACGGCTTTTGCTAATTTATTTATTAGTATGATTCGTAATGTGATTCCTAATTCGATTCGTATTATTGTGCAAATGGTGGTTGTGGCAACCTTAGTTATTATCGTTGACCAATTATTACAAGCCTTTGCACCAGCCATTGCTAAACAAATGTCGGTGTTTGTGGGCTTAATCATTACCAACTGTATTGTGATGGGGCGTTTAGAAGCCTTTGCCATGAAAAATCCACCTGTCATTAGTTTTATTGACGGCTTGGGTAATGGCTTAGGTTATTCCGCTTTATTATTGGTGATTGCTTTTGTACGCGAGTTATTTGGCGCAGGCAGCTTGTTTGGTATTACCATTTTACAAACGGTCAATAATGGCGGTTGGTATATTCCTAATGGTTTATTGTTACTGCCTCCTTCGGCCTTCTTTTTGATTGGTTTAACCATTTGGGCGTTACGCACATGGAAAACTGACCAACAAGAAAGCATTGAATTTAAAATTGCGCCTCATAGCCAAGCACAAACTCATCATTAAGGAGCAAGATAATGGAATACTATTTAAGTCTATTTATCAAAGCTGTCTTTATTGAAAACATGGCTTTGTCGTTCTTTTTGGGTATGTGTACTTTTTTAGCGATTTCTAAAAAGGTTCAAACCGCCATTTCTTTAGGTGTGGCGGTTGTGTTTGTGCAAACGCTCACCGTGCCTATCAACAGCTTGTTGTGGCAGTATTTATTAAAAGATGGAGCTTTAGCGTGGACAGGCATGGAAGGGGCAAATACCATTGATTTAAGCTTTTTATCGTTGGTTAGTTATATTTGTACCATTGCAGCTTTAGTGCAAATTATAGAAATGGTGTGTGATAAATACTTTCCTGCACTCTATAACGCCTTAGGTATTTACCTGCCGCTTATTACCGTGAATTGCGCGATTTTAGGTGGCGCATTATTTATGCAGCAACGTGATTACCATTTTACCGAGAGTGTGGTGTATGGCTTAGGCTCGGGTGCAGGATGGGCGATTGCGTTGGTATTATTGGCCGCCGTGCGCGAAAAATTAAAATACAGCGATATTCCTGCAGGCTTACAAGGCTTAGGTATTACCTTTATTTCGGCAGGACTCATGGCTTTGGGCTTTATGTCCTTCTCTGGCATTAAACTTTAAAGGGAGAAGCATAAATGTCTCAAGAATTTATTATTGTTTTAAGTATGGCCATGTTTACAGGCACGGTATTGGTGCTAGTGGCTTTTATTTTGATAGCGCGTTCTAAATTAGTATCTGAGGGTATGATTACCATTGATATTAATCATGACCCCGAAAAACGACTAGAAGTGGCTAGCGGCGGAAAACTACTCCAAGCACTTGCAGACGAAAAGCTTTTTTTATCGTCTGCTTGTGGTGGTGGTGGTACGTGTGGCCAGTGTAAAGTCAAGGTGAAGTCGGGTGGTGGTGATATTTTGCCTACCGAAGAACCTCATTTTACTAAAGGCGAAATTCGTGACGGATGGCGTTTAGGCTGTCAATTAGCCGTTAAACAAAACCTCGAAATTGAACTAGATGAAGAGTTTTTTGGCGTAAAACGTTGGGAGTGTGACGTTATTTCTAATGATAACGTGGCTACCTTTATTAAAGAGTTGGTGCTTAAATTGCCCGAAGGCGAAGATGTACATTTTCGTGCAGGCGGTTATATGCAGCTCGAAGCACCTGCCTATGAAGCGGATTATAAAGACTTTGATATTCAACCTGAATATCGCGAGGATTGGGAAAAGTTTAAATTGTTTAGCGTTAAAGCTAAAACTACAGAACCCACCATTCGTGCCTATTCGATGGCGAATTATCCCGAAGAAAAAGGCTTACTCAAGTTTAATATTCGGATTGCCACGCCACCGTTACGTCAATTACATGATGTGCCTGCAGGTAAAATGTCTTCTTGGGTATTTAACCTCAAAAAAGGCGATAAAGTGACGGTGTTTGGGCCTTTTGGTGAGTTTTTTGCGCGTGAAACCGATGCCGAAATGGTGTTTATTGGTGGTGGTGCAGGCATGGCTCCAATGCGCTCGCACTTGTTTGACCAATTAAAGCGTTTGCATTCTAAGCGTAAAATTAGCTTTTGGTACGGTGCGCGTTCACTGCGTGAAACCTTTTATGCCGATGAGTATGACCAATTAGCCGCCGAAAACCCTAACTTTGAATGGCATTTGGCGTTATCTGAGCCACAACCCGAAGATAATTGGACAGGTTATACAGGTTTTATTCATAACGTTTTGTATGAGAACTACCTCAAAAATCACCAAGCTCCCGAAGATTGTGAGTTTTATATGTGTGGCCCACCCATGATGAATGCGGCGGTTATTCAAATGCTACTTGATTTGGGGGTTGATAAAGAAAACATCATGTTGGATGATTTTGGCGGTTAATCTCTTGTTGTAACTTGCAAAAAAATACGGGCGTGTTTATCACGCCCTTGTTTTACCCAATACATTCTATTAAGTTGCTAATACGAATCCTCTAATCATGCGTTATTTATTTATTCTTATTGCCTGTTTTTATTTATTAAGTTGTTCTAGCGTGTCCTCCAAAGAGCCTATTACGCTGTCAGGCATTGCCTATAACAGCATGGCGTGGTCGGTCAAAATAGATGTTTTGCCTCCAAATATGTCGCAGCCACAATTACAGCAAGAATTACAACAAAGTCTAGATCATGCCAATAAGGTGTTATCGACCTATCAACCCGATACCGAGTTAATGCAGTTTAATCATTCGTCTATAGGGCAATGGCAAACAACAAGCCCGATGTTATTTGATGCCATTACCACCGCACTTAGCGTGAGTCAGGCCACACAAGGGGTATATGATGTCACGGTAGGTGCGTTGATTGAATTATGGGGTTTTGGCAAACAAGCGATGCCAAGTCATATTCCAACGGAGGCCGAAATTAGCCAAGCACGTGCTAAGGTAGGTTGGCAATATGTGGCAGTTGATAGGCAAAAAAAGCAATTGCAGCGTCAAAAAGATGTGTTTATTAACTTATCTTCTATTGGTGAAGGTGTAGCGGTAGATGAATTACAAAAGATTCTCGCTAAGCATGATATTAAAAGCTATATGTTATCTGTGGCAGGTACGTTACGCACTCAAGGTTTTAAGCCTAATGGCCAAGCATGGCAAATTGCCATAGAAAAACCTGATGCCAGCGGCTTGCCTGAGCGATTATTAAGTTTAGGGCAAGGGGCGATAGTGTCCACGTCTGGCTCGTATCGTAATTATCACGAAATAGACGGCATACGTTATTCTCATACCATAGACCCACGCACAGCCAAGCCAATTAGTCATAAAACCGTATCAACAACGGTTGTATTTAAAGATAAAACAGCCGCCAATGCTGACGCATGGGCAACGGCACTTAATGTATTAGGTGCAGAAGAGGGTATCGTAATCGCGCAAAAAAACCATATTGCGGTGTATTATTTAGTTAAAACGCCAACGGGTTTTAGTGAACAATATACTGCTGAGTTTAAACCCTTTTTAGGAGCAGCCATACCATGACCATTTTTTTAGTTTCTTTAGTAGCAATAGTTTTAATGATTGTTTTGATGGCTGTTGGTGTGATGATGGGTAAAGAGCCACTCAAAGGCACATGTGGTGGTCTTAATCGTATCATGGGTGATAGAGACTGCCCTGTGTGTGGTGGCGATACTCAAAAATGCGACAGTACCGAAAATACCCCTAGTCCATTAATTAAAGATGCAATGAAATAAAGAGTAAGCTATATGGCATGGGTTTATTTGCTGATTGCGGGTGTGCTTGAGGTTCAATGGGCGGTTACCATGAAATATACCGAGGGCTTTAGCAAATTGTGGCCTTCGGTTTTTTGTATTGTGGGTATGGCAGCTTCGGTGTATTTTTTGGCTTTAGCACAAAAAACATTACCGTTAGGCACAAGTTACGCTATTTGGACAGGTATAGGTGCGGTCGGCGCAACCGTTTTTGGGATTGTATTATTTAATGAGCCGCGTGATATTACGCGTATTTTGTGCATTTTGTTGATTGTGGCAGGTATTTTAGGATTAAAAATAACGAGTGGGCATTAGAGGCTATTCTTCCCTCACTCTAGCTCTCTCCCACAGGGAGAGAGAACTCCCTCTCCCTGTGGGAGAGGGTTGGGGTGAGGGCTAAATCAAAACAGCAACAGCCCCTAGATATTTAAAGTGTTTTAAGTGCCAAACTAGGATAATCAGTAATTAAGCTATCTAAGCCCATATTTTGTAAATCAATCATGCGTTGCGCTTGATTGACCGTCCATGTAGACACCATTAAACCGTGTTGATGGGCTTGTTGTATTAAATCAAGATGTAATAATTGATGATGTGGCGCAATGAGCTTACAGCCCAAGCTTTGAGCAAGGCTAATAATATCGCCCTTAAAATCATCTTCTACCAACAAACCACGCGCTATATGAGGGGCTGTTTGTTGCATTAAGCGTAAATAATCAATATTAAAAGACGTGGTGACGACACGCGAGCCAAAGGCTTGGCACAGTATAGGCAGTTGTTGAGCCACAATAGCGCAGTCTTCAGGTGTGCTTACTTTTACCTCAAGCTGTAAGTGTTCAAAATCAGCTAAACAGGTTAATACGGCTGCTAAACTTGGTACACCATCATCATGTGGCCAAGAGCCAAAATGAGTACAGGCATTTAAGGCAGTTAATTGGGCTAAGGTTTTTTGATGGACTAAGCCACTACCGTTGGTAGTTCTATCTACAGAATCATCATGAATAACCACTAATTGACCATCTTGTGAAACGCGTATATCAAACTCAGCCGCACGAACCCCTAACGATTTTAAATGCTTAAAACCACTGAGGGTATTTTCGGGAGCTTCACCACGCGCACCGCGATGGCCAATAATCTGCATGAGTTATTGTTGCACTTCTACATTAAGCGTTGCTTCATTAGCCGCAGGGGTAGCGTCGTTGGGTATGGCCGCATTGTTAACAACAGGTGCGTCTTCTTTGACCATACGTACACTTTGCACCACATGTTTATATTCAAACACTACTGTGTAGTCAGAATAAACCCAACGTGTAATAGGTGGATGGCCTACCGCCTTAAGTTTGCTAACGGGTACACCATAGTTTTGTTGTACTTTGGCCATGCTCATGCCTTGTGGGGGCAAGTCGGCAGCGTGAGTGGTGGTAAATGCAACTAACA
>ERZ724510.93-NODE-93-length-47079-cov-9.291957_pt1 | contig 47079 bp, 52 predicted proteins | sample MGYA00376043_ERZ724510 | MGnify/ENA primary metagenome ERZ724510 (study PRJEB28724, sample SAMN07190888) | wastewater metagenome | isolation source: influent of sewage treatment plant in Hong Hong | place: USA: Christiansburg, Virginia | collected 2016-03-01 ... | reverse complement strand
GTCGGTACACCAAAAACTAAAGAGTTGCTTGCTAAACTCCAGAGTTTGGGCGTGTCAAATGCATTGATAGTCACTGATGCTGTTGACGAGAATTTATACCTTGCTGCGCGTAATTTGCCACATGTGGAAGTTATTGATACGTCAGCAGTTGATCCAGTCAGTTTGATTGGTTTTGACAAGGTATTAATGTCTGTGCCAGCCGCTAAAAAATTAGAGGTGGAATTGGGATGAACAACGAACGTTTATACCAAGTAATCCTTGGCCCACACATCTCCGAAAAAGCAAATATTATCGCAGAAGCCCACAATCAAGTGGTTTTCAAAGTGCGTACAGACGCTAATAAGCTGGAGATTAAAAAGGCTGTAGAGAAATTGCTCGGCGTTAAAGTTGAAGCAGTTAATACAGTTTTAATTAAAGGTAAGACAAAGCGTTTTGGTCGTACCCCAGGTCGTCGCTCGGACATCAAGAAAGCCTACATTACGTTGCCGGCTGGTACTGAAGTTCAGTTAGCTGATGTGACTGAATAAGGGTTGGGAGCGCATTATGCCTATTGTAAAATGTAAACCAACGTCACCTGGTCGTCGTTTTGTTGAGAAGGTCGTTAATCCCGACTTGTATAAAGGTCGCCCTTACGCGCCTTTAGTTGAGAGCAAAAAGAGAACAGGTGGTCGTAATAATAACGGCCACATTACCACGCGTCATATTGGTGGTGGTCATAAGCAGTTGTATCGTGTCATTGACTTTAAACGCAATAAAGATGGTGTTCCTGCTGTCGTTGAGCGTTTGGAATATGACCCTAACCGTTCTGCTAATATCGCTCTGTTAAAATATGCTGACGGTGAACGTCGTTATATTATTGCAGCAAAAGGCTTAAAAGTCGGCGATCCAGTGCAGTCTGGTGACGATGCGCCAATTAAAGTGGGTAATGCTTTACCATTGCGGAATATGCCACTCGGTGCTACGTTGCACTGTATGGAATTGAAAGCAGGTAAAGGTGCTCAATTGGCACGTTCTGCTGGTACATCCGTCCAGTTATTGGGTCGTGATGGTGCCTATGCCATTGTGCGTTTGCGCTCTGGTGAAATGCGTAAAATCCATGTGGATTGTCGCGCTACGTTTGGCGAAGTTTCAAACTCTGAACACAATTTGCGTTCATTGGGTAAAGCGGGTGCTCAACGTTGGCGTGGTGTTCGTCCTACCGTTCGCGGTACGGCAATGAACCCAGTCGACCATCCACACGGTGGTGGTGAGGGACGTACGTTTGGTAAGCATCCAACCACTCCGTGGGGCGTGCAAACTAAAGGTTACAAAACCCGTAGTAATAAGCGTACAACCAATATGATTGTACGTGATCGTCGCGTCAAGTAATAGGAAAAGAGGAGACTAACTGTGCCTCGTTCACTTAAGAAAGGCCCGTTTGTAGATACGCACCTTTTTGCGAAAGTTGAAGCCGCTTTGGCTGCCAACTCCAGAAAGCCTATTAAAACCTGGTCGCGTCGGTCGATGATTCTTCCAGAAATGGTAGGTCTCACCATCGCTGTGCATAACGGCCGCCAGCATGTGCCAGTTTTAGTAAGTGAGCATATGGTGGGTCATAAACTCGGCGAATTCGCACCAACCCGCACCTATCGCGGCCATGGTGTTGATAAGAAAGCCAAACGCTAAGGGGTGAGTAATGGAAGCTGTTGCTAAACTTCGCGGCGCGCCAATCTCTGCCCAGAAAGCACGCTTAGTGGCGGATCTGGTGCGTGGTAAGCCAGTGGAGCAAGCGCTGAATATGCTAGAATTCAGCACCAAAAAAGCTGCCCACTTTGTTAAAAAAGTGCTCGAGTCGGCAATTGCCAACGCCGAGCATAACAATGGGGCTGACGTAGATGAGCTCAAAGTCGCCACGATTTTTGTTGATGAGGGTATTACCTTGAAACGTATCATGCCACGCGCCAAAGGCCGTGCTGATCGCATCAGTAAGCGTACTTGCCATATCACCGTCAAAGTCGCGGAATAAGTGGGGTCGGGAAATGGGTCAGAAAGTTCATCCAATAGGCATTCGTCTAGGTGTTATTAAACGCCACAATGCTAACTGGTATGCTAGTCCAAAAAACTATGCTGATTTTTTGCTTACTGATTTGGCGGTACGTGAGTATCTCTATCGCAAGCTAAAAAATGCAGCGGTAAGCCGTATTTTGATTGAGCGTCCATCTGAGACTGCGCGTATTACAATTAGTACCGCTCGTCCAGGCATTATCATCGGTAAAAAAGGTGAAGATGTAGAACGTTTAGGTCGTGAAGTTTCTAAATTGATGAAGACTCCGGTTCAAATCAATATTGATGAAATTCGCAAACCTGATCTTGATGCGCGTTTAGTTGCTGAAGGTATTGCATCACAGTTAGAAAAACGTGTTATGTTTCGTCGTGCGATGAAACGTGCCGTTCAAAATACTATGCGTGCAGGTGCTAAAGGCATTAAGGTCGAAGTTTCTGGTCGTTTAGGCGGTGCAGAGATAGCGCGTTCGGAGTGGTATCGTGAAGGTCGTGTACCTTTACATACTTTACGTGCGGATATCGATTATTCGATTATGCGTGCTGAAACTACCTACGGCTGTATTGGTGTTAAGGTATGGATCTTCAAAGGTGAGATTTTAGGCGGTATGGCTCAGGCTATGCAACCTACACCAGTAGAAGAGTCAAAACCATCCAAGAAGCGTGGTGGCCGTGAAGATCGCGAAGATCGTGGTGGTCGTGGTGGTCGTGAAGACCGCGGCGGTCGCAATACGGAAGCAAAGGGGTAATGAAAGATGTTACAGCCTAAACGTACCAAGTTCCGTAAGGTTCATAAGGGCCGTAATACTGGCTTAGCTCATCGCGGTAGCACCGTTGCTTTTGGTAGCATAGCGTTGAAATCGCTTGAGCGTGGTCGTATTACTGCGCGTCAAATTGAAGCTGCGCGTCGTACGATTACTCGTCGTGTGAAGCGTGGTGGTAAGATTTGGATTCGTGTCTTCCCAGACAAGCCGATTACCGAAAAACCCTTAGAAGTTCGTATGGGTAATGGTAAAGGTAATGTTGAATACTGGGTTGCCGAAATTCAACCAGGTAAAATCCTCTACGAAATCGAAGGTGTTTCTGAGGAATTAGCGCGTCAAGCTTTCGCTTTGGCAGCAGCTAAATTACCTGTCAAAACAACCATCGTGATGCGGACGGTGATGTAATGAAAGCAACAGAATTGCGTCAGAAGACTGTAGAAGATTTAAGCACTGAGCTTGATGGCCTCCAATTGCAGCAGTTTAAACTGCGTATGGCAAAAGCAACTGGCCAACTAGCTAAGACGCATCAGGTAGGGCAGGTTCGTAAAGATATCGCCCGTATCAAAACAGTCTTGACTGAAAAACAAGGTGGCTGAGATGACAGAGCAGACCAATACCCAACGGACATTGACTGGTAAAGTAGTCAGCAACAAGATGGATAAGTCCATCACTGTGTTGATAGAACGTCTTGTCAAACATCCAAAGTACGGTAAGTACATCCGTCGCTCTACCAAATTGCATGCACATGACGAAAGTAATGTGTGTCAAGAAGGCGATATTGTCACCATCGCGGAATGTCGTCCTTTATCCAAGACTAAAGCTTGGACACTGGTCGCAGTGGTTGAATCGGTAAAATAACGTAGGGATTTGATGGGTTTTCTCATCACATCACTAAATAAGCTGATTTTTACTTGTATCCCTGTGCGATATTGGGTAGTATTACTGCCCCTTCGCTGGGGTGTTCTCTAGGTTTGGAGTAGAGCAATGATTCAGACCGAAACGATGCTCGATGTAGCAGATAACAGTGGTGCGCGTCGCGTACAGTGCATTAAAGTACTGGGTGGTTCACATCGTCGTTATGCTTCTGTGGGCGATATTATTAAGGTCACGGTCAAGGAAGCAATTCCTCGTGGTAAAGTCAAGAAAGGCGATGTAATGAATGCTGTGGTTGTGCGTACTAGATTTGGTATTCGCCGTCCAGATGGTTCGTTGATTCGTTTTGATGACAACGCTGCGGTCTTGCTGAATAACCAGAAAGCCCCCATCGCTACCCGTATTTTCGGGCCGGTAACTCGCGAATTGCGTACAGAGCAATTCATGAAAATCATCTCGCTGGCACCAGAAGTGCTGTAAGGGTGGGACTAATGGCAAAGATTAAAAAAGATGACGAGATTATCGTTATCGCAGGTAAAGACAAAGGTAAGCGCGGTACAGTTTTGTCCGTTGCTGAGGAACGTGTTACTGTTGGTGGTATCAATTTGGTGAAAAAGCACGTTAAGCCTAATCCGGCTCGTGGCACTCAAGGCGGTATCGTAGAGAAAGAAGCGGCATTAGCTATTTCTAATGTGGCTTTGATTAATCCAGCGACACAAAAAGCAGATCGCGTTGGTTACAAGTTGTTAGATGACGGTACAAAAGTTCGTATCTTTAAATCTAACGGCGCTGTAGTGAATGCTAAGTAATAGGTTGGTTTGACATGGCCAGACTTAAAGGCGTGTACAAAAATGAGTTAGTTCTTAAGTTAAAAGAAGAACTGGCTCTTGAGAATGTGATGCAAGTCCCTCGCATTACAAAAATTACTCTGAATATGGGAGTGGGCGGTGCCGCGCAAGATAAAAAGATGCTTGATGGTGCCGTGGCCGATATGCAGCTGATTTCTGGCCAGAAACCCGTCATTACTCTTGCTCGTAAATCGATTGCAGGCTTCAAAATTCGTGAAGGCTGGCCAATTGGTTGTAAAGTTACTTTGCGCGGCGACCGCATGTACGAATTCTTGGATCGTTTAATTTCGATTACGATTCCTCGTATTCGTGACTTCCGTGGATTTAGCCCCAAAGCATTTGATGGCCGTGGTAATTACAGCATGGGCATTAAAGAACAAATCGTATTCCCCGAAATTGACTTTGATAAAATCAGTCAGATTCGTGGATTGGACATTACAGTCACTACCACTGCGGCTACCGACGACCAAGGTCGTGCGTTACTGCGTGCTTTCGGCTTTCCTTTCAAGTGAGAACGCGCCATGGCTAAAAGAAGCATGATTAACCGCGAAGCCAAACGCGAGAAGACAGTTGCCAAATATGCTGAATTACGTCAGCAATTGAAAGCAACTATTAAAAATATCAATGCAAGCGATGAAGATCGTTGGGCAGCAATATTGAAGTTACAATCATTGCCGCGTAATTCTTCACCATGTCGTTTGCGTAATCGTTGTGGTATCACCGGTCGTCCTCACGGTTATTTCCGTAAGTTCGGCTTGGCTCGTATCAAACTGCGTGAAGCAGTGATGCAGGGTGATGTGCCAGGCGTCGTTAAGGCCAGTTGGTAAGAGGAAAGACGCATGAGTATGCAAGATACCGTTGCGGATATGCTCACTCGCATTCGTAACGCGCAATTAGCTCGTAAGCAAACAGTTGCTATGCCAGTTTCTAAACTGAAAGCAGCTATTGCTGAAGTATTACTCGATGAAGGTTACATATCTTCTATAGATGCTGAAGGTTTATCTTTAACCTTAGGCTTAAAATACTATGAAGGTAAGCCTGTTATCGAACAAATTAAACGTGTGAGCCGCCCAGGTTTGCGCATTTATAAAGGTAAAGATGAGTTAGACCCAGTTAAACAAGGACTTGGTGTACTCATTATTTCTACTAACAAAGGCATCATGACCGATCGCGCTGCTCGTGCAGCTGGCGTGGGTGGTGAAGTGATTGCCCTCGTTTCTTGATAGGTGCCAGAATGTCTCGCGTGGCTAAAGCTCCAGTTGCTCTTCCCAAAGGGGTTGAGGTAACTTTAAAAGGCCAAGACCTACAAGTGAAGGGCAGTAAGGGTGTATTAGCACTTACTCTTCATGAATTGGTCGAGGCTAAGCATGAGGGCGAACAGTTAATGTTTGCTCCTCGTCAAGACACTCAAACAGCTTGGATGCAAACAGGTACAGCTCGTGCCTTAGCAAACAATATTGTGAAAGGTGTTAGTGTTGGTTTTGAACGTAAATTACAATTGATTGGTGTGGGTTATAAAGCTGCTGCTAAGGGAAAAGTTTTAAACTTAGCATTAGGTTTTTCGCACCCTGTTGATTACGAATTACCAGAAGGTGTTACTGCTGAAACGCCAACACCAACTGAAATTATTTTGAAGTCTGCCAGCAAGCATTTGTTAGGTCAGGTTGCCGCTAATGTTCGTGCTTTCCGTCCACCAGAGCCTTATAAAGGTAAAGGTGTTCGTTATTCGGATGAAGTAGTTCTCCGTAAAGAAGCCAAGAAGAAATAACGCGTGAGGTTCGTCATGAACGTAAAGAAAGAAGCTCGCCAACGGCGCGCTAAAAGCACTCGTTTAAAGATTCGTGAATTGGGTGCTGTACGTCTGTGTGTTAACCGCACGCCACGTCATATTTATGCTCAAGTCATTTCTGCTTGTGGTGGAAATGTTTTAGCTCAGGCTTCTACTTTAGATGCTGGCTTACGTGATGATGCAACAGGCAACATCGAAGCAGCAAAAAAAGTGGGCTTGTTAGTTGCTGAGCGTGCTAAAGCAGCTGGAATTACTAAAGTTGCATTTGATCGTTCTGGCTTTCAATATCATGGCCGCATTCAAGCTTTAGCTGATGCAGCCCGCGAAGGCGGTTTGGAGTTCTAAAATGGCTAAAGTTGAACAAAACGAAGGCTTTGTTGAGAAGCTCGTAGCCGTGAATCGTGTTGCCAAAGTAGTTAAAGGCGGTCGGATTTTTTCCTTCACTGCGTTAACTGTTGTTGGTGATGGTAAGGGTAAAGTCGGCTTTGGTCGTGGTAAAGCACGTGAAGTTCCTGCTGCAATTCAAAAAGCATTGGAAGCTGCACGTCGCAACATGATCAGTGTGGAATTAAACGGTACTACTTTGCAGCATGAAATTGCTGCACAGCATGGTGCATCTCGTATTTTCATGCAACCGGCCTCTGAAGGTACGGGTGTGATTGCGGGCGGTGCGATGCGTGCTGTTTTAGAAGTTGCAGGTGTGCAAAACGTATTAGCAAAGTGCTACGGCTCTACTAATGCTAATAACGTTGTTCACGCTACTTTCAAAGGCTTGGCTTCTATGTCTTCGCCAGAGCAAGTTGCGGCTAAACGTGGCAAAACTGTAGAAGAAATTCTGGGGTAATAACATGACCCAAGCAACAATTAAAGTAACGCAAGTGCGTTCTGGCGCGCATAAGTTAAAAAACCATAAGCTTTGCTTAAAAGGTTTAGGCTTACGCCGCATTGGTCATACTGTTGAGGTGTTAGATACACCTTCTAATCGCGGCATGATTAACAAGGTTTATTATCTTGTGAAAGTGGGGGAGTAAACCATGCGTTTAAATGAACTATCTCCAGCTGAAGGCTCGAAATTCGCTGGCAAGCGTTTGGGTCGTGGTATCGGCTCTGGCTTAGGTAAAACAGGTGGTCGTGGCGTAAAAGGCCAATCATCTCGCTCTGGTGGTGGTGTGCGTCCTGGTTTTGAAGGCGGTCAAATGCCTATCTACCGTCGTTTGCCTAAGTTTGGTTTTACATCAATGAAAGCTTTGACTACTGCAGAAGTGCGTTTGTCAGAATTGGCTTATGTTGATGGCGATGTAACGTTAGCTTCTTTAAAAGCTGCAAACGTTGTTCGTAAAGATATGACTCGTGCGCGTATTATTCTCTCTGGTGAGATTGATCGTGCAGTTGTTATTAAAGGTATTGTAGTGACTAAGGGTGCCCGTGCAGCGATTGAAGCTGCTGGTGGTAAAGTCGAGGAATAATCCGTGGCAAATACCCGTAATGAAGCAGCGCGTGCGGCTATGCAGTCGCCTGGTATGCGCCAAGGCTTAAGTGAGCTTTGGGGGCGTATTATATTTTTGTTCGTCGCTTTAGTGGTATTTCGTTTCGGTGCTCATGTGCCAGTTCCAGGAATTAATCCTGTGAAACTGGCTCAGCTATTTGAACAAAATAAAGATACAATATTAAGTCTATTTAATATGTTTTCGGGTGGTGCGCTAGAGCGAATGTCTATTCTCGCTTTGGGTATCATGCCGTATATTTCAGCATCGATTATTATGCAATTGATGACTACTGTTAGCCCTCAGCTTGAAGCATTAAAAAAAGAGGGTGAGTCAGGTCGTCGTAAAATTAATCAATATACAAGAATTGCTACCTTGGGCTTGGGGTTTGTACAGGCTGTAGGTATGTGTTCAGGCTTAGTCGGGCAGGGTATTACCTTATCGACAGGTATTGCATTTTATGTTCCTGCCGTTGTTAGTTTAGTGGCTGGAACAATGTTTTTAATGTGGTTAGGTGAGCAGATCACAGAGCGTGGTGTAGGTAATGGTATTTCCATGCTTATTTTTGCGGGTATCGTTGCAGGTATTCCTTCCGCGATTGGTATGTCTTTAGAGGCAACCCGTCAAGGTGAAATGAGCATGTTAGCTTTGCTGGTTTTATTTTTGCTCGCTATTGTGGTTGTGGGTGCGGTTGTGTTTATGGAACGTGGCCAACGTCGTGTAACAGTAAATTATGCACAACGTCAGCAAGGTCGTCGTATGTATGCAGCTCAACAAAGCCATCTACCACTAAAAATTAATATGGCTGGTGTTATTCCTGCTATTTTTGCAAGTTCTTTATTGTTGTTCCCTGCTAGTTTGGGACAGTGGTTTGCTCAGTCGGCAAATCCAACAACAGTACAACGTATTTTGCAAGATGTTGCATTGACCTTGTCACCAGGTCAGCCATTGTATTTGTTATTGTTTGCGTTGCTCATTATTTTCTTCTGTTACTTTTATACGGCTTTGATGTTTAATCCTAAAGAAGTAGCAGATAATTTAAAACGTTCAGGTGCTTATATTCCTGGTATTCGTCCAGGTGAGCAAACAGCAAAATATATTGATAGCGTGTTATCTCGTTTAACATTGGTGGGTGCGCTGTATATGACAGTCGTATGTTTGTTACCAATGTTGTTACAAGTTACATTTAATGTTCCATTTTATTTGGGTGGAACTTCGTTGCTAATCGTGGTCGTTGTTGTGATGGACTTTATGTCTCAAGTACAAGCGCATTTGATGTCACATCAATACGGTTCGTTAATGAAAAAGGCCAATCTTAAGTGATATCAACTTAAGGCTTTGTTAAAAAGTTGAGTAGATGAATTATGAAAGTACGTGCTTCAGTAAAAAAGATTTGCGGTAGCTGCAAAGTTGTACGCCGCAATGGCACCATCCGCGTTATTTGTAGCGCGGAGCCCCGCCACAAACAGCGTCAAGGTTAAACTTCGCTGTTGATTTCCGCAAGCTGTGGCGATATACTCGCCCCCTTTTCGCGGCTTGGCGGATTATCCAACCGCTTTCTGTGGAGAACAGGTGAATGGCTCGTATAGCCGGCGTTAATATTCCCGATAACAAACACGCGGTTATCTCGTTAACTTATATTTTTGGTATTGGTCGTACTACTTCCGCTAAAATTTTAGCAGAAGTTGGTATTGCTCCAACAACCAAAATTAAAGAGTTGTCAGATAGCCAATTAGATGCCCTTCGTGCCGAAGTGGGTAAGTTGTCTACCGAAGGTGACTTACGCCGTGAAGTTTCGATGAACATCAAACGACTGATGGATTTAGGCTGCTATCGCGGCTTGCGTCATCGTCGTGGTCTGCCTGTCCGTGGTCAACGCACGAAGACGAACGCTCGTACTCGTAAAGGTCCTCGTAAGGCGATTAAAAAGTAATTAGCCCCCGGAAGCTAAAAGATGGCAAAAGACAATCAGCGCAATCGGAAAAAGGTCAATCGTACCGTTTCTGAAGGTATGGCGCATATTCACGCTTCTTTTAATAACACCATTGTGACAATTACCGATCGTCAGGGTAATGCACTGGCCTGGGCCACTAGCGGTGGTCAGGGCTTCCGTGGTTCGCGTAAATCCACCCCCTTTGCTGCGCAGGTTGCTGCTGAAGTTGCAGGCAAAGCCGCTCAAGAATACGGTCTAAAAAACTTAGACGTACTCGTGAAAGGTCCAGGGCCAGGTCGTGAATCCGCGGTTCGTGCATTAAATGCAGTGGGTTATAAAATCAACAGCATTACGGATGTGACGCCAATTCCCCATAATGGGTGTCGTCCTCCTAAGAAACGTCGCGTGTAATCAGGAGACTTGAAAAATGGCTCGTTATATTGGTCCTAAGTGCAAGCTCTCCCGTCGTGAAGGCACGGATCTTATGCTCAAGTCTGGCGTTCGTGCGCTAGACTCTAAATGTAAAATTGACACACCACCAGGTGTGCATGGCGCTTCCCGTAAAGGCAAGTTGTCTGACTACGGTACACAATTGCGTGAAAAGCAAAAAGTGCGTCGTATTTATGGCGTTCTTGAGCGTCAATTTAGCAACTACTACAAAGAAGCAGCTCGTTTAAAAGGCGCAACAGGTGAAAACTTGTTACAGCTTTTAGAAAGCCGTTTAGATAACGTTGTTTATCGTATGGGTTTTGGTGCTACTCGCTCCGAAGCTCGTCAGCTTGTTAGTCATCGTTCGATTACCTTAAATGGTCGTCGTGTGAACATTGCGTCTATGCAAGTTCAAGCTGGTGATGTTGTTGCTGTATACGAAAAAGCTAAAACTCAATTGCGTATTAAAAGTGCAACAGAGTTGGCTGGCCAACGTGGCACTCCTGCTTGGTTGAGTGTGGATTATAGCAAAATGGAAGGCACGTTTAAGGCTATGCCAGAACGTTCTGATCTTCCTGCTGAAATCAACGAAAGCTTGATTGTAGAGTTGTACTCTAAGTAAGGTAGTTACCCCAGTTTTGAGTGGTTTTGAGGTGGCATTCCATGACGCGCACCAATGAGTTTTTGACTCCCCGTACTATTGCAGTTAATGCAATTAGTACGACCCACGCCAAAGTGATACTTGAGCCGCTAGAGCGCGGCTTTGGTCATACGCTTGGTAATGCCTTGCGTCGTATTCTGTTGTCGTCGTTGCCAGGTGCAGCGGTCGTTGAGGCAGAAATCGAAGGTGTGGATCACGAATATAGTACGCTTGAAGGTTTGCAAGAAGACATCATTGAATTGTTGTTAAACCTAAAAGGCTTGGCTATCAAACTCTTTGAGCAAAATGAGGCTGTATTAACCGTAGACTTTAAAGGTCCAGGTATTGTTACAGCAGCAGACTTAAGTTTGCCTCACAATGTTGAATTGGTTGATACCGAGCATCACATTGCGACTTTAGGTAATAACGGTCACTTGAAGATGAAACTGAAAGTGGCGCGTGGCCGTGGCTATGAGCCTGTAGATGCCCGTTATGCGGAAGGGGAAACCCGTCCCATTGGTCGTTTACAGTTAGATGCGAGTTACAGTCCAATTAAGCGTGTAGCTTATGTTGTTGAAAGTGCTCGTGTTGAACAGCGTACCGACCTTGATAAGTTAGTTATTGATTTAGAGACTAACGGTACTATTGAGCCTGAAGAAGCTATTCGTCGTGCGGCTACTATTTTGCAACAACAAATAGCAGTATTTGTGGACTTGCAAAAAGATCATCAACCAGCAGTAAAAGCGGAACCAGAAACGGTTGATCCTGTGCTTTTACGTCCAGTTGATGATTTAGAGTTGACCGTGCGTTCGGCTAATTGCCTCAAAGCTGAAAATATTTACTACATCGGTGATTTAGTTCAACGTACCGAAGTTGAATTACTCAAGACTCCAAACTTGGGTAAAAAATCACTGACAGAAATAAAAGATGTGCTGGCTTCTAAGGGCCTATCGTTAGGTATGCGTTTAGATAACTGGCCTCCAGCTAGTTTGCGTGCTGACGATCGCTTTGCCTATCGTAGCCGCTAATCGCTTAACTTGATTTTAGGAAGTTTTAGCCATGCGTCATCGTAACAGTGGTGTCAAACTTGGTCGTAACAGCAGTCATCGTCATGCAATGTTTCAAAACATGGCGATTTCTTTGTTCGAGCATGAATTAATTAAAACTACCTTACCTAAAGCGAAAGAGTTGCGCCGCGTTGCTGAGCCACTCATTACTTTAGCTAAAGTAGATTCCGTTGCTAATCGTCGTTTAGCATTTGCGCGTACACGCAGTAAAGAAATCGTTGCTAAGTTATTTAATGAACTTGGCCCACGTTATAAAGCCCGTAATGGCGGTTATTTACGTGTGTTAAAAGCGGGTTTCCGTACTGGTGATGCTGCACCTATGGCTTATGTGGAATTGGTTGATAGACCATTACCAAAAGCTGCTGAATAAGCGTATTGCTACGTAATAAAAAAAGCCGACTTTATGTCGGCTTTTTTTATGCTTGTTTTTTGTTAATAATGCTTTGTTAACTGCTTATTTTATAATAATGTACGCCTTAGTACACTTTTAAAAGCCATATCTTGTTAATGTTATTTGTTTGTCTTGTTATTGTGCTACATCAATTATCTTTGATTTAAGTTAATTTCTTATTTAAAGCTAAGGTGATTGCTTGCTTGTATATTAGGTTGTAGAGCAAATGTAATGTTTCATAAAGTGAATCTAATCCTTGATTTTATTAAATTTTTTATCTCTGTTGGTTTGCGGGTAGGTCGTATGTTTATTATTAGATTATGTGTCTTTATGCTAAGTCTGTATTCGTTTTCTCTGTATGCAGCACCTACAAATAAAAGACCACCACCTACAGTGGAGGTGCAAACCATCACCCGTTCGATGGTTGAGCAAGATTTGTCAGCTTTGGCCATATTAAAAGCAAACGAATCGGTATTACTTAAGCCAGAAGTGGCAGGGCGAGTCATTGCGATTAATTTTAATGAAGGGCAAACAGTTAAAAAAGGCCAATTATTAGTTCAATTAGATGATGATTTATTACAAGCGGAATTACTTAGCCAGCAAGCAAGTCTTGCCTTGACTCAAGCCGAATATCGACGTTATCAAGCCTTGTTTGAACAGCAACAAGTCTCTGCTTTAGATTATGAGCGTAAACAAGCTGAATTAGCTCAAGCTAAAGCCGCGCTATCTTTGGTACAGGCTAAGCTACGTCAACGTCAAGTTCGTGCGCCATTTGCAGGCGTTTTAGGTTTGCGTCAATTTAGTGTGGGTGATGTATTACAAGCAAATCAAGCCTTAGTTCGCTTAAACAGTATGAGTCCGCTTAAAGCTGAAATTAAAATTCCAGAAACAAATAATGCCTTAGTGTCACTTAAACAATCCGTACTATTAACGCTAGATGCAGTACCCAACCTTACTTTAAAGGGGCAGATTACTGCTATTGAGCCAAGTTTAGATAGTACAACACGGGCATTGGTATTACGGGTGTTGATTCCTAAAACTGATGCACGTGTGCGTGATGGTATGACAGTACGCACACGTTTATTGTTGGCTTCAAATAATGCGCTGTTTGTGCCTGAGCAAGCCTTAGTTGCACAAAAAGGGCAGTTTGTGGTGTTTGTGGTTAAAAACAATATAGCAAAAGCACAAGTAGTTAAATTGGGTAAGCGCGAAGTTGGTCGTGTTGAGGTGTTAGAAGGTTTGCAAGCAGATGATGTGATTGTCGTCTCTGGTCAAAATAAACTTAATAAACCAGAAATACCTATTAAGCCTGTGCCATTACAGGGAGGCTTGTAATGCAATTACCTGCTTTATGTATTCGGCGGCCTGTATTAGCCATTGTAATGAATTTGTTGGTGGTATTAGCAGGCTTGTTGGCTTTTGACCGTTTAACAGTGCGTGAATACCCTAATATTGATATTCCTACCGTAACGGTTGACACCAATTATTTAGGGGCAAGCGCAGCGATTGTAGAAACTACTGTTACTAAAATTTTAGAAGATTCATTGTCTGGCATTGAAGGCATTGATTATATGTCTTCAACCAGTCGTACGAGCCGTAGCCAAGTGACGGTGGCTTTTAAGCAAGGCATTAATTTAGAAAGTGCTACCTCGGATGTGCGTGACAGAGTGTCAAGGGTACGCGGTAAATTGCCTGATACCATTGACGAACCTATTGTGACAAAAACTGAAGCCGATGCTCAGCCTATTATTTGGTTAGCATTTTCTTCAACCCAGCACTCCTCATTACAAATTAATCAATTTGCTGATAAACAAGTCAAAAGTCGCCTGCAAACCTTGGCAGGTGTGGCTGATATTCGTATTTTTGGTGAACGTAAACCGTCGATGCGAATTTGGTTAGATGCCGAAAAATTAGCTCGTTTTGCTTTAACGCCTAAAGATGTAGAGGATGCCTTACGCGCTCAAAATGTTGAAATTCCGTCGGGTCGTATTGAAAGCTTACAGCGTGAGTTTTCGGTATTAGCCGAAACTGATGTCAATACAGTTGAACAGTTTTCTCAATTAATTGTACGTCAGCAAGAAGGTTTATTGATTCGTATTGGTGATGTGGCTCGCATAGAAGTAGCCCCCGAAGATGTACGCCGTATCGCTAGATTTAATGGTGAGCCTGCGGTAGCACTAGGCGTGATAAAAACCTCCATTGCTAATCCTTTAGAAGTTTCTCAAGAGGTACGCGCGGAGTTACCTCGTATCGAAAAAAGTTTGCCTACAGGTATGAGGGTGCGAGTGGCCTATGATTCGTCGATATTTATTAAAGAGTCAATTACGTCGGTGCAAAAAACGATTTTAGAAGCCGTCGCCTTAGTTGTTTTGGTTATATTTTTCTTTTTGCGTAATTTACGCGCCACCTTAATTCCTGTGATAACCATTCCTGTGTCGTTAATTGGCGCATTGATTTTTATGCAGATTTTTGGTTTTTCGATTAATACCTTAACTTTATTAGCCATGGTGTTAGCCATTGGTTTAGTGGTTGATGATGCCATTGTGGTCTTAGAAAACATTTATCGGCACATAGAAGAAGGTCTTCCACCTAAAGAAGCTGCCCTAAAAGGCGTTAAAGAAATTGGTTTTGCGGTATTGGCGATGACTTTTACCTTAGCAGCGGTGTTTGCGCCGATTGCCTTTACCGAAGGGCGTACAGGCCAATTGTTTGCCGAGTTTGCGTTAACCTTAGCTGCCGCCGTGATTGTATCGGGGTTTTGTGCGTTGACTTTATCCCCGATGATGAGTGCGAATTTGTTGCAAGCACATCAGGGGCAAGGTAATGCGGTGTATCGCATCATTGAAACGGGCTTAGAGGCTGTCACACGGGGTTATCAGTGTTTATTGGCTTATGTTTTAAAAGGCAAATGGCTGGTTTTAGGGTTAAGTTTGCTATTAATTGCCTATATGCTGTTTTTGTTTAAGCAATTACCGTCGGAGTTGTCACCCACTGAGGATAGAGGCGTGATTGTGTCGATTGGCATAGGCCCAGAGGGTTCTACACCTGCTTATTTCGATAAATATGCACAACAAGTGGAAGGTATCTTTAAGAAAGTACCTGAGCGCGTTTCTACCTTTTTAATTATTGGTTTTCCTGATGAAACTAAGTTTATTAGTTTTAATCGTTTTCAGCCATGGGAAGAAAGAACACGCAGTACTAAAGACATGGTACCTACATTAATGCCGCAATTAGGTCAGGTAGCAGGGGTGATGGCTTTGGCTTCTTTACCTCCCTCATTAGGACAAGGAACATCGAGTTCACCTGTGGAGTTTATTTTACAAACCACAGGCAGTTACAGCGATTTAGGCAAAGCGATTGGGCAATTGATGGATAAATTGGCTCAAAATGAAGGCATTGTTAATCCTATTCCCGATTTAAAACTGAATAAACCACAACTCTCGTTACAGCTAGACCGAGACAAAGCCGCCTTGTTGGGTGTAGGTATTTCGGATGTAGGTAAAACCTTAGAAACTTTATTAGGTAGCCGTAAAGTTACCACCTTTAAATTAGATGGTGACCAATACGATGTGATTTTGCAGCTTAATGAAGATGCCAGACGTACGCCACAGCAATTACAGCAAATTTATGTGCGTAATAGTCAAGGCCAAGTGTTACCTTTGTCGAGTGTGTTAACAGTTAAAGAAACCGTTAGTCCTGCGGAATTGACTCATTTTAATAAATTACGCTCGGCCAAAATTACTGCAAGCTTGGCAGAAGGTTATACCATGGGGCAAGCGGTGACTTTTATGCAACAAGCAATGACGGATATTAATAACCCAGCATTAAGTTTTGATTGGGGAGGCCAAAGTCGCGAGTTTTTAAGCTCTGGTGGTGCATTAATGCAAGCCTTTGTGTTAGCCGTACTGTTTATTTATTTGGTGTTAGCGGCACAGTTTGAGAGTTTTAGAGACCCATTTATTATTTTGTTTTCGGTACCTTTGGCCATGTTTGGAGCAATATTAGCTTTAAAATGGACGGGTGGTACGCTTAATGTGTATAGCCAAATTGGTTTGATTACCTTAGTGGGTTTAATTACCAAACATGGTATTTTGTTGGTAGAGTTTGCCAATCAGCTTCAAGAGCAAGGAAAAACTAAGTTAGAGGCCATTCAAGCCTCTACAGCCTTACGATTACGCCCTATTTTGATGACTACCGCTGCCATGGTGCTAGGTGCAATCCCTTTAGCCTTGGCAACGGGTGCAGGAGCAGAAGTACGGCATCCTATTGGTTGGGTGATTGTGGGTGGCATGACATTGGGTACATTATTTACCTTGTTTGTGATTCCTTGTGTGTATGTGTTGATGGGCAGGGTACATACGCCTGTAGTGTCCGTTTTAAAAGAGCAATAACATGACCACAAAATCGTATTTTATTGCGACCAAAACGGTCACTAATGAAGTGTGGCAAAAACCTCAAATAAATATAGATGCAGCGCATTATAATGGTCAGCGTTTTTTTAATCCGTGGGAACGCGAAGAGCGTAATCAAGCGGCACTATTAAAGTGGATTTTGACACGTCAAAGTCAAACATGGCCGCGTTGGTGTCAAAATGAAACGTTTAGTGTGCCAACAGAGCGTTATAGCCAAGACCTAAATGAGTGGAAAATGTGGTTTGTGGGTCATGCAACGGTGTTATTACAAATTGGCCAGTATAATTTTTTGACTGACCCCGTATGGGCAGAGCGTTGTAGCCCATTTAAGTATGCAGGGCCTAAACGTGTGCGTGGCGCAGGTATTGCTCTCGAAGATTTGCCACCCATTGATGCGATATTATTAAGCCATAATCATTATGACCATTTAGATACCGCCAGTTTATTATGGCTGCATAAACATCATCAAACGCCCATTATTACGGGTTTGGGTAATGGCGTGTATTTAGAGCAATATGGTTTTAAGGTGATTGAGTTGGATTGGTGGCAATCTTATACCTTTGCCGAAGGGGTCGAGATTCATTATTTACCTGCTAAGCATTTTTCGGGGCGTGGTGTACGTGATAGAAATGCGGCACTGTGGGGCAGTTTGTCGGTAGTGACCCCTCATGGTCATGCTTATTTTGCAGGGGATACGGGCTATGCGCCACACTTTAAAGAGATTAAACAGTGTTTGGGTGCGCCACGAGTGGCTTTATTGCCTATAGGTGCATACGAGCCGCGTGAGTTAATGCGCCAAGTGCATATGAATCCTTGGGATGCTGTACATGCTCATCAAGATTTGACAGCACAAAAAACGATTAGTATTCATTTTAATACCTTTCAATTAACCGATGAGTCTATAGATGCGCCAGCTTTAGCCATAAAACAAGCCTTGCTCAAGCGTGGTGTGCCTGAGCAAGATTTTGTGGTGATGTTGGAAGGCGAGGGAATGGTTGTTTAAGAGTGGGATATTTAATAAGTTCATGGCTAAAGTTTATTAGCAGATAACACTTCGACTTCGCTCAGTGTACGATTAAATTTGTATTTTAGTACTTAAAAAGCCTCAAATCACACAGTGACTTGAGGCTTTTATCAATTACCAAGCGGCGATAATTGTTGCGGTTAAGTTGTTGTATTGGTCGGCAGATAAACTGATTGAACCAGCACTCGATGGCGTAAACTGAGCCATTGCATCAACTAACAATTGTACTTCGTTAGCCAATAATGTTTTGCCATCAGCAAGTTGCAGTGTATCTAAGGTGTTATTAGCGTTGCTGTACCAATCCTTGATACTGACTTGGTCGTTACTTTTGGTTAAGGTCATGTTAGTGGTTGTTGAACCATCATCATGAGACACTATTTGTTGTGTGGTACTCACAATAGAAACGACTAGATTATTGTTGATACGCTGCAGCCATAGCTGTTCGGCATTTACACCTTGATTAAAGAGTAAAATATCAAAGCCATCTGCGGCATTGGTATTATCAATGGTGTCTTGGTCAGCCCCACGGCCAAATACATACACATCATTACCTGCGCCACCAATTAAAGTGTCATTACCTGCATCACCTTGTAAAACATTATTTCCAGCATTACCTGTAATGATGTTTGCTAGGCCATTACCTGCACCATTGATACGTTCGGTGCCTAATAATGTTAGATTTTCGATGTTGTCACCCAGTGCATAACTACTATAACTTTCAATAATATCCATGCCCTCGTTAGCTAACTCAACGATCACATCAGAGGCATCATCAGCCGAAATAAGATAGGTATCGTCACCTAGTCCGCCTCTTAACGTGTCTCTACCCAAGCCACCCGTTAAGGTGTTATTACCTGCATTACCAGTAATTTCGTTGTTGGTAGTGTTACCTGTGCCTGTTAAATGGGCTGTGCCTGTTAATACGAGATTTTCGAGGTTAGTGCCAAGCTCATAAGATACGCTGCTATTCACAGTGTCTATACCAGCATTAGCATCTTCTTCGATGAGGCTGTTATCGTTGTCAATTAAGTAAGTGTCGTTACCCCAGCCACCTTGTAGCGTGTCTTGGCCACCACCACCTGATAAAGTATTATTGCCTGTATTGCCAATAATTAAATTATTGAGTGAGTTGCCTGTGCCGTTAATATTAGCTGTACCTAGCAAAACAAGATTTTCGACATTAGTGGGCAGGGTATATGAAACAGAGCTTTTAATGGTGTCTATGCCTTCGTTGCTATTTTCGATGACTACATCATTGCTGCTGTCTACAATATAGGTATCATCGCCTAAGCCACCTTTTAGGGTATCTGCACCTAAACCACCGTCTAGGGTGTCGTTGTTGTTTGTTCCAATAATGGTGTCATTGCTACTAGAGCCAGTATTACCAGTGTTACCACCTGCATTAGCGTTAGCTAATGCTTCTATTTCGGTGCTAAGTAACATGGTACCATCACCAAATTGAATGTGATGTAAGCGATAGTTGCTGTTTTCATACCAGCTTTTAATAATGACTTTGTCATTACTATTAATAATAGCCACTTCGAGGTCATTGGCTTTTTTGCTGAATGTTACTTGCTGTGCAATAAGGCCACTCGTGATTAAAAGACTATTATTACCACTGTTATCAATAATGGTATCAATGCCCGCACTACGCCCAAAGATGTAGAGGTCATCACCAGCACCACCTTCTAAGGTGTCATCACCACCAAGACCACTAATAATATTATTACCAGCATTACCTATAATATGATTGTTGAGTGAATTACCTGTTGCGCTTAAGGAGTCACCTCCTAGTAGGGTTAAATTTTCGAGGTTATTGCCTAAGTTGTAACTGATATAACTTTGAACCGTATCGTTGCCTTCATTAACTTGCTCTATGATAATATCGCCACTGTTATCAATAATATAGGTGTCGTTTCCTTCACCACCGATTAAGGTGTCACGCCCTTCACCACCATTTAATACATTATTACCTGTATTGCCGCGTAATATATTATTACCTGCGTTGCCAGTTCCATTAATATTACTAAAGCCAAGTAGTGTGAGGTGTTCTAAGTTACTAGAAAGGGCATAGCTAATAGAAGACTGTACGGTATCAACACCTTGGTTTTCGAGTTCTATAATGACATCCAACTCACTATCAATAACATAGGTATCATTTCCTAAGCCACCAATGAGTTTATCATCACCAGTACCACCATCAAGGGTGTCATCGCCACGTCCTCCAATCAGTGCGTTATTGCCTGAGTTGCCTATCATCAGATTGTTAAGCTCATTACCATTACCAATTAAGTCTTCGCTACCAGTCAATGTAAGGTTTTCGACATAAGCACCTAAGGTATAGGAAACACTGCTTTGAACAGTATCTGTGCCAGTTAATGCAAGCTCTTTAACTACATCATAAATGCTGTCAACAATATACAAGTCACTGCCAGCACCACCTTCCATGAGGTCGTCGCCTAATCCACCATCAAGGGTGTCATCACCTGCACCACCTAATAGTGTGTCGTTACCTGCATTACCAATGAGTTTGTTATCATTGCTGTTACCAATAATCAAGTTGTTGAGTAGATTACCAACGCCATCTATTTTTTGAACACCAACGAGTTGTAAGTTTTCGAGGTTAAGATTGCTCAGAATATAACTGACACTACTCATGACGGTATCATTGCCTGCATTATCACCCTCAGTAATCACATCATTGATATTGTCAACAATGTAGGTGTCGTCGCCTAGACCACCGTCTAGAGTGTCGTTGCCTGCGCCACCATCAAGAATGTTATTGCTGCTATTGCCTGTGAGTTTGTTGGCTTGGCTATTACCTGTGGCATTAATATTTTTTGTACCCGTAAGGACGATGTTTTCAAGTTCTTTGCCAACTAAAGAGTAACTAATAGAACTAATAACGGTATCACTGCCTTGTCCAGCAAGCTCAGTAATAGTATCGGCGAGGGAGTCTATATAATAAGTGTCGTCGCCGAGGCCACCAATCATAATGTCAGAGCCTTCACCACCATTTAAAATATTATTTCCGCTATTGCCTGTAAGTTTGTTGTTGAGGCTATTGCCCGTTGCATTGATATTTTCGGTGCCTGTTAAGGTTAGGTTTTCGATGTGATTACCTAAGACAAAACTGACTGATGAGTTGACGGTATCTGTGCCTTCATTATCGGCCTCAACCACAACATCACCAAGACTATCGACAAAGTAGATGTCATTACCTTTGCCACCTGTAAGTATGTTGTTGCCGCTATTGCCCGTAATAATGTTGTCGGTATCATTACCTCGACCATCAATGTCGGCTGTGCCAGTGAGGGTTAAGTTTTCAAAATTGGCAGCTAAACTATAAGAAACACTGCTAATAACGGTGTCTGTGCCTTGATTGCTTAGCTCTTTGATAACATCCAAAACACTATCGACATAATAGGTGTCATCACCTAATCCGCCTTCTAGAGTGTCGTTACCTTCACCACCATTTAAAGTGTCGTTACCCGCACCACCAATCAAAAGGTTGTTGCCGCTATTGCCAACAATTAAGTTGTTGAGTGAGTTGCCTGTGCCAGTCAGATTACCTAAACCAATTAAATAGAGGTTTTCAAGGTTGTTGCTTAAAGTATAAGAAACATAACTTTTAACAATATCACCCGTTGTTGAGCCATCTTCAATAATTACATCACTACTATTACGGATAATATAAGTATCGTTACCTTCACCACCGACAAGTGTGTCGATGCCATCGCCGCCATCTAAGGTGTCATTGCCATCACCACTAAATAACAAATTGTTACCGTTGTTACCTGTAATGCGGTTACTTTTGTCATTGCCTGTGCCATTAATATCTTTGGTGCCTGTTAATATTAAATGTTCTAAGGTAGAGGCGAGGGTATAGCTGACAGAGCTTTTAACGGTATCTGTGCCTTGACCTTCTAATTCTTCAATGACATCTTCAACGTTATCAACAATATAAATATCATTACCAAAGCCACCACTCATGGTGTCGATGCCTTCGCCACCGTCCAAAATGTCACTGTTGTTGAGTCTAACGCCTGTTTCGCCTGTATCACTGACTGCTACAAGATTGGAGATAAATATCCCTGAGTCGAGTGCTGAGTCTTTGGTATCTGCAATGGCAATACGTATTTTGTGAGTAGTACCAGCAATTAAATTACCTGTGATTTTTAGGGGAGCAGATACGCCATCATATTCAATAGCTAAATCACGATTACCATTGTTATAAAAGTTGCCAGGAGTAAGGTTGTCTTGAATGACGCTTAGTGGTTTACCATTTTCAAAGAAAGCATAGTTTACGTCATCAACATAAACTGCAGCAATATCAACAAATTGACCTACATATTCTGGATATTCATCAGAGCCAAATAAAATATCAAAAGTGACTTGAGTGAGTGCTTTACTTGGGTCAGTGGCGGCATCTACAGGTTGTGTCACGGTAAACTCAAACTCAAGGATGGCGGCATCAAAACTTGCGGAACCCGGAAAAAGTTCATTCACAATCTTTGTTAAGTCTGCATCACCCGCGGTACCATTACCACGCCCAAAGCCTGTTGAGCTATTAGTGCTTGGAATGTTGGCATTACCTGATGTTAAGACAATGCCTTTACCTAATGAGAAGTTGACACCTTCGAGTTGACCAAACTCTAATTTGTCAAAAAAGCCAGCTGCACCATCAGCACCAATATACTTGACGGTGTTATCAATCACTTTAATATTGGCGTTGGGATCAACAATCGCTTGCGCAAGGTCGGCTGCTGTATTGATTTTGCTATCGTAAACGGTAAAAGGGTCAAGGGTGGGTTGTATGGGTTCCCCTGCACCAGCCGTACTGAGGGAGTCATTACCCGCTCCACCATAGAGTTCATCTGAGCCACCGCCACCGATAAGCGTATCATCACCATCTTCACCATATAAAGAATCTGATGCACCTGAGCCTACAATGGAGTCGTTACCTGCACCACCGTAGACGCTGTCTGCGCCGCCACCACCCGTTAAAATATTATTGGCATTATTGCCTATAATAACGTTTTTTAGTTCGTTACCTGTGCCATCAATGGCTTCGTTACCTAATAAGGTGAGGTTTTCGAGGTGGGCAGGTAGGGTGTAAGTGACAAAGCTGTTAACAGTGTCGGTGCCTTGATTTTCGAGTTCGATGATTGTATCTATTGTGATTTTATTTTGAGCAATAATATAGGTATCATCACCTAAACCACCAACCAATGTATCTGCACCTGCGCCACCTTCTAAGGTGTCGTTTCCGTCTAAGCCATTAATTAGGTCATCATCGACAGTGCCAATTAGGTTGTCATTATTTGAAGTGCCGTTAATTGTTGCCATGATGAGCATTCTCCATGTAAGCGGTGCGATAATTTTTGAATAGCACAGTTATTTTTAATAGGGGTTACTATAGTATTTAACACGACAATTGAGAACACCATGCTCTCGATCTGCTTCATTTGTGGACGTGCTAGAGGTACTGTTTATTATTTAAGTTGACCTATATCTTAAACCTTCTTCAGTCAAAAATATGCTGTTTTTTAACAAGATTCAAGGGACTAGCTCCATTTTAGAGTAATCTTTTGTACCAATGTGAACAATGGCTAGTTTTTTGACGTGGCAAACTTGGGGAAGTCGTTATTAATCGTCCACCATTCTGCTTTACTATCGCAATAAATATGATAAGACGGGGTGGCGGTAATCGGCGTATCTAGCGTGCCTAAACGTAATCTTAAAACGTCCCATGTATCATCACGTTGGCTATAGAGCGGACTGCCACAATTAGCACAAAATACCCGTTTTTTCATCGGGCTAGAATAATAGCTTTTGAGCAGTTCAAAGCCTTTGAATATATGAAATTGCGCACTTAGCAAAGGGGAGTTCGCAGCAAATGCCGAACCCTGTGCTTTGCGACATTGACCACAATGACATAATGAGATTTCGTTAATTTCGCCATCATATTGGTATTGAATACCACCGCATAAACAACTGCCCGTTAACATGAGAGTTTTCCTTATGTTGTTGAACATTGGCTTAAATAAACCCTTCGACTCCGCTCAGTGAGCATTTTCCCGTTAGCAGAGCGGAGTCGAAGCCTTTGCTGTGGACGGTGTTGGCGAATAAATTCGCTACTACAATTTAGGATTTACGTGGTTATCGCTTGAACATAACACTTCATCGTCATCTAAAAAAATCTTTACTCAAAAATGTTGATTATTAATATAAGAAATACTACTATGCGCGCCATTCGTACACACACACTAATTTTGGAGGTTCTTGCAAGATGAGTTTTATTCAATCCCTACAATTTGATTAATACACTCTTTCAAGAACACACGCTTGAAGGAGACCTAACCTTCAAGCTAGAGAATAAAAAGCCCTAGCTAACCATGCTGGGGCTTTTTCTTTGGGCAGCCGTTTTTGTTTCTTACCCTGAAGCAAAACGGACTGTAAGGATTACCCAATGGCATAAACGCATTTACCCGTGTTTATGCCTAGAGAGATTTATCATGCCTATACAATTGGTATTAAATGCCAACGAAAAAAATGGTCATAAACCCGTCAAAATTTTTACCGACGAAGTTGACCAACAAGCCTTACAGCAATTGCGCAATATTGCCGCCTTGCCATTTATTTATGGTCACATTGCGGCAATGCCCGATGTTCATGTCGGTATTGGTGCAACCGTTGGTTCGGTAATTCCCACGCGCGGTGCCATTATTCCTGCGGCGGTGGGGGTGGATATTGGCTGTGGAATGAACGCCATTCGTCTATCGCTCAAAGCCCATCAACTACCTGACAACCCCAAAGCCTTACGTTCTGCGATTGAAAAAGTCGTGCCTGTGGGTTTTGAACATCATAAACGTGAAACTGTAAAAGCCTCTAGCATCAATGCCTTAGATGTGGGTATAGACAAAATCGTTGCCAAACACGGTGGCTTGCTGAAGATGATGAAACAGTTTCGGCAAACATGGGCGCGGCAACTGGGTACGCTCGGTGGCGGTAATCATTTTATCGAAATTTGTCTAGATGAAAGTGGCTATGTCTGGGTTATGTTGCATTCGGGTAGTCGTGGTATTGGTAACTGTATTGGTCGATATTTTATTGATTTGGCCAAGAAAGATATGCACCGCGAATACGGCCATTTACCCGATAAAGACTTGTCGTATTTGGTCGAAGGTACACAACATTTTGCCGATTATGTCGAGGCCGTGTCATGGGCGCAAGACTACGCTTTATTGAATCGCCGCGAGATGATGCGCTTAATTGTTGAAGCTTTAAAAACGGTATTGCCGCCGTTTGAGTTGACCAAAGAAGCGATTAACTGTCATCACAATTACATCGCCCAAGAAACGCATTTTGGCGAAAACGTCTATATCACCCGTAAAGGCGCAATTAGCGCACAGCAAGGTGAGTTAGGCATTATCCCTGGTAGCATGGGCGCAAAGTCGTACATTGTCCGAGGTAAAGGCAACGGCGAGTCGTTTTGCTCTTGCTCGCATGGCGCAGGCCGAAAAATGAGTCGAATGGAAGCCAAACGTAAATTTGATAGCCATGACTTAGTGTTGCAAACCGAAGGCATTGAATGTCGTAAAGACAAAGGCGTAGTGGATGAAATTCCTGCTGCCTACAAAGATATTGATGTGGTGATGGCGCACCAAAGTGACTTAGTGGAAGTGGTGCATACCTTACGGCAAATTGTGTGTGTTAAGGGGTAAAAATCCTCCTTAACCCTCCTTTAATAAAGGAGGGGATTTTTGGATGGATTGATAACAATTGGGGAGGTATGAATCATGAAGCAACTACAGTTTGATGAAGTACGGGCTTGTTTGCCAACGGGGAAAACCAGTTTTTACTACCACCGTGACCGTTATGTGTTGTACTTGTTGCAGCGGCTGCAACACAACTGCGGTATGCGGACTATTCGGGATGTAAAAAAAAGCCGCTACGCTCATTGGCTAAACAAGCCCTTCATCAAAGCGTGGTTAGCCAGCATGGGTCGCGATGATGTGTCTTTAGACGAGTTGTTGTATTACTGGCCTAAAGACACCGCAGCAGCGACCTATTTACTGAGTTTAGGGCAGTGGGGCAACGAAACATGGGACACATGGTATCAAACCTCACGCGCGGGAATTAACGCAGTGTTACAACTGAATTTGCCGTTTGAACATCAAAAAGTGTTTGAGCAACAAGGAATTGAGCAAATTTGGCGGGCTTCACGTTGGCATCACCCTATGTCAGATAGTCGTTTAACGATGGCATGGGCGCGTTTAGATTGGGATTGGCAAACAGGCCAAGCAATCATTGAAGAAATTCAATCGGATTGGTTGCGTGATTATCCCGATTTATTAGCCGAAGCTGTTTCGGCAAAAGCGAGGGGTGAAAGTAGTGTCTGGCGTGATGGCGAAATTCCTTTAGAGACGGTGTTTAGTTATCAACCCATGTTTACGCAACATCAAAAAACATGGAGTGAAGCGATGTTGACTGCCTCGTTATGGTTTTTGCAACAAGAGTTAGGTTTTAAAGAAGTGTTTTATCACGGTTGGCAAACGGGTAATGCGGTGAAACGACTGGGTGAAGATCATGTGCCACCGCGTTCCTTATATACCGAACTCCCCGAAAAGTTTGCTTTTGAACGAGTCAACCAAGGGCCTTTATTTTTGGAGCGTGACCCAAAGGTAAAGAAAGTGAAAAAACGCCAAGATGTTTGGCAATGGTATCGCTGGGCAGCGTAAGCTGTCCTTATTCAACGACAGGAGAGGCATCATGCCTAAACGTAAAAAAGTGGTGAAGTTACAAAAAAGACCGCGTAATCTGCTGACATTAGCGCCGATTATGCAAAAAGGTGGTGCGCATAGCAAAAGCGATAAAGCCTTGCGTCGTGCCGAACGTCAACAGACACAACTATCCGCACGGGAGGAGTTTTCTTCTCGTGGGGATGCCCTTATTCTGTTATTAGCCGCTTAGTTTTTATCTATTTATCTGCTTTATATCTTTGATAATTATTCTTTACAAAATCCCTCGCCACCGCAGTATCATTTAAAGATAAGTTACTTTTTTATCGGGAAAAATGATGTCTAAAAAATACTATCTAATACGTATGGGTGTAATGTTGACACTGGCGTTTTCCGTCAATGTGAATGCAGAAGATTACTTTTTAACGGCAACGCAAAAAAAAGAACTGTTGTTACGCGGTCAACTCCATGATGAACAACAACGCTTATATGATATTTGGATTGTTCCCGGTTATGTTGTGCCGTTAAATCATGTCGAAAAAGGTTGGCGAAGTGCAGGTGAAGCTTTACAGCATTATGGTGAGGCGAAGTTTTACGGCGATATAAAAAAATACTCAAACGAAACATGGCGTTATGGCCATAAAACGATTCTCAATAAGTACACGTTCACAGGCACAAAAAAGGCGTGGCAAAACGATATGAGGACTGCAAGCCAACGCACACAAAAGCGCGTCTTTGGTTGGTGGTTAGCGTATCCGTGGGGTATCTTTGAAGCAACAACAGAGTCCGTTTTTCGGTTAGCGACGGGTATTCCTGTGGGCGTAGCGGTGAGTTCATCGGCTTATACCGTTGTTCCTGCTATTACGATGGCATGGCCTGTGGTCGAAAGTGCAGGCTTTGCCAGTATTCAAGGGACAGCTTATCCTTTGGTCGCTTCGGCATGGAATACGGTTGTTGCGCCACCATTGGCTTTGTTAGGGCAACAACCCGCACCACAACGTGCTGATGGCTTTTGGATGAAACAGGTCGATGACCCGAATTTACAAGCCTTAGCGGAGGTTGTGATTAAATGGCAGCGTCAATTAGCTCTCAACAATCCGAATAACGAAACGGTAGCGACAAAAGATAAAAAAGCACAAATTCAGCATCTTTATCAACAAATTAGACTTTTAGAGCAACAAGTTCAGCAAGATGAACAGCAACAACAGTCTCAGCAAATCAGTCAGTTATTGTTAAATGCTAAGCAGCAAAAATCGCAGTTAGAAGCTGAGTTACAGTCTAAAGGCTTGTCTTTGGCGATGTTGGCGCGTAATCGTCAGGCGATAAAAGTGAAAATGAGTGTGCTGAATTTGTCGTTTGAAGATTTGGATAAATTATTAGATGTGTTGATTACCGATGGCGTTCCGCATGATTTACCAGAACGCTCATCGGATAATAAAACCGACCCATTGCAACGGTCGTTGGATATTTTAGATCAGCACTAATTGAAAGTTTTGGGCGAATAAATTCGCCCCTACAGCTTATCGTTGTGGCTTAACCCGTCCTGCCGCTTCACGCGCATTTTCTCTGGCGCTATCCACATCTTGATTACGACATAACGCTACGCCCATCCGTCGTTTAACAAAGCTTTCAGGTTTACCAAACAAACGAATATCACTATTAGGCACTTGCAAGGCTTCGGCAACGCCTTCAAAAGCAATGCCTTGCGCTTCTAAACCGCCATAAATCACCGCACTGGCAGCAATGCTGTGTGTGCTGGTATCTACAGGCAAACCCAAAATGGCACGAGCATGAATTTCAAACTCAGATTGATATTGACTTGCTAAAGTCACTAATCCCGTATCGTGTGGGCGCGGGCTAACCTCCGAAAACCAAACGTCATCACCTTTTACAAATAATTCCACACCAAAAATGCCACGTCCGCCTAAGTTGCTTGTGACTTTTTGAGAAATATCTTTGGCTTTGGCTAAGGCAATTGCGCTCATCGCTTGCGGTTGCCAACTTTCGACATAATCACCTGCGACTTGTTTGTGGCCAATAGCATCACAAAAAAATGTTTCGACTTGACCGCTTGCGCCAACAGCACGAACAGTGAGTAAGGTGATTTCAAAATCAAAATCTATCATGCCCTCTAAAATCACTTTGCCATGATTAACACGACCACTGGCAATAGCGTAATCCCATGCGGCGGCTAACTCACTCATGCTATCCAATTTGGATTGACCTTTACCCGAAGACGACATGACAGGTTTAATAAAACACGGAAAACCGATATTTTGTGCGGCTGTTTGCAGTTGCTCTAAACTTTGAGCAAAAGCATAAGGGGAGGTGGGTAAGCCTAATTCTTCGGCGGCCAAACGACGAATACCTTCGCGGTTCATGGTGAGGTTGACAGCGCGTGCAGTGGGAATGACCTCACTAATGCCTTCTTGCTCAATATCAACTAAGACTTGAGTGGCAATGGCTTCAATTTCGGGGACAATAAAATGCGGTTTTTCGGCCAAAATTAAGGCGCGTAACTCGTCAGGATTGCTCATGTTAATCACATGAGTACGATGTGCCACTTGATGCGCAGGGGCGTTGGCATAACGGTCAACGGCAATCACTTCAACCCCTAAACGCTGTAAAGAAATCACTACTTCTTTGCCCAATTCGCCCGAACCTAATAACATGACTTTAATTGCGTTGCTGCTTAGGGGAGTGCCAAATTTCATAAGCCTAGACTCTTAAAATAAATGTTGGGGTGTATGATAGCGGTTTGTAGCAAAAGGACAATTCAAGGCTTACACATTGCACAGCACATGCGCGTTTGGTGAACTAAAAACTATCTAATTACTACGTATCAAGCCTATGTTTTGCCTCGTTATAAACTTCACTGTCGGCACGTTTACCCACTGTTACCAACAAAATAACTAATTCATTATCAATAACTTGATACACAAGCCTAACACCTGCTTTGAGTAATTTGATTTTATAGCATGATGATAATTCGCCACTGAGTCGATTTTTTGGAATATGGGGATTTTTGTTGTACCTTTTTAAGTTTTTTATAGAGTTGGTCTTGTATTGCTTGGCTTAATTTGGCCAAGTCTTTTTTAAAGTCATCATGAACCTTTATTGAATAAGTCATCTAATGTAGTTTCCTTAAACTTATGCGGTTCATTGATGCGTTTTTTTACCAGTGCGTAGAGGTCGGCATCTTCATCTTCTGATACTAAAACCTGTTTTATGGGCATTTTCCCTGTGGTTGCCACATATTCAAGAAATGCTCTTAACGCATCGGAGGGCGATAAGCCCATACGTTCAAAAGCCATAAATGCGTTATGTTTTAAGTCATCGTCTATACGGATATTTATATTTGCCATGATTAGCTCTCCTGTGGCGTACACTGTAAAACAAACGTAAAACAAAATAAAGTGTTAATAAAAAAGATGGACGTATTTTTTACGCCCCTTTACGTTTTTTAACCTTTGTTTCTTGTACTAACGGTGCAGTAAGCTGTTGATATAGTTCAAATAAATGCGCTACACGCTCGGCTTCGTTTTTGAAGGTTTTGCCATAAGCGGCATCAACGGCTTTGTCGAGTTGTTGATGGGCTTTGACTAATTCGCTAGGCATACTGAGTGGGTCGTAAAGGTCGGCTAGGCTACTTTGTGGGTATAGCAAACGCGCATCTAATACCGCTTGTGCAGCATTTTCAATAGTCATTTTTTGTTTGGGTGTGGGTGTCGGCCATGCAAAGTTGTTGTAAACGATACTTGCTGAATATTGGTATCGACTTTCTAAACGTCCACAAGTGTAACGCATCCACGCATTATGGGTGAGTGAGCTTAAAACTCCAAAATCATATAAGCCTGCATTAGGTATTACTAAAATACTACCACTGGCAATCGTTTCAGGGTTTTCGAAGCCAATAGGCAGATATTTACGGGTTTCGGAAGAGACTTTAGGAATAGCTAAATATCGTGTTGTTGGCTGTCTATTTTCGGTAAACAAAGCAGGTCTTTCAGCCCATTCTTGAGTGCGTACTTTAGCACTAGCTAATCTTGCTTTTTTGACAAGAGTTAACTTTTCTAGCACTTTTGGCATGAGTTTTAACTCACTTGGAGAAATACCTACCAACCATAAACAATAAGTATTGAAGTTGTTAATGAGTTCATCACCACCAATAATCCGTTTTATCCATTTCTCAGCATTAGGTTCTAAACTTATAAACTCATCTTTTTCTTGTTCGGAAAAAAATAAATGTCCAAAGTCAGTTGCTTCACTACCTTTATTGATAGGATTAACATGACAAATGGGTTGAGTTCTTTTTTCTAAAAAAACTGATATACCATCTGTCAAATAAGCATTAATATTGTTTGCTGATACAGCTTGTGGATTGGATTTTGGTGTTTCGTAATCATAGATAATAGGATTGTTGGTACGATGGATTGAAAAGCCAATAATGACACAATGCACAGCAGCTATGCCTTTAGCCTCGTTACTCCATTGAAAAGTACGATGAGCAAAATGAATGTGAATGCCTTTGCTTAATAAATAACTCCACAAAATGCCAACTTGTTCGCCTTGAGTGATGGAATTCGTAGAAACAAAAGCGACTTTAGTTGATGTGTTTTGAATAAAATCAGCAGCTTTTATATACCAAGCAGTTACAAAATCAAGAACGCCACTACCTTTTATTCCTTGTGTAATCAGTGCCATATCTTCTTTTTGGGCAGAGTTTTGTTCTTTTTTACCTAAAAACGGTGGATTACCTAAAATATAATCAGGTACTTTGCCAAATACCTCACGCCAATCATAACGTAACGCATTGGCATGAATAATTGCCCCATGTTTTCGCAACGGCAAACGCGCATAATAACTGCCCAACAATGCCGACACCTGCATATTTAGCTGATGGTCAACCAACCACAACGCCACCTGAGCAATTTGTGCCGCAAACTCCTCAATCTCAATCCCGCCAAAATGGTCAACTTGTACTTTTAACAACAAATCGACATCAGTAATTAACTGCGTTTGCTCCTTTAAATACAACTCTTGCAAAATATTTAACTCAAGCTGACGTAATTCCCTATAGGTAATAATCAAAAAATTACCACAACCACAGGCAGGGTCTAAAAACGTTAAATTGGCAATTTTGGTGTGTAAGGCTTGCAAACGCTCTTTTTTGCCACGCTGCAAAGTACGCGCAGTATCAAACTCCGTTTTTAATTCGTCCAAAAATAACGGCTCAATCACCCGTAAAATATTGCGCTCGCTGGTGTAATGCGCCCCTAAATTACGTCGTTGTTTTTCGTCCATCACGCCTTGAAACAGCGCACCAAAAATAGCAGGGCTAATTTGCCCCCAATTTAAGGCACTGGCTTGTAATAAGCGCAATCGCATTGTGCTGTCAAAACTCGCAACGCCTAAAGGCTCGGCAAATAACTTGCCGTTAATGTATTCAAAAGCGGCTAATTGCTGGTCTAAGTTTTTAAGGCGTTTGTCTTTTGGCGTGTTAAGTATTTGAAATAAATGATTTAACTGGCTGGCTAAGTCGCTGCCGTCTTCATGGGTGCGTTGTTCTATAAAGTCCCTAAATTGGCTAACTTCAAAAATGCCCGTGTCTTCGGCAAATAAACAAAACACCAAGCGCACTAAATACACTTCTAAGGCGTGGCCATCGTAACCAATAGCTTTTAGTTGGTCGTGCAGGGCGGCCATTTGCTCAGCGGCTTTTTGGTTTACGGGGTCTTCGGACAAAATAGCTTTGGTTTCGTAACCTGCAATAAAACCAAATAATTCAACATGATGTACCAAGTCGGCTAGTTTAAATTGAGCAATGGCGTGTTCGTTAGCTTCTAAATCGTAAAGTTTAAATTGAGCAAAATCACAAGTGAGTAAATAACGTGGAATATCGTAATCTTTTAAATGTAGGCAATAATCTTTGGCTTGCTGATAGGCTTTTTGTAGGTCTTTATCTTTGCCTTTGCTTTTATGTTCGATAATTAATTTGTTGCGCCAAAACACATCAATAAAGCCCGTTTTGCCGTCAGGCTTTTTAACAGGATATTCGTAAGCAATTTTAGAGCCACGTCGATTAACGCCAAAAACAGTAAAAAAAGCATCCCAAAAAGACTTGGCTTCGGCATCTTCGGAGCTTTCGTGTTGCCAGTCTTTGCTAAATTTAGCGGCGCGGCTTTTGATTTCGTTCCATGAAAGAGGCATTAAATATATTCCTAGAAGGGCGTAATAGGCTGAATATACACATTTTGACAGGCATAAAAAAAGCCCCAACTTATTAAGTCAGGGCTTTTTTAGAATTATGTGCATGGTACCGAGAGTCGGAATCGAACCGACACGCCCTCACAGGCAATAGATTTTGAGTCTACCGCGTCTACCAGTTCCGCCATCCCGGCACATAGAGTGGGGCGTATTATAAGCAGCATAAACATTTCGTCAAGCCTTTTTAATCATAATTAGGTATAATGCCGCTCCATTTGAATACGACTTGCCCAAAACCTATGCAACTGACTGATTTTAGTTATCAATTACCCAATGAACTCATCGCCCGTTATCCATTAGCGCAGCGTTCGGCTTCGCGTTTATTGCACGTGTCGCTACAGGGCTTGGCTCACAAAACGGTACGTGATTTGGCACAGCTTATTCGTCCTAATGACTTGTTGGTGTTTAACGATACCCGTGTGTTGGCGGCACGACTCTTTGGCAACAAAGCAACGGGCGGAAATATAGAGGTCTTGGTTGAGCGTATTGTTGACGAACATACGGCGTTAGTACATTTACGCGCCAGTAATTCCCCCAAAGCAGGGGCAACGCTTTTTTTTGCACAAGGCACCATTAACGCCTTGATGCTTGAGCGTGTGGGCGATTTGTTTAAGTTGCAGTTTAGTGAGCCTGTGCGCGGCGTATTGGCACAACATGGCCAAATGCCGTTGCCGCCGTATTTAGGGCGTGAAGTCGAAAACACTGACAGCGAGCGTTATCAAACTGTTTATAGCGACCCAAATAAACAAAACTCGGTGGCTGCACCCACCGCAGGGCTGCACTTTGATGAAGATTTGTTGGCGAGCTTAAAAGAAGCAGGTGCAAATTTTGCTTATGTGACCTTGCACGTAGGGGCAGGGACGTTTCAGCCTGTTCGCACTGCTGATATTCGTGACCATCAAATGCACAGCGAATGGCTAGACGTGCCACAAGCAACCGTAGATGCCATTAACAACACCAAAGCTAACGGTGGCCGTGTGATTGCTATTGGCACAACCAGCGTAAGAGCCTTAGAAAGTGCCGCTTTATACAATAAAGGTCAAATAAAGGCGTGGTCTGGCGATACCCAAATTTTTATTTACCCAAGCTATGAGTGGAAGGTAATAGATGCTTTGTTTACTAACTTTCATTTGCCCGAATCGACCTTGTTAATGTTGGTGTGTGCTTTTGCAGGACAAGAGCGAGTAATGGCGGCCTATGCCGAAGCTGTTGCACAAAAATATCGATTTTTTAGTTATGGCGATGCCATGTTTTTGGAGCGTTAATCCATGCAATTTAAACTTTTAGCCACCGATGGTATTGCGCGTCGTGGCGAGCTAACGCTACAACATGGCACAGTACAAACCCCTGCCTTTATGCCTGTGGGTACGTATGGCACGGTCAAAGGGATGTTTCCTAGTGACATCACCAACATTGGTGCCGAAATCATTTTAGGTAACACCTTTCATTTATGGTTGCGCCCCACTACCGAAATCATTAAACCGTTTGGCGGATTACATCAGTTTATTAATTGGGATAAACCCATTCTGACTGATTCGGGTGGTTTTCAGGTGTTTAGCTTGGGTGCATTACGCAAAATTAGCGAAGAGGGGGTTAAGTTTCAGTCCCCGATTGATGGCTCTAAAGTGTTTTTAACACCAGAGTTGTCGATGCAAATACAGAGAGATTTAAACTCAGACATTGTGATGATTTTTGACGAATGTACCCCGTATCCTGCCACCGAAAAAGAAGCCCGTGAGTCAATGGAGTTGAGTTTGCGTTGGGCGGCACGTTGTAAAGTGGCTCACGAAGGCAACCCCAATGCCTTGTTTGGCATTGTTCAAGGTGGCATGTATGAAAACTTGCGTGATGTTTCTTTAGCAGGTTTAACCGATATTGGTTTTGATGGTTATGCGATTGGCGGCTTGTCGGTAGGTGAACCTAAAGACGAAATGTTGAAAATCCTTGACCATGTCCCCACTAAATTACCCCAAGACAAACCACGTTATTTAATGGGCGTGGGCAAACCCGAAGATATTGTTGAAGCGGTGCGTCGTGGTGTGGATATGTTTGATTGTGTCATGCCGACCCGTAATGCCCGTAATGGTCATTATTTTGTTACTGATGGTGTGGTAAGAATTCGTAATAGTCAGTATAAAATTGACCAGTCGCCCATAGATGAGCATTGTGATTGTTATGCTTGCCTTAATTTTAGTCGTGCTTATTTACATCATTTAGACAAATGCGGCGAGATGTTGGGCGCAATGTTAGGCACACTACACAACCTGCGTTATTACCAACGTTTGATGGCTGGTTTGCGTAGTGCCATCGAAAACGGTACATTGAGCGACTTTGTGAGTGACTTTTACGCGCGCCGTGATTTACCCGTTCCTGCACTTTAATAGAGAGAGAAAACGATGAGCTTTTTTATTGCCGATGCCTATGCAGCAGCACCCGCAGCGGCTGAGCCGTCCGCATTTGCCAATATTGCGATGTTGGTGGTATTTATGTTGGTGTTTTACTTTTTGTTATGGAGGCCACAACAAAAACGTCAAAAAGAGCATCAAGCATTAATGACAGGTATTCAAAAAGGTGACGAAATTGTTTTTGCTGGCGGTTTATTAGGCAAAGTAAAAACGGTAGATGAAGATTATGCCGTGGTTGAAATTAACGACAATCTATCGGTAAAAATTCAAAAAGCCTCTGTATTAGCTACCTTGCCTACAGGCACGTTAAAAGGTGTTGGTACAGGTACTAGCACGGCTACAAATCTTAAAAAAGACTAAAAATAACCCAGATTAAGACCACTTTGTTGTGTTAAAACAAGGTGGTCTTAGTCGCTATCACGAAAGAACAGCTATGCGTTATCCCGTTTGGAAATACATTCTCATTGTGCTGGTATTATGTGTCAGTGCAATTTATTCATTACCTAATTTATATCCTGATGAACCCGCAATTCAAATTACGGGCGCAAATGCAGGCATTAAGGCCGACCAAGCGGTATTACAACAAGCGGAGTCTGCCCTTAAACAAGCAGGCTTGGCCTATCATGGCTCAGAAGTGCAAGCCAAAGGCGCATTGTTGCGTGTTCAAACCAGTGATAGCCAATTAAAAGCTCAAGCAGCCATTAAACGTGCTTTGGGTGATAGTTATGTGGTTGCTTTAAACTTAGCACCTACTACGCCAGTATGGTTGTCTAGTTTAGGTGCATCACCCATGAAGTTGGGTTTAGACTTGCGCGGCGGAGTTCACTTTTTGTTAGAAGTGGATATGTCTAAAATTTTAGAACAACGTCAAGAAACCTATACCACCGATATTAAAAGTAAATTACGCGACGCTAAAATTGCTTATCGCACCGTGAGCGATGTACCTAGCGGATTAACGGTTAAATTTGAAAAAGATGAAGACCGCGCTGCCGCCAAAGAGTTATTAGCACCTGAGTTTCGTGAGTTTGTGATGTTGCCTGCCACACGAGAAGGGGCATTGTATTTAGATTTGGGCTTTACCCCACAAAAACTTAAAGAATTTTCGGATTATGCCATTGAGCAAAACTTAACCACTTTGCGTAATCGTGTTAACGAACTCGGTGTGGCTGAGGCTGTTGTACAACGCCAAGGGGCTAATCGTATTGTTGTGCAATTACCAGGTGTGCAAGACACCGCCGAAGCCAAGCGTGTTTTGGGGCGTACCGCAACCCTAGAATTTAGATTTGTGGATTGGGAAAACCAAGCCTCTGCCGATGGTTTTGCGCCTGCAGGTACAGAGTTGTTTACCATGGCTAAAACCAACGAACCTGTATTGTTGCAACGTAAAAAGATTGTGACAGGTGACCGCGTCGTTAATGCCCAATCTGGTTTTGATGAATACTCTAAATCACAAGTGAATATTACGCTGGATAGTCGTGGCGGCAAAATGATGGCCGAAGCCACACGCGACAATGTAGGTAAACAAATGGCGGTGTTATTCGTAGAGAGTAAACAGCGCATTAAATACATGACTGACGCAGATGGCAAAACTATCGAAGTGCGTGAGCCTTATGTAGAAAAAAATATCATTAATCGCGCCACCGTGCAGTCAATGTTAGGCTCAAGCTTTAGGATTACAGGTTTAGACTCTCCCGAAGAAGGCCGCGAATTGGCCTTATTATTACGCGCAGGTGCATTGGCTGCCCCAATGTATTTTGTAGAAGAACGCACCATTGGCCCAAGTTTAGGTCAAGACAACATTGATAAAGGTATGATGTCCACCCAAGTTGGTTTTATTGCTGTTGCCGTGTTAATGATGATTGTCTATCGGGTGTTTGGTTTTATTGCCAACTTAGCCTTATTTATGAATGTGGCGATGATGATTGCGATTATGTCAGCGATTGGGGCGGCGCTCAGTTTACCGGGTATTGCAGGGATTGTTTTGACGGTGGGCATGGCAGTAGATGCTAATGTATTGATTTATGAGCGAATAAGGGAAGAGTTGCGCGCAGGACAATCGCCACAAGGCGCAATTATTGCAGGTTACGATAGAGCGTATGTCACCATTTTAGATGCCAACATCACCACGTTGATTGTGGCTTTTATTTTGTTTGCGGTGGGTACAGGTCCCGTCAAAGGTTTTGCTGTTACCTTAGCGATTGGTATTCTTTGCTCCATGTTTACCGCCATCACCATGACTCGTGCGGTGGTGCAAATCATTTATGGTAACCGCCGTGTTACCAAATTAAGTATTTAAGGAGCAAGGTCATGGCTGAGGCAAAAATTATTCCTTTTATGCGAATTCGTGTGCCAATGGCAGTATTTTCACTGATTGTAGTACTCATTGGCTTGGTGTCTATTGTTACTAAAGGTCTAAATTTGGGTTTAGATTTTACAGGGGGTACTTCGGTAGAGTTGGCTTATGTCAAACCTGTAGAACAAGCACAAGTACAAGAAGCGTTAGAAAAGGCTGGCATTAAAGATACTGTGGTGCAACACGTTGGTACAGCAAGTCATGTTTTGATTCGGATGCCTCCACAAGAAAAAGCAGGCGGTGAAATTGGTCAGCGTGTATTACAAGCGGCTCAGTTTGATAGCCAAAACAAAGCCACTTTGCGCCAAGTGGATTCTGTGGGTTCGCAAGTGGGTTCGGAGTTATATGCTCAATCATTGATTGCGTTGGGTTTGTCCTTGTTTTTGATGATGGTGTATGTTGCGTTCCGTTTCCGTTTTAAATTTGCGGTGGGCGCGGTGACTTCTTTAATCCATGACACGTTATTTGTGGTCGGTATTTTTTCGATAATGGGTTGGCCATTTGATTTAACAGTGTTAGCGGCCGTGTTAGCGTTAATTGGTTATTCCATCAATGATACGATTGTGGTGTTTGACCGTATTCGTGAAAACTTTCGTAAACTACGCCGTGCCGATACCATCGAAATTTTAGATATTTCTTTAACTGAAACCTTACGCCGTACCATTATGACCGTCGCAACAGTGGTCGTGGTCGTGGTTGCTTTATTATTCTTGGGTGGCCCCGCTTTATATTGGTTCTCGGTGGCGATGTTATTGGGTTTATTTGCGGGTACATATTCGTCTATTTATATTGCGACCACTTATGCGCTGGCGATGGGCTTAAACAAAGAAGACTTTATGATTATGCCTAAGTCTGAATTTGTTGAAGAAGATGTAGTTGACGTGGACGAAGTTAAACCCTAAACAGTGTGTAGGATGGGTCAAGGCAACGCGACCCATCTTATTTAACACGCATTGGCTTATAAGAAATAAACATCACCCCTAATAAAATCAATCCTGCACCACAAAACTGCCATAAGGTTAAATTATCATTAAGTAACCACGCACCTAACGCTAAGGTAATCACAGGGCTAACCCCGCTAATTAATGCCGCTTGAGGCGCACCGATACGACGTATGCCTTGTGTTAATAATGTAGCAGGCAAAAAAGTACAAAAAAAGCCTAAAACAGCACTCAACAACCAAACTTGTGACGGCAACTGAGTGAGTTTGGTTAAAGAGTGACTCATCAAAAAATGAACAAAACAACATAACGTGGCAATAACTAAGGCTAATGAGGTAAAACGTGCCGCCCCAAAACGACCAATCAAATGACCACTACCAACCAAATAACCTGCATAAGCTAATGCCCCTAAAAACACTAAACTACTGCCTAAAACAAGATGTGTGCTTTCTTCGTGTTGATTACCCACAAAAACCAATATCATACCGATATAACTAATGACAATGGCAAGCCATGTTTGTTTAGAAATTTTCGTTTTAAAAAATAATGCCGCCAAAAACACGGTTAATGTGGGATACATAAATAAAATCAATCTTTCTAAGCTGGCACTAATAAACTCCATGCCCCAAAAGTCTAAAATACTCGCGCCATAATAACCAAACACCCCTGCAAGCCATAAGCCTAGATAATCTTTAGTGTTTAATTTGTGGCGTATGGGAGGTGCTAAATACAACATCACTAAAAAAAAAGGCAGTGCAAACATCATGCGTAAGCTTAATAAAATGGTGGCATCTATAGCGTATTGATAGGCCATTTTAACAAAAACAGATTTAGTCGAAAACAACACTGCCGAAAACAACACATACCATGTGCCAATTAAGGTCGGTGTAAAAAAAGACTTTGTTGAAGGCTTTAACATTAACTGGCTCAGTTTTAGTCGTGAGATGGGGTGGTGTGTGCAAACAATTGACCAATAATGACTTTAAAAAAACTATTTCAGCGAAAGTATTGGCTAAAAGACACCTGTATAAGTATAAAAAGGTGGTTTTTGCAAGCTAAAAGCATAAAAAAATAAAAAATGTTGGTATTCACGCTAAAAATATCACTCAAGGTAGAGTACAATCTTGCGCCTTTGACTTTTTAAGACTTACGCGGTTATTTGGGTGCAATGCGTAAGTCCTGTTTTGTAGGGGGCTAGTTGGTCACAAGCCAAAACTAGCTTTAAGTTGGGGATTGATGCTCTTTAATGGGCAACTAACGTGTTGTTTGTCACAAACAATTGGCCGTTAGTGTTTAAGTCCTCGTTGTGAAACTCAGATTGAGGGTTGACCATGCAAATCGGAATTCCAGCGGAAATCATCGCTGGCGAAACACGTGTTGCAGCCACGCCAGACACCGTAAAAAAATTTATTGCGGCAGGGCATACAGTGGTGGTGCAAGCGGGTGCTGGTGTTAATGCCAGTGTGCCAGATGCCAATTTTAGCGCAGTAGGCGCATCCATAGTTAATGATGCTGTAACGGCATATGCCAGCGACATCATTCTTAAGGTGCAAGCACCGACAGCCGAAGAAATTGCGCTGATTAAAGATGGGGCAACCGTTGTTGCAATGTTCGACCCCTATCGTAATCCCAACCTAGCAGCTTTTGCGGCCAAAAATGCCCAATGTTTTGCCTTAGAGTTGTTGCCGCGCACTTTATCTCGCGCGCAAAATATGGATGTATTGTCCTCACAGTCTAACTTGGCAGGTTACAAGTCGGTATTGTTAGCCGCTAACGAATATCAACGCCCATTCCCTATGTTTATGACCTCAGCAGGTACAGCTAAGCCAGTACGTGTGATTATTATGGGCGTAGGTGTGGCAGGTTTACAGGCTATTGCCACCGCTAAGCGTTTGGGTGCAGTCGTTGAAGCTACAGACTTGCGTCCAACCGCCAAAGACCAAGTTGAGTCTTTGGGTGGCAAATGGCTTGATGTGCCAATGTCTGACGAAGAAAAAGACAACGCCAAAAAAGCCGCAGCCAGTGGTTATGCGTGGATGCCCGGCCCTCAGTATGTACAAGACCAAGCGGTTATTGTAGATAAAGCGGTTTCTCAAGCCGATATTGTGATTACGACTGCGTTAATCCCTGGCCGTAATGCACCACGTTTAATTAAAGCCGAAACCATTGCCAAAATGAAGGCAGGCTCGGTGATTTTGGACATGGCAGTAGAAACAGGCGGTAACGTCGAAGGCTCTGTGGTTAACGAAATCGTCACTACTCCAAATGGCGTTAAAATCATGGGTATTCCTAATATCCCTGCCACACTCGCCGCTCAATCGTCGGCTTTTTATGCCAATAATGTTTATAACTTTGCCATCACTTTGTTTAACAAAGAAGGCCAACTGGTTATTAACCTAGAAGACGAAATTCAAAAAGCCTTGCTGATTACTCAAGCAGGCGAATTGTTATTTAACAAAAAGTGAGGAGCTAAATCATGAATGAAGTTGCTCAAGTTGCTGTGCAAGCAGCAGAACACGCAGCCAGTGTTCCTTTTGTCAGTGTATTCACGATTTTCGTCCTTGCGATTTTTGTGGGTTATTATGTGGTTTGGGGTGTTACCCCTGCGTTGCATACACCATTAATGGCGGTGACTAACGCGTTATCGGGCATTATTGTCGTTGGCGCGATGTTACAAGCAGTCACTATCGAAGGTAGTACCATGACTGCAACCAGTTTACTTGGCGCATTTGCCGTCTTTTTGGCCAGTATCAACATCTTCGGTGGCTTTGCCGTAACCGAACGTATGCTTGGTATGTTCAAAAAGAAAAAGAAATAAGGGGTGATGACAATGCAAGGTTTCGCTCAATATGCTGATTGGTTTTACCTCGTTGGCGCAATATTATTTATTTTAACCCTACGCGGTTTATCTGGTCCTAAAACAGCCATTATGGGTAACCGTTATGGTATGGCAGGTATGGCTTTAGCCGTGGCCACGACTTTTTTTGTTGCACCTAACCCTGTTCTTGGTTTGATTATAGGGGCAATGGTTGCTGGTGCCGCGATTGGTATTTATCGTGCCAAAACCGTACCTATGACACAAATGCCCGAAACAGTGGCCATGATGCACTCCTTAGTGGGTTTGTCGGCGGTATGTATTGCGATTGCAGCGGTATTACATTCAGGCAATGCACACGATGCCATTCATCGTTTTGAATTGTTTGTGGGTTGTTTTGTGGGTGCAATTACCTTTACGGCTTCGGTGTTTGCTTATGGCAAATTAGCTGCCAAAAAATGGGCTAAAACCGTTAAAGGGTCATGGGTTAAGCCAGTACAAGCTACTTTATTTGTGGCGATGTTAGGTTTTGGCGGTAACTATTTTGTGAGTGAAGATATTAATTCATTCTATATTATGACCGCTTTTGCCTTGGCTTTAGGTTATATCTGGATTGCGCCTATTGGTGGCGGTGATATGCCTGTCGTTGTATCTTTACTTAACTCCTTTTCGGGTTGGGCTGCGGCAGGTATTGGTTTTACCTTAAATAACTCCATGTTGATTATTGCAGGGTCGTTGGTTGGCTCATCGGGTGCGATTTTGTCGTACGTGATGTGTAAAGCCATGAACCGTTCGTTAATGAATGTGTTGTTTGGTGGTTTTGGTGCCGCAGCTGCAGGCGCAATGGTTGATTCGGGTGAGCAAAAGCAAAAAAATCACAAATCAGGTTCGCCTGATGATGCGGGTTTTTTAATGTCTAATGCCAGCAGTGTCATCATTGTACCAGGTTATGGTATGGCTCAAGGTCGCGCTCAAAATGCGGTTAAAGAGTTATATAACACCCTAAAAGCCGAAGGCGTGAACATTCGTTTTGCGATTCACCCTGTTGCGGGTCGTATGCCGGGTCACATGAACGTATTATTGGCCGAAGCCGATGTGCCTTATGAAGACATTTTAGAAATGGACGAGATTAACTCTGACTTCGCAGGTACAGACGTTGTATTAGTTATTGGTGCTAACGATGTTGTTAACCCAGCAGCTAAAGACGATACAAGCTCTCCCATTTATGGCATGCCAATTTTGGAAGCCTATAAAGCACAAACCGTCATGGTGATTAAGCGTTCTATGAGTACAGGTTATGCTGGCTTAGATAACGACTTGTTTTACATGGACAAAACTATGATGATTTTTGGTGATGCCAAAAAAGTGGTAGAAGAAATGACAAAGTCTATTAGTGGTGCAGGTCATTAAGGTTGGTTGACGTTTTGATTTAGCCCTCACCCCAACCCTCTCCCACAGGGAGAGGGAGTTCTCTCTCCCTGTGGGAGAGAGCTAGAGTGAGGGAAGAATAGCATAATATGCTCAAAATTCAGTCTAAAATAAGCAGTTAGCTTAAACGTTAACAGCCTCTAATCTTCATTCTTGATGGTTAGATAAAAAGCCCCGACTCGTTCGGGGTTTTTTGTTGCGTAAAATTGCCCACAATAGGCAGCAGTTACGTTACAATTATTAGCTTATTTATGGTAAATAAAATTAAGCCTGATTTTATATAGAGTGTGGCACTATGCTGTTAATGATTGATAATTACGACTCGTTTACCTATAACATCGTTCAATATTTGGGTGAGTTAGGCGAAGATGTGCGTGTCTATCGTAACGATGAAATTACCATTGCACAGATAGAAGCCCTCAATCCACAACACATAGTCATTTCGCCCGGCCCTTGTTCACCTAATGAAGCAGGCGTGTCGATGGCAGTTATTCAGCACTTTGCAGGAAAAACTCCTGTGTTGGGTGTGTGTTTAGGACATCAAAGCATCGGGCAAGTGTTTGGGGGCAATGTGATTCGTGCGCGTCAGGTCATGCACGGCAAAACCTCACCCATTTATCATAAAAATAGCGGCGTATTTTCGAGCTTAAACAACCCTTTAATTGCAACGCGTTATCATTCTTTGGTGATTGATAAAAACACTTTGCCTGATTGTTTAGAAATTACCGCATGGACACAGCTTGATGATGGCTCAATGGACGAAATTATGGGTGTACGTCATAAAGCATTAGCTGTAGAGGGCGTTCAATTTCACCCCGAATCTATTTTGACCGAGCAAGGTCATGCATTGTTAAAGAATTTTTTAGACGGTAAATAATAATGGATATTAAAACGGCGTTAAATCAATTAGTTAGTCATCAATCATTAAGCCTATTTGATATGCAGAGCATCATGCGTTTGTTAATGTCGGGCGAGTGTACACCTGTGCAAATGGCAGGATTTTTGGTTGCCTTACGCATGAAAGGTGAGTCTTTAGACGAAATTGAAGGCGCGGCACGGGTAATGCGTGAATTATGTACGCCTGTAGTTTTGCCTTCTTTAGCGCATACCGTAGATATTGTGGGTACGGGCGGCGATGGTGCTAATTTGTTTAATGTATCTACCGCATGTACCTTTGTGGTGGCTGCTGCAGGCGCAAAAGTCGCCAAGCATGGTAATCGTGCGGTGTCGTCTAAAAGTGGCAGTGCCGATGTATTAGAGGCGGCAGGCATTAATTTACAACTCACCCCTGAGCAAATTGCTCGTTGCATAGACAGTGTAGGTGTGGGTTTTATGTTTGCGGTCAATCATCATACCGCTATGAAACATGCCATTCTCCCTCGTAAAGAGCTTGGACTAAGAACCTTGTTTAATGTATTAGGCCCATTAACTAATCCAGCGAGTGTTAAACGCCAAGTACTAGGGGTTTATGATAAAGCATGGTGTAAGCCTTTAGCCGAAGTTTTGGGACGTTTAGGCAGTGAGCATGTATTGGTGGTTCATGCGCAAGATGGTTTGGATGAGTTAAGCCTAGCTTGCCCCAATTATGTAGCCGAGCTAAAAAATGGCGAAGTCCACGAGTATTTGTTAAATGCCGCCGATGTTGGCTTAAAAACGCAAGCATTAGATGGCTTAAGCGTAGATAATGTGGCTCAGTCCTTAGCGCGTTTAGAAGATACCTTGTCTAAACGTCTATTGCCTCACGCCAATAAAGCGGCAGATATGATTGCTTTAAATGCAGGGGCAGCTTTGTATGTAGCAGGGATAACAAGCTCAATTAAGCAAGGCGTAGCGATGGCCGAAGATGCCATTTACAGTGGTCTTGCCCTAGAAAAAATGGCGGCATTACGAGATTTTAGCCGTGCTTTTTTGGTATAAATGAAGACTTAGCCTATATTAATGTAATTAATAAATATTCTTTTAGTAAAAAATACCATTAACTAAGAGAATGTTAATTACAGAAATAGCTGCGTTAGTCTTTAAATGCCAAAAAAATTACTTTAGATTATATATATTATGAGTTCACAAATATTAGCGACCATTCTTCAGCGTAAAGCCGAAGAAGTTGAAATGCGCCAACGTCAATTACCGTTAGCATCACAAGAGGCGCGTGCGCGTACGGCCATGCCTACACGTGGCTTTTATCAAGCCTTAAAACGTCGTGCAGATAAAGGTCAGCCTGCGGTTATTGCCGAAATTAAAAAAGCATCGCCCTCTAAAGGCGTGTTACGTGAAGACTTTAACCCTGCTCAAATTGCGCGTAGTTACGAAAAAGCAGGGGCGGCGTGTTTGTCGGTATTAACCGATGTCGATTTTTTTCAAGGTTCAGATAGCTATTTGCAAGCGGCACGTTTTGCGTGTGAATTGCCTGTTTTGCGTAAAGATTTTGTCATAGACCCTTATCAAATTGTTGAAGCGCGTGCCATTGGTGCCGATGCCGTTTTATTAATTGTAGGTGCGTTAACCGATACACAATTAGTTGAATTGTATGGTGTTGCAATAGAATTTGGTTTAGATGTGTTGGTCGAAGTACATAATTTAGCCGAGTTAGAGCGTGCGTTAAAATTACCTGTCCCTATGATTGGTATTAATAATCGTAACCTAAAAACCTTTCAGGTGAGTTTAAATACCACTTTAGCCTTAATGCGTTCTGTGCCTAAAGATAAAATGATTGTTACCGAAAGTGGTATTTTGCATCCTTCGGATGTAACGCTGATGCAAGCCAATGGTATTAATGCCTTTTTGGTGGGTGAAGCTTTTATGCGCGCGCCTGAACCAGGTGAGGCTTTAAAGAGTTTATTTTTTGAAAAGAGAAGATAACTCTTCGACTCTCTGCTCAGAGAACACGTTTTGGTGGCTGAGCGGAGTCGTGTTGGCTGAGCGGAGTCGAAGCCTGACTTTTAGCGTGTACCAAAAATCACCATGGTTTTGCCTTTAACGTTAATCAAGCCTTGATCTTCTAAAGACTTTAATACTCGACCTACCATTTCGCGTGAGCATCCTACAATACGACCAATTTCTTGACGTGTGACACGAATTTGCATGCCGTCAGGATGAGTCATGGCATCGGGCTGTTTAGACAAATCTAATAAACAACGCGCAACACGGCCTGTTACGTCTAAAAAGGCTAAATCACTCACTTTGCGTGTCGTGGCGCGTAAACGTCCTGCCAACTGAGCTGACAAAGCAAACATTAAACCAGGGTCGTGACGCGCAATTTCTTTAAATTTTTTGTAGCTAATTTCGGCAATTTCGCAAGCAACTTTGGCACGTATCCATGCTGAGCGACTTGGCTTTTCTTCAAACAAACCCATCTCACCAAAAAAATCACCTGCATTTAAATAGGCAACGACCATCTCTCGGCCTTCGTCATCTTCAATCACCACAGAGACCGAGCCTTTGACAATAAAAAACAATGAATCAGAGGCATCGCCTGCATGAATGATGGCAGAACGAGCAGGGTATTGCCGTAAATGGCATTGCTCTAAAAAAGGCTGTAAGTACGGAAGACGCTCCGTAGAAGGAATGATGGCCATAAAATGCATTTCCTAATGGGTTAGGTTTTTATTGGTTATTAACGTAAAAGCCTTCCTTGTCAGCAAGCGTAATTAGCAAAGTGGCTTTTTAGCTTTTTTCTCGTTATATAATAAGTGTTATTGAGTACAATAACAGAGTATTTGTAACAAAATCACCAACTAATTCATATTAGTTTTTGATATTGATATTAAATTTGTTTAACAAAAAGGTTATGGTTTTATGAAAGCGTCCATTCAGTGGGTAAAAGATGTGTCTTTTGTGGCAGAGTCGGGTAGTGGTCATGCGGTTGTTTTAGATGGTGCTCCCGAATATGGTGGCCGCAATATTGGTGCGCGTCCTATGGAGTTGTTGCTAATGGGGGTGGGTGGGTGTGCGTCGTTTGATGTGGTGACTATTTTAAAAAAGGCACGTCAACAAATAAGCGATGTTAGAGCTGAGTTAAGTGCCGAGCGCGCCGATGCTGTCCCCGCTGTCTTTACTAAAATTCATTTACATTTTATTGTGACAGGCAAAGCCTTAAAAGAAAGCCAAGTCAAAAAAGCCGTAGAGTTATCGGCCGAAAAATATTGTTCGGCTTCGGCAATGTTAATGGCAGGTGGGGTAGAAATTACCCATGATTATGAAGTGGTTGAAGAGGTTTAAGATTAGTTATCAATAAACAGTGAGCAGTTATCAAAAGCTTGACCATTCTGATGGATGAGTCAGGCTCACTGCTTCTTCTTCACATACAATGTCTTAATGACTTTTGCCACAACATTGCCATCTTCCCCTAAGACTTCCACTGTATATTCAGGGCAAACTGCCTTGCCACTTTCGGCGGCACGTTTAACTTGTTCTATTTGTTTGGGTGTTAATC